>ERZ1066122.597-NODE-597-length-36809-cov-8.650460_pt1 | contig 36809 bp, 39 predicted proteins | sample MGYA00382769_ERZ1066122 | MGnify/ENA primary metagenome ERZ1066122 (study PRJEB33369, sample SAMEA5778352) | biofilm metagenome | biome: Industrial cooling water; feature: Water cooling tower basin; material: Biofilm | place: United Arab Emirates | collected... | reverse complement strand
TCCCGAGCGAAGTCGAGGGACTAGGCTGTATCGACATTCAGGGGATTCCCAAAGGGTCTGATGTCTGATTCATGAGCTTTGGCATTTTGCGGAGGCGTCATGGGGATCAAGCGATACGAGTTGAGCGAGGCGCAGTGGCAGAAGATTGCGCCGATGCTGCCGGGTAAGGCGGGTGATCCGGGTCGGACTGCGGTAGATAATCGATTGTTTATCAATGGAGTGCTGTGGGTCTTGCGATCCGGCGCGCGCTGGTCGGACCTGCCTGAGCGCTACGGCAAGTACAAGACGGTGCACAAGCGCTTCACCCGCTGGGCGCGCGCTGGGGTGTGGGAGGACATCTTCGCCCTGCTCGCCCGCGACCGCGACAACGAATATCTGATGATCGACAGCTCAATCGTGCGCGCCCATGCCCAGGCGGCAACGGGCCAAAAAGGGGGCGTGCGACCAGGCTCTGGGGCGCTCCCGAGGAGGACTGACCTCCAAGTGGCACATCGCAGTCGACACCCTGGGTCGTCCGGTGCGCTTCATCCTGACTGGCGGCAACGCCAGCGATCCAAGCTGGGCATCCCACTCTTGACCGGCCTGCCTGCTCGGCACGTTCTGGCGGACAAGGCCTACGACACCTACGCAATCCTCGACTTTGTGGAAGCCTCCGGCGCCCAGCCGATCATCCCGCAGCGCGTCTGCATGCCCCGCAAACGCGCCTTCGATCCCGTCAAGTACAAGCTGCGCAACCGCATCGAGCGAACCATCGGCAGGCTCAAACAACTCCGCCGCATCGCCACCAGATATGACCGCATCCCACAAAACTATCTCGCCAGCCTATGTCTCGCGGCGATCAGCTTCTGGTGCTGAATGTCGATTCAGCCTAGTCCCTCGACTTCGCTCGGGAATACGGAGTTTTAAAATAGCGAGCCGTGCTCAATGCACAAAGCGCGCAACGACATCCCTGTAGCTGCGCGACACCTTCACCTGAGCGCCCGATTCCAGCACAAGGAAACATTCGCCATTGGTGTGCGGTTTCACCTGCCGCACCTGGTCGAGATTGACGATAGTCGAGCGGTGCACGCGCTGGAAGGTTCGCGGGTCGAGCCGCTTTTCCAGGTCCTTCATCGTTTCGCGCAGGATCAGGCTGTTGTCGGCAGTGTAGATGCACATATAGTCGCCCGCCGCATCGATCCGCTCGATGCTTTCCACATCGACGCGGAAAATCTGGCCGCGATCCTTGATGTTGATCAGCTTTTCGAAGCGGCCGGTTGAAACCTCTTCATCGGCCGGAGGCAGTGCCTCCACCGCATCGGGGGCAACCTCGCTGATCACGCTGCGCAGCCGCTCTACCTCCTCAGCCGTCCTGCGGTCGGCAAGCCGCTGGCGCACCCGCTCCATCGTGTCGGCAAGCCGGTCCTGCTCGACCGGTTTCATCAGATAATCGACCGCCTGCGCCTCGAACGCGCGGATCGCATGGTCCGAATAGGCGGTCACAAACACGAATAGCGGCGGGTCGATATCCATCACCCCCTGCACCACCGAGAAACCGTCAAAACCGGGCATCTGGATATCAAGGAAAACAAGATCGGGCTTCAGCGTCTTGATCTTGCGGATCGCCTCGCGCCCATTGAGGCAGGTAGCGACGATTTCGACATCTTCAAAGGGGGCGAGCCGCATTTCAAGGCCTTGGGTTGCCAGTTTCTCGTCATCGACGAGGATGGTGCGGATGCTCATGCGTTCACTACTCCTTGTGCGGGGAAGGCTGCCGTCCCTGAGGCCGCGCCTGTCACCTGTGTTTCTGCCCCGCTCCGTTTCGTTTGATAGGGAAATTCTATCACAACCTCGAACCCGCCGCCACTGCGGCTGTAATGGTCAAATCTCTGGTCTTCACCATAGGCCTGAAGCAACCGCTCGCGCGTATTTGCCATGCCTACCCCTGTCGATAATTTGGGGTTGAAGGTCGCGCCTTGCAAGCCCGGCCCGGTATCGGACACGATGATCCGCACCCTTTCCCCGACCCGCTGCGCCAGGATCGAGATATCGGCACCATCCTCCAGCGGCGTCACCGCATATTTGATCGCATTTTCAACCAGAGGCTGCAGGAACAGCGACGGGACAAGCGCTTCCTTCACATCCTCATCAATGGTGAATTCGGTGCGCAACCGCTCCTCGAACCGCATTTTCTCTATATCGAGATAGAGTTTTAGCGTGTCGATTTCCTGCGCCAGCGTGACCTTCGCCTCCGCCTCGTTGATCAAGGTGAAGCGCAGGAAGGAGGATAGCCGCGACAGCATCGCATTGGCCTGATCGGTATGTTTCAGCATCACCAGCGTCGAGATGCTGTTTAGCGTGTTGAACAGGAAATGGGGATTGAGCTGGTAGCGCAGCATGGTCAGCTGTGCGCTCGTCGCCGCGGCCTCCAGCCGGATCAGCTGGTCGGCCTGCTCCTCGGCGCGCACGAAATAGTTGATCGCATAATAAAGCGCGCTCCACCCACCGAGGAGCAGCCCGTCGCGGAACAGCGCCGCGACCATCAACTGCGCAAAGGGCGTTTCGTCTGCGCCCTCGCGGATTGTCTGCAACACCCAGGTGTCGATGTACGCATAAAGCAGCGTCGCGCTGAACACGACCGCGACCGTCGTGCCCCAGGTAACCAGGGGTCGCTGGTTGATGACATAGCGGAACACCACCGACATCAGCAGCGAGATGGAAAAGCCGGTCAGCGTGGAAATCAGCACCTCGATCAGGCGGCTCAGCGGCTGGTTGTTTGCAATGACGGTCACCGAATAAAGCGCCGTCACCCCGGCCCAGCCCGCCGCATGCAGGTTCCAGAATGCGCGGCTCTTGTTCGCAAAAAACGGTTGTTCGCCAAGGTCGAGTACGGCCATGGCCCAAGCCTAGCCGCAAATGTGCGCCGCATGAAGCCCTTGTTTCGCTGCGCGCGGCGCGATAGCATTGCGCCGAAGAGGAGAACGCCATGTCAGACGCACATGAACCCCGCGCGCAATTCACCGCGATGACCAATGGCACGCAGGCCGACTGGGCGATCATCAGCGGGCAATATCTGGGCTTTGCCGGCAAGGTCGCTGACCGGGTGATGGACCATCTGAAGCTATTGGACGGCGATTTCGGCGGCTTTCCGGTTGACCGGCTGACGCATTGCCTGCAAACCGCAACGCGCGCGCACCGCGATGGCCGCGACGAGGAATATGTCGTCATGGCGTTGCTCCACGACATTGGCGACACGCTGGGCACATTCAACCACCCCGACGTTGCCGCTGCGATCATCAAGCCCTTTGTGTCCGAACAGAATCGCTGGATCTGCGAGCAGCATGGCATTTTTCAGGGCTATTATTATTTCCACCATCTGGGCATGGACCGCGACATGCGCGAACATTTTCGCGGCCATGAACATTTTCAGGCCTGCGCGGAATTCTGCGAAAAATATGACCAGGCAGCGTTCGACCCCAACTACGACACCGCGCCATTGAGTTTCTTCGAACCCATGGTCCGCCGCGTGATGGCGAGGCCGATCAACAGCATGTATGTAAAACGCGAGGAAGAGGTGCTGGCGGCGGAGTAGGCACCGCTGACCGCCTTAGGCCATTTCCATCGCGGCCGATCCTGTAAGTCCATAATCCTGCAAGGCTCAGGGAACCCTGCTGCCTGAACCTCGTTGTGCTCCCTGCAAACACGACCTGTAAACAGGATTGGAGCATCATCATGGCAAAAAACAACACCCAGCAAAGCGGCTTTTCGGGCCAGACTGCAACCATCGCCGCCGCAGTTGGCGGGCTTGCGCTCGGGCTGCTCGCGAACGCAGGGCGCAAGGCGTTCATGCAGGGCATGGATGCAAGCTATGGCCAGTGGGACGAGATTTTGAAGGCCGAGCATGATGCAACGCGCATGATGTTCGACAAGATCGAGGCGACCAGCGACGACCAGAAAATGAAGCGCATGATGCTGCTGAAAAATCTGAAACATGCGCTGTCGAAGCATGCCCATGAGGAAGAAAATGTCGTCTACCCCGCGATGCGCGACAAGGGGCTGAAGGACGAGGCCGATCATCTCAACCACGAACATGGCTATGTGAAGCAGTATCTTTACGAGCTTGGCGAGATGAACGCCGCGACGTCGCAATGGCTGGACAAGGTCCGCGAATTCCGCACCGAGATCGAGCGGCATATGGAGGAGGAAGAGGAAGAGCTTTTCCCGCAACTGCGCGCAAAACTGGGCGATGAAGCCAACAAGCATGTCACCGCTGCATTGAACAAGGAAGGATATAAACTGTCGTGAGCGCCGCCCAATCCGCCTATTCGGGCTTTACCGCCAAAGCCGCCACCGCCGTCGACAATAATGTGTCGCGGTTGACCGATGCGCTTGACCTGATCCGCGAAAATACGGTGTGGGCGGGCGAAAACTCGCCGCTGCCTGCAAAATTTGCCGAGCCGCTGGCGGGTCAGTTGGAAACGCTGACGGATCGCATCCGCACGGTCGAGGGCGAGCAGCTGGTCGAATATGCCGAGGAGAAGTTGGTCAAGCATCCCACCGCTTTCACGCTTGCCGGGGCGGTCGCGGGTGTGGTCCTGGCGCGCGTCGCCATCATGGCCGCAAAGACACGCCGGATGGAAGAGCGTCAGGCATCGACAAAGAAGCCGGCCAAGCACCGCGAAACGGAGCGCCTCGATGCGCCGGAAAGTGCCGACAATGACTGACTATAATGATGGAAAGGTGCGCCCCAGCGATCCCGACAGGACCGGCTGGGGAGACGCGCGGCCCGACAATACGGCGCACGATCCGCGCGCCAAGGGCAGCAGGCCGCAGGAAAAGGTCGAGGATCGCGACAATGTCTCGATGGTCAAGCCCGAGGATTATCCCAAGGCCGACCGCGAGATTTCTCAGCCGAAGTAAGCCGTGGCGGTAGCACAGGAAATTTCAACCGATTGCCCCAGCCGGGCCTGAAAGGATTCCCTCAGAAGCAATAAGGGAAATAAGGAATAAGGATGCTGGCCCGACGGCAGGGCGCGACGCAGTTCTCGCTTATTTCTTTATTCCTTCTGAGGAAAATTCATCGCGTACAGAGCGACAATCGCGTCGGCAGCTACCCGGCCCCGTCGCGCGCCAGCCATTCCTCCAGCCATTTGATGCTGTAATCGCCGCTGATCACATCGGGATCGCGTAGCAGTTCCTGATGCAGCGGGATGTTGGTCTTGATCCCGCCGATCACCATTTCCTCCAGCGCGCGGCGCATCCGCATCATGCAGGATTCGCGCGTGCGGCCATAGGTGATCAGCTTGGCAACCATGCTGTCATAATAAGGCGGGACGCGGTAGCCGGCGTAGAGCCCGCTATCGACGCGGACATGCATTCCGCCCGCGGGATGGTAGTAATCGACAAGCCCCGGCGATGGCACAAAGGTGCGCGCATCCTCCGCATTGATCCGGCATTCCATCGCATGGCCGCGAAATTCGAGCATATCCTGTGTCACCGATAGCCCGCGTCCTTCGGCCACGCGGATCTGTTCGCGCACAAGATCGAACCCGGTAATCATCTCGGTCACCGGATGCTCGACCTGGATGCGCGTGTTCATCTCGATGAAGTAGAATTCGCCATTTTCCCAGAGGAATTCGATCGTGCCTGCGCCTCTATAGCCCATATCGGCCATCGCCTTGGACACAATACCGCCCATCCGCGCGCGTTCCTCGGCGCTGATCACCGGCGAAGGGGCCTCCTCCAGCACCTTCTGGTGCCGCCGTTGCAGTGAACAGTCGCGTTCGCCCAGATGGATCGCATTGCCCATGCCATCGCCAAAGACCTGGAATTCGATATGGCGCGGATTGCCGAGATATTTCTCGATATAAACGGTCGCATCGCCAAAGGCGGCTTTCGCCTCGCTTCCTGCCTGCTGCATCAGGCTTTCGAGATCGTCGGGCGAATTGCATACTTTCATCCCGCGCCCGCCGCCGCCAGATGCCGCCTTGATGATGACCGGATAGCCAACTTCGGCTGCGATTGCCTTGGCTTCGGCAACTTCGGATACCGCACCGTCGGATCCCGGCACCAACGGCAGGCCAAGCGCGCCTGCGGTCTTCTTCGCCATTACCTTGTCGCCCATGGTGCGGATATGCTCGGGCTTCGGCCCGATAAAGGCGATATCGTGGCTCTCGATAATCTCGGCGAACTGCGCGTTTTCCGACAGGAAGCCATATCCGGGGTGGATCGCATCGGCATGGCTGATTTCCGCCGCCGAAATGATTGCGGGTATGTCCAGATAGCTTTGCGCCGCCGATGGCGGGCCAATGCAGATCGCTTCGTCGGCAAGCCGGACGTGCATCGCATCGGCGTCGGCAGTCGAATGGACTGCCACGGTCTTGATGCCCATTTCGTGCGCGGCACGGTGGATACGGAGCGCGATTTCGCCGCGATTGGCGATCAGGATTTTTTCGATTGGCATCGGATGTTTACTCGATGACCATCAGTGGCTGGTCATATTCGACAGGCTGCCCGTTTTCGACGAGCACGGCCTTCACCGTCCCGCCATTGGGCGCAACGATGGGGTTCATCACCTTCATCGCCTCGATAATCATCACCGTGTCGCCAGCCGCAACTTTGTCACCGACAGCGGCAAAGGGCGCAGCGCCGGGTTCAGGCGTCAGATAGGCTGTGCCAACCATGGGCGATTTCAGCGCGTTGACGGGGGCAGCATTCTCGCTCGCAGGTGCTGGAGCAGCAGCAACAGGTGCTGGCGCAGGCGCGGGAGCGGCGACAGCAACCGGCGCTCCAACTGCGGCGGCCAGCTGGCGCACCACCTTTATCTTGCGATCGCCATCCTCGACTTCGATCTCTGACAAGCCAGTGGCGTTCAGCAACTCCGCCAGTTCGCGCACCAAATCGGTATCGACCTGCATCCCGCCGGTTTTGCCATTCATGTTATTACTCCGATGGACCTTCGTTGTAACGGCGGCTTTTGTCAGAGTCGCGCCGCTACGTCCAGCGCCAGTTCATATGATTTTGCCCCATGCCCCGCGATGCAGCTGCGCGCGGCCATGCCGACATAGCTTATATTACGGAATGGCTCGCGGGTCTTGGGGTCCGACAGATGCACCTCGATCACCGGCACGGTAATCGATTTGATCGCGTCATGCAGCGCGATCGACGTGTGCGTATAGGCCCCCGCGTTAAGCAGCACCGCCTTCGCACTTACGCTCTGCGCCTCGTGCAGCCAATCGACCAGATGCCCTTCATGGTTCGACTGGCGAAAATCGATGTCGAGCCCCAGCGCCTGCGCCTGATCGTCGAGCCGTCCGGCAATATCGTCGAGCGTATCGGTGCCGTAGATTTCGGGCTCGCGGATGCCGAGCAGGTTTAGATTTGGGCCGTTGAGGACATATATGATCGGGCGGGCGGGCATGAGCGGCGTGTAGGGCGGTTCGGGCGCATTGTCACCTGCGGACGCGATACCCGATACCCTACTTTGCATGAAGCCGGAACTTTTATGCACCCAATATGTTCGATTCTCATGCCCCGGCAGATGGTCGGCGGTCGATTATGTGTTTGAAACCCGAACCAAAACATTCCCAGGAGATAGAATATGTCCAGCGACAACAAATCCGTTTTCGGCTATGACGATCCCAACCGCGAACCGCTCGATGGCACGGCTAATGCAATGACCGGTGGGACAGGCGGCGTCTCAAGCGCAATGGGAATCTCGGGCGATCAAAATCATATGGGCGGCCAGGGCGGCATCGCGTCAGCGATGTTCGACAGCCATGCGGAGGCCCAGCAGGCGGTGGCGGCACTGCGTGAAATTGGTGCTACGGACAGCGACCTGTCGCTAATAGCCCAATCCCGGGGCACGATGACAACGCGCGAAGGCGGCGGCGAGATTACCGACGAGGAGCATAGCAGCATATTGCGCGGCGTCCTGGGTGGCGGCGCACTGGGTGCCGGACTTGGCGTGGCTGCGCTGGCGATACCCGGAGTGGGACCGCTGGCAGCATTGGGCGCAATCGCGGCCTCTGTTGTCCCCGAAGCGATGGCCGTCGGCGCGGTCGCCGGCGCCGCTGCGGGTACGTTCAACGAAGCCCTGAAAAAGCACGGCATCGATGACGAAGACACGGCCTATTATGGCGAAGGCCTGAAAAATGGCGGCGTATTGGTGACCGTCCACACCGGCAATGTCGACCGCGCACGGGCACAGGAAGTGCTGTATCAATATGGCGGCCATTCAGCGTCGCGGGCGCGTACAGCTGCGATGTAAAGCATAGCTTTGGCTGATGTGATTGCCTCGTCCTGCAAGTCGCAGGGCGAGGCAAATTTTTTGCACGGGCATTCCGCCCTGCCCGCTTTAACTGGCTAAAGTCCGACACGCAGGTCGCCCCGCCGAGTCCGCTCACCCCGCTTGCAATGTAGGACATTTCCTGCCAGCCTCCGCCCGTACATCGCCAACCGCCCTATGAGCTAAACGGGCCTGCCATCTGCTCTACGCCCGACGCCGCTAAATTGACAAAGTGGACAGTGACACCCCTGCCCAAGCGTAATTTTTGTCAATTTACGGCGCGCAACGCGGGCCGCTTTGCCATTGCGCACATGACAAGGCAGTCTATATTGCCGAGCCATGACCGATACCGCCACCCTCGCCAGCCTGTCGATCACGCTCAACGGTGAGCTGCGCCGTGTGGCGGCGGGGCTTTCGGTTGCGGGGCTGGTGACCGAGCTTGGCCTCGATCCCAAAAAAGTCGCGGTGGAGCGCAATCTGGAGATCGTCCCGCGTTCGGCACACGGCCAGGTTATGTTGGCAGAAGGCGATAGGCTGGAGATTGTCCACTTCGTCGGCGGCGGCTAAAGGCCCTTTCCATGACCACCTCTGACACATGGACCGTCGCCGGTCGAACCTTTACCTCGCGGCTGATTGTCGGGACGGGCAAGTATAAAGATTTCGAGCAAAATGCTGCGGCGCTCGTCGCGTCGGGGGCGGAGATTATCACGGTTGCCGTGCGGCGGGTAAATGTCTCCGACCCAAAGGCACCGATGCTGACCGATTTTATCGATCCCAAGAAATATACCTATCTACCCAACACCGCAGGCTGCTTCACCGCAGACGAGGCGATCCGCACCTTGCGGCTGGCGCGCGAGGCTGGCGGGTGGGATTTGGTCAAGCTGGAGGTATTGGGCGAGGCGAAGACGCTGTATCCGGACATGCGCGAAACGCTGCGCGCGACCGAGGTGCTGGCGAAGGAAGGCTTTGCCCCGATGGTCTATTGCGTTGATGATCCGATCGCGGCGAAGCAGCTGGAGGACGCAGGGGCGGTCGCGGTGATGCCGCTGGGCGCGCCGATCGGCTCGGGGCTGGGTATCCAGAACCGCGTCACCATCCGCCTGATTGTCGAGGGCGCGAAGGTGCCGGTGTTGGTCGATGCTGGCGTCGGTACGGCGTCCGACGCAGCCGTTGGCATGGAGCTTGGCTGCGACGGCATATTGATGAACACGGCGATTGCCGAAGCAAAAGACCCCGTGCGCATGGCGCGCGCGATGCGGCTTGCAGTCGAATCAGGTCGCGAAGCCTATCTTGCCGGGCGCATGGGACGGCGCATGTATGCCGATCCGTCGAGCCCGCTGGCAGGGTTGATCTGATTCGGGCTGCTTCGCGAGTCCCGCAGATCCGATAGTTTCAGCCGAAATGTTTTTCGTCGAAGCGCCGACTACAGGCGTAGGCGTTTATCGACTCCGGTTCGCCTTTGGTCGCGACGCTCGTCGAAATGTCGACATTCACCGAACCTTATCGAAACTGTCGTGCGCCAGTAACACAGTCCTGCCATTGGTCCTCAAGCAGGCTGGTCGGCGCGAAAGACTCCCCAGTTTTCGATCAATGGGCTGGCCTGCACCCTCTCCCACCCATGGACCGGCAAAAAGCCGGCCATGCGAAAAAAGGACGTTACCATGGCCCGGAATATAAAGTTCTTATCGCTTGCCGCGCTTGCCGCAAGCATGGCTCTGACTGCCCCCGCATTTGCCGAATATCGCACCGTCGAGGTTCGGACCAGCGACCTCGACCTTGCCCGCCCCTCGGCGCAGGCGAAGCTGCAGGATCGCATCGCGCGCGCGGTCAAAAATGTCTGCCGCAGCAAGAGTTCACGCTCGATCATCGAGCAACAGGACGTCAAACGCTGCGAAGCAGAAGCAACCGCCAGCGCCGAAGCGCAGATGGTCGAGCGCATTGCCCTTCACAAGGCACAGCGCAAGACCGCTGCCACGGCGCGGCTGAAGCTCGCTTCGGACTGAAGAGAGAATCGGAGGGCCCGGTAAAATCCGGGCCTTTTCTATCCGATCAACTATCGTCGGCCCGCACCCTTCGACAGGCTCAGGACATGCTTGATGCGGGCCTTGGCTTTTTTGCTTGCGCTCAGAATTAAGCCCAACCCCGCATCAAGTGCAGGGTGACGAATATGTTACCATGTTGGCGTTTGCTTCGAAACGTCACCGCTTTTCAAACGGCTCGATACCCCGGCCCAGCCGGTTCGATCCCAAGGTCGGCCGGTCATCGCCCCAGACGGCGACGAACACCGTATTGCGATCAACGCCGGGCGCGATGCTCGCATCATTGCCGCTGATCGCCAGCGCATTGCTGCTTCGCTGCCTGCCCTCGGCAGCGATGGCGATGAGGGCGCTGTAATTTTCCTTGTCCTTGCCCTGAACGAAAACATTGCCGTTGATCATCCCGCTCGCGCCGCCGGGCAGGTCGATCATGTAATTGGTGGTGCGCCCGCGCGTATCGTCAAAAGCATTATTCTGGATGATTGCGCGCGCCGCGCGGCTTTTCACATAATGGCCACCATTGCCGCGTTCAAAGCGGCTGCGGGTGACCGTCAGCGAGGCAAAATCGCCGATATAGATGCTGTGCGCACAGCCGAGGCCCCGGTCGCAGCGGCCAAGCCCTGAAAAGGTCGACTGGTCGATGATAATCTCGCCCACCGGGTCCTGCGCGGTCAATATCCCCTGCTCGCTGTCGCGGAATACCGAGCGGGTGATGTTAAGATTGCCCTTTTCCAGCCGGATGCCCGCGCCATTGCCGTCGGGAACGGCCATGCGCTGAAAGACAATGCCATCAACCGCTGCCGAGCGCCCGCGCAGCACAAGCGCTGCCTTCCCCTCGCAAATGCCGCCATCGAAAATGCTCTGCCCGGCAATCTGCGCGCGGTAGCTGATATGACCCGCCCCCTGCACCGCGCATTCGCGGTAGGTGCCCGGCGCGATCAATATGGTGCCGGTGCCATCGCCAATCGCCGCCACGGCATCGGCAAGCCGTGCAAAGCTGCGCCCGGTTTCAGCAACCTGGAACGGCCCGCCGCCCTGCGCGCTGACATGTACGGTGGCGAACAAAGTCGCAGAAAGGATTGAGAGCGAAAGGAAAGGGCGCATCGTTTAACCTCTAACATTGGCTTTGACAGCAATGATAAGTCGCCACGCTGCTGACGGCCAGCGGGTTAACCAAGGCTGAAACACGCTGTCCGGTTGGGGGACAGCTTTGGTGGCAAGGTAAAGGAGGCTCTACCGCCCCCGCCAGACGGGCTTGCGCTTTTCGGCAAAAGCGCGCGGTCCCTCCTGCGCATCCTCGCTGTTATAGGCTGCCTCGTGCGCGGCCCAGCCCGCATCGAGCGCGGCCGAGCGGCCCATTTCGGTTGCCAGCATCACCGTTTCGCGTGCGGCAGCGACCGACAGCGGCGCGCCTTCGATCACCTCGCGTGCCAGCTCCAGCGCTACGTTCATCAGCGCTTTGGGCTCTGCGAGACGGTTGACGAGGCCGATTTCATAAGCACGTTGCGCCGAAATCGGCTTTCCGGTCAGCACAATCTCCATGAAAATCCGCTGCGGAATCATGTGGATCAGCGGCGCGGCCCAAGGCGATCCCCGCCCTACCTTGACCTCGGTGATGGCAAATTTGGCGGTCGTGGAGGCAACGCACAGATCGCACCCCTGCGCGATCATCCAGCCGCCTGCAAAGGCAACGCCGTTTACAGCGGCAATGGTCGGTTTGGACAGATGGACGGTTTCGTGCACCACCGGGAACATGTCGCGCGGCGGAACCTTCAGCCCGGTCTCGACCATTTCCTTCAAATCGCCGCCCGCGCAAAAGGCCTTGTCTCCGCTGCCGGTCAGGATCGCGATCCGCGCGCTGTCATCCTTTTCGAAACGGTCCCATGCCGCGAACAGCCCCTCGCGCACTTCCTTTGAAAGCGCGTTGCGCTGGTCGGGGCGGTTTACGGTAATGATCGCGATACCGTCATCAGTCGTTTCATAGGTTACGGCGTCGGTCATTTCAGATTTCCTTATTCTCAATAACGAAGCCCTGAGCCTGTCGAAGGGCGTTTACAGGCTTGGCGCTACACCTGAGAAGCGCCCTTCGACAGGCTCAGGGCTACGGTGATTTTATCTTTGCCCGTCGCGAATCAAAACCCCCGCCGCACAATTTCGAACGCCGCCTCGTCCAACTGTTCCCGGAAATCAGGATGCGCAATCGCTACCATCCGCCGCGCGCGTTCCGCCAAGGTCTGCCCCCGCAATTCGGCTGCGCCAAATTCGGTGACGATGATGTCCACTTCGCTCCGCGCGGTTGTCACGGGGCCGGAAAGTTGCATAACGATCTTGCTGATGCTCCCACCCTTCGCCGTTGCGGGCAGCGCGATGATCGAATGGCCGCCGGGTGAGCGCACACCGGCACGAACGAAATCCGCTTGCCCACCTGTGCCACCAAGATAGGCATGGCCCGACTGTTCGGCATTGACCTGCCCGGTCAGATCGACCTCCATCGCGCTATTGATCGTCACCAACCGCGACAATTGCGCGAGCACCGCGCCATTATGCGTATAATCGGTGCGCACCATTTTGACGTTTGGGTTGCGATGGGCGAAATCATAGAGCCGCCTGGTGCCAATCAGCGCGCCGTTGATCGACACGCCAGCATCGATTTCCTTGCGCGCATTGGTCAGCACGCCTGCCTCGGCAAGATCGACCAGGCCGTCGCCCAGCATCCCCGAATGCACACCCAGATCCTTGCGATCATGCAGCAGCCGCAGGATGGCATCGGGGACGGCACCAACACCGGTCTGGATCACCGCGCCATCGCCGATGAATTCCGCGCAATGTCGGGCAATTGCCTCGTCGGTTGTAGAGATAGCGGTGGGAGCGACCTCTACCGGCGAGCGGTTCACATGCACGGCGACATTGATGCGGTCGGCCGGCAGCAATTCGCCATAGGTAAAGGGCACAGCCTCATTAACCTCGGCGATGACGATGCGTGCCTTGGCAACAGCCGCCTGTACATAATCGCTGACCAGCCCGAAACTGTGATTGCCATCTGCGTCCGCAGGGCTGACCTGCACCATTGCGACATCGCAGCCGATTAACCCCTGTTCGATCAGCGGGGCGACTTGCCCTACATGGCAGGGGATGATACCCAATGCATTGGCCTTGCTCATGCTGCGCAGCGCGCCAATCGCACCCATGCTTTGAAGCGCGAAGCTGGTCGCGCTTTCAGGCTGGAAAATACCCGAGAAACTGGTGGCAATGAAGGCGGAGAGGTCGCCAATGTCGCCCCCTTGGGCGATCAGCGCCTCGATCAGCGTCGTCGGCTCCCCGCAAGCCTGCCCGAGGACGATGCGGTCGCCCTTGCGCAGATATTGGCTGAGGTCGATCACTCCTCCACCTGCGCCAAAAGCGCCTGCGCGCGTGACAGATGCGGGCGGTCCAGCATGCCGCCCTTATAGCCTATCGCGCCGACCCCCGGATTGGCATCAAACAGCGCGACAATTTCGCGTGCTTCGGCGATTTCGTCGGGCGAAGGCGTGAAGGCAGCATTGATCACATCGACCTGCGCCGGGTGAATAGCCAACATCCCGCGAAAGCCGTCGCGGCGCACTTTTTCTGCACGCAGCCGCAGCGCCTCCAGATCGCGGAAATCGGCGGAGATGGTTTCGATAGCCGCAACCCCCGCGCTTGCTGCACCCAGCAGCGTCAGGCTGCGCGCCAGCTCATAGGTGAAACTGTAGCTGCCATCTGCGTTGCGGTTCGACGATGCACCGATGCTGTCGGCAAGGTCCTCCGCCCCCCAGCTCAGCGCCACCACGCGTGGTGCGCCCTTATAGCTACCGGTATGGAACATCGCCTCGGCGGTTTCGGTGACGAGGACGATTACCGGGGTTGAACCTTCCTCTATGCCATAGGCGACCTCGAGCGCGGACAGGCAATGATCGAGACGCTCTACATCAGCGCGGCCATAGACTTTGGGCAGCATGATTCCGCCGGGATGCGCAGGTATGATGGCCGCAAGATCGGTGAGCGTGTGCGGCCCGTCTAAGGGATTGATCCGCACCCAGAGCCGCGCCTTGTCGCCTGTATAATTGCGCAGGAAATCATGGATCATCGTGCGCGCCAGCGGCTTGTTCTCGGTCGCAACGGCGTCTTCGAGATCGAACAGCACAATGTCGGCCGCGCTGTCGGCGGCCTTTGCCATTTTCTTTTCGCTGTCGCCTGGGGCGAATAGCCAGCTGCGGGTTTTGGGTAGTTTCACTTTCTCATCCTCAAACCTTTGCGTCACCCCCGCGGAGGCGGGGGTCCATCCCCCTCCCTGTAAATTTCAACAATGGGAGATGGATTCCCGCTTTCGCGGGAATGACGAAAATCAGAAATCAACATAGTGACTAACATTCAATAACTCTTCGGCAGCTCCAGCACCCGCTCGGCAATATAATTCAAGATCATATGCGCGCTGACAGGCGCGATGCGGGGCACCATGACTTCGCGGAAATAGCGTTCGATGTGATATTCCTTGGCATAGCCCATTCCGCCCATCGACATCATCGCAGTCTCGCACGCCTGAAAACCGGCTTCGGCTGCGAGATATTTGGCGGTATTGGCCTCCACCCCGCAATCAAGCCCGGCGTCAAATTTGGTCGCAGCGTTGAACACCATCAGGCTCGCTGCCTCGACCTGCGCCCAAGCTTTCGCCAGCGGGTGCTGGATGCCCTGATTCTGGCCGATGGGCCTGCCGAAGACGATGCGCTCGCGCGCATAGTGAGCGGCGCGCTGGATCGCGACGCGGCCAAGCCCCGTTGCCTCTGAAGCAAGCAATATGCGTTCAGGGTTCAGGCCCTGAAGCAGGATTTTGAAACCCTGCCCCTCCGCGCCGATCCGGTCCTCCTCTGGAATGAAGAAATCGGACATGAACACCATGTTCGAGGCAACCGAATGCCGCCCCATTTTGGGGATGATCCGCGTTTCGAATTTCGCCCGATCAATGTCGGTGAAGAACAATGTCAGGCCTTCGGTCTTTTTGCCGACCTCCTCCAGCGGGGTGGTGCGCGCGATCAGCATGATCTTGTCGGCAAAATGCGCATTGGTGATCCAGATTTTCTCGCCCGTCACCAGATAGCCGCCATCGACCTTGGCGGCGCGCGTTTTCAACTTTGTTGTATCGAGCCCGGTATTGGGTTCGGTCACGGCAAAGCAGATCGACTGTTCGCCGCGCAGCACCGGCGGGATCATTCGTTGCTGCTGCTCTTCGCTGCCAAAGGCCACGATAGGCTCCAAGCTGAAAATCGGGCCGTGGATTGCCGAAGAAGCGGTCATCCCGCCGCCCGATTCCGCCACCGCCTGCATCATCACCGCCGCCTCGGTGATGCCAAGCCCTGCGCCACCTACGCTTTCGGGCATGGCAACGCCCAACCAACCGGCCTCGGCCATTGCGTCGTAAAATTTGCGCGGGAATTCGTGAGTCTCGTCGCATTGCAGCCAATATTCGTCGCCGAACAGCGCGCATTGCCGCAGCACCGCCTCGCGGATATTCTGCTGGTCGGGGGTCAGGGAGAAGTCCATTTTTCCTCGCTCAACAAAGACAGATCAGGCGCTCGCCCGCTCAAGCAAGCGCACCGGCACCGGCGACAGATCGGGTTCCTCACCTTTCATCACCGCGATCAACGCATCGACAAGCATCTCGCCTGCCAGCCGGTAATCCTGCTCGATCGTGGTCAAGGGCGGCTGCGCATAGGCACCGGTCGCAATACCATCGAAACCGATGACGCGCACGTCGCGTCCGACCAGCTTGCCATGTTCGGTAAGCGCGCGCATCGCACCGAGCGCGATGAAATCATTGGCAGCAAATATGCCATCAAATTTCGTGCCTGCGCGCAACAGCGACGCGGTTGCTTCATAGCCCTGATCCTCGCGCACGGCATTTTCAGGGAGCGGCGGGCAGATGACGGGCAGGTCTTTTTCTGCGGCCACCGCGCGGTACGTTGCCACCCTGTCCTGAAACTGCGGCTGCTCGCTGTCGGTCGGGCCGATATAGGCAATAGCCGAGCAGCCCTTTTCCAGCAGATATTCAATCGCAAGCCGCGCGCCTGCAACATTGTCGCTTTTGAGCGATAGCAGCGCCTCCATGCTTGCACCCCAGCAGAGCATTGGCGCGCCATGCTTTACCTGCTGCCCGAAATAGGACCAGCCCGCCACATTCTGCCCGCTGCCGATGACGATCAGCCCGTCGGCCTGCCCGCTTCCGGTATAATTGGCGAAAAAATTGGCCTCGCTATCCTGGAACGAGACGATCAGGCTGTAACCCCTGTCCGATGCCGATGCCGCAATGCAGCCCAATAGCGACAGGTAAAAGGGGTTGATGTTCGCCTTATTCTCTCCCGGCCTGACGAGCAGCACTAGTGCGATGGTATTGGTCTGCCGCGTGCGCAGGCGAAGCGCATTGTGATCGACCGAATAATTCAGCTCTTTGGCAAGTTCGAGCACGCGAAGCCGGGTCTGTTCGTTGACCTTTTTGTGCCCCCGCAAGGCGCGCGACACGGTGGGCTGCGACAGGCCCAGCATGGCCGCCAATTGATGCCCGGTTACGCGGTTGTCCTGGTTCATTGCGCGCCCATAAGATGTTTCGCCAAGGCATGATAGGCGGGAAGCGAGGTCGGGTCGATCAGGACATTGCCCGCCATTGGATGCGAGGCGAAACGCGCAATCACTATTTTCGCCTTGGGATCGATATAGATCGCCTGCCCGTGAATGCCGCGCGCCATATAGGCGGCATGCTCGTTATGGCTGACCCACCACTGGTTGCGATAGGACCAGCCGGGCAGCGTCGGATAGGCCATATTCTTTTTGAAGCGCTCCTTACTGCCGCCCTCGACAATGTCGCGCACAGCCTTTGCGGGAATGACCTGCTTGCCCTTCCACTTGCCGCCCAGCCGCATCATCTCGCCAAAGCGCGCCATGTCGCGTAGCGTTGGCATCAACCCGCCGCCTCCAAACGCCATGCCGATAGTATCGACCTGCAACGCCGCATCCTGCTCCATGCCGAGTTTGGACCAGATGCGGTCGTGCAACAGGTCGGCGATCCGCTGCCCGCTAGCCCGCTCCAATATCCAGGCAAGTGCGTCGGTGTTGGCCGTGCGATAGGTGAAGCGTTCACCATGTTCGCCCTTTTTGCCAATCGTCGTCAGGAACGCCTGCAGTCCTTCAGGGCCGTTGTAATTTGCCGGGCGCGGGCCGAAGCCACCTGCACGCGCGTGGCGGAAAATATCGGCATCGGGATTGGTGTAGGTTTCATCGAAAGCTATGCCGGTGGTCATGTCCATGACCTCGCGCACGGTGGCGTCGCCAAAGCCGCTCTTTGCAAGCTCGGGCACATAATGGGTGACGCGTTTGTCAGGATCGAGCTTGCCCTCAGCGGCAAGCGCTGCGGCAAGGGTGCCGATAAAGCTCTTGGTCACCGAAAAGGCGATATGCTGGCTTTGCGGGGTGGTAACGCCGAAATAGCGTTCGTAAACAATCCGACCCTTGTGCAGCACGACGATGGCATCGGTATAGTTGGCAAGCAGCGATTGTTCCCATGTCATCGCTGTGGTGCCGTTGATCGGAATAAAGCTGACGGCGTCGATGTCGCTGTGTTCTGCGCGAGGAAATTTGCTGACTGCCCTCGCCCCGCGCAACACTCCTACCGAGCGCGTATATTGCCGGTAGTTAGAAAAACTCCACCGCGTTTTGGGAAAGGTGAAATGCCCCAGATCCTCCCAACGGATCTGCTTGTCGGCGGGCGGTGGGGAACCCTGCATCCAGCCCATCCTGACAGGGTCGCTGGCAATGGCATCCAGTTGCGGCGTCGTTTGCGCGATGCCCGCGCTTGTCCCGATTGCCAGCAAGGCCAGCAATGCCGCTGCAAATTTCATCGGTCATCCTCCCCCATTTTGTGGGGCAGGGTATTGCGGATTTTGTGAAAATTCCAGTGTGATTAAGCCCCTCCCCTTCAGGGGAGGGGTTGGGGTGGGGGTGTCAGTCCTTGCATTAACCCTCGAAGCCCACCCCGCTGCGACTAGGCAGCAAGCTGCCAAGTCTCACTACCCCTCCCCTAAAGGGGAGGGGTTAATAGGTCACTCCGCCAGTGCAACCTCCGGCTCGGCATATTTGAGGTTCAGGCTCTCGGCGACAGCCTTGCTGGTCACCTTGCCCTTGTGGACGTTGAGTCCTGCCAGCAGGCCGCGCCCGATTTCCGTGCTCGCATCCAGCGCAGCGAGTCCCTTGTCGGCAAGCGCCAGCCCATAGGGCAAGGTCGCATTGTTCAACGCAGCCGCGCTCGTTTGCGGCACCGCTCCGGGCATGTTGGCGACGCAATAATGGATGATGCCATCGACGACATAGGTTGGCTCGGCGTGCGTTGTCGGCTTTGAGGTCTCGAAACAACCGCCCTGATCGATGGCGACATCGACGAGCACCGATCCGGGCTTCATATGCTTCAGCATCTCACGCGTGACGAGCTTGGGCGCGCTTGCGCCGGGGATGAGCACCGCGCCGATTACCGCGTCGGCAATCGAGATTTCGTGGTCGATGGTGTCGAGCGTCGAATAGCGGGTGCGCACGCGGCCCTCGAACAATTCGTCCAGTTCGCGCAAGCGATGCAGCGAACGATCGACCACAGTGACCTCCGCGCCAAGGCCTACCGCCATGCGCGCGGCGTGCGTGCCAACGACGCCGCCGCCGATAACGCAGACACGGCCTGCGGGCACGCCGGGAACGCCACCGAGCAATATGCCAGCGCCGCCCTCTGAGCGCCGCATCGCTTCGCCAGCCGCTTCAATGGCAAGCCGCCCGGCGACTTCGCTCATCGGCGCAAGCAGGGGCAAGGTGCCGCGCGCATCGGTGACGGTTTCATAGGCAATCGCAGTGCAGCCCGATTTGATCAGGCCCTTCGCCTGCTTCGGATCGGGCGCGAGGTGGAGATAGGTGAAGAGCAACTGACCGTCGCGCAACTGCGCCCATTCGCCCGGCTGCGGTTCCTTCACCTTCACGACCATATCGGCCTTGGCAAAAATTTCCTCCGCGCTTTTGACGATCTTCGCGCCAGCCTTTTTATAGGCTTCGTCGCCTGCCATTATGCCCGCGCCAGCGCCCGACTGCACCACCACCTGATGCCCGCGCGCAACATATTCGCGCACCGCCGACGGGGTCAGCCCGACGCGATATTCATGGACCTTTATTTCGGTGGGGACGCCAACACGCATCTGGATTCTCCTCTAAAGCTATAACGGACCATTATCATGATGACCGCGCCAATTCTGCGCAAATTATGGACATATTGACTCAAATGACGCATAGATCATGCGCATGGACCGCATAGACCGCAAGATATTGAGCGCGCTTGTCGAACATGGCCGCGCGACGCAACAGGAAGTTGGCGACGCAGCGGGGCTATCGCCAAGCGCTGCCTATCGCAGGCAAAAGGCGCTGGAGGATGCGGGCATCATTCGCGCCTATCGCGCCGACGTCAATCTGCGCAAGCTGGGGCTTGGCGCAACGGTGATGGTGACGATCACGCTCGACAGCCAGAGCGAAGAGGCGATGGAGGCCTTTGAACGTGCTGTTACGACGAGCCCCTCGATCATTCGCTGCCACCTGATGAGCGGGCGAAACGACTATCTTTTGGTCGTACGCGCCGCCTCGATCGAGGATTATGAGGTCATCCACCGGCAGGAAATCGCCCGCCTGCCCCGCGTCGCACGTATCGAAACCGCCTTTGCGCTTCGCGAGGTTGTGAACCGGACGGTACCGCCCAGAATGCTGGCATAAAGCGGAACCTGTCTGCGCCTGCACAGTTATCCGTCGCAACAATCATAAAATTCGCCGGAGAAACCCATGCTGATGACCGACATCAGGCGTGACACAGAGATTATCGACGCATTCCGGGCATTTGTCAGCGACTCCGCCTTTCCCTGCGTCGGCGCGAAGTCGGCGTTGAATAAGGGTAATATGAACATCTTGCTTGCCGACGACATCACGTCGGGCTGGGACGATTTGAAAATTCTGCCGCACATTGCGGCGCTGGCAAAACATTATCGGAAAAAGCCCGAGCTGTTCCAGACGCTTGTCGTCCTGTTCCGCCGCCGGTCGCAGCTTGACGAACGTGCGTTTGAGGCAGCGATGTGGGAACGGCTACAATCACTCTCTGACAAGGATGAATGGCTGGGCCACCAGCCCGATCCAGTGGTCAGCGCCGACCCCGACGACCCGCATTTCGCCGTCAGCATCGGCGGTTCGGGTTTTTTCGTTGTCGGCCTGAATCCCGCCGCCAGCCGCCCCGCCCGCCGCTTTGCCCATCCTGCCATTGTGTTCAACCTGCACGACCAGTTCGAACAATTGCGCGCTGCCGGGCGCTATGATGGATTGCGCGACAAGATCATCGCGCGCGACATCGAGCTTGCCGGCTCGCCCAATCCGATGCTGGCGCAGCATGGCGCCGCCTCCGCCGCGCGGCAGTATAGCGGGCGTGCCGTCGGCTCCGACTGGCAATGCCCCTATCAGCGCCGTAACTGGAGCGACCATGACGCATCATGAAATTGCCCCCCGAACGGGCACGGCATTTCTGCTGAACAAGGGCGACCTGCTGACCGTGATTGATCCCTGCGGCGAACAGGTAGCCGATCTTGTCGCCTATAACCGGCACGATATAGGCGAAGTCATTTCATCGGGCCGCACGCTCGACTATGCCTCGCGCCTGTTCCTCACCACCGGCGATCCGCTCTATTCGAACCGCAGCCAGGTGATGCTGACCATCATTGCCGATGATGTCGGCCGCCATGATTTCCTGCTGACGCCCTGTTCGAAAGACACGTTCCGCATCATCTATGGCGACACGAACCCGCACCATGGCTGCTTCGGCAACCTCGCAATGGCGTTGGAGCCCTATGGCATCGGTGAGGACCAGATCCCGATCGCCTTCAACTGCTTCATGCATGTGACCGTCGATGGCACGAGCGGCGAGATCGCGGTCAAGCCGCCGCTGAGCAAGGCAGGCGAGCGGATCGTTTTTCGCGCCGAGATGGACCTGATCATCGGCCTCACCGCCTGTTCCGTGCTGCAGTCAAACAACGGGTCTTTCAAGCCGATTGAGTATGAAATCCAGAAGGCGACAGGCGGGCCCGAAATTTAGGGCCTGTCGCGGAACGCTTCGCTCCCCGGTGGGTTGAAAATGCGCCCGCTATCCTGCGCGGCAACCATCCAGGAGTTTGAACATGGCAGTCAAATTTGCCGCAACGATGAACGCAATCAACCGCGGGCTCGACAGCGTAAAACCCGCCAAGGGCGCCGATATGGTCGAAGATTGGGAAGCCGCGCTTGCCGAAACCGATGTCCCCGGAGCCAAGGGCATTGCGCGCGATCTAGCCGCGCTGCGCAAGCAGCTTGAAAAGCCCGAACCCGACAGCGAACGCGTGCTGACGCTTTTGGGACGGCTGGGCGAAGCGACCACCAAAATCGCCGAAAAGGCCGACAAAAATGGTGACAAGCTGAAAGAGCTTGGCGAAGCCCTCACCGAGGCTGGCGATGAGGACAGCGATGAAGCCGAAGACACCGAAGCCAAAGCTGCGCCGAAGCGTCGCGGGGGCCGTCCGGCAAAGGGCGCTTCGAAGTGATTAAAGAGGGGCGGCTTTAAAAAGCTGCCCCTTTTCGCAAATGCTGAGAATTATTCACCCAGCTCGCAAACTACCATAGCCCTGAGCCTGTCGAAGGGCGCTTTACCGATAAGCGCCCTTCGACAGGCTCAGGGCTACGGTGTTGATTGGTCCCTCTATTTTATTTCTTCCAACATCGCCCCAATCCGCCCGAACATCTCGTCAATCTGCGTCTTCTCGACAATTAGCGGCGGACTTAGCGCGATAATGTCGCCTGTGGCGCGGACGAGAAGGCCGTCGTCGAAACAGGCGTGGAACAGTTCCATCGCGCGCTTGGTGGGCGCGCCTTCGCGGGGTTGGAGTTCAATACCGGCGATCAGGCCGATGGTGCGGATGTCGATAATATGGGGCTTGCCGCGCAGGGCATGCGCTGCGTCTGCCCAATATTGCTCAAGTTCGCTGGCGCGTTCGAACAAGCCTTCATCCCTGTACAGGTCGAGCGAGGCCAGTGCCGCCGCGCAGGCAAGCGGATGGGCCGAGTAGGTGTAGCCGTGGAATAGCTCGATGCCGTCGGCTGCTCCCTCGACCACCGCATCATGGATTTCGCGGCTGACCGCGACTGCCCCCATCGGGACGGCCGCATTGGTCAGCCCCTTGGCCATGCAGATGATGTCGGGCGTGACGCCCCAGGCCTCGCTCGCGGTCGCTGCGCCGACACGGCCAAAGGCGCTGATCACCTCGTCGAAAATCAGGATGATGCCATGCTTGCTGCACAATTCGCGCAGGCGTTGGAGATAACCGGCGGGCGGCACGAGTACGCCGGTGGAGCCCGCCACCGGCTCGACAATCACCGCCGCGATCGTCTCCGCGCCGTGCAGCGCAACCAGCCGCTCCAAATCATCGGCAAGCTCTGCGCCGTGCGCCGGGTGCCCGCGCGAAAAGGCATTGCGCGCCAGATCGTGCGTGTGCGGCAGATGATCGACGCCCGGCAGCCCCTGCCATACGCGGCGGTTGTTGACGATGCCGCCGACGCTAATGCCGCCAAAGCCGGTGCCATGATAGCCGCGCTCGCGCCCGATCAGGCGAGTGCGCGTCCCCTGCCCCCGCGCGCGCTGCGCGGCAAGCGCGATTTTCAGCGCGGTATCGACCGATTCCGACCCGCTATTGGTAAAGAATATCCGGTCGAGCCCCTTGGGCATGATTGCGGCAAGCCGCGTGGCCAATTCGAACGCCTTGGGATGGGCAAGCTGGAATGTCGGCGCAAAATCCAGTTCCGCTGCCGCATTCGCAATCGCTTCTGTGATCGGCGCGCGGCAATGTCCGGCATTCGAACACCACAGCCCCGCTGTGCCATCGAGGATGCGATTGCCCGCATCGTCCAAATAATACATTCCCTCCGCCCGCGCGAGCTGACGCGGGTGCGCCTTGTAAGCGCGGTTGGCAGTAAAGGGCATCCAGAAGGCAGTGAGCGGATCATTTGCTAAGGTCATGATGCATGCGATAACAAAGCCTGATCGGGCTGAACAGGCTGTTACCCAAAAGCCACAATTGCGCAAAAGGTCATCAACCTTGTCATATTATGGCTTGCCCTGCCCCCCGTTTGATGTTTTTGTGCACCTGCACAATAAGCGTCGAAACAAAATGAACAAACGATGCTGCCATTCTCACGGGACCGGAACAGCCATTCAGGCAGGGGCAGCAGTGCCGCCTGTCGAAGCCGATTTGATATGGAAGGGACTATGATGCGTACACAGATTTTGAAGCTCGCCGCCGCCTGCGCCGCACTTGGCAGCCTCGCCGCCGCAACGCCTGCTTTTGCGCAGGATGAAGAGGCAGAGGAAGCAGAAGGTCCGATCACCATTTCGGGCGGCATCGCTCTGGTGTCCGATTATCGTTTCCGCGGCGTATCGCTGTCGGACAAGGATTTTGCCGTGCAGCCGACATTGACCGTCAAACATGATTCGGGCCTGTATCTGGGCGTATGGGGCTCCAACATTGCCGATAACGCCGGGGATGATCTGGAGATCGACATTTTCGGCGGCTTTTCAGGCGGCGACACGGTCACCTATGATATTGGCGCAACCTATTATATCTATCCCGGCGTATCGAGCTTCAACTATGTCGAGCTGACCGGGAAGCTTGGCACCACGGTCGGCCCGCTCACCATCGGCGGCCAGCTGAGCTATGTGCCGAGCCAGGACAATACCGCCGATACCGACAACATTTATGTCGCCACCAACGCCGCGATCGGCATTCCGAACACGCCGGTCACGCTGACCGCCTCGGTCGGATATGAAGACGGCTTTTTCGGCAATGAGAAGCTCGACTGGTCGCTGGGGGCGAGCGCGTCCTTCTCGGGCTTCACGCTGGGCGTTTCCTATGTCGACACCGACCGCCGTTCGACGTTTGCCTTTGGCGACAGCAAGGCAACCGCGGTCTTCACCTTGAGCTATGCCTTTTGATCCAAAGCTGTTAGGAGCTTTGCTTGAGGCAAGCACCTGATAGCAAAGGAAAGGGTGCGACCAGCCTCCGCGCGGGGCTGGTCGCAAGTCATTTATGGCCATCAATCTGGCGAACTGGATCGCCGAACATAAAATCGACGAAGTCGAGTGCATCGTCCCCGACATTAACGGCGTGCAGCGCGGCAAGGTGCTGCCAGCGGGGAAATTCCTGTCCTCGGTCCGCGACAAATCGCTGCGCATTCCGGGCAGCGTTTTCATCTGTACCATCGACGGCCATTATCCCGAAGATATCGAGGATATTTGGGACAAGGACCCCGACAAGATCCTGATCGCCGACCCCGACACCATCTGCATCGCCCCCGGATTCAAATCGCCCACCGCCTTTGTCATTGCCGATGCCTATCATGGCGATGGCAGCGAGGTGGAAATCGCCCCGCGCGCCATCCTGAAAAAAGTACTCGGCCTGTATGAGGCAAAGGGCTGGAAACCGATCATCGCGCCCGAGGTCGAATTCTACCTCGTCAGCCAGAATGTCGATCCCGACTTCCCGCTCGTCCCGCCAACCGGCTCCAGCGGCCGCGCGGAGACCGCGAGCCAGCCCTATGGGCTGGAGGCAATGAACGAATATGAGGATATCATCGATCATATCTATGATGATTGCGAAACGATGGGCCTCGATATCGATACGATGATCCACGAAATGGGTGCAGCGCAGCTGGAAGTGAATTTCATCCATGGCGACCCGCTGAAGCTTGCTGATCAGGTATTCCTGTTCAAGCGTGCGGTGCGCGCGGTGGCGAAACAGCATGGCGTTTACGCGACCTTCATGGCGAACCCGATGGCGGGGCAGCCGGGCAGTGCGATGCACATCCACCAGTCGGTTGTCGATGCGGAGACGGGCAAGAACCTGTTTTCGAATGCCAATGGCCGCGACAGCCTGCTGTTCCGCAGCTATATCGCCGGGCTCGTCAAGCTGATGCCGCAAATCTCGCCGCTCTGGGCGCCCAATGTAAACAGTTTCCGCCGGATGCGCCCCGACAGCGCTGCGCCGATCAATGTGCAATGGGGGGAGGATAACCGCTCGTGCGGCTTTCGCGTGCCGATTTCCGACAAGGCCAACCGCCGCGTCGAAAACCGGCTGCCGGGTGCGGATTCGAACCCCTATCTCGCCATCGCCGCGAGCCTCGTCTGCGGCTATATCGGTATGGTCGAGCGCATGGTGCCCGCCAAGGCGATCACCGGCAGCGCCTATAACCGCGCCCGCACGCTGCCCCGCACGCTGGAGGCAGCGCTAGACCGCTTCTCGGGCTGCAAGCCGGTACGCAATTTGCTCGGCGAGGATTTTTTCGAGATATTCTACGCGGTGAAGGATTATGAGCTGTTCAATTATCAGTCGGTCGTGAGCAGCTGGGAGCGTGAGCATTTGTTGCTTAGAGTTTGAAATCCTCTCCATGCGAAGCATGGGGAGGTGGCAGCCCGCAGGGCTGACGGAGGGGCCGCCAACGCAGTTGGCGAGCTTCGCTCGCCGCCCCTCCGTCAGTTGCTGCGCAACTGCCACCTCCCCATCTCCGATGGGGAGGAATTAGATGACCGACCCGCTCAACAACAGCTACTACCGCGCAACCGCCCATGCGTGGGAAACGCAGCCCGCCTTTATCGGCGAAGGCAAATATGACATAGCCGTCATCGGCGGTGGCTTTACCGGCCTCTCCGCAGCCCTCGCCTGCGCTGAGAAAGGCCTGAAAGTCGCGCTCTTCGAAGCAAAGACCATCGGCTATGGCGCATCGGGCCGCAATGGCGGGCAACTGATCCCCGGCCTACGCTGGTCGATGCGCGAGATTGACGAGGAGTTTGGCCGCGAACGGGCGCAGGCAATCTTCGATCTGGCCTATGGCGCGGTGGATCGGGTGAAGGGCCGGATTGCCAAGCATGGCATCCAGTGCGACCTGAAAGCTGGGCATCTGGAAGCGGCCTATAAACCAGCGCATTTCGATGCGATGCAGCGCGATGCCGAATTTCTGGCCGACGAATTTGGTTGGGAAAGCGAGATGGTAAGCCCCAAGGATATGGGGCAGCATATCAATGGCGGCGGCTATCATGGTGGGATTTATGACAGCCAGGGCGGGCATTTCCATCCGTTGAATTATGCCTTGGGATTGGCGGGGGCGGCGAAGCGCGCAGGCGTCACAATATTAGAGAATAGCCGGGTCATGACGGTGACGAAGGTTACAGGGAACGATGATGTCGCACTCGGAATTTCGCAAGAATCGTGCAGATCGGTAGAAAGTGTTGTGGACGTTGCGAGTCACTTCAGAGTCACAGCAGGTCATGTGATAAACGCTAGCGATGCGTGGATGGGGGAGGTCGATCCCGACTTGGGGCGCTACACCATCCCCATCATGAACTACAATGTAGCAACCGCGCCGCTTTCCAATTGGCGGGATTATCTGCCTAGCGACGCAGCCGTCGCCGACAGCCGCTTTGTGCTCAACTATTTCCGCCTCTCCGCCGACAAACGTCTGATCTTCGGCGGTGGCGAGAAATATGTGCAGACTCCGCCCGCCGACATTGCGGGCTTCGTGCGCAAGCACATGGTCGAGGCATTCCCCTCGCTCGCCGACACACCCATCGACTATGCGTGGGGCGGGGCGGTGGGGGTTACCATGAACCGGCTGCCGCATATTGGCCGCCAAGGAAATATCTTCTTCGCGCACGGCTTTTCGGGCCACGGCGCGCTGGTGACCACGCTGGCAGGAGAATTGCTTGCCGAGGCCGTCACCGGCACGATGGAGCGCTTCGATGTCTTTGCGAAGCTGCCGCACAAACCCTTCCCCGGCGGCAGGATGTTCGCGCGTCCGCTCGCCACTTTAGGGCTGCTCTGGTATGCGCTAAGGGACCGGCTATGATTTCCGATGCTGCCATAGAACGCATCGCTACGCGTGAGTCCGAGGCCTTTCGCAAGGCCAACCCGCGTTCGCTGGAACTGGCGCAGCGCGCGTCGGCCAACTGGTTTCAGGGCGTGCCTTTCCACTGGATGCTCGACTGGCCAAGTCCTGTGCCGCTGGTTGCGGCGTCGGCGCAAGGCGCGAGCCTGACCACCGTCGATGGCCGCACGCTCGACGATTTCTGCCTTGGCGACACTGCCAGCATGTTCGGCCATTCGCCGCCGCCGCTTGCCGAGGCTCTCGCGCAGCAGGCAAGCGAAGGGCTGAGCTATATGCTGCCCACCGAAAAGGGGGTGGAGCTTGGCGCGATGCTATCTGCCATGTTCGACCTACCGCGCTGGCAGGTCACCACTACCGCCAGCGAAGCCAACCGCGCGGTCATCCGCTGGTGCCGGGGGATTACGGGGCGCAGGAAGATCCTGATCTTCAACGGCTGCTATCATGGTGCGGTCGATGATGTATTTGTCGATCTGCGCGCCCACGCGTCGGGCTGGGAGCCGCAAATGCGCGCCAGCCTGATCGGGCAGGTGCATGACATTTTGCCGACAACGACCGTCATCGAATTCAACGATGCAACCGCACTCGAACGCGAGCTGAAGCGCGGTGACATTGCCTGCGTACTCGCCGAACCGGTTATGACCAATGTCGGCATGGTCCGCGATGCGCCAGGCTATCTCGAGACGCTCCGTCGCCTGTGCAGCGAAACAGACACGCTGCTGGTGTTTGACGAGACCCACACCATTTCCTCGGGCTATGGCGGGCACAGCAATAGCTATGGACCGAAGCCCGACATCATGGTTATCGGCAAATCCATCGGCGGCGGGGTGCCCTGCGCGGTCTATGGCTTCAGCGAAGAGGTCGCCGCGCGAATGGCGAAACTCAACGCCAGCCGACCCGCCGGGCATAGCGGCATCGGCACCACATTGTCAGCCAATGCCCTTGCCATTACTGCGATGCACGCGATGCTCGGCAAGGTGATCACGCACGATGCCTACCGCCACATGCTGGAACGCGCGCGGCAATTGGTAAAGGGGATAGAGGGCGTCATCCAGCGGCACAAATTGCCATGGCATGTCACGCAAGTCGGCGCGCGGGTGGAATTTGTCTGCGCCCAAACCCCGCCTCTCAATGGCGGCGAAGCACGCGCCGCGATGCAGCCAAGGCTGGAGGCGGCGATCCACCTCTACCTCGCCAATCGCGGCATTTTGCTTGCCCCGTTTCATAATATGATGCTCTTGTCTCCGGTGACGAGTGAGGTGCAGGTCGAGCGGCTGGTAGTGGAATTGGGGAATGTGGTGAGTGAACTCATGAACCCCTGATTCCCCTACTTCGTCACCCCCGCGAAAGCGGGGGGCCATCCCCTGAGCTTTCCTTTTGCCAAATCAGGTTGGGGTGATAGTCGGGTGCAGGGATGGGCCCCCGCTTTCGCGGGGGTGACGACGAAAAGGGAATAGAATGAATATCCGCAGAGCAAAATCCTCCGCCACCATCGCGCCGCGGAGCGAAGCCGAAGCCTTCTTCGCCGCCAATCCGCACATCGACGCCATCGACATGATCTATACCGATTTCGGCGGTGTACCGCGCGGAAAGCGGCTGCGCCAGCATGAGGTTCTGGCCGTCTATGAAAGCGGCCGCATGTTCCCCGGCTCGATCACCGTGGTGGACATTACCGGTCAGGACACGGTCGAGACCGGCCTTGTCTGGGAGGATGGCGATGCCGACCGCTCGATGAAGCCCATCCCCGGCACGCTCGTCAAAGCGCCATGGGCAGGCGAGAATGCCGCGCAATTCCTCGTCGATTTCTACGAACTCGATGGCAGTCCGCACGATCTCGATCCGCGTCATGTGCTGGGACTTGTGGTTGATCGCTTTACCGAACAGGGGCTGACCCCCGCTGTCGCGGTCGAGCTCGAATTCTACCTCGTCGATCCCAGGCGCGCGCGCGATGGCGGCATACGCCCTGCCTCGCCCGGCTACAGCCGCGACCGGCCGCGCAATGTCGAGGTTTATGGCCTGCGCGAGCTCGAAGATTTTCGGCCTTTTTTCGACGATCTATACGCCTTCACCGACGCACAGGGCCTGCCGCTCGAAAGCGCGATTTCGGAATTTGCGCCGGGGCAGTTTGAGGTAACGCTTTGCTACAAGCCCGATGTGCTGCGCGCTTGCGACGATGCGATCATGTACAAAAGGCTGGTAAAGGCCGCCGCACAGAAACATGGCCTCGAAGCAACCTTCATGGCCAAACCCTTTGCCGAACAGGCAGGGAGCGGCATGCACATCCATGTTTCGGTCAACGATGCCGAGGGCAATAATATTTTTGCGCATGAGGACCCAGAGGGATCGCCGGCGCTGCGCCATGCCATTGGCGGGATGATCGCGCATGTGGGGGATAGTTTCGCGCTGTTCGCGCCCAATGCAAACAGCTATCGCCGGTTCAAGGCAAACAGCTATGCCCCCGTGGCGCCGACCTGGGGCGTCAATAACCGGACGGTCTCGTTCCGCATTCCCGCAGGCGCACCCAAGACCCGCCATGTCGAACACCGCGCTTGCGGGGCTGATGCCAACCCCTATCTGGCGGTCGCCGCCGTGCTTGCCGCGATGCACGACGGCATGGCGAAGCAGACCGATCCCGGCCCTGCTGTCGTCGGCAATGGCTATGAGCGCGATGCATCGGGCGATGACAAGCCACCGTCAAACTGGTTCGCGGCTGTCGATCGTTTTCACGCCAGCAGCTTTGCCCGCGACTATCTGGGCGAACGGTTTGTGGACATGTACACTATCGTCAAACGCACCGAGCAGGACCGCTATTTCAGCGAAGTGCCGCGGCTGGATTATGACTGGTATTTGCGGAATGCGTGAAGCATTCCTCTCCCGTCGGGAGAGGATACATAGCCTTGCTGCTGAAAGCAGCTAAGCGGAGTTGGTGAGGGTGGGTGCAATTTGGTACCCTCACCAAGTCAGGCTAGGTAAGATGTTGCCAAGCCTTCCTATCCTCTCCCGTCGGGAGAGGAGAAAAACCGTTGACTCTCTGTCATTTTCGGCCAGCATAGCGGCGGGGTTAACAAGGTCGCCGAAGGGAGCCAAGCCGTGGATATCAAGACATTATTGGACAATGCCGCCAACCGCCGTTCGCTGCTGAAAGGCATGGGGGTTGCTGCCGTCGGCCTGACCTTTACCGGCGCGCTTGCCGGCTGCGGCGAGAAGGAAGCGAAGAAGCTTGCCAATGGCGAAGAGGCGAAGTTGAACCTGTATAATTGGGACGATTATATGGGCGAAACCACGCTGGAGGATTTCAAGGGTGCGGCCGGCGTCGATGTCAAAATGGACCTGTTTGAAACCAACGATACCTTGTTCGCCAAATTCCGCGCGGGCAATCCCGGCTATGACCTGATCGTGCCGTCGAACGACTTTGTCGAGCGCATGGTTCAGGCCGACATGCTGGAAAAAATCGACAAGAGCCAGATCCCGAACCTGAAAAATATCGCGCCCGAATTTATGGACGTCGCCTATGACAAGGGCCGCGAATATTCGGTTCCCTATACCTGGCTGGTGCTGGGCATTGGCTATCGCAAGTCGAAGGTGAACCCTGCGCCCGATAGCTGGAAAGTTTTGTTCGACAGCGACCAGTATAAGGGACGGATTGCCGTGCTGTCAGAGGCAGGCGACATGTTCCGCCTCTATGGCAAATATCTCGGCAAATCGGTCAACGACCTGACGCCTGCGGACATCAAGACCATCGAGGCGATGATGGTGAAGCAAAAGCCCAATATCGCCAAATTCCACGCCGATGACGGGCAGGATATGCTGGCCAAGGGCGAAGTCGATCTGGTGCTCGAATATAATGGTGACATCGCGCAGTTGATGACCGAGGATGACGATATCGCCTTTGCCATTCCCAAGGAAGGCAGCCAGCTCAATAGCGACAATTTCTGCATCCCCAAAGGCGCGAAGCATCCGAAGAATGCCCATGCCTTCATCAATTTCGTGCTCGATGCGCCGAACGGAAAGAAGGTCACCGAAACGATCCTCTATCCCACACCCAATGCCGCAGTGAAGGAATTGATGCCTGATGCTTACAAGAGCAATCCAGCCATCTATCCGCCTGCCGACCTGTTGGCGAAATGCGAATATGCGGCGTTCAAACCCGATTTGCAGCCGCTTTACGAGGAGGCGTTTACGCGTATCGGCGCGGCTTAATAATGAGGCTCGCCTTACAAAATCATCGTCATGCTGAACTTGTTTCAGCATCCATTCTGCCACGCAGACCGAAGGGTAAAGAGGCGGGATGGACCCTGAAACAAGTTCAGGGTGACAGTAAATTCAAAGGCGGATTTTTAGCCCAAAAGGCTCGGGCCTGAGCTAATGTCCACCCCCGAACAGGACTGGAAAAGCCAGAAACGACCCTTTGCGGCGGTGGCAACGTTGCCGCTGTTCTGGACAATGCTGTTCTTCCTCGTGCCAATGGGCTTTGTCTGGCTTTACAGCTTTGGCCGCAATGTCGGGCTGACCGAGATCGACATTGTCGGCACGCTCGACAATTACAAGCGCGCGACCGAATGGCTGTATCTGGGGATTTTCCTCAAAAGCCTCGCGGTTGCCGCGCTGGTTACGCTCATCTGCCTGATTGTCGGTTTTCCCGTCGCCATGGCGATTACGTTCGCGTCAGAGAAATGGCGGCCATGGTTATTGCTTGGCATCATGCTGCCCTTCTGGACCAACCTCCTCATCCGCACCTATGCGCTGATGATCGTGCTGGGGCAGCAGGGTCTGGCCAATGCGGGGCTGGAGAGCCTTTGGGGTATGGCAAGCTGGCTGAAAGTGGTCGTCGGCATGGAGCCGCTGCCGACATGGGAGCCGCTGCCCTTGCTTTACAATAATTTCGCGGTGGTGCTGGGGCTGGTCTATGTCCACCTGCCCTTCATGGTGCTGCCGCTCTATTCGGCGCTCGACCGGCTGGACAAGAGCCTGATCGAGGCCAGCCTTGATCTGGGCGCTGGGCATCTGAAAACCCTGTTCAAGATTGTCGTGCCGCTTGCCGCGCCGGGGATTATCGCGGGGGTAATGATCACGCTGATCCCTGCGCTTGGCGCCTATCTGACCCCCGACCTGATGGGCGGCACCGACAGCCAGATGATCGCCAATGTGATCGAACGCCAGTTCAAGCGCGCCAATGACTGGCCCTTCGGCGCAGCGCTTTCCTTCCTTTTGATCTACGCGATGTTCATCCTGATTGCGCTGCAGGGGATGCGCAAGAAAGTGCCCGAGGTTCGGTGATGCCCCTCTTCAACCGCACCCCGCGCGCCCCACTTGAATATGCGAAGTCGCTCTGGATGCGCGGCTGGGTGCTGGGGGTGATGCTGTTCCTCTATATCCCGCTGTTCGTGCTGATGGCGTTCAGTTTCAACGACAGCAAACGCAATGTCGTCTGGCGCGGGTTCACGACAAAATATTATGGCGTCGCGTGGGAGAATGAGCAGCTTTGGAACGCGATGATGAACTCGCTGACCATCGCTTTCTTCGCGACGATCTTCAGCCTGGTCATCGGCACGCTCGCGGCGGTCATGCTCTGGCGCTTCCGCTTTCCATTCAAGGGCGCGGTCGATGGCACGATCTCGCTGCCGATCATCGTGCCCGAAATCTGCCTCGGCGTTGCCTTCCTGGTCTTTTTCTCAACCATCGGCTGGCCCAGCGCGCTGCCATGGCCGTTCAACATGGGCGCGATCATTATTGCGCATATCACCTTCTGCTTCCCCTTCGTCGCGATGGTCGTGCGCGCGCGGCTCGCAGGCTTCAACCGCGAGCAGGAGGAGGCGGCCAAGGACCTTGGCGCAAGCGAATGGCAGGCGTTTCGCGACGTGCTGATCCCGCATATCAAACCCGCCCTGGTGTCTGGCGCGCTGCTTGCCTTCACCTTGAGCCTTGATGATTTCGTCATCACCTTCTTCACCAGCACGCCGGGGACGGACACTTTCCCCGTGCTCGTCTATTCGCTGGTCAAGCGCGGCGTGACGCCCGATGTCAACGCCGCCTCGACCATCCTGATCCTGCTAACCGTTGTCCTGACCGCCATTGCACTGAAGCTGCAGGGCGCGAAGGCGCTTGCCCAAACGCATTAGAAGCGACGCATTCATGAGCGAACCCATCATCCAGATCCGCAACGTCACCAAACGCTTTGGCAAGGTCGCTGCCGTCGACAATGTGTCGCTCGACATTGCAGCGGGCGAATTTTTCGTGCTGCTCGGGCCATCGGGCTGCGGCAAAACGACGCTGCTGCGGATGATTGCCGGGTTCGAGGTGCCGACCGAAGGCCAGATCATCATCGACGGGCAGGATATGAGCCGCGTTCCGCCCAACAAGCGGCCCGTCAATATGGTGTTCCAAAGCTACGCCGTATTCCCGCACATGAGCGTCGCCGACAATGTCGCCTATGGCCTGAAGATTGCAGGCGTCGGGCGGGCAGAGCGTGACGAGCGGGTGCGCGAGGCGCTGGCGCTGGTCAGCCTCAACGGTTTCGAGGATCGCAAACCCGACCAAATGTCGGGCGGGCAGCGGCAGCGCGTGGCGCTCGCACGCAGCCTTGTGATGCGGCCCAAGGTGCTGCTGCTCGATGAGCCGCTGTCCGCGCTCGACGCAAAATTGCGCGCGCAGATGCAGTTCGAACTCTCCGACCTGCAGGACCAGATCGGCATCACCTTTGTCACCGTAACGCACGATCAGGACGAGGCGCTGTCGATGGCGAGCCGCATCGCGGTGATCAACAAGGGCGAGGTTGCGCAGCTTGCAACGCCGTCGGACCTGTATGAATATCCCGCCAACCGCTTCGTCGCCGACTTTGTGGGTTCGGTGAATATTTTCGAGGGCAAGCTGATCCTCGACGAGCCCGACAAGGCGGCGGTCGATTGTCCCGGCCTTGGCAAAGTCTATTTGAACCATGGCGTCACCGGCCCGCACGGTGCCGACGTCTGGGTCGCGCTGCGCCCCGAAAAAATCTACCTTCATGTTCCCGGCGAAGGAAAGGCGGTGCAAGCCGCCGCCAAGGACGCGCCCGAGGGCCATAATTTTGCGCGCGGCAAGATCAAGGGGATGAGCTATCTGGGCGACATCACGCTCTTTGAAATCATCCTCGATTCAGGCGCCATGATCCGCGTCAGCCGCCCAAATCTGTCGCGGCATGATCAGGAGGATTTCACCTGGGATGACCGTGTATCGATGCACTGGCGCGCGGATAGCCCGGTTGTATTGCTGGGGTAAATCAGTTCGCGTTTTGCCGGAGCGGCAGTGCAAAATTTCATAAGAGACGAAGAGGACAAAGCGGCGCAGAGAGGCAGCCCACGGTTTTGAACCGACGCCAAATCTCTGCGCCTCTTTTGTCACTTAATCACTTATGAAATTACCGGCGCAACCTCTGGAGGTGCCCAGTATCGCAAAAGACATGAAGGGTGATCGGGCTAAATCACCCAATCCACGGTCAGCATTTGCGTCACCTCCTGCCCCTTGGCGCGGCGCTGGACGACCATGATTTCGTTCAAACGCTTGATCGTGTCGCTGCCGGTGGTGATGCACCAGCCGGGGACCACCGCATGCACCAGCGCGCACAGCCCGCCCCAGATCATCGTCACCCCAAATTTGCCCGCGACCATGAAATGTTCGGCATAGCTTTCGTCAACGCTTTTGGGATGATCGACGAACAGGCGGTTGAACATTTTGGTCTCCGGAGTGGTTCCCGCTGAGCCTATAAAGGTTAGTCAGAATTTCGCAACTGTGCTGCGATGGTCGAACTAAGCACATATTCAAAAACGCCGTCACCCCGCACTTGATGCGGGGTCCCGCTTTCTGATCCACGTGCGAAAAAAGCGGGACCCCGTGTCAAGCACGGGGTGACGAAGCTGCTAAATAGAGACGAGTGGCAGCGAACGAGGCGCACGCTTCGCCTGCCTCACCCACCAAAGTCAAAACCCCAGCCCGATTTCACATCGCGATCCTGCGCGCACATTGTTTTCAGCTCGGTCCATTCGGCATAGCTCAGCGCCGGTTTATAGGCCTTGCCCGGCACCTTGGCGGCGGTGAAACGCGCCTTGCGGTCATCGGACAGCGGATGGCTCGACATATAGGTGGCGAGCACCCGGTCGCGCTCGCCTTTCTTCATCTCCGCGCTGCCATCCATGCGTGACAGCCTCTCGAAAAAAGCCGCCGTGGGCACAGGCGAGATCGATGCCTTGTTGAGCGCGGCTATAGAATGAGCATCGGCCTCTTCCTCCGACCCGCGCGTATAGGTTGTGGATAGCACGCCGTTCAGCGTTGCCCCGCCGCTGCCGTCGAAACCGCCCAGCACCACGGCAAGCCCCATTTGCCGCAGCAGCCCCTGCATCACATGCCGTTCGCGGACATGGCCGATTTCATGCGCGAGCACGCCTGCGACCTCGTCGGGCGATTTCGCCTGGTCGAGCAGCCCCTGGAACAGGATCACGCGCCCGCCGGGAAGCGCGACGGCATTGAGCATGTCGATATTGGCAACCTCGACGCGCAGTTCCCCGGGATTTTCGTCGAGCGCGCCCGTCAGCTTGGCAAGCGCGGCCTTGCCCGCCTTTGTGTCGCAAAAACGACCGCCGAAATCGCCGACCAGCGCATTGCCCAACTGCCGCTCGACCGATTGCGGGACAAGCGGTGCGAGCCATTGCGGGCTCCACACAACGACCGCTACCGCAACTGCGCTTGCCACCGCCAGCGCTACACTCGCCGGACCAAGCCCGATGCGGTCGATAAAACCGCCATATTTTCTCTTGGCCGGAAGCAGCGGCACCAGATCGGTCGGCACCGGTCCTGACAGCCCCAGCCGCCAACCGTCGATGCCGTCGAGCCGGTAAACCGTCGCCCCCGTCTGATCGCCTTCATAGGCAAGATCGGCAAATTCGAACGGACCGTGCCGCCGCTCCAGCTCCAGCAGGTAGAACTGCCGCCCGATCACCTGCACCTCGACCTTGCGGCGCACGGCGGTTTTGCCATCAAAATGCCAGGCGGAGAAGAATTGGGTCATGTAAAGCCCCTCCCCTTCAGGGGAGGGGTAGCGAGACTTGGCAGCTTGCTGACTAGTCGCAGCGGGGTGGGGCTTGGCAGCCATTGAACCGAACTGACAGCCCCCATCCCAACCCCTCCCCTAAAGGGGAGGGGCTTGTATTGCGCGAACCCCCATCCCATCAAATCGCCCCCACATCGAACGCATCGAGCAGGCCTTCGCCATGGCCCGATACGACCGTTTCGGACTGGCTCATCCGGTCGAGATTGACCTCGCCATAGGCCTCCATATGCGTGACGAAAAATTTCCAGCTGCGATAGCGGATCAGCGCGCCAACGAGCCCGATGGTGATTGCGCCGACCAAAGCAGAGAGCGCAAGTGTGCCGATCACCGTTGCCGACATATTGTCGCGCAATATTTCGGGCGAGAAATCATTGCCCCCCATCAGCAGGCCGATGGGGATCAGCGC
>ERZ1066122.595-NODE-595-length-36914-cov-16.877126_pt1 | contig 36914 bp, 31 predicted proteins | sample MGYA00382769_ERZ1066122 | MGnify/ENA primary metagenome ERZ1066122 (study PRJEB33369, sample SAMEA5778352) | biofilm metagenome | biome: Industrial cooling water; feature: Water cooling tower basin; material: Biofilm | place: United Arab Emirates | collected... | reverse complement strand
GGCGCTGGTGCTTGCCCGAGCTCATGTCGATGAAGTCGATCACCACCAGGCCGCCCAGGTCGCGCAGGCGCATCTGGCGGGCCACTTCGTCGGCGGCCTCGAGGTTGGTGTTGAACGCGGTTTCCTCGATGTCGCTGCCCTTGGTGGCGCGCGAGGAGTTCACGTCGATCGCGGTCAGGGCCTCGGTCTGGTCGACCACGATGCTGCCGCCCGAGGGCAGGCGCACCTGGCGCTCGTAGGCGCCCTCGATCTGGGATTCGATCTGGTAACGGTTGAACAGCGGCGTCGGGTCTTCGTAGAACTTGAGCTTGCGCAGGTTCTGCGGCATCACCGACTGCATGAAGTCGCGCGCTTCCTCGTACATCTCGCGGGTGTCGACCAGGATCTCGCCGATGTCGGCGCGCAGGTAGTCGCGCAGGGCGCGGATGATCAGGCGCGATTCCTGGTAGATCAGGAAGGGCGAGGGCTTGGCCAGGGCGGCGTCGGTGATCGACTTCCAGACCTGGAGCAGGTAGTCGAGGTCCCACTGCAGCTCGTCGGCGGCGCGGCCGACGCCGGCGGTGCGGATGATCACGCCCATCTCCTCGGGGATGGTCAGCGCGTCCATCGCCTCCTTCAGGGCGGCGCGGTCGTCGCCCTCGACCCGGCGCGAGACGCCGCCGGCGGTGGGCGAGTTCGGCATCAGCACCATGTAGCGGCCGGCCAGCGAGATGAAGGTGGTCAGGGCGGCGCCCTTGTTGCCGCGTTCCTCCTTGTCGACCTGCACGACCACTTCCTGGCCTTCGCGCAGGAATTCCTTCAGGCCGGCCTTGTTGGGGTCGACGCCGGGGACGAAGTAGTCCCGGGAGATTTCCTTAAGGGGGAGGAAGCCATGGCGCTCGCCGCCGTACTCGACGAAGGCGGCCTCCAGCGAGGGCTCCAGGCGGACGATGCGGCCCTTGTAGATGTTGGACTTCTTCTGTTCCTTCGAGGGCTGCTCGATGTCGATGTCGTACAGGTTCTGGCCATCGACGATCGCCACGCGCAGCTCTTCGGCCTGCGTGGCATTGATCAACATACGCTTCATTGTCTGGTGTCCTCACGCGCTCTTACCGCGAGGAACGCCGGGGTCCGCGCCCGATGTTTCCGGCTAGGGGCGCAACGCGCACCCGGGCCTGGCAGGAACTTCCAGCGCTACGAACCTTGGGCGAACCCGCGGGAGCGCTTGTTGTGCTTGTGTTCGGTCATTGGGGCCGGAAACCGCCGAGCGTTCTCCGGTCTGTCGTGCACTTGTAAGGTGTACGGCGATATCCGTCCGCCTTCGGTACCGGCTAACATGGTCACCCCCGTGGGGTGTGGTAGCGGTTCCTCAGGATTCAACTGGGATCGGCTTTCGGCCGGCACCCCAGGGAAATCAGGACGTTATCTCGCGAAGCGATTGTATAGGTGGAACCCCCATGGCGGCAAATGAAGTCTCAACCGGCGTGAAGATGGTCCGGGTCCCCGAGGACCGGGACGGCCAGCGCCTGGACAACTTCCTGCTGCTCCAGCTCAAGGGGGCGCCCCGCAGCCTGGTCTACAAGCTGGTGCGCAGCGGCCAGGTGCGGATCAACGGCAAGCGGGCCAAGGCCGACAGCCGCCTGGCCGGGGGCGACGAGGTCCGCATCCCGCCGGTGAAGCTGAACGAGGCCGGCGAGGCCCGGCCGGTCCCGAAGGGCCTGCTGGACCGCCTGGCCGCCAGCATCGTCTTCGAGGACAAGGCCATCCTGGCCGTGAACAAGCCCAGCGGCCTGGCCACCCACGGCGGCAGCGGCATCAGCCACGGCCTGATCGAGTCGCTGCGGGCGCTGCGCCCGGGCGAGCCGCTGGAGCTGGTGCACCGGCTCGACCGCGACACCTCGGGCGTGATCATCATCGCCAAGAAGCGCTCGGCCCTGCTCGAGCTGCAGGCCCTGATGCGCGCGGGCGAGGACGACGAGGGCCCGGGCAAGCGCTACCTGGCGCTGCTGGTGGGCCGGGTCCCGAACGGCACCCTCACCGTGGACGCGCCGCTGCAGAAGTCGGTGATGCAGGGCGGCGAGCGGCTGGTGCGCGTGGACCCCGCCGGCAAGCCCTCGGTCAGCCACTTCAAGGTGCTCGAGCGGCGCGGCGGCCACAGTTTCTGCGAGGTCCGCATCGAGACCGGCCGCACCCACCAGATCCGCGTGCACGCCGCCCACCTGGGCCACCCCGTCGCCGGCGACGACAAGTACGGCGACCCCGAGGCCAACAAGCGGCTGGCCCAGCAGGTGGGCCTCAAGCGCCTGTTCCTGCACGCGGCGTCCATCGAGTTCGCCCTGGACAAGGGCAAGACGCCCTACCTGATCAACGCGCCGCTGAGCGAAGAGCTCAACGCCGTCCTCGACCGCCTGGCTTAACCCTGTAGGAGCGCCTTCAGGCGCGAAGCCTTTCGCCCAAACGCTCCGGGCCTGAAGGCCCTCCTACAGGTTTAGGCCAACTGTTCGGCCTTGGCGGCGCAGATGAAGTCGTTGCTGCTCAGCCCGCCCACGTCGTGGGTGGAATAGCGCACCACGGCGCGGTCGTAGTGCACGCCCAGGTCGGGGTGGTGGTCTTCGGCGTGGGCGACGTAGGCGAGGGCGTTCACGAAGGCCATCGTCCGGTAGTAGTCGGGGAAGCGGAAGGTCTTGCGGATCGCCGCGCCGTCCTCGACCAGCTCCCAGCCGGGCAGGGCCGTGAGCAGGGCCTTCACGTCCGCGGGCGGCAGGCGGTGCTGTTCGCCCTTGAGCGGGGTGCAGCGGCGGGCGGCGAGTTCACTGATCGAGGTCATGTCTGCGTTCCATGGCGGTGGCGGCGAAGTATAGGCCGCGGGTTTACAATGCGCGCCATGATCAACATCACCGAATCGGCGCAGGCCTATTTCCAGCGCCTGCTGCAGAGCCAGGGCGGCGACGCCGTGGGCATCCGCCTCTCCGCCGTGAACCCCGGCACGCCGCGCGCCGACGCGCGCCTGGAGTTCTGCGACCACGGCGACCTGCTGGGCGACGAGTGGTCGATCGAGTGCGAGGGCTTCACGCTGTACGTGGATGCACCCAGCGCACCGTTCCTGGATTCGGCCGACATCGACTTCGTCGCCAGCGCCACCGGCGGCCAGCTCACCATCAAGGCCCCGCGCATCAAGGGCGACCAGCCCACGGGCGACGCCTCGCTGGTGGAGCGCGTGCAGTGGCTGATCGATTCCGAGATCAACCCGCAGCTGGCCTCGCACAAGGGCCGCGTCGCGCTCGACTCGATCGATGCCGACGGCGTGGTGTACCTGCGCTTCGGCGGCGGCTGCCACGGCTGCGGCATGGTCGACGTGACCCTGAAGCAGGGCATCGAGAAATCGATGAAGGCGAAGATCCCGGAAGTCACCGCCGTGCGCGACGCCACCGACCACAGCACCGGCAGTGCGCCCTACATAGCCCGCGGCTGAATGGTCCGCGCCGCGCCCGCGCCGCTTAACCAATTTTTCCCGGGCGGTGCGGTTACTCTCGCCCGGCCCTTCCCGACGATGCGGTGCCCGTGAGCGATCCACGCGAGACCTACGATCCCGCAGAGGCGCTCAACGAGTCCGGCCACCGCTGGCGCGCCGCGCGTGCGCCGGAGGATTTGCCGCTGGGGCTGCGGCTGATCCTGATGGGGCTGATCACGCTCGGCCATGCCGGCGTGTTCTGGGTCTTCGACAGCAGCAGCTTCGTCTACTCGCCGCCGCCCGAGCGCGAGATCACCACCATCCTGATCTTCCCCGAGCCCGAGCCGGAACCCCTGCCGGAACCCGAGCCGCTGCCCGAACCCGAGCCGGCGCCGGATCCCGTGGAAGCGCCCGCGCCGGCCCCCGAGCCGAGGCCCGAGCCGGAGCCGGCGCCCGAGCCTGAGCCCGTGCCAGAACCCGAGCCCGAGCCGGAGCCGGAGCCGGAGCCGGAGCCGGAACCCGAGCCTCAGCCAGAACCGGAGCCGGAACCGGAACCCTTGCCGGAACCCGAGCCCGAGCCGCAACCGACCCCCGATCCCGAGCCGCTGCCCGAACCCATCGTCGAGCCCGCCACCGACCCGGATCCGACCGAGGAGGTCGACCTGCCCGAAGACCCGGCGCCCTCGATCGATTCGACCCTGGTCTTCGTGCCGGTGGATGAGCCGGAGCCCGCGCCGGTGCCGCTGCGCGAGCTGCCGCCTGCGCCGCTGCCGTCGATCGAGCCGCTGCCCGAAATCGAGATCCGGCGCGAGCCGCTGGCGGTTGCAGAACCGACGCCCGCGCCGGCGCCGGAGCGCGTGGACACGCGCATCGAGGTCGCCGGCCCGAGCTTCGACGCCGTGGTCGAGCCGGAGGAGGTGACGATCACGCGCCCGGCCGCGCCGACGGTGGACGCGCTGCGCCCGGAGCCGATCCGCGTGCCCCGGCCCGAGATCGACATCGAATTCGGCGAATTGCCGGCGGTGGTTTCGGAGGACGAGTCCGCGCCGGAGCCCGTCGCGGCGACGCCGGCGCCCACCGTTCCCGCCCCGCCTGCCGCGCCCGCGCCGTCGGACGATTTCCTGGCGCCGCCACCCGGCAGCCAGGGCGGCGCGCTGCAGGCCGTGGAGCTGGCGCCCGCCGGCGGCGCTCTGCGCCTGTACAACCCGGACGGCTCGCTGGACCTGCCCGACGAACTGCGCGAGCAGATGCGCGGCGCCACCGACGACAGCCGCGAGTTCAGCTTCCAGCAGCCGGGCCTGCTCGATTCCGGCAGCTTCATGCGCCGCCAGCCCGCGCTGGTCTACGAGCCCACGCGCTTCGACGAATACTGGATCCCGGAGAAGGACATCCTCACCGAGGTGCTCGAGAAGGCCGTCGAGGCCACCACCGGCACCGTCGAGATCCCGATCCCCGGCAAGCCCGGCTCCAAGCTCGTATGCACGGTGTCGGTGCTGGCGGCCGGCGGTGCCTGCGGCATCCGCCACAACAACGACGGCTACGTGGTCGAGCTCGACGACCCCGACACGCTCAACGAGCAGGAAGCCGCGCAGTGCGCCGCGTGGTGGGACCAGATCACCGCGGCCAGCAGCCAGGCCGCGTGGAAGGACACGCGCGCGCTCTACGATTTCCACTGCCGCAAGCCGCTGGCCAAGCCGGCCGACGTGCCGCCCGCGAAGCAGGGCTAGCGCCTGCCCACGAAAAAGCCCGGCTTTCGCCGGGCTTTCGGTTCGGAGCGAGGGGCGCGATCAGCGCTCGTCGATCTTGCTCAGGTCGTGCAGGTCGCCGGCCTGGCTGCCGTAGAAGGCGGACAGGTCGTTGATGTCCTCGTCGCTGAGCGCGGCGGCGAAGCCGGCCATGATCGCGTTCTTGCGCTTGCCGGACTTGTACTCCTGCAGCGCGCGGACCAGGTACTCCGGATGCTGGCCGGCCAGCTTCGGGTAGGTGTCGTCGAGGCTTTCGTTGCCGGTGGCGCCGTGGCAGGAGGCGCAGGTCTTGGACTTCTCCTGGCCGGCGGCGATGTTGCCGACCGGGCCGGCGGCGAAGGCCGGGGCGGCGAGGGCGAGGAGGGCGGAAGCGGCGAGCAGGCGCAGGGTCATGGGGTCGGTTCTCACTTGGCCGGCTTGAGGCTGGACAGATAGGCGGCGATGTCGGCGATCTCCTGGTCGGAGAAGCTCTCGGCCTGGGCCTGCATCGTCGGGTGCTCGCGGTCGCCGGTCTTGTAGCCGGTCAGCGCGGCGATGAGGTAGGCCTCGTTCTGGCCGCCGACCTTGGGCACGCGGTAGGTGGGGTAGGCGTTCTTGTAGTCGGCGATGCCGTGGCAGCCGGTGCAGGTGTAGAACAGGGCCTTGCCCTTCTCCGGGTCGCCCTTGGCGAACGCGGGCGCGGTGGCGAGGGCGAGCACGAGGCTGGCGGCGGGCAACAGGATTCGCTTCATCGGTCTTTTTTTCCGGCTCGAAGGGGTCGGGCGGGCGCAACTAAACCGAAATTATAGCCTGCGCATCCCAAGGCAGACAGGGGGCCGGGGCGAGGCGCGCATGCGGCCGTCACCGGAGGGCAGCCAGACTTCCGGCATATGCGGGTCTTCACGCCCCTCCTGTACTGTTCTATTCAACTACAACACCCCCGCCCGAAGCCCCGACCATGAAGACTTCCCGAACCTCCCCGCTGGCCCGCACCACCGCCGTCCTGGCGCTCGCCATCACCCTGGCCCTGGCAGGCTGCGGCGGCGACGCCCCCGAAGGACAGGCGCCCGCGACCGCGGCCACCGGCGCCGACGGCAAGCCGGAAGAGAAGAAAGCCCCGGCGGTCCCGGTGGAAGTGGCGCGCGTCACCAAGCAGGTGATTTCGGCCAGCTACAGCGGCACCGCCAGCCTCGAGGCGCCGGCGGAGGCGCAGGTCGTCGCCAAGTCCTCGGGCGTGGTGCTGCAGGTGCTGGTGGAAGAGGGCGACCAGGTACGGGCCGGCCAGGTGTTGGCGCGCATCGACCCGGACCGCGCCCGCCTGGAGATGGAGCGCTCCCGCGCCACGGTGCGCAAGCTCGAGAACAACTTCCGTCGCGCGCAGGAACTGCTGGCGTCCAAGCTGGTCAGCGCCGAGTCGGTCGAGCAGATCCGCTTCGACCTCGAATCGGCCAAGGCCAGCTACGACCTCGCCCAGCTCGAACTTTCCAACACGAACATCGTGGCGCCGATCACCGGCGTGGTCGCGCAGCGCATGGTCAAGGTGGGCAACCTGGTGGCGCTGAACGCGCCGGCCTTCCGCGTCGTCGACATCTCCCGGCTCGAGGGCGTGCTGAACGTGCCCGAGCGCGAACTCGCCACGCTGCGCCCCGGCATGCCGCTGCGCATGGTGGTGGACGCCGTGCCGGGCAAGGTGTTCGAGGGGCGCGTGGACCGCATCAGCCCGGTGGTGGATTCGGGCAGCGGCACCTTCCGCGTGGTCTGCGCCTTCGACGGCGGCGGCACGCTGCGCCCCGGCATGTTCGGCCGCATCGAGGTGGTGTACGACGAGCGCGTGGATGCGCTGACGATGCCGCGCGTGGCGCTGCTCGAGGACGAGGGCGAGCCTGCCGTGTTCGTGGTGCGCGAGAGCAAGGCGGTGCGCGTGCCGGTCGAGCTGGGCTACGTCAACGGCGAGCTGGCCGAGGTGCGCTCGGGCCTGGTGGAAGGCGACGACGTCGTCACCGCCGGCAAGGTCGCGATCCGCGATGGTTCCGAGGTCGAGGTGATCAACCCGTCCGCGCCGGAAGCCTCCACTGAAACCGCCGTCGCGCAGGTGGCCGTCGAATGAGCCTGGTCGAGTTCTCCACCCGCCGCCGCGTGACGGTGGCGATGGTCACGGTCACCTTCGTGATCTTCGGCCTGATCGCCCTGTCGGGCCTGAAGGTCAACCTGCTGCCCGACCTGAGCTATCCGACCCTGACGGTCCGCACCGAGTACACCGGCGCGGCGCCGATGGAAATCGAGACGCTGATCAGCGAACCGGTCGAAGAGGCCGTCGGCGTGGTCAAGAACCTGCGCAAGCTGCGCTCGGTCTCCCGCACCGGCCAGAGCGACGTGGTGCTCGAGTTCGCCTGGGGCACCGACATGGACCAGGCCAGCCTGGAGGTGCGCGACAAGCTCGAGGTGCTGCGCCTGCCGCTCGAGGCCAAGCAGCCCGTGCTGCTTCGCTTCAACCCGTCCACCGAGCCGGTGATGCGCCTCGTGCTGGCCGCCACCGACGCCCCCGCCGGCAGCGAGCAGGCCGAGCTGATGCGCCTGCGCCGCTACGCCGAGGAAGAGCTGAAGAAGCGCCTCGAGCCGGTCGGCGGCGTCGCCGCGGTGAAGGTCGCCGGTGGCCTCGAGGACGAAGTGCAGGTGCTGATCGACCAGGACCGCCTGGCCCAGCTCAACCTCGACGTGAACACGGTGATCGAGCGCCTGCGGCTCGAGAACGTCAACATCTCGGGCGGCCGCATCGAGGAAGGCTCGCAGCGTTACCTGGTGCGCACGGTGAACCAGTTCACCGGCCTGGACCAGATGCGTGAACTGCTGGTCGCGAACGTCGACGGCGTGCCGGTGCGGCTGCGCGACGTCGCGACCGTCAGCCAGGGCTACAAGGAGCGCGAGGCGATCATCCGCCTCGGCGGCGGCGAAGCCGTCGAACTGGCCATCTACAAGGAAGGCGACGCCAACACCGTCGCCGTCGCCGGCGCGATCAAGGTCGCGCTCGAGCGCCTCAAGGACCAGTTGCCGCAGGGCGCCACGCTGACCACGATCGAGGACCAGTCGATCTTCATCGAGGCCGCGCTGTCGGAGGTGAAGAAGGAGGCGCTGATGGGTGGCCTGTTCGCCATCCTGCTGATCTTCTTCTTCCTGCGCGACGGCTGGAGCACCTTCGTGATCGGCCTGTCGCTGCCGGTGTCGATCGTCGCGACCTTCTTCTTCATGTCGCAGTTCGGCCTGAACCTCAACGTGATGTCGCTGGCGGGCCTGGCCCTGGCCACCGGCATGGTGGTGGACGACTCGATCGTGGTGCTGGAAAGCATCGCCAAGGCGCGCGAACGCGGGCTGGGCGTGCTCGAGGCCGCGGTGGTCGGCACCCAGGAAGTGAGCATGGCCGTGGTGGCCTCGACCCTGACCACGGTGGCGGTGTTCTTCCCGCTGGTGTTCGTGCAGGGCGTGGCCGGGCAGCTGTTCAAGGACCAGGCGCTGACCGTGTCGATCGCGCTGGTGATCTCGCTGGTGGTGTCGCTGACCCTGATCCCGATGCTGTCGGCGCTCAAGGCCAAGTCGCCGATGGCCTTCGCGGTCGCGCCGGAGGGCGAGGGCCCGGCCGGGCCGGTCTGGCGCCAGGTGCTGGCGCAGGCGATCGGGTTTGCCAAGCTGCCTTTCCTCCGCATCAGCGCCGCGTTCAGGCGTGGGCCGGTGCGTGGCCTGGCCATGGCGCTGCTTGGCCTGGCGCTGGCGCCGGTCTGGGCCTTCTGCCTGGTGCTGCTGGTGGCCACCATTCCCTTCGCATTCCTGGTGCCCTGGATCGTGTTCGCCACCAGCTGGCTGGTGGCCACGCTGGCCCGCGTGCTGGGCGTCGGCGGCCGCGTGCTGGGCTGGGTTGGTGGCAAGGTGCTCAAGCCCTACGACTGGGCCGAGGCCGGCTACCACCGCCTGCTGCCCGGCGCACTGAAGAATCCGCTGCTGGTGCTGGGCAGCGCGGGCACGGCGTTCGTGCTGGCGCTGTTCATCGCCTCCACCCTGGGCACGGACCTGATCCCGCAGTTCGCGCAGGATCGCTTCGAGATGACGGCCAAGCTGCCGCCGGGCACGCAGCTGCGCGACACCGACGCGCTGGTGAGGCAGATCCAGCAGGTGCACGGCGAGGACGAGGGCGTGCAGGCGCTGTACGGCGTCAGCGGCAGCGGCACCCGGCTCGACGCCAACCCGACCGAGTCGGGCGAGAACATCGCCAAGCTCACCGTGGTGATGGGTGGCGATTTCGGCCGCGAGTCCGAGGCGCGCCAGACCGAGCGCATGCGCGCCACCATGGCGCAGTTCCCCGACGTGCAGGTGAAGTTCGGGCGGCCGCAGCTCTTCAGCTTCTCCACGCCGCTGGAGATCGAGCTGCGCGGCCAGGACCTGGAGGCCGTCGAGCGCGCCGGCCGCAAGCTGGCCGGCATGCTCGAGGGCTCGGACAGCTTCGCCGACGTGAAGTCGACGGTGGAGCAGGGCTTCCCCGAGATCCAGATCCGCTTCGACCAGGAGCGCGCCGCGGCGCTGGGGCTGACCAGCCGCCAGATCGCCGACCAGGTGGTGCGCAAGGTGCGCGGCGAGGTGGCGACCCGCTACAGCTTCCGCGACCGCAAGATCGACGTGCTGGTGCGGGCGCAGGAGGCCGACCGCGAATCGCTGGAAAGCATCCGCAAGATCATCGTCAACCCGCAGAGCGACCGCCCGGTCACGCTCGATGCGGTCGCCGACGTGGTGGCCACGATCGGCCCGAGCGAGATCAACCGCGTCGACCAGATCCGCGTGGCGATCGTGTCGGCCAACCTGCGCGACATCGACCTGGGAACGGCCGTGCAGCAGGTGCGCGAGATGGTGGCGGCCGACCCGCTGGGCGCCGAGGTGCGCATGCACGTCGGCGGCCAGGGCGAGGAGCTGGATGCGTCCATCAGCTCGCTCATCTTCGCGCTGTCGCTGGCGATCTTCCTGGTCTACCTGGTGATGGCCTCGCAGTTCGAATCGCTGCTGCATCCGTTCGTGATCATGTTCACCATCCCGCTGGCGATGGTCGGCGCGATCCTGGCGCTGTGGCTCAGCGGTTCGCCGGTGTCGGTGGTGGTGTTCATCGGCCTGATCCTGCTCTGCGGCATCGTGGTCAAGAACGCCATCATCCTGATCGACAAGGTCAACCAGCTGCGCGAGCAGGGCGTGGCCAAGGACGAGGCGATCATGCAGGGCGCCTACTCGCGCCTGCGCCCGATCATCATGACCACCGCCACCACGCTGTTCGGTTTCGCCCCGCTGGCCTTCTTCGGCGGTGAAGGCGCCGAGGTCCGCGCGCCGATGGCGATCACCGTGATCGGCGGCCTGGCGGTGTCGACGCTGCTGACCCTGGTGGTGATCCCGGTGATGTACAAGCTGATGGACCGCAAGACCGATGCGTCCTACGTCGAGCGCGGCCAGCGGGCCGGCACGCTCGAGCGCCTGCGCGCGGCCGCGGCCCTGGGAGACGCGTCGTGAGCCTGGCCGAACTGAGCCTGCGCCGTCCGGTGACGGCGGTGATGTTCTACGTGTCGCTGGTGGTGGTCGGCCTGATCGCCGCCTTCCGGCTGCCGCTGGAACAGTTCCCCGACGTCAACGTGCCCTTCATCTTCGTGGACCTGCCTTACCCGGGCTCCACGCCGGAGGAGGTCGAGCGCACCATCACCCGTCCGGCCGAGGAGGCCCTGGCGACGCTGACCGGCGTGAGCCGCATGCGCTCCACCAGCCGCCCGGACGGCGCCAACGTGATGATGCAGTTCTCGGACTGGGACCGGGACATCGAGATCACCGCCAGCGAGGCGCGCGACCGCCTCGACGCCATCCGCGGCGAGCTGCCCGAGGACCTGCAGCGCTACTTCGTGTTCAAGTTCTCGCCCAGCGACCAGCCCGTGATCCGCGTCCGGTTCGCCGGCGACCGCGACTTCACCGGCGAGTACACGCTCATCCAGAACCAGTTCCAGCGCCGGCTCGAGCGGGTGCCCGGCGTGGCCCGCGTCGACATCTCCGGCGCGCCGCCGCCGGAGGTCGAGATCGCGATCTCGGCCGACCGCCTCAGCGCGCACGGCCTGGGCCTGAACGAGCTGGCGTCGCGCCTGCGCACGGTCAACTTCTCGGTGTCCGCCGGCCAGATCAACGAGGGGCGACAGCGCCTGCGCGTGCAGCCGATCGGCGAGACCGCCAGCCTCGACGAATTGCGCGAGCTGGTACTCAACGACAAGGGCCTGCGCCTGTCGGACGTGGCGGAAGTCCGCCAGCGACCGCAGGAAGTGGACTACGGCCGCCGCCTGGACGGCCGCCCCGCGGTGGGCCTGGACATCTTCCGCGAGCGCAACGCCAACCTGGTCGATGTCTCGCGCCTGGTGATGGCCGAGCTCGAGCTGATCAGCCAGGAGGCCGAGTTCCGCGACGTCCAGCTCAACATCATCGACGACCAGGCGGTCGGCGTGACCAGCTCCATCAACGAGCTGATCGAAGCCGGCCTGATCGGTTCGCTCCTGTCGCTGCTCGTGCTTTTCTACTTCCTGCGCCACTGGCCGTCGACGCTGATGGTGACCCTGGCGATCCCGATCTGCATCGTGATGACGCTGGGCGCGATGTACTTCTTCGGCATGACCCTGAACATCCTCTCGATGATGGGCCTGCTGATCGGCGTCGGCATGCTGGTGGACAACGCCGTGGTGGTGGTGGAGAGCATCTACCAGTACCGCGAGAAGTACCCCAACGACCCGATGCGCTGCGCCATCGAGGGCACCCGCGGCGTGCAGGTGGCGATCAGCGCCGGCACCCTGACCAGCATCATCGTGTTCATGCCGAACCTGTTCGGCGAGCGCAACTTCATCTCGATCTACCTCGGCCAGGTGGCGATGACGATCACCATCTCGCTGCTGGCGTCGTGGATCGTGGCCGTGAGCCTGATCCCGATGATCTCGGCGCGCCTGCGGACCCCGCCGGCCGTGACCGCGGAGCACGGCTTCGTGCCGCGCCTGACCCGCGCCTACGCGGCGCTGCTGCGCTGGATGCTGGCCAACCGGGCCAAGGCCGTGCTGTCGATGATGCTGCTGGTGCTGGTGAGCCTGGTGCCGGTGTCGATGACCAAGATGGACTTCTTCAAGAACGACGTCGGCCGGCGCGTCGAGCTTTACTTCGACTGGAAGGGCGCCTACAGCCTCGAGCAGATCTCCGAGGAAGTGCTGCGGGTCGAGACCTTCCTGGACAAGAACCGCGAGAAGTACCAGATCAAGCAGCTCTACTCCTGGTTCAGCGAACGCGGCTGGGCCGGCATGCAGGTCACCCTGGTCGATCCCAACCCCAGCCTCTGGGACAAGCTGCTGCTGCGCAAGCAGGAGCCCGGCCTGATGTCGGCCGAGGAAGTGCAGGAGATGATCCGCAAGGACCTGCCGCGCACGGCCCGCGCCGAGATCGGTTTCAGCGGCGGTGACGGCGGCGGTGGCGGCGGCGAGGACCAGGGCATCCGGGTCTTCCTGCAGGGCGATTCCTCCGAGACGCTGGCCGAGCTGGCCGAGAACCTGGTGCCGATGCTGGCCCTGCGCAAGGAGTTCCGCGACGTGCGCGTGGATACCGGCGACGAGAACAGCGAGGTGCATGTCAGCGTCAACCGCGAGCGTGCCGCCAGCCTGGGCTTCAGTGCCCAGGAGGTGGCCAGCTACATCGGCATCGCCCTGCGCGGCACGCCGCTGCGCGAGTTCCGTTCGGGCGATGCCGAGCTCCCGGTGTGGGTGCGCTTCGCCGGCTCGGAGGATTTCCGGGTCGAGGACATGTCCGCGCTGACGCTGCGCCGCGCCGATGGCACCAGCGTCCCGCTGCTGTCCGTGGTGGACGTGAACGTGCGCAAGGGCGCCTCGCAGATCAGTCGCGAGAGCCGGCAGACCTCGCTGGCGCTGGAGGCCAACCTGGCCAAGGACGTCACCGTGCCCGACGCGCGCAAGGCGATGGAGGAAGTGCTGTCCTCGGCCACCTTCCCGCCGGGCTACCGCTACAGCTTCGGCGGTTCGTTCCAGCAGGACGACGAGGCCGGCAAGCAGATGGTCTTCAACCTGCTGCTGGCGCTGGTGATGGTTTACCTGGTGATGGCGGCGGTGTTCGAGTCGATGCTGTTCCCGGCGGCGATCATCAGCTCGATCCTGTTCTCGGCGCTGGGCGTGTTCTGGCTGTTCGCCTTCACCGGAACCACCTTCACCATCATGGCGTTCATAGGCTGCCTGGTCTTGATGGGCGTGGTGGTGAACAACGGCATCGTGTTGTTCGAGCACATCAACGCCCAGCGTCGCAGCGGGCTGGTGCGCACGGAGGCGCTGGTGCACGGCTGCAAGGAGCGCCTGCGCCCGATCCTGATGACCACCTGCACCACGGTGCTGGCCATGCTGCCGCTGTGCATCGGCGGCACCCAGCTCGGCGGCGACGGCCCGGCCTACTACCCGATGGCGCGCGCCATCGCCGGTGGCCTGGTGTTCTCGACCATCGTCAGCCTGCTGTTCCTGCCGACGATCTACGCGGTGATGGACGACATGCGCGAGTGGACGTCGGAGACGCTGCGGCGCGGTCGCGCCAAGGCGCCGCTGAAGGGCCTGCGCCTGGGGCCCGCGACGGAATGACGCGAACGGCCCGGGCCGCCGGCCCGGGCCTCAGCCCAGCTTGCCGATGATGTTGGCGCCGGCGACCCAGACGCCGATAAAGGTGCCGAGGCTGGTGAGGAAGAAGTTCACCAGCACCCGCGCGACGCGGTTGCGCCACCAGCCCGAGAGCTTTCCGGTGTCGTCGCGCAGGCGCAGGAAGTCGGCGTAGGTGGGCTTGCGCACCCAGGCCTCGACCGCCGCGCTGACGGTGCCGGAGGCGAGGGCAGGGTGCAGCGGCGTCAGTGGCGACGAGACGAAGGCCGCCAGGACGCTCAGCGGATGGCCGCCGGCGGCGAGGCAGCCGAGCGCGCCGCCGAGGCCGGTGATCAAGGCCCACTGCAGCACCAGTTCCCCGCCCAACTCGGCGCCACCCTGCCAGAAGCCCCAGGCGAAGCCGCCGAACAGGAACACGACCAGGAAGATCGTGAACCATGGGATCTTGCTGCCTTCCGGCACGGCGTCGAGCGCGGCCAGCACGGGTCCGGGGGCTTCGCTGTCCTCGCGCAGGTGTCGCTCGAGCCCCTTGAGGTGGCCGGCGCCGACCACGGCCAGCACCTCGCGCGCGCCCTCGGCGCCCACCTGGCGCAGGCGGTTGGCCATGTACACGTCGCGCTCGGCGATCACCGCGCGGTACAGCGGCGGGCTGCCGGCGGCGAATTCGCCGAAGCTCGATTCCAGGTAATCGCCCTGCTTGAGCTTTTCGATCTCGCCGGCCTCGACCTCGTCATCGGCCAGCAGGCTGGCGCCCAGGCCCGCCATCAGCTTGGCGCGGCCCCAGAAGCCCAGGCCCGCGAAGGCGCGCTTGAGCGTGGTGCCGACGTCGCGGTCGATCAGCGACAGGCGCAGGCCGCGCGCCTCGGCGCCGACGGCCGCGGCCTTGAGTTCGGCGCCGGGCTCGACCCCCAGCTGCTCGGCCAGGCGGCGCTGGTAGGCGGCCAGCGCCAGGTTTCCGGCCACCAGGCCGGTCTTGCCCTCGCGCAGGATCTGGAACAGGTCCAGCTTGGCCAGCACGTCCGGGTCGGTCATGGCCCGGTGGCGCTGGGCGTCGAGCTCGACCGCGATGGTGTCGTAGCCGCCGGTGGCGAGCGCCGCCTCGACCGCATCGACGCTGGCGCGCGACACGTGGGCGGTGCCCAGCAGGGTGTAGCGGACGCCCTCGCGCTCGACGATGGCGTGGGGCTGGTCATGCAGGCCGTCGTAGCCGGCCTCGGTGGAAATGTTCAATCGCGGTACCGCCTCAGCAGGTCCTGGTAGGCATCGATGCGGCGGTCGCGCAGGAAAGGCCAGATGCGGCGCACCTGCTCGCTGCGGCCGAGGTCGACCTTGGCGATGAGCACCTCGGCCCCGTCGGTGCCGGCCTCGGCGATGAATTCGCCCTGCGGGCCGAGCACGTGGCTCGAGCCCCAGAAGCGGATGCCCGACGCGCCCAGCGGCGAGGGTTCGTGGCCGATGCGGTTGCAGCTCAGCACCGGCAGGCCGTTGGCCACTGCGTGGCCACGGTGGCTCAGCAGCCAGGCGCCGCGCTGGCGGTCCTTCTCGTCCTGCGCATCGTCCGGGTCCCAGCCGATGGCGGTGGGGTAGAGCAGCAGGTCGGCGCCGGCGAGCGCCATCAGGCGCGCGGCTTCCGGGTACCACTGGTCCCAGCACACCAGCACGCCCAGGCGCCCGACCGAGGTATTGATCGGCTCGAAGCCCAGGTCGCCCGGGGTGAAGTAGAACTTCTCGTAGAAACCCGGGTCGTCCGGGATGTGCATCTTGCGGTACTTGCCGGCGATCGAGCCGTCGGCTTCGAACACCACCGCGGTGTTGTGGTACAGCCCGGCGGCGCGGCGCTCGAACAGCGACGACACCAGCACCACGCCGTGCTTCTTCGCCAGCGCGCCCAGCCGTTCGGTGCTCGGGCCGGGGATCGGCTCGGCGCGGTCGAACTCGTGGGTGGACTCGTGCTGGCAGAAGTAGGCGCCGTTGTGCAGTTCCTGCAGCAGCACCAGCTTCGCGCCGCGGCCCGCGGCCTCGGCCACGCGGGCCTCGATGTTGGCCAGGTTGGCCTCGACGCTGCCGTGGTCGCGGTCCTGCACCAGGGCGACGGTCAGGGATTTCGTGTTCATGCCAGCAGGCCTTCGGGAAGTTGCATGGTGACGCAGTGCAGGCTGCCGTTCTGCCAGATCAGCGGGCGGCAGTCGATCTGGACGATCTCGCGGCCCGGGAAGGCCCGCGCCAGCACGTCGGCGGCCGCGGCGTCGGCGGCGTCGCCGTAGGCGGGCATCAGCACGGCGCCGTTGATGATCAGGAAGTTGGCGTAGGACGCCGCCAGGCGCCGGCCCTCGTCCAGGATCGGGCGCGCCCACGGCAGCGGGAACAGCCGGTACGGCCTGCCGTCGGCCTGGCGCAGCGCGGCCAGTTCAGCGGCCATCGCCTGCAGCGGGGCGTAGTGGGTGTCGGCCTCGTCGTCGCAGGCCTGGTAGACGATCGCGCCCGGCCCGGCGAAGCGGGCCAGGGTGTCGATGTGGGCGTCGGTGTCGTCGCCCTCGAGGTAGCCGTGGAAGAGCCACAGCGTGCGCGACTGCACCAGCGACCGCTGCAGGATCTCGGTGACTTCGGCCCGCGATTTGTCCGGATGCCGCTCGTGCAGGCAGGTCCAGGTGCTGAGCAGGGTGCCGGCGCCGTCGGTCTCGATACCGCCGCCTTCCAGCGCGAAGTCGATGCGCTGGTGCTTGGCCGGCACCAACAGGCCCGAGGCGTGCAGCTTGCCGACCAGCTGGTCGTCGAGGCCAGCCTCGAACTTGCCGCCCCAGGCGGTGAAGTGGAAGTCGAGCAGGCGGAAGCCGTCGCCCTCGCGCAGCGTGACCGGGCCCGAGTCGCGCAGCCAGGTGTCGTCGTAGGCCACCTCGAAGAAGCGCACGCGGCCCAGGTCGACGCCGGCCGCCTCGAGCAGGGCGCCGGCGCGGGCCTTCAGGGCGGCGTCGGCGACGCAGACCAGGGCGGTCTGGAAGCGGGTGATCGCGGCGACCAGGGAAACATAGGTCCGCTCGACGCCTTCCAGGCGCGCGGCCCAGTCGGTGCCTTCATGCGGCCAAGCGAGCAGGACGGCGGACTGGGGTTCCCATTCCGCCGGGAAGCGCAGGTTGTTGGGCATCGTTGCTTACTGGACGGGCTTGGGGCCGGCCTCGGTCGGGCTCGCCTTGGTCGCGACGGCGTCCACGACATGGCTGTTCTCGAAGTAGACCGAGTAGCCGGCGTAATCCCAGCGGGTGATCGGCGGGTTGTGGGCGCGGTCGCCCGGGCCGGCCACCGGCGCGTGCTTCTGCTGCGGGGCGCCGAACTTGGCCTCCACCTGGGCCATGGTCTGGCCGCGGGCCGGCATCGACTGGCTGGCCTCGGCCTGCACCCGTTCGACCAGCAGGGTGTCGGCGTGGGCGGGAGCCTGCAGCAGCAGGCCGGCGGTCAGGGCGAGGGAAAGGGTCAGGGCCTTCATGGTCCACCTCCACGGTCGTCGGGATGACGGGTAGGCCGGGGATCATCGCAAAACCCGCACGGCGACGCCATGTCCCGGCCGGGCGCCGGCCCGGCCCGGGCCAGAAATGGAAACGCCGGCTTTCGCCGGCGCTTCGTTCAACCCAGGCGGCCTGCGCTCAGCGCTGGCGGGCCTTGAAACGCGGGTTGGACTTGCAGATCACGAAGACCTTGCCGCGGCGGCGCACGACCTTGCAGTCGCGATGGCGGGTCTTCGCCGACTTCAGGGACGAGAGCACTTTCATGGCAGTTCCTTGGAATGGGGTTGGGGCGATAAAGAGGCGGGAGTATAGCCCAGCCCAAAACCGCTTGCAATACAACCCGTTGCCCCCGGGCGGGGGTCAGCGCAGGTAGGCCTGGGTGAGGGTGTTGAGGTGGACGCGCTCGGCGTCCCGCAGCAGGGGCGAGAGGAGCATCATCACCTGGACGATGCCGCTGCGGATGGCCTCGTCCTCGTCCTTGTCGCCCCGGACGCTGGCGTAGTTCATCCAGAAGGTGGCGATGACCAGGATGTTGGTGGCGGTGGCCTCGACCTCGGCGGCCGAGGCCCGCATGACCCCGGCCTGGACCAGGCCCCTCATGCCCGAGGAGGCGCCGTCGGCGGCCCGCTTCAGGATCCGGGCGAAGCGCAGGCGCAGGCGCCGGTTCCGGCTCAGGATGTCCACCAGGTCCCGGTACAGGAACCGGTACTCCCAGATGCACTCGAACACCAGGTGCAGCTGCAGCCAGATGTCCTCCAGGTCCCGCAGCCGGCTGTCGGGCGACACCAGGGCCGTGTCCATGCGCTCTTCGTAGCGCTGGAACAGCTGCTCGATGATGTCGTCCTTGTTCCGGAAGTGGTAGTAGAGGTTGCCCGGGCTGATCTCCAGCTCGTCGGCGATGTGGTTGGTGGTGACGTTCGGCTCGCCCTGCTGGTTGAACATGCGCAGGGCGGTGTCGAGGATCCGCTGGCGGGTCTGGCGGGCCATCGGGCGGCCTCAGCCGCGCAGTTTCTTCACGAGGTCGACGTATTTCTTCATCGCGTCCTCGGGCTTGGTGCCGGCCAGCTTCTCCCAGGCCTCGTACTTGGCGGTGCCCACGAAATCGAAGAAGCCGGGCTTGGGCCCGCTGACGTCGCCCTCCGAGCCCTGCTTGTAGAGGCCGTAGAGCCTGAGCATGGTGTCGTTGTCCGGCCGCTCGGCCAGGTTCATCACGTCCTGCGCGGCCTTCTGGAACTGTTCTTTCAGGTCTGCCATTTCTAGTCCCCGGGTTGAACCCCGGGTGATATCACGGCCCCCGGGGACGGTCAACGCGACGTTTGCCGGCGCGCGGGCGCTCTGGCAAGTTAGGCGCAGGGAGACCGTCCAGGCGGGCGGTCCGGGGCACAGGGCAGGGAGAGGTCATGAGCTATTTCGTCACCGGCGCCACCGGGTTCATCGGGCGCTATCTGGTCAGCAACCTGCTCAAGCGCAGGGGCAGCGTGCACGTGCTGGTCCGCAAGGGATCGGAGAAGAAGCTCGAGGCCATCGCCGCGAAGATGGGCTGGGACCGCAAGCGCATCGTGCCGGTGCCGGGCGACCTGTCCAAGCCGAAGCTGGGCCTGACCGCGGCGCAGGTGAAGGCGCTGTCGGGCAAGGTGCAGCACTTCTTCCACCTGGCGGCCATCTACGACCTGTCCGCCGACGCGGCCTCGCAGCAGGTCGCCAACATCGACGGCACCCGCAACGCCATCGAGCTCGCGGCCGCCATCAAGGCCGGCTGCTTCCACCACACCAGCTCCATCGCCGCCGCCGGCCTGTACCCGGGCGTGTTCCGCGAAGACATGTTCGAGGAGGCCGAGGGCCTCAAGGATCCCTACCTGCGCACCAAGCACGAGTCCGAGGGCATCGTGCGCAAGGAGTGCAAGGTGCCGTTCCGCATCTACCGCCCGTCCATGGTCATCGGCCATTCCAAGACCGGCGAGATGGACAAGATCGACGGCCCCTACTACCTCTTCACCCTGATCAAGAAGATGCGCCAGACCCTGCCGCAGTGGGTGCCCACGCTGGGCGTCGAGGGCGGCCGCATCAACGTGGTGCCGGTCGATTTCGTCGCCGACGCGATGGACCACATCGCCCACAAGAAGGGGCTCGACGGCCAGTGCTTCCACCTGGTCGACCCGGAGCCGATGCGCTTCGGCGAACTGATGAACACCTTCTGCCGCGCCGCCCACGCGCCCGAGATGACCATGCGCCTGGACGCGCGCATGCTGGCCGTGGTGCCGGGCGCGGTGCGCGCCGCGGTCACCAACCTGCCGCCGGTCAAGCGCTTCACCGGCATGCTGCTGCGCGACCTGAAGCTGCCGCCGGCCACGCTGGCCTTCATCACCTACCCGACGCGCTTCGATACCCGCGTCGCCGAGCGCGCGCTCAAGGGCAGCAAGATCGCCGTGCCCGACCTCGAGGGCTACGCCTGGCGCATCTGGGACTACTGGGAGCGCCACCTCGACCCCGACCTGTTCGTCGACCGCACCCTGCGCGGCCACGTCGCCAACAAGGTGGTGGTGATCACCGGCGGTTCGTCCGGCATCGGCCGTGCCTCCGCGATCAAGGTCGCCGAGGCCGGCGCCAAGGTCATCATCGTCGCGCGCGGCGAGGAGGAGCTGTTCAAGACCCGCGACGAGATCATCGCCGCCGGCGGCAAGTGCTGGGCCTATACCTGCGACCTCACCGACCTGGCCAGCTGCGACGCGCTGGTCAAGCAGGTGCTGGACGAGCACAAGGCCGTGGACATCCTGGTCAACAACGCCGGCCGCTCGATCCGCCGCTCGGTCGAGCTCAGCTACGACCGCTTCCACGACTACGAGCGCACCATGCAGCTGAACTACTTCGGCTGCCTGCGCCTGATCATGGGCTTCCTGCCGGTGATGACCCAGCGCCGCAAGGGCCACATCATCAACATCAGCTCGATCGGCGTGCTGGCCAGCTCGGCCCGGTTCTCGGCCTACGTGGCCTCGAAGGCGGCGCTGGATGCCTTCAGCCGCTGCGCCCAGGCCGAGTTCAGCGGCAAGAACATCGCCTTCACCACGGTCAACATGCCGCTGGTCAAGACGCCGATGATCGCGCCGACCAAGATGTACGACTCGGTGCCCACGCTGACGCCGGAAGAGGCCGCCGACCTGGTCGTCAAGGCCATCATCGAGCGGCCCAGCCGCGTCGCCACCCGCATGGGCATCTTCGCCGCCACGCTCAACGCGGTGGCGCCGAAGGCCTACGAGGTGATCATGAACACGGCCTTCGAGATGTTCCCGGACTCGGCCGCCGCCAAGGGCGACCGCAAGGCGCTCAAGGACGAGAAGCCCACCAACGAACAGGTCGCATTCGCCGCCCTGATGCGCGGCGTGCACTGGTGACGCCCGCGCCTCCCTCGCCGATGGCGGGGGAGGCCGGCGGCGCCGCGCTTACTGGCACTGCCTCCAGCGCACCGGCACGTTGGAATCCGACGGCGGTTCGAGCTGCAGGCGCGTGTAGCGCAGCTCTTCGTACTCGACCAGGATCGCGCAGGCCTCGTTGACGATGCCGGTGTCGATGCCGTCCTCGCGCACCAGGCTCACCACCAGGGTGGACTGGGTGGACCAGTGGGCGCGGTTGGTCTGGTCCAGGTCGGCGACCCGGCTGGCGGCCTGGCGCCGGCGCTGCGCGCGCTCCTCGTCGCTGAGCTGGGCCACGGCCGCCAGTTCCTTGATGGCTTCGCTGGCCTGTTGCGAGGCTTCGTCCGCGAACCGGGGTTCGGCGGCGGGTGCGCTGGCCGCGGCGGCGGCGCCCGGCGCGCTGGCCTCTGCCGTGGGCGCGGACGCCTCGGGCGCGGCCGCCGGCGCCGCGGCGGGTGCGCTGGCCACGGGCGGCAGCGGCGCCGGTTCGGCGCCCAGCTGGGCGAGGCCGAACACGACCATGCCCAGGATCAGGCTGCCCACCAGGCCCATCTGCTGGCCGCGCCGGATGCCGGTGGCGGCCTGGTGGCGGATGTCCTCGACGAGGTGGGCCGGCGCGAAGGGTTCGACCTGGGGCCACAGGCTGTTGCCGTCCACCAGGGCGACGCCGTAGCGCTTGGCCAGGTCGCGCGCGAAGCCCTCGGCGCTGCCCAGCGTCACCAGCATGCCGCTGGTGGCGCCCTGCAGCTGCACGGCGTTGGCGAAGTCGCGCACGTTGGCCTCGCCGAGGCGGTACGCGGTGCCGTGCTTGTAGCCCAGCAGGCAGCGCTCGTTTTCCTTCACCAGCAGGAACTCGGCGCCGCCGTCGCCCGGCTGGCGGCTCGAGGGCAGCTCGGCGTAGCCCTTCTCGGCCATGGCCTGCAGCACGAGGCCGGCGCACTCGCGCCACTTCATGCCGGCCAGCGCCTGCACGCCGGCGCTGTTCTCGGCCAGGCGGCGGCGATGGATGCCGAACCACCAGGTGCTGGCCACCAGCGCGATGGCGGTGGTGACGACGGCGGCGATCCAGGGGTTCACACCAAACATCCAAACGCTCCGGACTGTGTCAAACGGGGTGCCAGAGGATAACGCGGAAAGCCCACCCGCCAGGCCCCCAACGACAAAGGCCCGGCGTGGGCCGGGCCTTTGCTTGTCGCGAGAAGATGTCCGCCAGCCGGGAAGCCGCAAGGGGAGGGAGCGAACGGACTCCGGTTACTGGCTGGCGGACATGAAACGGTTCAGGCGGCCTGCGGCGCCTCGGGCTTCGGGGCCTTCGGCAGCGCCGGCTTGCGGGCGGCCCGGGGCTTCCGGGCGGCGGGCTTGGCGGCGGCCGGCTTGGCCTTGCGCGCGGCGGGCTTGGCCTTGCCGGCGGCGGGCTTGGCGGCCTTGCGGGCCTTCTTCGCGGCGGCCGGCCGGGCGGCCTTGGCGGCGCCGCCCTTGCCCAGCTTGCGAAGCTCGCCATTGAGTTCGTTCACGCGGGCATTGAGTTCGGCGAGGTCCTCGCGGCCGGGCACGCCCAGGCGGTTCAGGGCGCGCTGCACGCGGGTCTCGAACACCGACTCGAGGCGGTCCCAGGTGTCGACGGCGCGCTCGCGCACCACGCCCACGCGGTCCTCGACGGCATCGTGCACGGCGTCCACGCAGCCGGTGGCCAGCTGGCGGGTGGTCTTCTCGATGGTCATGCCTTCCTTGACCAGCGCCTCGAACAGCTTCGAGCCTTCGCCCTGGGCGCGGGTGAAGGCACCGACGCCGGCCATCCAGATCTGCTGGGCGGACTCGACGATCGAGCGCGACATCTGCTCGGCCTTGGCCTGCAGGTCGGCGTTCGATTTCGGGGCGGCCTTCCTGGCGCGCACGGTCTTCTTGAGCTTGGCCATCGAGGGTTGACTCCGTTCGTTAGAGGGGGTGGGCACGACGCCCGAGTGGCGCCAATTTGCGCCGCGTGTCTAGAGCATTCACACCAACGCACGCCGCGGCGCGCACCGGCCTCAGCGCCTGCGCGCGACGGCGCGGCGGCGGTTTGGCCGGCGCGCCTTGACCAGGTCCTCGACGTCGTCCAGCGCCACCCGCAGGCGCGCGGTGGTGTCGGTGGTGCGCGGGGCGATGCCCAGCCCGTCCATGATCGACAGCGACAGGTCGTCGAGCACCTCCGGGCGCAGCCGCAGGCCGTGGCGCGCGAGCACCGGGGCGAGCTGCTCGCGCCGGCGGCGCAGGTCGGCCAGGGTGGAGTGGAAGGCGTGCTCGCACACCCGCTGGCGCGAGGAGTAGCTGAAGACGTTGGTGAAGAACATCTCGCCGTCGTCCTCGTTCGGCTCGAACACCACCTGGTCGGTGTCCGGGTACTGCTGGGCGTACTTGGCCAGGCCCACCTGCATGCGCGACTGCAGGATGGTGCGGAAGGTCTGCGACAGCACCACCGGCAGGCCGCCCTGGGCGAGCTTGTCCATGCCCTCGGGCGGGCGCCCGCCGCGGCAGGCGTTGAAGGGCACGAAGGGGTTGATGCCCAGCATCAGGTCGATGCCGTGGTCGAGCACCACCGAGGCGTGCATGGTCCGGCGCAGCGCGCCGTCGACGAAATGATGGCCGCGGATGTCGACCGGCGAGTACAGCCCGGGCAGGGCCGAGCTGGCCTGCACCGCGCGCGAGATGCTCACGTCGTCCCAGCCCGGGCTGCCGAAGCGCACGGCTTCGCCGCTGTCGAGGTCCACCGCGACGACGTAGAGCTTGGCGGCCAGCTCGCGGAAATCGTTGCTGCGGCCGCGGATGGTGAAGACATCGCGCAGGAAGCGCTCGATCCCGCGGTTGTCGAACAGCCCGGTGGGGATCGCGCCGCCGAAGCGGCTGACCAGCTCGCTCAGGTGCGAGCCGGTCGGGTCGGTGAGCACGTCCTTCCACCAGTCGAAGGCCAGCCGCGGGATCGCGGCCGCGCGGCGCGCGTATTCCAGGAAGGCCGGCCGCAGGAACATCTCGGGCCGGAACTTCACCTGGTCGCTGTCGCCGGTGATGAAGATGCGGCACATCTCGGCGGTGTCGAGCCGGTTGGCCAGGCCCGCGGCCAGGAACGCGCCGGAGCTGACGCCCACGTAGACCTCGAGCTTGGTCAGGTCCAGGCCCTCGATGGCCACGTCCAGCGCGCGCAGCGCGCCCAGCTCGTACATGCCGCCGATCGGCCCGCCGCCGGCGATGGCCAGGCCGATCCGGCCCTCGCTGGGCTGGCGGCGCTTCCGGGCGGGCTGCAGAACTAGCATGCTATGGGGGAACTCCTACGAAGGCGCGGCGATTGTAGCCCGCCCCAGACCCCGGACAAGTGTGAACCATCGCAGTTCCTTACCCGGCCTTCACGGGCCCCGGCGCGCGCCGTGAGCGCCACGCCCCTGCGCCAGAAGCTGGCCCGGCGCCTGGCCTGGCAGCGCGACGTGCACGACCCGGCCCGCGACCCGCGCAACCGGCTGCCCACGCTGGCGCGCCTGCGCGCCTGGCAGACGCGGCGGCTGGCGACCAGCTTCGAGGACTTCCTGGCCAACCCGCGGATGCGGCCGGCGGCCGAGTTCTTCCTCAGCGACCTGTACGGCGAGAGGGACTTCTCGGCCCGCGACCGCGACGTGGCGCGGATCATGCCGCTGATGTCGCGGCTGCTGCCCGACACCCTGCTCGAGGCGGCCGCCGACGCGATCGGGCTGGCGGTGCTCAGCCACGCCTTCGACCTGCGCATGGCCGAGCAGCTGGCGCGCCGGCGCAGGCCCGACGCCGAGATCACCCTGGCCGACTACGGCGAGGCCTACCGCGCCGTCGGCCTGCCGCGCCTCCGGCGGCTGCAGATCGAGCTGATCCTGGGCGTGGGCTGGACCCTCGATGGTGCCGTGCACCAGCGCGGCGTGTTCAAGCTGCTGCGCGCCTCGCGGCTGCCCGCACGCGCGGCCGGGCTGTCGGAGCTGCAGGGCTTCCTGGAGCGCGGCTTCGGCGCCTTCGAGGCGCTGGACGGCGCCGGCGACTTCCTGGAGGCCATCGGCCACCGCGAGCGGCAGGCCTCGGCCCGGCTGTTCGCCGGCGACCCGGATCCGTTCGCGACCGGGACTAGCCGAACTCCTCGTCGAGGTAGCGCTGGATCTCGCGCTCGATCGGGCCCTTGATGGCGCCAAGCAGGAAGCCCAGCGTGGCGGTGACGTGGATGTCCTTCGGGCCGACGGCGATGTGGCCGTCGACGCCGCCGCGGGAGAACTCCATGGTGTTGCCGTTCCAGCCGTACTCGACGTCGAACTTCTCGGCGATGTGCTCGGCGACGCGCTCGATGGCGGCGCGGGCTTCCTTGAGCGGACGCGAATGGCTGCGGCGGATATCGATGTTGGACATGGGGCCCTCCTCGGCGGCCTATTCTGCTTTGCTTTGGCGTAACCACCAAGGGTGTGCCGGTGCCCGGCCATGCTAGATTCGCGCCCGGAGGAGATTGGATGCAGTTGACGTTCCCCAACGGTGAACACGCCAACGTGGCCCTTCGGGGGGAAGTGATCGTGGGCAGCCGCGCGGGCAGCCCGGTCTGCCTGCCCGACGCCGGCCTCGCGCCCCACCACGCCAGTTTCCAGCGCGATCGCCGCGGCCTCTGGCTGCGGGTGCCGGCCGGCGTGCACGGCGTCCACCTCAATGCCCGGCCGGTGCGGCGCCTGGCCCAGCTGCGGCCGGGCGACCTGGTCTGCCTGGACAAGGTGCGGGTGGTGGTGCGCGCCGACGACGAGCCGGCGATCGAGCGGCGCATCCCGCCCGCGTCGTCGGTCGCCATGACCGAAGCCCAGCGCGTGGCCGCCGCCCGCGTGGTGCTCCGCGGGCTCTCGGGCCAGCATTTCGGCCGCAGCTACACCCTCACCGAACCGCGCCTGATCGGCCGCTCGGCCTCGGCCGACATCCGCCTGGACGACGCCGGCGTGGCCGAGCGCCACGCCATGGTCGAACTGCACGCCGACCGGGTGGTGCTGCGGGCCATGGGCAACGACACCAGCCTGGTGAACGGCGTGCCGGTGCGCGACGCCGTGCTGTCGCCGGGAGACCAGCTGGTGATCGAGCAGCACCGTTTCCAGCTCGAGGCGCCGGGCCTGCCGCTGCGCGGGCAGATGGACGCCGCCAAGCCCGCCAGCACCGCGCATACCCAAACCATGAAGGCGGTCCGGGTGCCGGTGGCCCGCGACCCGGCGCCGGCCGCGCCGGTGGCCCCGGCCGAGCCCGTCCGCAAGGATCCCGGTGCGTTGTGGTGGCTGATCGCCGCGGCCACCGTGCTGGCGGCGGCGCTGACCGCGCTGCTGGTCTACGCGCCCCGCGCCGGCGCCTGAGCCCCGGGGCGGCGCAGCCGCCACCACAGCCGCAGGCCCAGCAGCACCGCCAGGATCGCGGCGTACACCAGCGGCTCGCGCAGGTCCGACTTCACCAGCCACAGGAAGTGCAGCACGGCCAGCACGCCGACCGCGTACACCGCGCGGTGCAGCTGCGCCCAGCGCCGGCCCAGCCGCTTGATCCAGCCACGGGTGGAGGTGAGCGCCAACGGCACCAGCAGCAGCCAGGCCGCGAACCCGACGGTGATGTAGGGCCGCTTGACGATGTCCTCGAAGATTTGCGTCCAGTAGCCGCCCAGGTCGAGCACCAGGAACACCGCCAGGTGCAGGCAGGCGTAGAAGAACGCGTACAGCCCCACCAGCCGCCGGAACCGGATTGGCCAGGCCTGGCCGGTGAACCGCCGCAGCGGCGTCAGCGCCAGGCCCAGCAGCAGCAGGCGCAGCGCCCACTCGCCGGTGGCGTGGGTCAGGGCCGCCACCGGGTCGGCGCCGAGGCTGTCCTCGACCACGCCGCGCACGAGGCCGGCCAGCGGCAGCAGCGCCAGCGCGTGCGCCAGCGCCTTCAGGCCCACCCAGCGCCAGTCGATGCCGCCGGGCGCTAGTACCACTGGCGCAGGTCCATGCCCGCGTAGAGGCTGGCGACCTGGTCGCCGTAGCCGTTGAAGGGCAGGGTGGGGATGCGCTCGGCGAAGAGCTTGCTGGCGGTGCCGGCGATCCGCCGCTCGGTGCGCTGGCTCCAGCGCGGGTGGTCCACGTCGGGGTTCACGTTGGAATAGAAGCCGTATTCCTCGGGCTGCAGCTGGTTCCAGCTGGTGGGCGGCATGTCTTGGGTGAAGTCGATGCGGATGATCGACTTGATGCTCTTGAAGCCGTACTTCCAGGGCACCACCAGCCGCAGCGGGGCGCCGTTCTGGTTCGGCAGCGGCTTGCCGTACATGCCGGTGGCCAACAGCGTCAGCGGGTGCATGGCCTCGTCCATGCGCAGGCCCTCGCGGTAGGGCCAGTTGATGGAGGGATAGCGCAGCCCCGGCATCTGCCGCGGGTCGGCGAGGGTGGTGAAGGCGACGAACTTCGCCCGCGAGTTGGGCTTGAAGCGTTCGAGCACCTTGCCCAGCGGCAGGCCCTGCCACGGGATCACCATCGACCAGCCCTCGACGCAGCGCAGCCGGTAGGTGCGGTCCTGCACCGGGGTGATGGCCAGCAGGTCCTCGAGCGGGAAGGTGCCGGTGACCTCGGCCTCGCCGCCGACCACCACCGACCACGGCGCCGGCTCGAGCGTGCCGGCGTACCGGGCCGGGTCGGTCTTGCCGGTGCCGAACTCGTAGAAATTGTTGTAGCTGGTGGCGTCCTCGAAGCGGGTGAGTTCCTCGGCCGGGGGCGACGTACCGCCGGCGCCCGCAGCGGCGGTGGCGGCGGGCGCGGGCAGGCCGGCGTCCTCGGCCCCGGCGCAGCCGGCCAGCGCCAGCAGCGGGCTCGCGAGGCCCAGCCCCATCAGCTGGCGGCGCGCGCGATAGACGGGCTCGGGCGTGATCAGGTGGTCGGGAATCCGGGGGATCGTGGTCTTCACGCGGGGGTCTCCGGCAGGGCCCATCCGGGCCGGATTCGGTGGCTATACTCCTGACCAGAGGGGGCCACCGGGAAAAAGGATGCGCCTGGTCGACGCGTTCGCTTCATCGGAAAGCGTGGTCGCGGTCATGCGGGCCGCGGACGGCGTGTTCCTGGCAGTGAACGACGCCTTCGAGCGTAGCACCGGCTACCGTCGCGAACAGGTGACAGGCAAGCTGCCGGTGGAGGTGGGGCTGTGGCCCGAACCGGACTTCCGCGCGCGGCTCTGGAGCCTGCTGCGCGCCGACCGCCGCATCTCGGGCCTGCCGATGCGCCTGGCCCGCGCCGACGGCAGCATCGTGCCGGGCCGCCTGTCGGTGGAATTCGCCGAACAGGACGGCGAGCCGGTGCTGTTCTGCCTGCTGTCGCTGCTGCCCGAGGACACCCTGGTCGAAGGGCCGGGGCCCGACAATGCCCTTTACCGGTCGCTTTACCTCGCGGCCTCCGAAGGCATCTACCGCAGCCTGCCCGAGGGCGGCTTCCTGGACGTCAATCCGGCCATGGCGCGCCTGCTGGGTTACGACTCGCCGCGCCAGCTGCTCGATGAGCTCTCGCGCGCCACCGACCACCTCTACGCCGACCCCGGCCAGGCCGAGGCCTTCCGTCGCCAGCTGCTCGCCGGAGGGCGGATCGAACGCCAGCGCGCCCGCGTGTACCGTCGCGACGGCCGAATCATCTGGGTCAGCGAGAACGCCCGCGCCATCCGCGACGCCGGCGGCGCGGTTCGCTTCTTCGAGGGGTCGCTGGTCGACATCACCTCGCAGGTGGAAGCCGAGCAGGCGCTGCGGCAGTCGCAGGCGCTCTACCAGGTGCTGGTGGAGAACAGCCGCGACGGCGTGTTCCTGATCCAGCGCGGCCGCATCGTCTTCGCCAACGCGGCGATGGAGCGCATCCTCGGGTTCGGCCCGGGCGAACTGCAGGGTGGCGAGTACATGAGCCTGGTCGATCCGGCCGACCGCGACGCCCAGGCCGGGCGCCGGGCCGAGCGCGAGGCCGGTTCGCGCACCGCCCAGGTCTACGAGATCCACCTGCGCCGCAAGTCCGGCGAGCGCATCCTGTGCGAAGTTCGCGCCGACGCGGTGGAGTACCAGGGCGACATCGCCTCCACCGGCACCCTGCGCGACGTCACCGAGGACCGCCGTCGCCAGCGCGCCATCGCCGAGGCCGAGCGCCGCTACCGCGAACTGTTCGAGAGCTCGCCGGCCGGCCTGTTCCGCACCAGCCTCGACGGCCGGATCATGGAAGTGAACCCGGTGATGGCGCGCATCCTGGGCTACGACGACCCGGCGCAGCTCAAGGCGCAGGTGCCCGACATGAGCGCGGTGTACGTGGACCCGGGCGAGCGCGCCGGGCTGGTCGAGCGGGCCGTCCGCGACGGCGCCTTCAGCCACCACGAGACCCGCGTGCGCACCCGCGGCGGCGGCCAGAAGTGGGTCAGCGCCAGCGTGCTGCTGATCCGCGACGAGGCCGGCAACCCGATGCACTTCACCGGTTCGGTGCTCGACATCGATGAACGCCATGCCATGCAGCAGGCGCTGCAGCGCTCGGAAAGCAAGTACCGAACCCTGGTCGAGCACAGCCAGGTCGGCGTGTTCATCATGCGCGAGGACGTGTACACCTACGCCAACCAGGCCCTGTCGGCGATGCTGGGCTACGAGGACGGCGCGCTGGAGGGGCGCAACTACCGCGAGATCATGGCGCCGGAGTCGGTGGCGCAGTCCGAGCTGCGCGACCGCCAGCGTCGCGAGGGCCAGGCGGTGGCGCCCGATTTCGAGACCAGCCTGCTGCACCGCGACGGGCGCCGGGTGCACGTGCGCGTCAGCATCGGCCCGGTGCTGCTCGATGGCGTCGAGCACCTCACCGGCACCGTGCTCGACATCACCCGCCAGCGCGAGGCCGAGCAGCGCCTGCGCTTCCACGCCACCCACGACCCGCTGACCGGCCTGCCCAACCGCATGCTGTTCAACCAGCGGCTGGCCGAGGCGATGCTGCAGGTCAGCCAGTCCAGCGACCGGCGGCGCCGGCGCTACGCGGTGCTGTTCCTCGACCTCGACGGCTTCAAGTGGGTCAACGACAGCCTCGGCCACGGCGCCGGCGACCGGCTGCTGTGCGAGATCGCGCGCCGGCTCGAGGACGGCCTGCTCAAGGACGTGCTGATCGCCCGCTACGGCGGCGACGAGTTCACCCTGCTGCCGGACGGCGACTGCGACCACGATCGCGCCGTGGACATCGCCCGGCGGGTGCTGCGCCTGTTCGAGCAGCCCTTCGACATCGGCGGCCAGCAGGTGTTCTCGGCCGCCAGCCTGGGCATCGTGATCGGGCGCAGCGAATACGCCTCGCCCGACCAGGTGCTGCGCGACGCCGACACCGCGATGTACCGGGCCAAGGCGGCCGGCAAGTCCGGCTTCGTGATCTTCGACGAAGGCATGCACCAGGAGGCGCTGGCGCGGCTGCAGCTCGAGACCGACTTCCGGCTGGCCTTCGAGCGCGCCGAGTTCCGCCTGCACTACCAGCCGATCATCGAGCTGGCCAGCGGCCGCCTGGTGGGCGCCGAGGCGCTGGTGCGCTGGCGCCACCCGACCCGCGGCCTGCTGCCGCCGGCCGAATTCCTGGGCATCGCCGAGGAGACCGGGCTGATCGTCGAGATGGACGCCTGGGCCCTGCGCGAGGCCTGCCGCCAGCTGGGCGAATGGCGCCGGCGCTACCCGGAGCTGGGCGGGCTGAGCATGAACGTCAACGTGGACGAGCGGCAGATGGTCTCGCCCGAGATCGTCGAGGAAGTGTTCCGCCTGATCCAGGAGCACCAGCTGCCGCCGGCCTCGCTGCGGCTGGAGGTGACCGAGACCGCCTTCCGCGCCGGCCGCGGCCAGGCCGAGGAGCGGCTGCTTTCGCTCAAGGCGCTGGGCGTCGGGCTGGTGGTGGACGACTTCGGCACCGGCTATTCGTCGCTGGAGTCGTTCGCGGCCTCGCCCTTCGACGCGCTGAAGATGGACCAGGTGTTCATCCGCGACATCGAGACCAACCGCCGGCACCGGGCCATCGTCCGCACCATCACCGCCTTCGCCGACGAGCTGGGCCTGGCGTTGACCGCCGAGGGCATCGAAACCGAGGGCCAGCGGGCGCTGCTCGAGTCGGTGGGCTGCCAGTTCGGGCAGGGCTACCTGTTCTCGCGCGCGCTGCCGCCGGAGCAGTTCGAGCAAAAGCTCTTGGCGAGTGCGCGCATCGTCGGTTGAGCTGCTTCCGAGGCGCGGTTTGACCGTGCTAGCCTGCCAACGACTTCCCCGAGGTGTCCCACGATGTCACGCGCCTTCAATTTCAGCGCCGGCCCCGCCGCGCTGCCCGAGCCCGTCCTGCGCCAGGTCCAGGCCGAATTGATGGAGTGGCAGGGGGAGCGGGCCTCGGTGATGGAGGTCAGCCACCGCGGCGCCGCCTTCATCGAATGCGCCGCCGCCGCCGAGCGCGACCTGCGCGAGCTGATGGCCATCCCGGACGACTACCACGTGCTGTTCCTGCAGGGCGGCGCCACCACGCTCTCGGCCCTGCTGGCGCTGAACCTGGCCGGCCCGCAGCAGACGGCCGACTTCGTGCTGACCGGCCACTGGGGCGAGAAGGCCGTGGACAACACCCGGCCCTCGATGAAGGTCAACATCGCCGCCAGCGCCAAGGCCGGCGGCTACACCGACATCCCGGCGCGCGCCGGCTGGCAGCTGACGCCCGGCGCTGCCTTCGTCCACTACACGCCGAACGAGACCATCCACGGCGTCGAGTTCCACGACATCCCCGACGTCGGCGACGTGCCGCTGGTCGCGGACGTGTCGTCCAATTTCCTGTCCCGCCCGGTCGACGTCAGCCGCTTCGGCGTGCTCTACGGCGGCGCCCAGAAGAACCTCGGCCCCTCCGGCCTGGCCATCGCCATCGTCCGCAAGGACCTGCTGGGCAAGCACGGCCGCGAGCTGCCGCCGATCTTCGAGCTGCTCAACCAGGCCAACAACGATTCGATGTTCAACACGCCGCCCACCTTCGCCTGGTACGTGCTGGGCCTGGTGCTGAAGTGGATCCGCGCCGAGGGCGGCGCCGCGGCCATCGGCGAGCGCAACGCCCGCAAGGCGGCGGCGCTGTACGCGGCCATCGACGGTTCGGGCGGCTACTACCGCAACCCGGTGGCGCCGGCCGCGCGCTCGACCATGAACGTACCGTTCTTCCTGCCCGATCCCGCGCTCGACAAGGCCTTCCTGAAGGAAGCCGAGGCCGCCGGCCTGCTCGGCCTGAAGGGTCATCGCGCCGTGGGCGGCATGCGCGCCTCGATCTACAACGCCATGCCGGAAGCCGGCGTCGCGGCGCTGGCCGGCTTCATGGCCGATTTCGCGCGCCGGAACGGATGAGCCGTGGCCAGCCGCAAGCCGCCCCCCGGCTCCGGCCGGCCCGCCGCTGAGCGACCGCGCCGGGCGTCCGCCAGGCCCGCCAGGCCCGCCAAGCCCGCCAAGCCCGCCAAGCCCGCCAAGCCCGCCAAGCCCGCCAAGCCCGCAGTCGCGGTGCCCGTGTTGGCCGAGGTGCGCGAGCGCATCGACGGCATCGACCGCCAGATCCAGGCCCTGATCGCCGAGCGCGCCCGCTGGGCCCGCCAGGTCGGCAAGGCGAAGGGCCCGCTGAAGGCGGCCGTCGACTACTACCGCCCCGAACGCGAGGCGCAGGTGCTGCGGCAGGTGCTGGACCGCAACGACGGCCCGCTGGCCGACGAGGTGCTGCTGCGGCTGTTCCGCGAAATCATGTCGGCCTGCCTGGCCCAGCAGGAGCCGCTGAAGGTCGGCTTCCTCGGGCCCGAGGGCACCTTCTCCCAGCAGGCGCTGCACAAGCACTTCGGCCACTCGGCCAAGGGCCTGCCGCTGGCCAGCATCGAGGAGGTGTTCCAGGAAGTGGAGGCCGGCCACGCCGATTTCGGCGTGGTGCCGGTGGAGAACTCGGGGCAGGGCACCATCCAGTCCACGCTCGACATGTTCCTGACCTCGCCGCTCAAGATCTGCGGCGAGGTGGAGCTGGCCGTGCACCAGTACCTGATGTCGCGCACCGGCCGGCTCGAGGACATCGAGCGCGTGTATTCGCATCCGATGTCCCTGGCCCAGGCCCGCGCCTGGTTGCGCCAGCACCTGCCCAAGGCCGAGAAGATCGCCGCCTCCAGCAACGCCGAGGCCGCGCGCCGCGCGCGCACGGCCGACGACGCCGCGGCCATCGCCGGTGAGAACGCCGGCCACGTCTACGGCCTGAAGGTCGTCGCGGGCCCGATCGAGGACCGCCCGGACAACACCACCCGCTTCCTGGTGCTGGGCCGCGAGCTGCTGCCGGCCTCCGGGCACGACCGGACCTCGCTGCTGGTCTACGTGCGCGACCAGCCAGGCGCTCTCTACGGCGTGCTCAGCCCCTTCGCCCGCCACGGCGTCAGCATGAACCGCATCGAGTCGCGGCCCTCGCACACCGGCCGCTGGCAATACGCGTTCTTCATCGACGTCAGCGGCCACGTCCAGGACCCGGGCGTGGCGCGCGCGCTGTCCGAGCTCGGCGAATACGCCGCCGACGTGCGGGTGCTGGGCGCCTACCCGGTGGCCTTGCTCTGACGATGGCGGCCCTCGATTACGTCGCGCTGGCCCAGCCCGGCCTCCGCAGCCTGCGGGCCTACGACCCCGGCCTCGACCTGGTGGCGCTGCGCCGGGGGTTCGCGGGGGGCGTCCTGGTCGAGCTGGGTTCGAACGAGAACAGCCACGGGCCCAGTCCCGCGGCGCGGGCGGCGATCCTCGATTGCCTGCATTCGCTGCACCGCTACCCGGACCCGTCGGGCGGCGACCTCAAGCGCGCGCTGGCCGCCTGCCACGGCGTCGATCCGGCATCGATCATCCTCGGCAACGGCTCGCACGAACTGCTGATGCTGATGGGCCAGGTCTTCGCCGGTCCGGGGCGCGGCGTGGTGTCCTCGCAGTACGGCTTCGCGGTGTACGCGCTGTCGGCGCTGGCGGCCGGCGCCCCGTGGACGCCGGCGGCGGCCCGTCCGGTGGACGACCCGATGCCGCGCGGCCACGACCTCGGGGCGATCCGCGCCGCGGTGGGCGCCGACACCGCCCTGGTGTTCCTGGCCAACCCGAACAATCCCACCGGCACCTGGTTTTCCACCGCGGAGCTGGCCGACTTCCTGGCCAGCCTGCCGGCCAATGTGCTGGTGGTGGTGGACGAGGCCTACCTCGAATACGTCACCGACCCCGCGCTCACTTCGGCGATCCCGCTGCTGGCGCGCTTCCCGAACCTGGCCGTGACCCGCACGTTTTCCAAGGGTTACGGCCTGGCCGGCCTGCGGGTGGGCTGCCTGCTGGCAGATCCCGGCCTGGTGGCGGTGCTCGAGCGCGTGCGCGAATCCTTCAACGTCAACCTGCCGGGCCTGGCCGCCTGCGAGGCGGCGCTGGCCGACCGCGTGCACCTGGACTGGGTGCGGCGCCAGAACGCCATCGAGCGCGAGGCCCTCGCCGACGCGCTGGCGGCACGCGGGCTGGCGGTGTCGCCCTCGCAGACGAATTTCCTGCTGGTCGATTTCGGCCGCGACGCCGCGCCGGTCGAGGCCGGCCTGGTGGCGCGCGGCGTGGTGCCGCGGCCGATGGCGGGCTACGGCCTGCCCACGTGCCTGCGGCTGACCGTGGGCCTCCGCGATGAGAACCGGCGCCTGCTGCAGGCCCTGGACGAGGTGTTGGGATGACGACGAGGCTGGACTGGATCGCGGCGCCGGGGCGCGCGCTGGCGGGCGAACTGGCGGTCCCCGGCGACAAGTCGGTGTCGCACCGGGCCATCATGCTGTCGGCGATCGCCGAGGGCGTGTCCGAGATCCACGGCTTCCTGGAAGGCGAGGACACCCGCGCCACCGCCGCGATCTTCCGCCAGCTGGGCGTGCGCATCGACGCGCCCAGCCCCAGCCGCCGCACCGTGCACGGCGTCGGCCTGTACGGGCTGACGGCGCCCGCGGCGGACCTGGATTGCGGCAACGCCGGCACCGGCATGCGCCTGCTGGCCGGCCTGCTGTCGGGCCAGGATTTCGCCAGCACCCTGGTCGGGGATGCCTCGCTGTCGCGCCGGCCGATGGCCCGGGTGATCGAGCCGCTGCGGCGCATGGGCGCCAGCATCGAGTCGGCGCCGGGCGGGCTGCCGCCACTTAGAATTTACTTTAGCAATGATTTGCAAGGTATTGATTTTGAATTGCCTGTTGCCAGCGCCCAGGTGAAGTCCGCGGTCCTGCTGGCGGGCCTGTACGCCCGCGGCGAAACCCGGGTGCGCGAGCCGCACCCGACCCGCGACTACACCGAGCGCATGCTCGCGGCCTTTGGCTGGCCGATCCGGTTCTCGCCCGGCGAGGCGGTGCTGTCCGGCGGCCACCGCCTGCGCGCCATCGAGGTGCACGTGCCCGCCGATTTCTCCTCGGCGGCCTTCTTCCTGGTCGCCGCCAGCCTGGTCCCGGGCTCCGACCTGCTGCTGCGCCGGGTCGGCATGAACCCGCGCCGCACCGGCCTGCTGGCCGCGCTGCGCCTGATGGGCGCCGACATCACCGAGCTCAACCCGGGCGAGCAGGGCGGGGAACCGGTGGCCGACCTGCGCGTCCGCCACGCCCGCTTGCGCGGCATCGAGGTGCCCGAGGCCCTGGTTCCGGACATGATCGACGAGTTCCCGGCCCTGTTCGTGGCCGCGGCCCTGGCCGAGGGCCGCACGGTGGTGCGCGGCGCCGCCGAGCTGCGGGTGAAGGAGTCCGACCGCATCGCCGTGACCTCGGCCGGCCTGCGCGCGCTGGGCGCCGACATCGCCGAGGCGCCGGATGGCGCCGTGATCACCGGCGGCCGCCTGCACGGTGGCGAGGCCGACAGCCACGGCGACCACCGGGTGGCCATGAGCCTGGCCATCGCCGGGCAGTTGGCGTCGGGCGAGGTGCGGATCCTCGATTGCGCCAACGTGGCCACGTCCTTCCCGGGGTTCGACGCGCTGGCGCGGTCGGCCGGCTTCGGGCTGCGCACGGCCTGACCCGCGGGGCGGGGCAATCCACTAGAATCCCCGCCCATGCCCCGAATCCCCGTACTGACCATCGATGGCCCCTCCGGCTCCGGAAAGGGCACCATCAGCCGCGCCGTGGCCGAGCGCCTGGGCTGGCACTACCTCGATTCCGGCGCCCTGTACCGGGCCGTCGGCCTGGCCGCCGCCTGGGAGGTGGTCGACCTGAGCGACCCCGAGGCCGTGGCCCAGTGCGCCCGCCGCACCGACATCCGGTTCGAGACCCAGGGGTCGGGCGAGCCGCACGTGATCGTGAACGGCAAGGACGCCACCCGCCAGCTCCGCACCGAAACCGCCGGCGCGGCGGCCTCGGCCATCGCCGCCCACCCCCCGGTCCGGGCCGCCCTGGTCGACCTGCAGAAGGCCTTCCGCAGGGCCCCGGGCCTGGTGGCCGACGGCCGCGACATGGGCACGGTCATCTTCCCGGACGCCCCCTACAAGGTCTTCCTGACCGCCAGCGCCGAGGAAAGGGCGCAAAGGCGCTATAAGCAGTTGAAGGAAAAAGGGGTTTCGGTTAATCTTGCCGGCCTGCTGCACGAAATCGCCGCTCGCGACGAGCGCGATGCCGGGCGTGCCGTGGCGCCCCTGAAACCCGCCGATGACGCGGTGATCGTGGACTCCACCGGAACGCCCATCACCGAGGTGATCGAGCGCGTGCTGTCGGTGTTGCCGGAAAAACTCCGCGCGCCCCGCCAGCCGTAACCGCCATCCCGGCGCATCCCGCCCCGCCACGGGCGCGGTTTCCGAACGCAGGACCACCCCGCGCCATGAGGTGCGGTCTTCCCATCCACGCGCGCAAGCGCCAACAGGTGGGCAGCGGCGGATGCCGCTTCCCGTATGTCCAACCGAGTATCCAACAATGACTGAATCTTTCGCTGAACTGTTCGAGCAGAGCCAGGGCGCCCTGAGCAAGCTCAAGCCCGGTGCCATCGTCTCCGGCATGGTGGTCGAGGTCCGTTCCGACGTGGTCGTGATCAACGCCGGCCTCAAGTCGGAAGGCATCATCCCCATCGAGCAGTTCCGTAACGAAGCCGGCGAGCTCGAAGTCGCCGTGGGCGACACCGTCAAGGTGGCGCTGGAGTACCTCGAGAACGGCTTCGGCGAGACCGTGCTGTCGCGCGAGAAGGCCAAGCGCGCCAT
>ERZ1066122.593-NODE-593-length-36927-cov-11.044288_pt1 | contig 36927 bp, 24 predicted proteins | sample MGYA00382769_ERZ1066122 | MGnify/ENA primary metagenome ERZ1066122 (study PRJEB33369, sample SAMEA5778352) | biofilm metagenome | biome: Industrial cooling water; feature: Water cooling tower basin; material: Biofilm | place: United Arab Emirates | collected... | reverse complement strand
GCGGGCCGCTGGTGCGCGTACGCGTGGCGACGCAGGAGCTGTTGGTCCCCGTGCCAGGCGTGCCGTCATGGTTGCGTCTTGGTGTGCAGGTGCACGTCCAGTTGCGTGACGACGCCCGCCACGAGCCGTTTCCTGCGTATCCCTGCTGAGCCGCGCATGCTCGACGATTTCTTTCGCCGACACAAGGAGCGTTGGTTGCGTCCGTTGGCCGCATGGCTGGCGGGCTGGTGTCACCCGCTCGCGATCACGGCGGTCGGCCTGCTGGTCGGACTCGCCTCGGCGTTCGCTGCGTCGCGTACGTGGTGGTCGCTGGCGTTGAGTCTCTGGATCGGCAATCGCATCCTCGACGGACTCGACGGGGTCGTGGCGCGCGTCGGCAGCACGCAGAGCGAGCTCGGCGGCTACCTCGACATCGTGGCCGATTTCGTGGTGTACGGCGCGATGCCCATCGCGCTCGCGCTCGCGCTCGAGGAGCGCGCTGCGTGGCTCGTCTCGACGGTGCTGCTCATGAGCTGGTTCGTGAATGCGGCGTCGTGGATGTATCTCGCCGCCGTGCTCGAGAAGCGGGGCGCGGGCGCAACGGCGCGCGGCGAGTTCACAAGCATCACCATGCCACGAGGTCTCGTGGCCGGCACCGAGACGGTCGTGTTCTTCGCCGCCTTCCTGCTGTGGCCGAGCGCCTACGTACCGCTCGCGTGGGCGATGACAGCGGGCGTGGCCAGCGGCATCACGCAGCGTGTCGTGTGGGCCGTGCGACACCTCTGAACGCGCGGCCCCACGACTGTCACATCAGGCGGTCGCCAACCGCTGCGCCACCCGCTCCGCCAGCAGTTCGTGCGCACGGGCCGCAATGGCATCGAGCGACGGGCTCGCGGGCAGCATGGCCGCGGCCTTCGCGCGCATTTCGTCGCGCGTGGGGAAGTGCGGCCACGACACACCCGCCATCGCCTGCTGCACCTGCGCCCGCATGTGCGCTACCCGCTCTTCGGCGTGATGGCGCGCCTCGCTGAGGCGATCCTCGGCCTGGTGCTTCATTTCGGCCAGTCGATCTTCGGCGTGGTGCTTCATCTCCGCGAGACGATCTTCGGCCTGATGGCGCATGTCGGCGAACTGCTGCTGCGCCGCCCCCTGGGCGCGACGCGCGTCGGCCACGAGCTGCTCCACGTTGAACGTTTCGGCGAGCTGTCGCGCGACCTTCTCCAGCACCGCCTTGCCCACCGGTCTTTCGTTGCGCACCACTTCCGGCGGCGGTGCGCCAAGATCCCACACGAGGCGCGCCCAGCTCATGGCCTTGAGCACGTAGTACGTGATGTCGATCTCGTACCAGCGGAAGCCCTGGCGCGTGCTGCGCTGATAGGCATGGTGGTTGTTGTGCCACCCTTCGCCCAGCGTGATGAGCGCGAGCCACCAGTTGTTGCGGGAGTCGTCACCCGTCACGTAGCGCTGATTGCCGTGCACGTGCGCGAGCGAGTTGATCATGAACGTCCCATGCCACGTCGCGACGGTGCTCCAGCAGAAGCCCACCACGAGTCCGGTCCACCCGTCGATCCACGCGCACAGCGCGATCAGCAGTACGGTGGGAATGTGCTCGTACTTGTTGAGGAAGACGAGCTCCGGATACGCCGAGAGGTCGGGCACAGCCTCGTAGTCGGTCTTGTCCCACTGCGGCGCGAAGATCCAGCCGAGGTGCGCGTACCAGAAGCCTTCGTGGCGTGGCGAATGCACGTCGTGCTCGGTGTCGCTGTAGCGGTGGTGGTGCCGGTGATGACCGGCCCACCAGAGCGCTCCCTTCTGCGCGCTCGACTGCGCGAGCATCGCCAGCAGGAACTGCATCACGCGGCTCGTCTTGAACGAGCGATGCGAGAAGTAGCGGTGGTACCCTGCCGTGACGCCGAACATGCGCGCGACGTACAGCGTGATCGCGAGGATGATCGACGTGCTCGTGACACCCGTCCAGATCGCGGCGAAACACGCGAGGTGCACGCCGATGAACAGCGCCTTGCCGGGATAGACGGTATCGTCGTGGTCGTGGTGCACCGGCTGATCGATGCGCGAGGGATTCGAAGCAGGGGACAACGTGGACAACGGGACTCCGGGCAATCAGGGACGAGTGAGACGAGGAACACTGGCGGGGTCGATCACCAGCGCGTGCAACGTGGCCATGGCCCGCACGGCATCGAACCGATCGGGATCAAGGACCGTCTGCGTGGCGCAGCCTTCGATGAACGCCGCGCACACGCCGGCGAGGTCATCGGCCGAGAGCGCGGCGAAGCGCACGGGATAGGCGGCACAGACGGCGTCGGCTGCCGGCCGAAAGCTCTCGCGGTAGCGATGGAGCGCACGGCGAATGAGACGACGAATCACCGGGTGTCGCGTACCGAGCACCCAGTAGTCGTAGAAGAGTTCGATGCGCTCGCGCTGCGCGAGCAGGTGGCGCAGGTCGCGGTCGACGAGGCCGAGCAGCCACTGCTCCGGCGCAACGTCATCAGGGGGCCGACGGTGCAGCTCACCGGCCACGATGGTGTGCGCGAGCATCCAGTCGAGCAGATCCACGAGGAGTCCGTCCTTGGACTCGAAGTGGAAGAGCAGCAGCCCGGCACTCACGCCGGCTTCGGCGGCGACGGCGCGCACGGTGAGACCACCCAGCCGATCGCGCGCCGCGACGCGGTAGGCGGCGCGGAGGATTTCGTCGCGACGAGCGGCTTCGGGAACCTTGCGGCCGGGCATGCGGGAAAGCGGGGACAGAACCGGCCGGGAGCGGCGGGGCGGCACCACGCCGCGTCTTCGAAATCACGTTGAACGCACGTTCAATGTCAACGTGCGGCGAGCGGTTCCCGGCACGCGATCAGCGCTTCGCGCGCAGCGTCAGCAGTCGCGGCGGAGCGTCCGCCGCCGCACCGTCCTCGAGCCACTCCCCGAGCCGCCGGACCCGGAGACCGGCGGCGATGGCCCCGTTCACGTAGTCGCTGACCAGGTGCCGGAAGGCCGGCACGTACACCGTCTCCCCCGTCGCCACATCCGCGAAGTGCGCCTGCCCGCCGCGGCGCTGCCGGTCGGGGTGCAGTTCGGCCAGCCAGAGCGTGCCGCCGGGGCGCAGCACCCGCGCGGATTCGGCGAAGACGGGGCCGAGCGTCTCCACGTGCTCCAGCACGAGGTTCGCGATGACGAGGTCCACCCTCTCATCCTCGAGCGGCCAGGGGTACCGGATGTCGTGCACCACGAACGTCACCCGATCGGCGGGCAACCCGAGCGCGTCGACCTTGGCACGGGCGTGGGCCTGCATTTCCGGCGACAGGTCGAGCGACATCACCCGCGCCGCCCGTTCGGCGATCCAGGCCGTGTTCTTCCCCGTCCCACCACCAAGCTCGAGGACCTCGCGACCGCGCACATCGGGGCCGTGCTCGCGCAGCGCCCACGCGTCGAGGTCGCGTGTCTGATTGGGCTCGTGGTCGTAGGTGCGCGCCCAGCGCGCATAGGCGGCGGCCACGTCGTTCGTCGCATGGGACATGCGACTATCCTAGCCGAGTCGCGCACGTCGCACACAGCCGTGCCCACCTCGTGTCCCCGTCGTGACACCTCAGCGACGACGGCCCCGTAGAGCCGGCATGCCTGCCCCCAGCCTCCCCGAGAACCTGCGTGTCGGTGTCGACGCGCTCCGCGCCAATCCGCTCCGCACCGTGCTCTCCACGCTCGGCGTCATCATCGGCGTCGGATCGCTCGTGGCCGTGCTCTCGGTGGGCGACGGCCTCGAAGTCACGATGCGCGAACAGCTCGAGCGCACGACGTCCATCATGTACCTCAACGTCGAGCCGGTCACGACCGAGGAGATCGACGGCCAGCAGTTCCCGCTCGATTCGTTTCCGCAGTTCACCACGACCGACACGCGCGAAGCCGCCAAGCTGCCGGGGCTTGCCGGCCTTACCGCGCAGATCCAGGCGCGCGGTGAAATCACCGATACGGCAGGCCGCGTGCGACGGCTCGTCGTGGTCACCGCCGTGAGCGAGGGATGGAATCAGATCGGGGGCGTGACGCTCGCGGCCGGACGCGGCTTCACAGCGGCTGGCGTGGACGATCCCAACAATCGCGACGTCGTCCTCTCGGGCACGCTGGCCCGTCGCTTCGTGCGCGCCGATTCGCTCGCGGACGTGCGAGCGCTGCTCGGTCGGGTTGTGCGCTTGCAGGCGACGCCGTTCACCGTCGTGGGCGTGGCCGACGACACCGCCGGCAACGACTTCGCGTGGGTGGGGCTCAATGCCGCGACGGCGGCCATGCCACCGTCCGTGCGTGCGCGCCCGGTGGAGTGGCTGGGCAAGCTCGCGCGCGTCGAAGACGCCGACAGCGTGCGCGCCCAGCTCGCGCGCTGGGCCGACGAACGCTTCGGGGCTGGCACCACGCGTCTGCGCAGCAACGAGGGGCGCCTCGAGCAGGCCGAACAGGGCATTCTGCTCTTCAAGCTCTTCATGGGCGCGATCACCGGCATCTCGCTGCTCGTGGGCGGCATCGGCATCATGAATGTGTTGCTCGCCTCCGTCACCGAGCGCACGCGGGAGATCGGCATTCGCAAAGCGGTTGGTGCGCGGCCGCGCGATGTGCAGTCGCAGTTCCTCGCCGAATCGGTGGCCATTGCCGGCGCCGGGAGCGCCATCGGCGTGGTGCTCGGGCTGACGGCGGCGTTCAGCATCACGGCGCTCATGCGGGCGCGGATTCCCGGCATGGCCATTCATGCGAGCGTCTCGCTCAGTACCGTGCTGGTGGCGGTGTTCAGCGCGGTGTTCGTGGGGCTCGTCTTCGGCACCTACCCGGCGCGGCGCGCGGCGCGTCTCGACCCGATCGACGCGATCCGGCACGAATAGCCCCGGGTTCGCCCGACGGAGCGCGGGCGGACCGGATTGGTCGGAACGAACGGAGGCGTTCGACTGCTTGTCTCAGACCTCCCTTCCCGTGCCTGCCGTGTCTTCTCGTCTGCTTCCGATCTTCCCGCTCGGCCTGGTGCTGCAACCCGGCACCGCCGTGCCGCTGCATCTCTTCGAGCCGCGATACCGCCAGCTCCTCACCGACGTACGCGCTGGCGACTGTCGGTTCGGCATCCTGTGCGCCATTCCCGGCGTCGCCGAGCGAGATCTGCCGCCCGGCCGCGTCGGGTGCATTGCCGAAGTGACCGATGTCGAAATGCTTCCCGACGGGCGTTCGAACATCATGACCGCCGGCCGCGAACGCTTCGTGCTCGAACGTTTCGTGGAGCACGAGGCGCCCTACCACGTGGCCGAGGTGACGCTGCTCGACGATGAGGCGAGTGACTCGCGCGTGGCCGTGGCGGTCGCCGCCGACGACGTCGTGCAACACTTCCGACGCGTCGTGCAGGCGGTGCACGTGTTGAATGACGATGATTCGGCCCCGCCACCGCTCCCGGATGATCCGGCACTCATCGCGTGGGCGATCGCCGGCATGGTGGATTTCGATCTGCAGCAGCGTCAGGCGCTGCTCGAATCCCGCTCCCCGCTCGCGCGTCTCACCATGATCGACGGGGTGTTGCGCCGCGTGCTCCCGGATCTCGAACTCAAGGCCGCGATGCATCAGGCCGCCGGGGCCTGATCGACGCGTCTCCACGCGGCGCGATGAGTTGGGCGAACGGCGACGCGCCCGTGGCATCGGGTGGGCGTGGCGTCCCCAGCCAATCGGACACGATCAGTGGCGCGTCGGCGCTGCGGCGCGGACCGATGCGGCGCGGTGCGATTTCGCGCCCCCACGCGCACAGCACGGTGTGCATCTCGGGACTCGTGGACGGATACCCGTGGCCCGCGAGCACCTCGCGCAACGGGGCCGTGACCTCACCGCTCACGCCCGCATTCCAGTAGTAGCCGCGCGCGACATCGTAGTACACGTCACCCCCGGTGGGCCCACCAATGCCGAGCGTGTCGGCGCCCGGCGAGTCACCGCGCCACAGTCGCGTGACGATGGGTGTGCCGTCGGGTGCTCGCGCGTCACGCAAGGCCCGCTCGACGGCGTCGATCACCTGCGCTGCTTCGAGTGGCCCCACGATCCCGCCCTTCCACGCCGTGCGGTTGACCATCACGAAGTAGCCGGTGGGGCTGTAGGCCTTCGTGCGTGACAGATCGACGCGGCCCGCGCTGTCGAGCACGAGCAGACCGGCGTCACGCAGCACCGCGTTGGGGCGAAAACCACGCCAGTAGCTGCGCATGCCGTGATCGCCCGACACCACGAGCATGGCGTTGGCGTCGTCTGCCACGAGGCGCTGCAACGTGGCGAGAAACTGATCGGCGAGTTGCCAGGCGCGCGTGCGATACGGCGCGAGACGCATGGCGAGCACTGGATCGTGTTGATCGGTCGTGGTGTCGACACGACCGAACCACTCGTGATCGACTTCGTCGATAAGCGGCAGATAGTCCAGATGCAGATGCGGCGCACGTGTGCGCCAGAGCCACTCGGCGCCCCGCTGGTACTGCCGCACGAGCAGTTCGAGCGATTCGAGGTAGCGCGCTTCGGCGGTGCCATCGCCACCGTTCGGCAGCGTGCGACCGAAGCGTCCGGCGCGATACGCCGACATCGCGCCGTTGCCGTACCAGCCGCCGATGGCGCGTACGTACGCATCCACATCGGCTCGTCGGTTGCCTTGCACGTACCGCAACTCGGGGATGAGCAGCTGATACGTGCGTCCGTCTTCGCCAAGTTCGAAGAGCCGTCCCGTGAGCGCGACGATGCCGGCCGTATCGGTGACGAACACCGGCTCCGCGAAGTGGCGCGCGAGCGCGCGCTCGGCGTGGACCGGTGCGGTGTCGACCGGCGCGACCACGGCCACGCGACCGAGCGCCGCATCACGCGATGACGCGAGCAGCACGCGGTCGTAGCGACGCGCACCCGCCGGACCGTACAACAGGCCGAACAGGGAATCGCGGCCCGCCAACCAGGCGATCTCGAGGGGCGTCACCCCGCTGGCGAGCCGATCGAGGTTGCGCCACCCGCGCGCCGGCTGTGGTGGATTGGTCGCGTGCGTGAGCACGAACGTGGGTGACCGGAACGCGTTGTAGCCGTTCATCACGAGCAGTGCATCCGACGCGAGGATGGACTCAGCTTCCCGTTTACGCGCCGCCAGTGATGCATCGGCGCCGTCTGCGCCTTCGTAGCCCGGTGCGCCGGGCGCCTGCGTCACGTGGTGGCCCGTGACACGGCGACCAGCGCGTGTCGCGGTAATCCACACCGGTTCGGCGCGCAGGTTGTTGACGAAGTAGCCCGATACGCGCGACGTGATGGTGTGCGCGCTGCGTGGCAGCGCCGGCATATCGTTGGCGGCGATACCGTTCACGCGACCGTAGGTGCCGGTCCAGAGGGCGGCGTGTCCGGGAGCCGTGACGCTGGGGAACGCCGGACGTGCCGACGCCGCACACGCGCCACCGTCGAAGAGCGCCTCGAAGGCGGGCAGTGCACCAGCAGGGATGGCCTCGCGGGCGCGTTGTTCGTTGAGCGCGTCGAACGAGACGAGGATGGCGCGACGCGCCGTCTCGTCGCGATCAGCGCGACTCGGTGCGGCTGCGGGCGGCGCCGGCGTGGCACAGGCCGAGAGCACACCACACGTGATGATCACCATCGGTGCGCGACGAGCGCGCAGCAGAAGCGTTGAGACCATCTCGCAATCTAGAATCGTCGAATGTCGCGACGGGAGTCGCCGGCACGGCGTCGAGATCAGGAGCGCGATGTCCGAACCACCGCGCACCGCGTTGTGACGAACCCGTGACGCCGACAGGTCCGGCCGCCATATTCGCGCAGGGGCCTGCCGTGATCGTACGGCGACTGGTTTCATGGCTTACTTCGACTCTTCCCATGCGCTGCGCACACCGTTGGGTTCGTCTTCCATCTCCCGCGCTGCTCGCAACGGCGCTGCTGTTGCCTGCCCTGCCGCTGGCCGCGCAGGGGGCACCGCTGACCGTGTCCGATTCCGCATTGGTGGGTCTCGTGCTGCAGGCCGAAGACCGCGCCGACCCACGCGACCCGGCACTCGCGCAGGCCGCAGCGCACGCGGACCCGCGACTGCGCGCGCTGGCCGCTCGGGCGCGCGCGCGTCTGTCCGATCCGCGATTCGCGGCGCGTGACTCGATCGCCCCCGTGGTGCCGGCGTGGGCGCCGCCGGTGTATGCGGAGCCGGCGTGGCGCCTGCGCTTCCGCGCGCTGGCCGGTGCGCGGAACGACTGCAGCGCGCTCACCCGCGCGCTCACCGACGACGACTGGCGTGTGCGCCTGCGCGGCGCCGATCTGCTGGGGCCGCCGTGCGCGAGCAACTCGGAGAACGCGGTGGCTGAACTGACGCGCTGGATCTCGACCATGCCGACCGACGTGAGCCGCCGCGCCACGGGGAACGTGTCGTGGCACGCGGCCGCCCACGCCGTCGTGGCGCTCGCGCGGGTCGCACCTGCGTCCGCGCGCCCGCACATCGAACGTCTCGCGACGCATCCGTCGCCGTGGCTGCGCGCCTACGTGGTGCGCGCGGCGACTGCGCTCGGCGACAGCGCACGGTTGCGCCGTTTCGTGGCCGATGCCGATCCGAACGTGCGCGCCGAAGCGGTGGAATCGCTCGCACGGATCACCGCACACGCTGACGACGCACTGTGGAGCACGCTGGTGGCCAACGACACGGCCGCACAGGTGGTGCGCGTCGCCGCCAACGCGCTCGCCGGTACGTCCCGACGCGACCTCGCGGCGATCGCCGGCAGCGTGTACGAGCGCCGTTGGCGCACGCGAACCAACGATTCCGAACGCGACGTGCGGCAGGCGCTGCTGCGCGCCGCCGGACGCGACACCGCGGAGGAAGCATCGGTACGTCAGCCGCGCGGTCTCGCACCCGCCACGCTCGCCCGCGCCGTGTCGCTCGCGCTCGGCGCCGACGTGCGCCTGCGCGTCACCATGGCCGACGCGTCAGGCGGCGGCACGTTCACGGTGCGGCTCCGCGGTGATCAGGCCCCGCTCATGGCCGCGCGCATTGCGCAGCTGGCCGAATCCGGCTGGTACGATGGACGCACGTGGCACCGCGTGGAGCACGACTTCGTGCTGCAGGGCGGCAGCCCCTCGGCCAACGAGTACGTGGGCCATCACACGTTCCTGCGCGACGAGCTGGGGACGATCGCCCATCCGCGTGGCACCGTCGGGATGAGCACGCGAGGACACGACACCGGCGACGCGCAGTGGTTCGTGAACCTGCGCGACAACGCGCGGCTGGCGCGTGACTACACCGTCTTTGCGGAAGTCGTGGATGGGATCGACGTGGTCGACGACGTGCTTGAAGGCGATGTGATCGCACGCATCCGGGTGGTGCGCTGACGAGCGTTCCGTGAGTACGCCGCTGACGCTCCCCGACGGCACGTCGCTGTCCATTCCGCCGCGCCCCATCACCGCGATCACGCTCGGTGCCGGCGCGCGCGGTGTGGTGTACGGCAACTTCGCGCGGGCGTATCCATCGCATCTGCGCATGGTGGGGGTGGCCGATCCGGTGCCGGCACGTCGCGAGCGCTTCGCGGCGGTGCATGCGTTGGCGTCCGATGCGTGCTTTACCCAGTGGACCGAGGTGTTCACTCGTCCGCGCTTCGCCGATGCGGTGATTGTCAGCACCCCCGATCATCTGCACGCCGAACCGTGTCTCGCGGCGCTCGCGGCGGGTTACGACGTCCTGCTCGAGAAGCCGATCGCGCCCACGGAAGCCGCGTGTCTCGCGGTGCTCGCGGCGGCGCAAGCGACCGATCGCATCGTGGCCGTGTGTCACGTGCTGCGCTACGCACCGTACTTCCAGCGGTTGCGCGCACTGTTGAAGGAAGGCGCCATCGGGACGCTGATCGGGGTGCAGCATCAGGAGCCGATCGAGCACACGCACATGGCGCATTCGTACGTCCGAGGGCAGTGGCGGCGTGCCGACGTGGCCAGCCCCATCATTCTTGCCAAGTGCAGTCACGATCTCGACATCCTGCGCTGGCTGGTGGACGCGCCGACGGCATCAGTGCAGGCGTTCGGTGCGCGCTCGTGGTTTCGCGCCGAGCACGCGCCAGCGGGCAGTACGGAGCGGTGCGCTGATGGCTGCGCGGTGGAGCGTACATGTCCGTATTCGGCAGTGCGGCAGTACCTCGAGCGGCGCGACCGACTCTACGTGTTCGATCTGCCCTCGGACGAGCCGGCGCGCACGACGACCATTGCGAACGCACTCGCCACGACCGACTACGGACGCTGCGTGTACCGCCTCGACAACGACCAGTGTGATCACTACAGCGTGAACCTGCAGTACGCGAGCGGCGTGACGGCGAGCTTCCGCATGGATGCCTTCACACCAGCCTGGGGTCGCCAGACACGGCTCATGGGCTCGCACGGCCTGCTTGACGGCGACATGACGCGCCTCGTGCAGCACGACTTTCGCACCGGTGACGTGCAGACGTGGACCAGCGACGCCGTGGACGTCGGCGACGCCACGACCGGTCACGGCGGTGGTGACTGGCGCCTCGTGGCCGATTTTGTCGACGCCGTGGTGTACCGTGATCCTGCACGGCTCACCAGCTCGCTCGCGCAGAGTATCGAGAGTCACCTTGTCGCGTTCGCCTGCGAACGAAGTCGAATGCATGGTACGGTGGAACGGATTGCGCATGGATGAACGACAGGGCAAGCGTCGGACGTCCGTGACCTGATCATCACGTGTCCGTGACCGGGTGGACCGAAGCTGGAGAGTTCGCTTTCCCCGATCCCTCCACTCGGACGACCCTGTGCTCTCCTCTCGAAGCCTTCGCACGGCGACGCGCCTCTCGCTCGCCCTCGCGGTTGGCGTGCTTGCGGCATGCGCCCCAGATCGTACCACGACCGAACCCGACATCGCGAATCTGCGAGCGGACGTCGCGCCGTCATCATCGCTCGCCGGCGTCCTCTTCATCAATGAAGTCGAGTCGGACGGAGGCGTTCCCGGCGACTGGATCGAGCTCTACAACGCCGGCAGCGAACCGATCGATGTGAGCGGCTTCCTCATCAAGGACAACAACGACGGACGCACCGACCGGCTGCCGGCCGGCAGCATCGTGCCTGCTGGCGGCTTCCTCGCGCTCGATGAAGGCACCGGCTTCTCCTTCGGTCTCGGCGCCGGCGACAACGTGCGCCTGTACGACACCGATGGTGTGACGTTGATCGATCGATTCGACTGGACAGCGCATGCCAGCACCACGTACGCGCGCTGTCCGGACGGCTCGGCGAATTGGGCCACCAGCACGATCATCACGAAGGGCGCGGCCAACGATTGCGCGCCGCGCATCGTGATCAACGAGATCGAATCGAATGGCGGCACGCCGGACGATTGGGTCGAGCTCTACAACCCGACTGCGACCGACGTCGATCTCTCCGGCTACATCTTCCGCGATGACGACGACACGCGCGGGTACACGCTGCCCACAGGATCCGTGATCAGCGCCGGTGGCTTTCTGGTGCTGGAGCGTGCGCAGATCGGCTTCGGGCTCGGCAGCCCCGACGCCGCGCGACTCTTCCGCCCGAACGGCACCACGTTGGTCGACAGCTATAGCTGGACGGCGCACGCACCAACAACGTACGGCCGCTGCCCCGATGGGACCGGCGCCATCATCACGACCGCTGCGCCCACGAAGGGGGCGACCAATCGCTGCCCAGCCGCGACCACCACGGTGAAGGTGAACGAAGTCGAATCGAACGGCGACCCGGCTGGTGATTGGGTGGAGTTCTTCAACACCGGCACCGAAGCGGTGGACCTCTCGGGGTACGTGTTCCGCGACAACGACAATACGCGCGGCTACACCCTCCCCGCCGGCTCGATCATTGCACCGCGTGGCTACCTCGTGCTCCTCCAGAGTGAGTTCGGATTTGGCCTCGGCAACGACGACGAAGCCCGACTCTTCGCTCCAGGCGGTGTCGAGCTCGTGGACAGTTACGCGTGGGGCCCGCACGCCGCCACCACCTACGGCCGCTGTCCGGACGGCGTCGGGGCGTTTCAGACGACCACCACGTCCACTCGCGGGACTGCAAACGATTGTGCCGTCGCCGTGCGCATCAACGAGATCGAATCCAGCGGTGGTGTGCCGGGCGACTGGATCGAACTCTTCAACGCGGGCCCGACGACTGCGGATTTGAGCGGTTTCATCATTCGAGACAACAACGACGCGAGTTCGTACGTGCTTCCGAGTGGCACGTCCGTGCCGAGCAATGGCTACCTTGTCCTCGATCAGGCGCAGTTCGGCTTCGGGCTTGGCGAGGCGGATGCGGTCCGTTTGTTCGCCCCCGATGGCATCACGCTGCTCGACAGCTACGCGTGGACGTCGCACGCGACGACGACGTACGGCCGGTGTCCCAACGGTACGGGACCGTTCGCGACGGCGACCGAACCCACCAAGGGTACGCTGAATCGTTGCGTCGGTGACATTGTCTTCAACAGCTGGCCCGGCGGTTCGAGCGTGCAAACAGTTGATCGCGCGAACACGTTCGGCAGCAACATGAGCGGTCTGTCGCTGCAGGCGGTGAATGGCGTCTCCTCGGGCGTGCTCTGGGCCGTGAAGAACGGTCCGGGCACGTTGTATCGCCTGGCGTTCCTCAACGGGGTGTGGACGCCCAACAGCTCACGCACCTGGAACGGCGGCAAGCTGCTGCGCTATCCCGACGGCACGGGTGATGTGGACGCCGAAGGCGTGACCGTGCGTGGCTCGTGGGCGTACGTGTCGGCTGAGCGCAACAACGGCGCGAGCAGCGTGAGTCGCAACAGCATTCTGCGCTACAACGTCAGCACCGCGATCGGCACCACGCTCAACGCCTCACGCGAATGGAACCTCACGGGTGACCTGCCATCCGTGGGCGCCAATCTCGGGCTTGAGGGCATCACCTTCGTACCCGATGCGTACCTCGTGGCGAACGGATTCTTCGACGAGAGCAAGGGACGGACCTACACACCCGCTGACTACCCGAATCACGAAGGCGGTCTCTTTTTCGTCGCAGTCGAAGGGAACGGCATGGTCTACGCCTACGCGCTCGATCACGTCGGTGGTGGCTTCAACCGCGTCGCCTCGTTCGCGGGCGGCTTCGTGGGCGCGATGGACGTCACGTTCGACGCCGAGCTCGGCCAGCTCTGGGTGGTGTGCGACAACACGTGCCAGGGTCGAACCGCCGTGCATCGCATCGACACACGCGCCGGATCGCCCACGCGCGGCCGCTTCGTGATTTCCTCGCGCTTCGAGCGGCCGAGCGGTCTGCCGGATACGAACAACGAAGGCTTCACCTTCGCGCCGCTGAGCAGCTGCGTGGGCGGGACGCGCGCCGTGCTCTGGGCCGATGACAACCAGCTGGGCGGCTTCGCGCTGCGTCAAGGCACGCTTACCTGCGCGCCGTTCTGACGCGGCGCGCCACCCCTTTCACCGAGAGACTTCCCCTCATGTTCGTTTCACTCCGCCGTACCATCACGTTGGCCGCGCTCAGCGTCGCGCTCGCGCCGGCGACCGCCGCGGCCCAGCAGACGTTCACCGATTTTGGCATGTTCGCGGCGGCGCTCGGTTCCCGCGCCGTGGACACGTTCGATACTCTGACACCCGGTGAGCAGATTGGCCCGCTCGCTCGAGCCGCTGGCACCTACGGCTACACGGTCGCGTCGACCGCGAGTGCACCGTTTGACAGACTGTTCGCTCTCGACAATCCGACGGCATCAGGCGACGTCTGGTTGTCGCTCGAAGATGCGGTCGGCTCCCTGACGTTCACCGGCTTCGGCGCCCAGATCTTGGGCATTGGCGGAGCCTTCTTCGCCACGGATCTTGCCGGCGCTGCCAGCGCGACGCCGATCCGCGTGCAGGCCACCGACGTCATGGGCAACAGCATCGACGAGATCCTCGCGGCGCCGACGGCCGATGCGTTCTTCGGCGTTCGGTTCGACCACGCCGTCGCCTCGTTGACGCTCACGGCCACGTCGGACGATCCGATCTTCTTCTTTGCGACCGTGAACAATCTCGTGCTCGCCGAGGCACGCGCCGTTCCGGAGCCGCAGGCCGCGTGGCTGATCACCGCCGGCATCGTGCTCGTGCTCGCGCACGCACGTCGGCAGCGTCGCGCCTGAGCCGCCAGCAGCGCTCGAAGGTAATCGGCCCGGTGTGGTGGGGACGCGTGTCTGCCGCGCAGCGGCAGTTGACGCGTCCCTACCACACCGGGCCGATTGCCACGGCACGATCGAACTCGCCGACAACTACCGCCCCGCCGCCCCCGCATCACGGTCGCGCGCATCGGGCGCGCCCGTGCGCACCTTGGTGACGGGGTCGACGCCGATCGAGTGCGCCGTGCCCTGCCGTCCACCCACACGCACCGTGTGCCCCATCGCTTCGAGCTGCGCCTGCACCGCCGGCGTGATGCCATTCGCTTCGACACTCAGGCGATCGGGGAGCCACTGATGGTGAATGCGCGCCGCATCGACCGCCTGCTGCACCGGCATGCGATAGTCGATGAGGTTCACGATCACCTGCAGCACCGTGTTGATGATCGTGCGGCCGCCCGGACTGCCGACCACGGCCACGAGCTGTCCATCCTTGGCCACGATCGCGGGCGTCATGCTCGAGAGCATGCGCTTGCCGGGACGCGCCACATTCGCCGCGGTGCCGATGAGCCCCGTCGTATCGGTGAGCCCCGGCTTGCCGTTGAAGTCACCCATCTCGTTGTTGAGCAGGAAACCCGCACCGGCCACCACCGCGCCCAGTCCGTAGCCGGCTTCGAGCGTGTACGTCACGCTCACTGCGAGTCCATCCTTGTCCACGACCGAGTAGTGCGTCGTTTGGTCGCTTTCGTAGTCGGCGACCACATCACGCACCTGCGACCGCGTGGCCCGCGTCGTGTCGATCGTGGCGCGGAGCGTGTTCGCGTGCGCCTTGCTCGTGAGTCGCTCGACCGGCACCGTCACGAAGTCGGGATCGCCGATGTGCTGCGCACGATCGCGAAACGCGCGACGCATGCTCTCCGCGAGCAGATGCACGTGGCGCGCGCCGTTGTGCGGCCCGGCCGCCACGTCGTACCCTTCGAGGATGTTCAGCATCGTGATGATCGCCACGCCGCCTGAACTGGGCGGTGGCATGCTGATGATCTCGTAGCCGCGATAGTTGCCGCGCACCGCCGGCCGTTCCACGGCTTCGTACGCCGCCAGATCGGCCGCCGTGATGAGGCCACCGTTCGCGCGCATCTCGCGCTCGATCAACGCGGCGGTTTCTCCCTTGTAGAACCCGTCGCGCCCCTGATCCCGCACACGCGCGAGCGTGCGACCAAGGTCGGCAAGCACGAGCCGCTCCCCCTCGGCGTAGGGCGTCCCATCGGGCTTGTAGTACGCGGCCTTGCTCGCCGGATAGCGTCCGAGCTTGTTCTGCACGCCGCGCAGCGACGCGGCGAGTCCCGTCGGCACCGTGAAGCCGTTGCTCGCGAGCTGCACGGCGGGATCGACGAGCGTGCGCCATTCGCGCGAACCGTACTTGCGATGCGCGAGTGCGAAGCCCGCCACCGTGCCGGGGACACCGACGCTCACGTGCGTGTTGTGGTGGATGCTCGACGAATAGGCCCCACGCTCGTCGAGGAACATCTCCGGCTTCGCCGCCGCGGGCGCCTTCTCGCGAAAGTCGAGCGTGGTCGCGCGTCCGTCGGGGAATCGAATCACCATGAAGCCACCGCCCCCGATGTTGCCGGCCGTGGGATAGGTGACGGCGAGCGCGAGTCCGGTGGCGATCGCCGCATCGACCGCGTTGCCACCGGCGGCGAGCACATCGGCGCCGGCCTGACTCGCGATCGCGCTGGCGGAGACGACGAGGCCACCGGCGGATTGGTTGGCGGCGAGTTGTGGCGCAGTCGCGGCGGCGGGCCGAGGCGCGCTCGGCGCGCAGGCCATGAGCGCGGCCGCAACCAGCGCGACGGCGCTCCGTAGTACTTTGGGATGGCGCATGGGCAGGGAGAGAGTGGTTGGTCCCCGCATTGTGCCGCCGGCACGTTCTCCTCGCAAGCCACGCCCGGTCCGGGCGGCGCCGCGACCCGACTGGCCACCATGACCGATTCCGCGTCCACTCACGATTCACTGCGCCCCTCCTCCGCTGGCCGCGCGTTCCCGTGCAGCCAGTGCGGGGCGTCGTTGGCCTTTGCACCTGGCGTCGGTCGGTTGACGTGCAGCACCTGCGGCACCGTCAACGACCTGCCCGCGGCCAGCGACGAAGCGCGCGCGGCAGCGTTCGAGGAGCTCGACTTCCGCGAAGCACTGCGGCGGCAGGAAGGCGACGAGGCCGCGATCGAGCAGCAGGTGGTGAGCTGTCCGCAGTGTGGCGCGCAGACCATCTTCGACCCGCACGTCGTGGCCGCGCACTGCGCGTTCTGCGCGGGCCCCATGGTGTCGGTGACGGCGCATGCGTCGCGCCGCATTCGGCCCCGTGGCCTCGTGCCGTTCGCCCTCGAGGCCAAGGCGGCGCAGGAGCGCTTCCGACGCTGGATCGAAGGGCGCTGGTTCGCGCCCAACGCGCTCAAGGACACCGTACGGTCGGCCGATGGTGTGCGCGGCGTGTATGTCCCGTGCTGGACCTTCGACGCGGAAACCGAAAGCGACTACACCGGGCAGCGCGGCATCAATCGCACGGTCACGGTCATGCAGCGTAACGCCGAGGGGCGCGAGGTTCCGGTGACGCGCATCGTGACCGACTGGTACATCACCTCGGGTCGTGTGCGCGTGGACTTCGACGACGAGACGGTGCTCGCCTCACACAGTGTGCCCAAGCACCTCGAGGGCGTGCTCAGCGGCTGGGACATCGCGCGGCTCGTGCCGGTGGACGATGCCTACATCGCGGGCTTCACGGTGGAAGCGTATCAAATAGGACTCGAGGCTGCCTTTGGCGAAGCACAGGAGCGCTTCGCGTCGGCCATCGACAGTGCGGTACGCCGCGACATCGGTGGCGATCAGCAGCGTGTGATGGGCGTGGACACCCGCTACGGGCACGTGAGCTTCAAGCACGTGCTCATGCCCGTCTGGATCGCGAGCTACCGCTTCAAGGACAAGGTCTACGCCGTGGTCGTGAACGGGCAGACCGGCGAGGTGCAGGGCGACCGGCCGTACAGCGCGTGGAAGATCGCCGGGGCCGTGCTCGCCGCGACGGCGGCCGCGCTCATCACCTGGTGGGTGATGCAGGCGCAGTGACCGCGTCGGATCGAGAAGCCCACGCGAAGCGTCCTGTCACTCGACCGCGCTGGTCCTACGATGGGGGCGGACGCCTTACGCCGCACGAGCCGACTTCTCCGGGAACGACGGCACGTACGTCGACCCGCGACTCGGCCACCAGCACCTCGACGCGGTACTCGTGAAAGCCACACCCGCCGAGCGCTGACGTGGTGACGAAGACACGACGGACCGCGCCCACGCGCCGAATCGAATCCACGACCAGATGCGCACAACGCCGCGCCTCGTCAAGGCCACGACAGAAGGCGGTTGCCGACTCCGCATCGGGGAACCACCGGAGTCCGTCGACACGAGACGGGAGCGCGGCGAGCGCCACAGCGGCGCCGTGTCCCAACTCGAGTGGGGCCTCTCCTATCACGACGCGCACCGTCTGCTCGTGCGATGGAAGTACACGAATCGCGGCGACGAGCGACGCTTGTTCGTCGGAGCCCGTAGAGCGCAGGGTGCCGCGACACGCAACGAGCAACAACGCCGTGCATGCGACCAGCGACCGAGTCATGAAAGTTCGGCGCGACACTTCGCCTTGTTATTAGGTGCGAAATCTTCTCATCATCGACTCGCCTGGAGAACCGAATCGAGTGAAGGGTGAACATCTCGGAACATCGTGATTCTATACTCGAGACGCCATTGCGCGGCGTTCAGGGCATTGGGAAGAAACGCATACCACTCGAGCCGGTGAATGCGTCCGCGGCGCGTTGTTCCAACGATGATCACCGAGTCCGGATAGAAGGAGCGAAGTTCGGAGAGCGTGGCCCAGTTCTCTCTCGATCCGAGCGAGAGACATTCCGCTCGTTTCGTGACAAGCAGCGATGGTATGGCATACCGCTCCCCATCGACCAACTCACCACTTGGTTTCCAGAAATCACCGATCGGACAGAGATTGAGGGAGGACGTGTCGTCAAGCGCGATCACACGAAAACTCTGAATGCGCGAAAGGATGTCCATGGGCGTCAAGCGAGGAGGCCGCGCAACCGTTTGTGCCCCGAGCGGAGATGCCTCGCGCGACACCTGTACTACAAGCACTGTGGCAATCAGCAGTAACGTTGGGATTCGCATCTTCCGACTCAACGGAGGCAGGTTTGAGAGTCGAGCGACGTCGGGTTCAGGCGGCGAAAGTAAGGGTCTGTGTACAGCCCGCTCGCGTTGAGCCCGCTCGGATGCTGCTTGTCGCCCCACGCGTGGGCGGCTTCGTGAAGCAGTGTCGCCGCGAGTCGTCGCCACCTGACCGGATCGTTCGGCGCCGAATCAATCGCGGCATAAGTGCGAGGATCAATGTGGGCAAACCCGGAGGATCCGACGCCCCAATGCGGAGGATTCCCGGAATCATCCTTGCCCGTGCTGAAGAGTTGCTTGCCATTCAGGGTCGCCGCTAAGCCCACGCTCACGAGCGAATCAAGATATGCACACTCGTGAGCAGCAGCGGTGTCGTTTGCGAAGTTGACGCGCAGATACTCGGATCTGGCTTTCGCGATCATGGAGTCTTCCCGCGCGGTGCGGTCACGATTGCATGCTAGCGTCGTATCTACATTCGGTGAGATACGCGGATCGCACACCGTACCCGTAAGCGTCATCGAATCGCACGACGCCCCCCACCACGAGTAATCGTTCCCGCCACCCCCAGGCGGATTCACCGTCCCGTCACCGGTCGAGTCACCACTCCCGCCACCACACGGATTTCCCGGACCACCACTACCTCCACCGCCGTCGCCTCCGCCCCCGGGAGGATAGTATGTCACCGTACCGTTTCCACTCAGCGAGAGCCCGCCACCGTTGGTACACTCCCAAGTCCACGTGTTGGACGTGGAACCCACTGGAACCGCCGTCGCCGAATCCGAACTCGCAGCGGCGTACGCGCGCAACCTCGCTGCGGCGCGTGTACTGAACTGTGCGTAACACGTCACCCCACCGCACGTGACGTTCCATGTGTCCGCGATCCAGTAGCAGCTCGTTCCCGCGACGATCGTGCTCGATTCTGTTGCCGGTGTTGCGACCAGCGGACTGAAGGGGCTCAGCCCGTTCGGCGATGCTGGGCGGCCGGACTTAGTCGTGAAGAATCCTCCGGCGAAACTGTTTGCCGCGTCGCCACGGCGCAGGATGCACTCCGCTTCGGCCAACTGCTTGCCATTCGAGTCGAAGTACCAGATCGTATAGTGCGCGAGGACGCTATCGCGGGCCGAGTGGCTGACGTGGACACGTTCGGACTTCGCTCCCCGAAACCCGACGACGCGGCCGGCCGCATCACGCGTCGTCTCTCGCACCTGGCAGAAGTTCGTGTTTGCCGCAGTTCGCTCGAGTCGATGAGCGACCGCCAGCCCGACCGACATGCTGTCGCGGTGCACGGAAGCAGGAGTGATCAGTGCAGATGTGGGATCAGCCTGACAGGCGGCAAGGGTCAGGACGAGTACGGCCGCCCCCCCCTAACTCCGAGACGAAAGAACATGCGAGGCTCCGCTTAGCGGGTGAGGCAACCAGCCGAAGTCGCCACTCACGAGAAACGCACGACCGGCGCTGGTACCGTGTACGTGAGTGAGCATACGGCCCAAGCACGGGATCGCGCAAGCGAAAGGCAGACCACACAACAATCGAGCGCGTTCTCCAGTCCGGCATCTGATGTGTTGGCGGGGCCGGGACGAGGCGCCGACCCCGCGCGGAACGATCGTAACCGCTTTGCTTACGCCATCTTCGCCTGCAAACGCCGATCGAGCGCGTCGAGGAACTGCTCCGTGGTGAGCCACGGCGCATCCTTGGCGATGAGCAGCGACAGATCCTTCGTCATTTCGCCGGCTTCCACGGCTTCGATGCACACGGCTTCGAGCGCCTCGGCGAAGCGCACCACGTCGGGCGTGTTGTCGAGCCGACCGCGGTGTGCGAGCCCACGCGTCCACGCGAAGATGCTCGCGATGGGATTCGTGCTCGTCGCCCGTCCCTTCTGATGTTCGCGGTAGTGGCGCGTGACGGTTCCGTGCGCCGCCTCCGCTTCGAGCGTCTGACCGTCGGGCGTCATGAGCACGCTCGTCATGAGACCGAGTGAGCCGAAGCCCTGCGCCACGATGTCGGACTGCACGTCGCCATCGTAGTTCTTGCAGGCCCACACATAACCGCCTTCCCACTTGAGCGCAGCGGCCACCATGTCGTCGATGAGGCGATGTTCGTACGTCAGACCACGCGCGTCGAAGTCGGCCTTGAACTCGGCGTCGAAGATGTGCTGGAAGATATCCTTGAACGCGCCGTCGTACGCCTTGAGAATGGTGTTCTTCGTGCTGAGATACACCGGGAAGTTGCGCGACAGCCCGTAGCGGAAGCTGGCACGCGCAAAGTCGGCGATGGAGTCATTGTAGTTGTACATGCCCATCGTCACGCCGCCGTCGGCGCCGAACTTCGCGACCTCGAACTGCATGGGCGCGCTGCCGTCATCGGGCGTGTACGTGATGGTCACCGTGCCCGGCCCCGGGATCTTGAAGTCGGTGGCCTTGTACTGATCGCCGTGCGCGTGACGTCCCACCACGATGGGCTTCGTCCACCCCGGCACGAGGCGCGGGATGTTCGACATGATGATCGGCTCGCGGAAGATCACGCCGCCGAGGATGTTGCGAATGGTCCCGTTCGGGCTGCGCCACATCTTCTTGAGCCCGAACTCGGCCACGCGGGCTTCGTCGGGTGTGATCGTGGCGCACTTGACCGCGACGCCGTGACGCTTCGTGGCGTTCGCGGCGTCGATGGTGACCTGGTCATTGGTCGCGTCGCGATGCTCAATGCCGAGGTCGTAGTAGTCGAGCTGCACGTCGAGATACGGCAGCACGAGCTTGTCCTTGATGAACTGCCAGATGATGCGCGTCATCTCGTCGCCGTCCATCTCGACGACGGGATTGACCACCTTGATCTTGGCCATGGCGGAAGGTCCGGGACTGGGGAGCCGCGCGGGTCACCAGTGACCGGACGCGGGGTGGAGGCCCGCCCGGTTGCGGGCGGCCTGTCCGCATTATGCACGGTGGCACACAAGCGGCCAAGCCGCGCGGCCCCCCGCCGAGGTCCATTAGAGCGTGTAGATGACGATCGCCCCGCAGTTCTGATTGGCCGTGGGGAACTGGAGCTGCGCCGGCAGCTGCGCGAAGCTCCGGAAGGCAATGAGCACGCGAATGCTCTGCGGCAGGAGATCATTCACACGCAGCGCCGCCGCTGGCATGCCATCGACCACCAGAAATGGCTGACAGTTGCCGCGCCCGACCACGGTGGCCGAGCCACCGCTGCCCAAGACCCGGAAGCCCGCCATGGTCTGAAAGAGGTCGCTCGTGACAATCGGCTGCCGCCGCGCGATGTCATCGGCGGTGACCACGGTCCCGAATCGCGCCACGTCAATGGCCTGCTCGAAGCGCCGGACCTCTCGCTCCCACATCGCGTCGGCGCGCGCCTGCACTTTCACGGTATCGAGCTCCGCCCCGATGCGCTCGATCACGACATCGACGGTATCACCTGGCGACAGCCGCACAAGCTCGGCCGCCGGACGATACCCGAGCTTGCGCACCCCGAACCACATGAGCCCCGTGGGCGCGTCGGGTACACGAAACCACCCGTCAAGACCGCTCCGCCCGATCGTGAGCACACCGCCCACGCGGATCTCGGCGTCGGCCACGGGATCACCAGCGTCGTCCGTCACGCGGCCTACGAGACCGCGCGTCTCGGCCGCTGTTCGCGACACCACACCCTGTGCCTCGGCGACGCTCGGTCGCGCCGCGAACGCGATCAGGACCAACGCGCCGCTCAGGAGGCATCCGCCTCGCCACCGTGCTCGAGCCGTCCACATACGCCACCTCCAACCGGTGGCGTCCCGCGCCGCCGGCGCGCTGGAGAACGGAACCTGCTCAGCGCAACGTGTGGATCACGATGCCGCCGCACCGCCGGTCCGCGAACGGAACCTGCAACTGCGACGGAAGCGCCGTGAAGTTCCGGTACAACACCATGAGCTGGACCGCGCCCGGCTGCATGTTGTTGAGATTGAAGCCCATCGTGTGCAGCCCGTCGACGTAGATGTTGGGCCGGCAGCTCGACCGGCCAAGCACCTGCGCACCTGTGCCATTGCCCACCACGGTAAAGCCGACCTGTCCGTACAGCATGTCGCTCAACCACTGCGGCTGCCGCTCGGCGATGTCATCGGCGGTGATCACCGACCCGAGCCGAGCTTCCTGCAGCATGATACCGTAGCGACGCAGCGCACGTTCCCACTCCTCTTCGAGCTCGGCCACCACGCGCACCGTGTCGAGACCGAGCGAGACGCGATCGAGCACGATATCGAGTGTGTCGCCGGCGCGAACGCGCAGCAGTTCGGCGAGCGGTTGATAGCCGAGGCGACGGACGCCGAAGGAGACGAGGCCGTTCCCCACGTCGGGAATGCGGAAGTACCCCGCGCTGTCGGTGAGAACGCGCGCGCGGCGCGACTCGATGCGCACTTCGGCGCCCACAATGGGCGCGCCCTGTTCGGTGGTGACGCGACCGATCATGGGCAGCTGCGCGCGCAGCGCCTGCCACGGGAAGCCGATGACCGAGACGGCCAGCGCCGCAACGAGCGATCGGCCCCGTAAGCGGCTGGCCCGCGACGACGCGTCGCGTGCCGCGCCCTCGATGATTCCGAAGACGCCGCGCGCGGCAGTGAGGTGGTGGCGGTGCACTGGCTGCATGGTGATCTCTCCGGGGCACCGACGGCGGCGCTCCGCGCAGAATGCGTCCCGACCGCACCGGCGTTCCCGGCGCGGACCGCCCGAACTTCCGCTCCCGAACGGGCGGTGTCCAGACCGGTCGCGGATGGGAACCAATCGGGAAGCGCGACGCTCCTATCGTCTCGGGCGCGCTCCTTAACGAATCCGTGCCCGGACGGTCCATCGTGGGTACGCTCTGCGGCGCGGTCGGTCGGGACGGGACGCTTCGTCCCGTGCCGGCGCAGCCTGCCGAACCGGGCGGTAGCTTCGAGAGTCCCGCCCGTCTCCCCCCGCCGCCGTGCCAGCGACTCCCGGTCGCTGCGCGTAGCCCCGTTGTCGTGCCCGCCTTCCTCGAGTCGCTCCTCACCTTTCTCTTCAAGTATTCGCCGCGCGTCTTCTCACGCGGGGAACTCGTGTGGAGTCCGGTGGTCCCGCCGGTGGCGGTCGCCGTCGTCGCCGTGGGCGCCGTGGCCATGGTGGGCTGGCTCTACGCGCGACTCGTGGGCGTCTCCCGCGGTGATCGCATCGTGCTCGGGACGCTGCGCGCAATCGCGCTGCTCCTCGTACTGGCGATGCTGCTGCGCCCGTCGCTCGTCGTGGCTTCGGCGGTGCCGCAGCGCAACGTGCTCGCTGTGCTCTTCGATGATTCGCGCAGTCAGCGCCTTCGCGATGTCGACGGGAGCACGCGTCAGGCCGCGGTGCAGCGCGTGTTCGCCGACAGTGGCGCGCTGCTGGCGTCGTTGCGTGAGCGGTTTGCGGTACGCACGGTCCGGTTTGCTGCCGAGCCGCGCCCACTGGACAGCGTGGGCGCGCTGTCCGCATCGGGCACACGGACCGATCTCGCACGTGCCCTCGATGCGACGCGCGAGGAGCTCACCGGGGTGCCACTCGCCGGCGTGATCGTCGTATCCGACGGCGCGGACAACAGCACGAGCGACCTCGATGCCGCGCTGCTCGGATTACGGGCGCGCAAGGTCCCCGTGTATACCGTGGGCGTCGGCCAGTCGCGCTTCGAGCGCGACGTGGCAGTGGAGCGTGTGACCGCGTCGTCGCAGGTGCTCGCGGGTGGCACGGTGCTCGTGGACGCGAGTGTACGTCTGCGTGGTACCGGCAGCGACCCGGTGGTGGTGACGGCGGAGGCCAACGGCCGCGTCGTCGCGGCGGATACCGTGCGTGCCCCCAAGTCGGGGGATGTGCTCGGTGTGCGGTTGCGCGTCCCGCCGATGCCGGCGGGCACGTATCGGCTCACAGTGCGCGCGTCGGCGCTCCCGAATGAGCTGGTGCCCGAGAACAACGTGGCGCACACCGTGCTCGAAGTACGGGCGGGTCCGGATCGTGTGCTGTACGTGGAAGGCGAACCGCGTCCCGAGTTCGCGTTCCTGCGTCGCGCCATCGCCGCCGACAGCGGCGTACAGCTCGTCGCGTTGCTGCGCAGTGCCCAGGGGAAGTTCCTGCGCCTCGGCGTACGTGACAGTCTGGAGCTGCTCACGGGTTTCCCGACGTCGCGTGAGGAGCTGTTCTCGTATCGCGCGATCGTGCTCGGCAGCATCGAAGCGTCCTTCTTCACCGGTGATCAACTGCGCATGCTCGCCGATTTCGTGAATGTGCGCGGCGGTGGACTCATCGCGCTTGGCGGCAGAAGTGCGCTGGCCGAGGGCGGGTACCGAGGCACGCCGGTGGCCGACGTGCTCCCCCTCGCACTCGATCGTGCGCCGCTCGATACGGCGGGCCCGGCGGTGCCCTACACACTTCGCCCCACGAGCGCCGGACTCGCGCACCCTGCGTTGCAGTTGGGAGACACCGATGCCGCATCGGCCGCCAAGTGGCGCACGATGCCACCGCTCACTGGCGTCAACGCGCTCGGGACGCTTCGTCCCGGCGCATCGGCACTGCTCACGGGCCGTCGTGACAGCACGGGCGGCAGCGAGCAGCCGTTGCTTGCCTGGCATCGCTACGGACGTGGTGTTGGCGCCGTCTTCGGCGTGCAGGACACGTGGCTCTGGCGCATGCACGCCGACGTCGCGGTCGATGACCTCACGCATCTCGTGCTGTGGCGTCAGCTGCTGCGTTGGCTCGTCGAGGGCGCGCCCGAACAGATCGCGGTGAGTGCATCGCCCGATCGCGTGGGGACGACCGAACCAATCACCGTGCGCGCGCAAGTGGCCGATGGCACCTACCTCGATGTCAACGACGCCGCGGTGTCCACGCGTGTGACAGCCCCGTCCGGTGCCACGACCAACGTGACACTCGATTGGTCGGTGCGCGCCGATGGTGCGTACACCGGCCGCTTCGTGCCCACCGAAACCGGCGTGCATACCTTCAGCACGCAGGTCGTTCGCGGACGTGACACCACGCTCGCCACCACCGGCACACTGCTGGTGGACGACACGGACGCCGATGTCACCCAGGCCGAGATGCGCGAGGCCGTGCTGCGGCGCATCGCGAATGAGACGGGGGGCCGCTACGTACCGCTCTCCGATGCGTCACGTCTGCTGGATGATGTGCAATACACCGACGCCGGTGTTGTCGTGCGTGAGGCCCGTGACCTGTGGGACATGCCCGCGCTCTTCCTGCTGCTGGCGTTCGCGCTCGGGGCCGAGTGGATCTGGCGTCGGTGGCGAGGGCTCGTCTGATGCGACCATCGCACGTCCTGCGTCGTGCCCTGCTGACCGCGCTGCTGCTCTCGGGCGTGTGGACGACATCGCTCGCGGCGCAGCAGCAGCATGTCCTCATCATCACCGGACTCGGGGGCGAACCCGCGTATCGGGCAGCGTTTGCCGACGTGGCGCGTCGGCTGCACGACGTTGCGGCCACACGCTGGCGTGTGCCGGCCGCGCAGATCACGGCGCTGGTTGAAGACCCCACGCGCGACCCGCAGCGCTTTCGCGGACGCAGCACCAAGGACGCGGTCGCCGCCGCGTTCCTCGCCATGGCGGGACGTGTGAAGCCCGGCGATCTCGTGTTCGTGTTTCTGCATGGCCACGGCAGCGGCGTGGGGCCGGAAGCCACGGTGAATCTCGCCGGCCCCGACCCCACGGCCGCCGACTACGCCACGTATCTGAGCGGTTTCACGCAGCAGACCATCGTGTTCGTGAACGCCGCGAGCGCCAGCGGCGATTTCACGCGCGTGCTCGCGGGCCCGCGGCGCGTCGTGCTCACGAGCACGAAGAGCAGCGTGGAGCGCAATGAAACACAGTTTGCCGGACACTTCGTACGCGGCCTCGAGTCGCTCGAGGCGGACGGCAACAAGGATGGACGTGTGTCCGTGCTCGAAGCCTTCGACTACGCGCGTCGCGAAACCGAGAAGGCATACGAAGCGGCTAACAAGTTGCTCACCGAACACGCGCTGCTCTCCGACTCCACACTCGCGGCCACGGTGGCCTTTGGCGCACGCGCCACGAGCAGCGATCCGCGCGTGGCCGCCCTGATCGCGGAACGAACGGCGCTCGAAGAGCAGGTCACCGCCCTGCGTGCACGCAAGAGCACCATGCCCGAGGCCACATACGACGCGGAACTCGAGCGATTGCTCGTGGCCATCGCCGAAAAGACGCGGGCGATTCGCGCGGCGGGGGGTACGCCGTGAGCGATCAGCTCACGTTCACACACCGCGTGCGTCGTGCCTCGCGCGCACTGAGCGGCGCGATCGTGCTGACGAGCACCGCGCTCCTGCTCGGCGCGTCGTGCGCCGATGCACAGGATCGGCGCGCGATTCTCGCGTTGGCCGATGCGGGGCGCCTCGACGATGCCGAAGCCGCAGCGCGGGCGGCCGGCTCGAGCGAAGCCGTGACCCTCGGTGACGTGCTCGTGCTGCGCGGTCGGCTCGACGCGGCCGATTCCGCGTACGCGGCGGCGATTGCCGTCCGTGCACCACTCGCGCGCGTCGCGCAGATCGGGCGCGCCGAATTGCTCGAACGTCGCGGCGCGATCGATCAGGCGCTCACGGCGGCCGAGGTGATTGCCGAGGCGTACCGCCGTGATGGTCGCGCGTGGAGTGCCGAGGAACATCTCGCGGCGGGACGTGCGTGGGTGCTGCTGAGTCGGACCGATGCACGGCTCGCCCAGCAGGCCCTGGCCGCGTTCGATGCGGCGTTTGCCGCCGATCCGACGCTGCTCGATGCGCGCGTGCGCGTCGGTGTGCTCTTCCTGACGAAGTACGCCGCGGCGGACGCCAAGAAGTCATTCGATGAGGTCCTCGGCGTGCGCGCCGATCATCCCGGCGCACTCGCCGGGCTCGCGCGCTTGCAGGAGTTCGAAGGAAGCAGTGAGGCCATGGAAACGGCGCGCAAGGCACTGGCGTCGAATCCGGCGCTCGTCCCGGCGCATGTGGTCGTCGCCCGTTTGCATCTCGACGCGGAGGCGTACGATTCGGCGCGCGTTGCCACCGATCGCGCACTGGCCGTGGATTCCACCGCTGTCGACGCGTGGGCGATTCGCGCAGCCGCCGGCTGGTTGGTGGGCGACTCCGCGCAGTATCGCATGGCGCGTGCGCGCGCCGAAGCGATCGACGCGAAGCCGGCCGACTTCTTCGCGACACTCGCCGAAGCCGCCGTGCGTCATCGGCGCTACAGCGATGGCGTGCGCTGGGCGGAGGAGGCCGTGGCCATCGATCCGCGATCAGTGCGCGCACTCGGCGTGCTCGGCACCAACCAGTTGCGCCTGGGTGACATTCCGACGGGACGCGCGACACTCGAACGGGCATTCGCCGCCGATCCGTACAACACGTGGCACAAGAACACGCTCGATCTGCTCGATGCCATGTCAGGGTTCCGCGTGGCCGAGCGCGGTCGATTCCGGCTGGTCACGTCGCCCGAAGAGGCGGCGCTGATGGAGGTGTATCTGCTGCCGTTGCTCGAGGAGGCCTACGATTCGCTCGCGACGCGGTACCGCTGGACGCCATCGCGTGCGGTTCGCTTCGAGGTGTTTCGCAATCACGCGGACTTCTCGGTGCGCGCGATCGGGCTCAATGGTTTGGGTGCGTTGGGCGTGAGCTTTGGCGACGTGCTCGCCATGGACGCTCCGTCGGCGCGCGATCCCGGCACGTTCAACTGGGGTTCCACCGCGTGGCACGAACTCGCGCACACCTTCACGCTGGGCGCGAGCGCCAATCGCGTACCACGCTGGCTCAGTGAGGGCTTGTCCGTGCTCGAGGAGCGTCGCGCACGACGTGGGTGGGGTGCCACGGCGTCGCCCGAGTTTCTCGCCGCGTACAAGGCGGGCCAACTGCGTCCGCTGTCGCGCATCAACGACGGGTTCATGCGACCGCGCTACCCCGGTGAGATTCAGTTCAGCTACTACCTCGCGTCGCTCGTGTGCGAGATGCTCGAACGGGAGTTCGGTGCGGTCGTGTTTCCGGCGCTGCTCGAGGCGTTCCGTCAGGGATTGGAAACATCGGACGCCTTTCAGCGCGCCACGAAGCAACCGCTCGATTCACTGGACGCGCGCTTCACGCGCTACATGACCAGCCGCTTTGGCACGGCCCTGGGCAATCTCGAGGCTGGCGAAGGCCCCGGCGACGTGCGCGGTCCGTACGTGGACGCGCTGCGTGCCGGGGCCGAGGCGATGGCGAGCAAGCGCGCCGACGCTGCGCGCGCCGCGTTCGAGCGCGCGCAGGCCATGCTCCCGGGTGTCGAGCCCGTGAACGGACCGTCGTGGTACCTCGCGCGCCTCGCCCTCGAGCGCGGCGATACCGTGGCGGCCATCACGCAGTTGCAGCGCATCACACAGGTGCACGAGTCGGCACTCGCCCCGAATACGCTCGAGGCCGAACTGCACGCTGCGCGTGGTGACGATCGCGCCCTCATGCAGGCGCTCGAACGCATCATCTGGACGTCGCCGTACGATGCGGCGGTCCACGTGCAACTCGCCGAGGCTGCCGCGCGCGTTGGTGCGTGGCCCGTGGCCGTCCGTGAACGACGCGCCGTGCTCGCCACGCGTCCGGCCGATCCGCTCGAGGCGCGCTACCAGCTCGCGCGCGCGCTGCAGGGCGCGGGTGACCTCACGGCAGCTCGACGCGAAGTGCTGGGCATTCTCGAGACAGCACCCGGCTTCGAACAGGCGCAGGCGCTCCTGCTCGAGCTGCGGCAGCCACCGGGTGGTGCGCGATGACTCCCCGTACGCGATCACGTCGTGCGGTGCAGCGGACGCCGCTTCTTCGCCGGGCGCTGCTGCCGGCGCTTCTGCTGTCGGCCGTGTCTCTGGCGGTGGCGCAGGGGCGGCGCGGCCGCGATGGCGGTGGATCGGAGAGTTTTCCGAACGCCGAGTACGACGGGCGCTTCATCTTCGCGCGCATCGCCTACTCGGAGCCGCAGAGCTTCGGGTTTCGACGTGGTGGTGGCCCACCGTGGCAGCACGACTATCCGCGCGCCGAACGCAACTTCCTCAAGATTCTCACCGAGCTCTCGAGCGTGCGCGCGCGGACCAACGCGAGCACGATCATCAGCACCGACAATCCGGAGTTCTTCCGCTTTCCCGTGGCGTACATGGCGGAACCCGGCTTCTGGCGCCCGACCGAGGCCGAAGTCGCCGGCCTCGCGGCGTGGTTCAAGAAGGGCGGGTTTCTCATTTTCGACGACTTCGCCGGACGCGACTTCCTCAACATGGAGTCGCAGATGCAGCGCGTGCTTCCCGGCGCGCGGCTCGTCCGCCTCGACAAGACGCACCCCATCTTCGATGCGTTCTATCGCATCGAGAACCTCGAGACGTTCCATCCCGTCTACGGCGATGCCTCGGAGTATTGGGGCATCTTCGAGGACAATGATCCCACCAAGCGTCTCATCGTGATTGCCAATCACAACAACGACATCGCGGAGTACTGGGAGTTTGCCGATCAGGGCTTCTTCCCGATCGCGCTGTCGAACGAGTCGTTCAAGCTCGGCATCAACTACATCGTGTACGCCCTCAGCCGCTGACCCCGAGGCCCCGCGTGACCGCACCCCTTCCGACGCCCGACTCGCTTCCGTCGCTCGACGATGCCGCCCTCGCCGACCGGCTGCATCAGGCCGGCCAGCGCATCACCACCGAACTCCGCAAGGTCATCGTGGGCCAGGATGCGGTGGTCGAACAGGCGCTCATCGCGCTGTTCGCCGGTGGCAACTGCCTGCTCGTGGGCGTACCGGGACTCGCCAAGACGCTGCTCGTGTCGTCGCTCGCACGCGCGCTCGATCTGCGTTTCAATCGCATCCAGTTCACGCCCGATCTCATGCCGTCGGACGTGACTGGTACCGACGTGATCCAGGACGATCCGCAGACCGGTCGCCGACAGCTCACGTTCCTGCCGGGCCCCGTCTTCGCCAACGTGCTGCTCGCCGACGAGATCAACCGCACGCCGCCCAAGACGCAGGCGGCGCTGCTCGAGGCCATGCAGGAAAAGCGCGTCACCGTGCAGGGGCGCACCTACGAGCTCGAGCCGCCGTTTTTCGTGTTCGCGACGCAGAACCCCATTGAACTCGAAGGCACGTATCCCCTCCCGGAAGCGCAGCTCGACCGCTTCATGCTCGAGGTGATGCTCGACTACCTGCCAGAGGAAGACGAGGTCAACGTCGTCAACGCCACCACATCGGTGAGTGCGAAGGCCATCCAGCCGGTCATCAGCAAGGCCGAGATCCTTGCCTTCCAGCAGCTCGTGCGCCGCGTGCCGGTGGCCGACATGGTGACGCGCTGGGCCGTCCGTCTCGTTCGCATGTCGAGGCCGAGCGATACGCACGCGCCCGACTTCGTGAAGCAGTGGGTGTCGTACGGCGCCAGCGTACGTGCCGCACAAGCCATCGTGCTGGGCGCGAAGGCGCGCGCGCTGCTGCAGGGACGCAGCCACGTCAGCCTCGACGACATTCGCGCGCTCGCGCGCCCCGTGCTGCGGCATCGCATCCTCGCCAACTTCCAGGCGCAATCCGAGAAGGTCACCACCGACCGCATTGTCGAGCAGCTCGTCGCCGCCAACCCCGTGCCGCGCTCCGAGCGCTGACGTCGCCGCCCATGGCCCTTGCCCCCGCCGCCTTCCTCGATCCCGCGCTGCTCGCGCGCATCTCCGATCTGGAGCTGCTCGCGCGTACGGTCGTGGACGGATTCATGGCTGGTGTGCACCGCTCGGTGCGCATGGGCTCGTCGCTCGACTTCGCCGAGCATCGCATCTATCAGCCCGGTGATGATCTGCGGCGTGTGGATTGGCGTCTCTACGCGCGCACCGACCGGTACTACGTGAAGCAGTACGAGGCGGACACCAACGTGAGCGTCTGGTTTGCGCTCGATACGTCGGCCTCGATGGATTACACCACGCACGCCGTCACCAAGTTCGACTACGCGCGTTTTCTCGTGGCCGCACTCGCCTGGCTCAGCAAGGGACAAGGCGATCGAGTCGGCTTCGTGGCCATGGCCGACGAGCTGGGCGAAGTGATCCCGCCGTCGGCGCGTCATCTGCAGCGCATCTTGCACGCGCTCGCGAATACACCGGCCAGCGGGCGCGGACGGTTGCTCGACACACTCGAGCGCGTCGCGCACGTCACGACGCGTGCCGGCGTGGTGGTGGTCGTCTCGGACTGCTACGAGCCTGTCGATCGCCTCGGCCGCGCCATCGACACGCTGCGCGCACGCGGGCACGACGTCATCGTCTTTCACCCGATCGATCCGGGCGAGCGCAGTCTGCCGTTCGCCCAGCCTCTCACCATCGAGGACGCGGAGAGCGGCCTGCGACTGCCGCTGCGCCCCGATGACCTGCGTCGGCAGTACGCCGACGCGTTTGCGGCGCACACGAAGGCGCTTGGCGAACGCATCGCGGCCGCCCGTGCGGACTATGTGGCGCTCGACACGAACCAGCCGCTCGACCGCGCCCTGCACGCCTACCTCGATCTGCGCGCCATGCGCCATCCGGGGCGCTGATGAACTTTCTCGTCCCCGCCTTTCTGCTCGGCCTCGCGGCGCTCGCGATTCCCATCGCGATGCATCTGCGGCATCGCGAGAAGGGACAGCCCGTGCGCTTCCCGTCGCTCATGTTTCTCGAGCGACTCGCGATCCGCACGAGCAAGCGGCAACGACTCACCGACTGGCCGCTGCTGCTGCTGCGCGCCCTCGCTCTCGCGCTGCTCGTGTTTGCCTTCGCCCGTCCGTTTGCCGCACCGACGGCAACGCAGGCCGGTGCGCGCACCGCACGCGCGGTGGTGGTCCTGCTCGATCGTTCCCTGAGCATGGGACATCGCGACGTGTGGCCGGCGGCGCTCGACTCGGCGCGGCGCATCGTGCGTGCACTTGGTCCCGATGATCAGGTCGCCCTCGTCACGTTCGACGAAGAGGCGATCGTCGCACAACCGCTCACACGCGATCGCGGCACCGTCGATGCCGTACTCGCCGCCACCACGCCCGGCACGCGTGGGACGCGCTACGTGGCCGGATTGCGCGTTGCACGCCAGGAGCTGCTCAAGGCGCCGGGCATCCCGGCCGATGTGTACGTGATCAGTGACCTGCAGCAGACGGGCGTGCAGGGCCTCGTCGGCCTCGAGCTGCCCGCCCGCATCACGGTACACCCCGTGAGCGTCACCGCGACCGATCGTGGCAACGCGTCGGTGGCCGGCGTCGATGTGCGGCGCGTCGCCGACAGCGAGCGCACGCGCCTCGCCGTGCAAGCCCGCGTGCTGGCCCGTGGACTCGATTCGACGCGTCGCCTCGTCGCTCGGCTCGAGCTCGATGGTCGCGAGAGCGGCGTCCAGACCACCGAGTTGCCTGGCGACGGCGAGCGACTGATCACGTTCGAATCCGTACCCCTGCCCTCAGGCCGAGTCCGCGGGCGCCTGCTCATTGGGGCGGAGTCGGGCGCACTCGATGCGCTTGCCGCCGATGACACGTTCCACTTCGCGCTCGCCGGCGAAGATGCCTTGCCCGTCGTGCTGGTTGCGTCGAGTGACGCACGGCGCACGGAGACGCTCTTCGCGGAGCGTGCGCTCGGCATCGGGCGCGCGCCCACTGTGCGAGTGCAGACGCTCAGTCCCGGTACGTTGCGCAGCGATGCGCTGCGCGAGGCCCAGTTGGTGATGGTGTGGGATACCCCGCTTACCACGAGCGAATCGGCGGCGCTGCAGACGTTCGTCGAGGCGGGCGGTGGCGCGGTGATCGTGGTGGGGCGGCGTCTCGCCGAACGGGGGGCGACAGTGCCGTTGGCTACCGTGACCGTGGACGGCATGGCGGATCGCTTTGCCGATCGTGGTGGCACACTCGGTGAGATGCGCACCGATCATCCGTTGCTGAGCACGTTTCGTGAAACGCCGGCCGCTCTCACCGGCGCGCGGTTCCTGCGCTACGCGCGGAGTGAGCCGGCGGCCGGCAGCGACATCGTGGCCCGCTTCGATGACGGCTTGCCCGCCCTCGTGGAAGCGCGTCGTGGCGCCGGCCGCGTGATCACCGTGCTCGTGCCGCTCGACAATCGCGTGGGTGATCTCCCGGTACAGCCGGCGTTCCTGCCGCTCATGCGACGTCTCGCCTTGCATGGATCAGGACACGAAGCCGAACCGCTGTGGCTCGAGAGTGGTCGCACGTGGGCGCTGCCGCGGACGATTCGCGATGTGGCCGTCACCACCCCCGAGGGTGAGCTCGTGCGGCCCTCGGCCACCGACTCGCTCGCCGCCGCCGTGTTGCTCGACCAGCGCGGCGTGTACGCGGCCTACGCCGGCACGGTGTCGGGCGATCCTGCGTTGACCGTGGCGGTCAACGCGCCGGCCGCCGAGAGCAATCTCACGGCGGTCGATCCGCGCGAGCTGCTGGTGGGCGTCGCCACGGGCGGTGATGACGCGAGCGAAGCGGCGGCCTCGTTGTCGGACGTCGAGCGGGAGCGCCGGCAGGGATGGTGGCGCTGGTTGTTGCTGGCGGCCGCCGTGTTTCTGGTGATCGAGACGGTACTGGCTAATCGTGGCTGGCGCGCGCAGGCCGCCCGTCGCACTGTTTCTTCTGAAGGCATCCCCGGATCGGAGGCGACGTCATCATGACTCCCGACGTGCAACTGCTGGCTGCGCTCCACCAACTGCGACGGCAGTGGCGGCAGCGTCAGCTCATGGAATCCCTCGCGGCCGCGCTCATCGGGCTCGTGGTGGCCGTCGCGCTGGCGTGGGCACTGTTCCGGGTGCTCGGACCGGGATCGCAAAGTGTGCTGCTCGCGCGCGCGCTCGCGTGGGCGGTGCTGCTGCTGGTGCTCGCGCGCTGGGTGGCGTGGCCGCTGCTCCGCCGCACCGATGACGCGCGCTTTGCGCTGTACGTGGAGGAGCGCGCGCCGGAGTTGCGTCAGGCCCTCGTGTCGGCGCTCGCGGAAGTGCAGCGCCCGACGGGTGAACGCGCGTCGAACGCGCTCACGCAGCGACTCGCGCGACAGGTGCTCGACACGCTCTCGCCGATTCAACGCGAGCGTCGCATCGAACGTGCGCCCATGCGACGTGCGATGCAGATCGCGGGCGGTGTCGGGGCGCTCGCGCTCACGGTCGCGACCTTTGGTCCCGGCAGTGTGCGCGACATGGCGCGCCTCATTTTCGTGCCGTGGACCACGGCGGAAGCTGCCAGCGTCGAGCGTGCCGTCTCGGTGGACCCTGGCAATACGACCGTGCCACGTGGTGGCGCGATGGAAGTGGACGCCGAGCTCGTGAACTTCGAGGCGGATGCCGCCGAGCTCGTCTTCCGCATGGATACCACCGGTGACTGGGTGCGCCTGCCGATGCAGCGCGCCGACACCACCAACACGCGGGCGTTCACCACGCGCCTGTTCGACGTGATGGCGCGCACCGAGTACTACGTGGAGGCCGATGGTGTGCGCTCACCGGTGCACATCATCGAGGTGAGTGATCTGCCGGCGGTGCGCGCGATCGCGCTGGAGTTGCGTTATCCCGGCTACACCGGCCTGGCGCCCGAAGTCATCGAGCAGGGCGGTGATGTGGCAGCCGTGGTGGGGACGCGTGTGCGGGTGGTGCCGACGCTGTCACGCGCCGTGCGCAGCGGCACGCTGCGCTTCGACGATGGCACCGAGGTCCCGCTCGTCGCCGACAGCGCCGGTGTGCTCGGCGGCAGCTTCACGGTGCGCAAGACGGGCTTTTACCGTATCGATCTCATTGCCCCCGATGGACGCGCCGTGCCGGGCGCGATCCAGTACGCGATCGACGCGCTCCCCGATCGCGCACCGGTGGTGCGCATCGAGGAGCCCGGTCGCGACACCAAGGTGTCATCGCTCGAGGAAGTCGCGATTGCTGCGGTCGCCGAAGACGACTACGGGGTCGTCTCGCTCGAACTGCGCTTCCGAGTGAATGGCGGCGAGGAACAGGTCGTCCCCATGGCAAAGACGGGACGCGCCGACGCGCGCGACCTGCGAGCGGCGCACACGTTGTTCCTTGAGGAGTTTCCGCTCGAGGCCGGCGATCTCATCGCCTATCACGTCGTGGCGCGCGATGGCGCACGCAACGTGGGCACGAGCGATGTGTACTTCCTCGAAGTGCGACCGTTTGGCCGCGACTACAAGCAGGCCGAGCAGGGTGGCGGTGGGGGCGGCGGCGGTGGCGGCGGCGGTGAGGATTCGCCCGATGGATTCGTCGCACGGCAGCGCGAAATCGTGGCTGGCACGTTCAACTGGCAGCGCGACAGCGCGACGCGGACGGCGCGACAGCGCAGCGCCGATCTGACCACGCTGGCCATTTCGCAGGGGCGCCTGCGCACCGACGTGACCACGCTGTCGCAGCAGATGCGTATGCGTGGCGTCAGCACCTCCGACTCCTCGTTCCAGAAGATCCAGGCGGAACTCGACTCGGCAGCGCGCGCCATGCAGGAAGCCGAGGAGCTGCTCGGTCGCGGTCGCGGGTCGGCGGCGTTGCCGGCCGAGCAGCGGGCGCTGCAGCATGCGCAACGTGCGCAGGCCGCATATCGCGAAGTGCAGGTGCAGATGGGCGGCCAGCAGCAGCAGGGTGGTGGCGGTGGTGGCGGCGGCAACGCCAACGCCGAAGACCTCGCTGATCTGTTCGAACTGGAGACCGACAAGCTGCGCAATCAGTACGAAGCCGTGCAGCAGTCGTCGCAGCAGAGTGCGCAGCGCGAAGTGGACGAGACGCTGGAGCGACTCAAGCAGCTGGCGAGCCGTCAGCAGCAGGAGAACGAGCGGCTGCAGCGCATGCAGCAGGAGCTGAGCCAACGTCTCGGGCAGCAGGCGAACGCTGGTGGTGGTGGCAACGCTCAGCGCCAGATGGCGCAGCAGGCGGAAGAAGAAGCGCGCCGTCTGGAGCGACTGGCGCGCGAGCAGAACAATCCGGAGCTCGGTGACGCGGCGCGTCGCATGCAGCAGGCGGCCGATGCGATGCGTCGCGCGGCCTCCGGGTCGGCCGCGCAGGGTGCGGCGGCGCTCGAGGAGCTCTCGCGTGCGACGCGTGAGTTGGAGCAGTCACGCACGTCGGGTGTGAACAACGACGTGCGTCGGCTCGCCGATCGGGCGCGTGAGCTGCAGGAGCGGCAGCGTGCACTCGAGCAGGATGTGCGCGGGCTGTCGTCGTCGAACACGCCGGAGCGCGCCGAGCAGGTGCGACGTCTCGATGAGCGCAAGGAAACGCTGGCGAACGATGTGGAGCGGCTCGAAGCGGAAACCGACCGGCTGGCACGCGAGGCGCGTCGTGAGCAGCCCTCGGCGGCCCAGTCGCTCGGCGAGGCGGCGGAGCGCATGCGCGCCGATCGTCTACGCGACCGGATTCAGTACTCGCGCGGCGTGATTCGCAGCGGGTCGAGCGAATATGCAAATGCGTTCGAGGGGCAGATCACGGAAGCAATCGGTGCGGCCGCCGAAGAACTCGGCGAAGCAGCCCGTTCGCTGTCGTCCGAATCGGCGTCGAGTCAGCAGGAGCGTACACTCGAGCGCACGCGCGATCTCGTGCGCGGCTTGGAGTCGTTGCGAGATCGGCTCGAGGAGCAGGGGCAGCAAGGCCAGCAGGGCCGGCAGGGCCAGCAGGGCCAGCAAGGCCAACAGGGCCAGCAAGGCCAGCGTGGGCAGCAAGGCCAACAGGGCCAGCAGGGCCAACAAGGCCAACA
>ERZ1066122.589-NODE-589-length-36983-cov-36.649643_pt1 | contig 36983 bp, 31 predicted proteins | sample MGYA00382769_ERZ1066122 | MGnify/ENA primary metagenome ERZ1066122 (study PRJEB33369, sample SAMEA5778352) | biofilm metagenome | biome: Industrial cooling water; feature: Water cooling tower basin; material: Biofilm | place: United Arab Emirates | collected... | reverse complement strand
CGGCGGCGCTGCGCGAGGCGGCGGGCGCCGGTGCGGACGCCGCGCGGCAGACGCTGCTGGCCGAGACGACGCGCGCCTACCTGCGCCTGGGCGCCGCGCGCGAGCTGCTGGCCGCGCACCACAGCCGGGCCGCCGCGCTGGGCGCGGAGCGTGAGCGAGCCAGCCGACTGCTGCAGGAGGGCCGCGCCGCGCGCGTGCTGCTGCTGCGCGTGGAGGCCGCACTCGGCGCCGCCGCCGCCGACTCGCTCGCCGCGCGCGCCGAGCTGGCGGTCGCGGAGCGCGAGCTGGCACGGTTGATCGGCGCGGAGCCGGCGGCGCTCGCCGGGCGGGAGCTGGCGGGCGTGCGGCTCGCCGACGCGGCCGTCGCGGTGGAGCGCGAGGCGCTGCTGGCGCGCTCGCGCGAGGGCAGCCCGGAGCTGGCGCGGCTGCGTCGGCAGCTCGCCGCCGCCGAGGCGACGAGCGCCGAGGCGCGCGCGCTCTGGCTGCCGCGGCTGCAGGTGAGCGGCCGCTACGTCGAGTACGGCAGCGGGCGCACGGTGCGCGACGGCGGCTGGCAGGGCGAGTGGCAGGGCGGCGTGCAGCTCTCCTACCCGCTCTTCACCGGCGGCGCGCGCGACGCCGGCGTGCAGCGCGCGGGCGCCGAGGTCCGCGGCGCGCAGGCAGAGCTGGCGCTCGCGGAGCTGCGCCTGGCCGGCGCGCTGGACCAGGCGCTGGCGGCGCTGCAGAGCGCGCACGCGCGCGCCGCCGCGCTGCGGGCGGCGGTGCGGCAGGCTAGGGAGGTCGCGCGCATCGAGCGCCTGGCGCTGGCCGAGGGCGCGGGCGTGCAGACCGACTACCTCGCCGCCGAGGCCGAGCTGCTGCGCACGCGCGCGGCGCTGACGGAGGCGAAGAACGCCGAGGTCGCCGCGCGCGTGGAGCTGGCGCGCGCCACCGGCGAGCTGTCGCCGGCCTGGCTGGAGACGAACCTGGAGGCGGGACGATGAAGAGGGCGAGGTTGATCGTGCCGGCCGTGGCGCTGCTGCTGCTCGCGACGGCCGGGCTGTGGTGGTGGCGGGCCGCGCGGGACGGGGACGACGGGCTGATCGCCGCCTCCGGCACCGTCGAGGCGACGGAAGCCGACCTCGGCTTCCAGGCCGGCGGCCGCATCGCGGAGGTCGCGGTGCGCGAGGGCGACGCGGTGCGCGCGGGCGACGTGCTCGCGCGGCTGGACGTGGCGGAGCTGCAGGCACGGCGCACGGCGGCACTAGCACAGCTCGCCTCGGCGCGCGCGCTGCTCGACGAGCTGCGGCACGGTGCGCGGCCGGAAGAGCTGGCGCAGGCCGCAGCCGCCGCGGACGCGGCGCGCGAGCGGCTCGCCGAGGCGGAGCGCGGCTACGGCCGCACCCGCCGGCTGCACGAGGGCGGCGCCGTCAGCCGCGAAGCGCTGGACCAGGCGCAGACGGCGTTCCAGGTGGCGCAGGCGCAGTACCGCCAGGCGCGCGAGCAGGCAGCGCTGGTGCGTGAGGGCCCACGCGCCGAGCGGCTGGAGGCGCAGCGCGCCGCGGTCCGGCAGGCGGAGGCCGCCGTCGCGCAGGCGGACGCGGCGCTGGCGAACGCGGTGATCGTCGCGCCGTTCGCCGGCGTCGTCTCGGTGCGCCACCGCGAGCCGGGCGAGACCGTCGCGCCGGGCCTGCCGGTGCTCTCGCTGCTCGACCCCGCCGACCGCTGGGTGCGCATCTTCGTGCGCGAAGACCAGATCGGCCGCGTCGCCGTCGGCCAGTCGGCCGTGATCTCCGCCGACAGCTACCGCGAGCGCCGTTACCCGGGGCGGGTGACGTTCATCGCCCGCGAGGCGGAGTTCACGCCGCGCAACGTGCAGACCGACGCCGAGCGCGTGAAGCTGGTCTACGCGGTGAAGGTGGCCGTGCGCGGCGACAGCGCGCTGGACCTGCGGCCCGGCGTGCCGGCCGACGTGCGGCTGCGCCCGAAAGGCGCCGCGCCCGCGCCGCCGCCCGCGCGCGCCTCGCGATGAGCGCCGCCGGCGAGGTCGTGGTCGCGGCCGACGCGCTCGGCCGCCGTTTCGGCGAGCTGACGGCGGTCGACGGCCTCAGCTTCGAGGTGCGCCGCGGCGAGCTCTTCGGTCTGGTCGGGCCCGACGGCGCGGGCAAGACCACCACGCTGCGCATGCTGGCTGGCGTGCTGCCGCCCAGCGCCGGCGACGCGCGGGTGCGCGGCCACAGCGTCGCGCGCGAGCCGGAGGCCGTCAAGCCGCACCTCGCCTACATGGCGCAGCGCTTCGGGCTCTACGAGGACCTCACCGTGCGCGAGAACCTGGAGTTCTACGCCGACCTCTACCGCGTGCCGAAGCGCGAGCGGCCCGCCCGGCTGCAGCGGCTCTACCACTTCTCGCGCCTGGCCGAGTTCCAACACCGGCTGGCCGGCGCGCTCTCGGGCGGCATGAAGCAGAAGCTCTCGCTCTCCTGCGCGCTGGTCCACCACCCGGAGCTGCTGCTGCTGGACGAGCCGACGTTCGGCGTCGACCCCATCTCGCGGCGCGACCTCTGGCTGATCGTGCACCAGATGGTCGCCGAGGGCGTGACCGTGATCGTCAGCACCTCGTATCTCGACGAGGCCGAGCGCTGCGACCGCGTCGCGCTGCTGCACCAGGGCCGGCTGCTGGCGCTCGACGCGCCCGAGCGGCTGCAGCGCGCGCTGCCCGGGACGCTGCTCGCGCTCACCGCCGCCGACCCGCGCGCCGCCCGCGACGCGCTGCGCGCCCAGCCGGGCGTGCGCCGCGCCAGCCTCTTCGGCGAGACGCTGCACGTGCTGCTGCACCCTGGCGTGCCCGCCGCCGCCGTGCGGGACGCGCTCGCCGCCGTCGGTGTCGAGGTGCACACGCTGGCGCCCTTCGCGCCGTCGCTGGAGGACGTCTTCCTGGACCTGGTGGCCGCCGCGCCGGACGCCGCCGCCGGAGGTCGCGATGGCTGACGACGCCGTCGCGGTGCGCGAGCTGACGCGCCGCTTCGGCGGCTTCACCGCGGTCGACCGGCTGAGCTTCCGCGTGCCCACGGGCAGCGTCTTCGGCTTCCTCGGCCCCAACGGCGCGGGCAAGACGACGACGATCAAGATGCTGACCGCGCTGCTGCGCCCCAGCTCCGGCGAGGCGTACGTCGCCGGGCTCGACGTGACCCGGCAGGCGCCCGCGGTCTGGCGGCGCATCGGCTACATGTCACAGAAGTTCTCGCTCTATGCGGACCTGACGGTCGGCGAGAACGTCGAGCTGTTCGCGGGGCTCTACGGCGTGGCGGGCGCGCGCCTGGCCGCGCGGCGCGCCTGGGTGCTGGCGATGGCGGGGCTGGAGGGCCGCGAGCGCCGCCTGACCGGCGAGCTGCCGCTGGGCTGGAAGCAGCGCCTGGCGCTGGGCTGTGCCGTGCTGCACGAGCCGGCGATCCTCTTCCTCGACGAGCCGACCTCCGGCGTGGACCCGGTGGCGCGGCGCGCCTTCTGGGAGCTGATCGCCGCGCTGGCCGCGCAGGGCACCACCGTGCTGGTGAGCACGCACTACCTGGAAGAGGCCGAGAACTGCCACCGGCTGATCCTGATGAACCGAGGCCGGCGCATCGCCGAGGGCACGCCGGCCGAGCTGCGCGCCGCGATGGCCGAGCCGATCCTGGAGGTGCAGACCGACGACGCGCCGCGCGCCGTCGAGGCGCTGCAGGGCGCGCCGGGCGTGCTGGAGGCCGCCATGTTCGGCCGCGCGCTGCACGTGGTGGTCGCCGACGCTGCCGTGGCGGCGGAGGTGGTGCCGCGCACGCTGGCCGCGGCGGGCCGCAGCGTGGGCGCCGTGCGGCGCGTGCAGCCGTCGCTCGAGGACGTCTTCGTCGCGCTGGTGCGCCGCGAGGGCGGCGCGCTGGAGGGCTGAGATGCTGAGCGCCACGCGCCTGCTCGCCGTCGCGCGCAAGGAGTGGATCCAGCTGCGGCGCGACCCGCGCAGCCTGATCCTCGCCTTCGTGCTGCCCGTCTTCCTGCTGCTCTTCTTCGGCTACGCCATCACCTGGGACGTGAAGGAGATCCGGCTGGCGCTGCTCGACGCCGACGCCACGCGCGAGAGCCGCGAGCTGGTGCAGGCGTTCGAGGCCAGCGGCTACTTCCGCGTCGTCGCGCGGCTGGACGCGCCCGGCGAGCTCGACCGCCTGCTGGTGCGCAGCCGCGTGACCGGCGCGCTGGTGGTGCCGCGCGGCTTCGCGCGCGACCTCGCCGCGCGGCGCACCGCCCCCGTGCAACTGCTGCTCGACGGCAGCGACGCCAACACCGCCACCATCGCGCTGGGCTACGCCGAGGCGATCGTCGCCGGCCACTCGCGCCGCGTGCTGCTGCAGGGCCGGCGCCTGGCGATGCCGCTCGCCGCCGAGGCGCGCGTCTGGTACAACCCCACGCTGGAGAGCCGCAACATGATCGTGCCGGGGCTGGTGGCGGTGATCATGTCGATCATCGCCGCCATGCTCACCGCGCTGACCATCGCGCGCGAGTGGGAGCGCGGCACCATGGAGCAGCTCGCCGCCACGCCGGTGCACCGGCTGGAGGTCGTCTTCGGCAAGCTGCTGCCCTACCTGCTGATCGGCGCCTTCGACGTGGCGCTGACGGTGGGGGCGGGGCTCGTCGTCTTCGGCGTGCCGTTCCGCGGCAGCGTGCTGCTGCTCGGCGGCATGACGCTGCTCTTCCTGCTGGGCGCGCTGGGGCTGGGCATCTTCATCTCGGCGGTGATGAAGTCGCAGTTGCTGGCCACCCAGGTGGCGATGGTCGCCACCTATCTGCCGGCGCTGCTGCTCTCCGGCTTCCTCTTCGACATCGCCGGCATGCCGCCGGCGCTGCGCGCGTTCACGCTCGTCGTGCCGGCGCGCTACTACATCGCGGTCACCCGCGGCGTCATCCTCAAAGGCGTGGGCATCGAGGCGCTGTGGGTGCAGGGCCTCTCCATGATCATCTTCGCCGCCGTCGGGCTGGGCCTGGCGACGGCCGCGTTCCGCAAGCGGATCGTATGATGCGGAGCCTGCAACTGCGTCGTCGGTCGTCGGTCGTCGGTCGACTGAAGACCGACGACCGACGACCGACGACTGACGACTTCCCGCTCCGCCGCGTGCTGGCGCTGGTGCGCAAGGAGCTGCGCCAGCTCTTCCGCGACCCCAAGACGAAGCGCATCGTCTTCGTCTCGCCCGTCATCCAGCTCGTGCTGCTGGGCTACGCGGTGAACACCGACGTGCGCAACGCCGCCACCTTCGTGGTGGACCTGGACCGCACGCCCGCCTCGCGCGAGCTGGTGGACGTGCTCGCCGCCGGCGGCCAGTTCCGCGTCGTCGGCCGCTCCGAGCGGCCCGCCGACCTGGGCGCCGCGCTCGACGCCGGCCGCGCCCTCCTCGGTATCGAGATCCCGCGCGGCTTCGCCGCCGACCTCGCCGCCGGCCGCGGCGCGCGCGTGCAACTGCTGGTCGACGGCACCAGCTCCAACACCGCCACCGTCGCGCAGAGCCACGCCACGCGCATCGTGCAGCAGTACGGCCAGCGCTACGCCGCGGCGCGCGGCGCGGCGCTGCCGGGCGGCGTGGAGCTGCGCGGCCGCGCCTGGTTCAACCCCGACCTCTCCAGCCGCGTCTACAACGTGCCGGGCGTCATCGCCATGGTGCTGATGCTGATGGCGCTGCTGCTGACCGCGCTCGCCGTGGTGCGCGAGCGCGAGCTGGGCACGCTGGAGCAGTTGATGGTCAGCCCGATCACGCCCGGCGAGCTGATGCTCGGCAAGACGATCCCCGTCGCCTTCGTCGCGCTGATCGACCTGCTGCTGGTGGCGGCGGTGGCGGTCTTCTGGTTCGGCATCCCACTGCGCGGCAGCGTCGTCGCGCTGCTGCTGGGCGCCAGCGTCTACGTGCTGGCCGCGCTGGGGCTGGGGCTGCTCATCTCCACCGTCTCGCGCACGCAGCAGGAAGCGTTCATGACGATGTTCCTCTGCTTCATGCCGCTGATCGTGCTCTCGGGCTTCATGTACCCGATCCAGACGATGCCCGCCCTCTTCCAGTGGCTGACGCTGCTGAACCCGGTGCGTCACTTCCTGGAGATCGTGCGCGGCGTCTTCCTCAAGGGTGAGGGCGTCGCGGACCTCTGGCCGCAACTGCTGGTGCTCACGGCGATGGCCGTCGGCGTGCTGCGCTTCGCCACCGCGAGGTTCCGGCGGACGGTGGGGTAGGGCTGCCGGCTGGTAGCTACCGGCTGCCGGCTGCCGGCTTCCGGCTCCCGGCGAACGGCGCCGGGTGGCTGAAGCCGCGGCTACGACGACACGAAGCCCGCCTGCGCGGGCTGATATGTGCCATGAGCAGACCAGCCCGCGCAGGCGGGCTTGGTGCAGTTCCAGCCGCGGCTTCAGCCGCCTGGAGGAGCTGTGCACGAGTTCCCCCTCTCCCAGACGTGGGAGAGGGGGCCAGGGGGTGAGGGCGCCGTAGCCGGTAGCCGGAAGCCGGAAGCCGGCAGCTACCAGCGCACCTTCACCATCGCCTGCGGCGCGCTGGTGCGCTCGTCACCGACGTCGTGAAAGTACCACTCCAGCCCGGCCTGCACGGCGCCGGCGCGCGCGCCGACGAGCGCGCCCAGGTCCAGCAGCAGTTGCGGCTGCGCGAGCACGTCCACGCCGTCGTCGTCGGTGCCCATCACGTCGGCGAAGCCGCCGAAGCTGAGCGCCACGCGGCCGCGCTGCAGCGGTAGCAGCCACACGGGCGTGATCTGGTACGTCGGGTCGTTGAAGTTGTCGTCGCGCCAGTAGGCGTTGAGCTGCAGGAAGGCGAAGCCGGGCAGCTTCAGGTCCGTGCCGACGCCGAGGAGGTTGGCGTGGAAGCCGTGCCCGCGGTTGACGCCGCCGGCGACGAGCACGTCGCCGATCGGCCCCAAGCCGACGCGGCGGCCGGAGAGCTTCGAGAGGCTGAGCCGCGGCGCCCACTCGGCGTAGAGCCGGTAGCGCTCGCCGCCGGGAAAGTCGCCGCGCGTCATGTCCACGAAGAGGAAGCTGTCGCCGTAGCGCCAGGCCGACGCCTCCTCCAGCGTGAGCGTGGTGAGCTCGCCGTCCCGCGGGTCGTTGCCCAGGCGCGCGTCGTCGAAGCGCGCGCCGTAGAGCAGTTGCGCGTTGGTGCGGTGGAAGTTCTGCGCGGCAGCGCTGCCGGCGGCGAGCGCCGGTGCGAGCAGCGCCACGGCGAGCATCGCGGCCAGGTGGCGCCGGTAGCCGCGAACGAGGGGGCGTGTCATCGATGGTCGGGGTCAGGCCGCATGCGCGCCCCGGCGCGGGTGCGGCGGATGGAACGGGTGCTCTTCGGGCGCGGGATTCTACGGGCGCCGCCCGCCGGCGGCAACCGCTCTTGACAGCGCGACGGTGCCTGACGATCATCCGTTCGGGCGCCGCCCTGCTCCTTCCCCACCAGACGGCAGTGCGCGGCCTCTCGCGACGACGGGAGGCCGCGCTTTTTCGCGACCCGCACCCCCGCAGCGAGGAGCCGCCGATGCTCAGCCTGAGTCACCCGCTGGACCAGATCTCCCTGGGCAAGATCGTGCAGATCCGCGAGCGGCTGCTGCAGGCGGCGGCGCGCGGGGCGACGGTCTATCGCTTCGAATCGGGCGACCCGAGCTTCGCGGTCGCGCCGCACGTGCTCGCCGCGCTGACGGCCGCGGCCGACGCCGGCAAGACGCACTACATCCCCAACAACGGCATCCCCGAGCTGCGCGCCGCGCTCGCCGAGAAGGCGCGGGCCAAGAACGGGCTCGCCGGTGTGCGCGCCGACGACGTCTTCGTCACCAACGGCGCGATGCACGCGCTGTACGTCACCTTCCGCGCGCTGCTCGCGCCCGGCGACGAGGTGATCGTGCCGGACCCGATGTGGACGGAGGCGGTGGAGAACGTGCGGCTCGCCGGCGGCGTGCCGGTCGCGGTGCCGCTCTGGGCGCACGACGCCTACGCGTACCGGCCGGACGCCATCACGGCTGCGCTCACGCCGCGCACGACGGCGATCTTCCTCAACAGCCCGCACAACCCCACCGGCGCGGTGCTCTCCGAGCCCACGCTGCACCGCATCCTGGAGCTCGCACGCGAGCATGTGCTGTGGGTGATCGCGGACGAAGCGTACGAGGACGTGCTCTACCCGCCCGCCCGGCACGTCAGCATCGGCAGCCTCGCCGGCGACTACGCCGAGCGCGTGATCTCGATCTACTCGTTCTCCAAGAGCCACGCGATGAGCGGGCTGCGCACCGGCTACGTCGTCACCCGCGCGCCGGTGCTGCACGAGCGGCTGCCGAAGCTGCTGCGCTGCACCATCAACGGCGTCAACTCGGTGACGCAGTGGGCGGCGCTCGCCGCCGTCACCGGCGAGCAGGGCCACATCGCGGCGATGCGCGCCGAGTACCTGCGGCGTCGAGACCTGATGCTGGAGGCGCTCTCGGGAATCGACGGCGTGCGGCCGTTCGTGCCGCCCGGCGCGTTCTACCTGTGGGTGGAGCTGGACGCGTCGGTCTACGCGCGGCTCGGCGTGCGCGACGCCGACGAGCTGTCGGAGCTGCTCGCGGCGCGCGGCCTCGGCTCGGCGCCGGGCAGCGCCTTCGGCCGGCACGGCGCGGACGCTCTGCGCTTCGCCTTCAGTTGCTCCACCGAGATGGTGCGCGAGGGCAGCGCGTTGCTGCGCGAGACGCTGCGCGGGGCGCGGCCGTGAGCGGCGGCGCGCTGCGCGTCGCGCTCGGCGAGTACGATACCGGGTGGCACGACCCGGCGGGCTCGCTCGCGCGCGCCGCCGACGTGGTGCGGCGCGCGGCGGAGGCCGGCGCGGCGCTGGTGGCGCTGCCGGAGATGTGCACCACCGGCTTCACCATGGACTCCGCGCGCCACGCCGAGCCGGTCGACGGCGCCTCCGCGCGGCGGCTGGCCGGCCTGGCGCGGGAGCACGGCGTCCACCTGCTCGCCGGCCTGGCGACGCGCGCGGAGCGGGGCGGGGTGGAGGCGTTCTACAACTCCGCGCTGCTCTGGGGGCCGGACGGCGCGCTGCTCGCCGAGTACCGAAAGCAGCGGCTCTTCGCCTACGCTGGCGAGCGCGAGGCGTACGTGGCGGGCGAGGCGCCGGTGGCCGTGCGCGTCGGCGGCGTGCGGCTGGCGCCGTTCATCTGCTACGACCTGCGCTTCCCCGAGCTGTTCCGCGCCGTGGGCCCGGAGGTGGACGCGCTGGTACTGATCGCGAACTGGCCCGCCGCGCGCCGCGCGCACTGGGACGTGCTGGTGCGCGCGCGCGCCATCGAGAACCAGTGCTACGTGGTGGCGGTCAACCGCGTCGGCGAGGGCGGGGGGCTGGAATACGACGGCGGCTCCGCCGCCTACGACCCCTGGGGCGAACAGCTCACCGGCGGCGGGCGGGCGGCGGAGGCGATCGCCTGCGCGGACGTGGACGCGGCCGAGGTCACGCGCGTGCGCGCCGCGTACCCGTTCACCGAGGACCGGCGCAGCGCCGGCTGACGCGCCGCACGCCGTGCCGCGTGCGCGCTCAGCCCGCGTCGCCGGCGCGCCGCTCGTGTTCGCGATCGAGCGGGTGCTCCGCAGCGGAGCCGACCGGCGGCGCGGCGCGGTCCTGCCGCGGGCTGTAGTAGCGCTGCAGCCAGCGGCTCAGCCCGTCGAGCCCGGGGAAGAGCACGCGCTCGGTGACGTTGGCCTGGTCCAGCCGGTCGCGCACCTCCCACTTCAGCTCGCGCGGGATCACCAGCCTGCGTGCCAGCTCCGGGTGCTGCGCCAGCCAGTCCTCCAGCGAGGCCGTCGCGCGCGACATCAGCGAGAAGAGCGCGAACTGGTTGACGATGCGGTCGTCGAGCGAGGGCGGCTCGAAGAAGAGCAGGAAGTCGTCCGGCGAGAGGCCGGCGAAGGCGTCGAGCGTTCCGGCGGCGCGGTCCAGCATCTCCACCGTGAAGACGTCGCTGCCCTCCTGCTCCAGCAGGCGGCGCAGCGGGGGCGGCAGCAGGCGGTGCGCGCGCAGGAAGTCGACCGCGAGGATGGCGCCGTCGCGGTCGAACAGCTCCAGTTGCGCGGTGGCGAAGTGCATCGCCACCAGCGGCGAGTACGTCCAGTCCAGCAGCCGCGTGGGCAAGCCGTGGTGCTGCGCGACCGCCAGCCAGTTCCACAGCGAGTCGTGGGTGACGTCGGTGTGGCGCGCGTACTTGCGGAAGTTGCGCAGCAGGTGCGGCTCCATGCGGGCGTAGTGGCCGCCCAGCCGGCTCAGCGTGGTCGTCAGCCGGTGTGCCGCGTCGGAGAGGCCGCGGAAGACGAACGGCGAGCGGGTGCGGCCGATGTCGTGCTGGAAGGCGCCTTCGTAGAGCCGCTCGTTCAGCTCGGCCCAGTCGTGCACGAGGATGTCGCCCATCGACGGCCTGGCGGAGGACGGAGGAGGCGGGCGGCGCTCTGCCGCGGCCGCTGCGCCTGCGGGCAAGAGCCGGACCCGCCCGCGCGCGCACCCTCCGGCCGTTGACGCCCCCCGGAGCCCGCCGTACTATTCACGTTTGCGTTCGTGCAGCCGTCGGCGACCCGCCGACGCGAGCGCACGGCGGGGAGTGGCCCGCCGGGGCTGCGGTTCTCGTTCCTGCTTTTTGCCGAGGAGTTCATGGCTACGCAGTCTGTCGCTTCCCGCTCTCGCCGCCCGGCGGACGCGGATGATGTCGTGGTGGGACGGGCGCTGGAAGTCGCGGACTGGGCCCGCAAGAACGCGCGCGCGATCGTCATCGCGGTGGTCGCGCTGTTCGTCCTGGTCGGGGGGCTGCTCTTCCTGCGCATCCTGCGCGCGCAGAACCTGGAGCGCGCGGCCACGGCCTACCTGCAGCTGCAGCAGCAGGTGGCGGTGAACCCGCAGGGCGCGACGCAGGCGCTGAGCGCCTTCGTGCAGGCGCACGACGGCACGCCGTACGCCGACGAGGCGCGGCTGCACCTGGCCGCGCAGCACCTGCAGGCGGGCCAGCCGCGGCAGGCGATCCCCGTGCTGCAGCCGCTGGCCGCGGAGCTGGGCGATTCGCCGCTCGCCGGCCAGGCCGGGCTGCTGCTCGCCACCGCGCAGAGCGCCGCCGGCGACCGCAACGCCGCGCTGCAGACCTACCTGCGCGTCGCCGACCAGGCCGAGCTCGGCTTCCAGAAGCAGGAAGCGCTTGCCAACGCCGCCCTGCTGCGCGAAGAGGCCAACGACTTCGCCGGCGCGGCCGAGCTGTATGCGCGGCTGGCCGAGGAGGCGCCGGAGGGCTCGCTGGAGCGCTCCGTTTTCGAGATGCGCCGGGCCGAAGCGGCGGCGCGGGCGGCGGCGAGATAGCCGCGCCCGCCACCGGCCCACCCGCCCATGAGCCTCGCCGCCGCGCTCGCCCCCGTGCTGCTGGAGATCCGCTACCCCTGGCTGGACCCGGTCGCGCTGGACTTCCCCGGTCCGCTCGACGTCCGCTGGTACGGGCTGATGTACCTGGTCGGCTTCACCATCGGCTACTTCGTGCTGCGGCACCTGGCGCGCCAGCGCTTCCTCGAAGTCGATCCCGCCGTGGTCGGCGACTTCGTCACCGCGCTGGTGGTGGGCGTCATCGTCGGCGGGCGGCTCGGCTACATCCTCTTCTACGACTTCGACAGCTTCCTCGCCAACCCGGCGCGCATCATCCGCGTCTGGGAGGGCGGGCTGTCGTTCCATGGCGGTGCAATCGGCGTGGTGCTGGCCACGGCCTGGTTCGCGCGGCGCCACCGCGTGCGCCTCCTGAACCTGGGCGACGGCGTGGCGCTGGGCGTGCCGTTCGGCATCTTCGCCGTGCGGCTGGCCAACTTCGTCAACGGCGAACTCTACGGGCGCGTCGCCTCGCCGGACATGCCCTGGGCGATGCGCTTCCCCACCGACCCGGTGGCGCTGCGGCTGCTCGGCGCCGAGGGCCTGCCGATGCGCCAGCGCGAGCAGCTCATCGGCCAGGCCTACGAGAGCGGTGCCTGGCAGGCGATCATGAGCCAGGTGCCGCTGCGCCACCCCTCGCAGCTCTACGAGGCGCTGACCGAGGGCGTGCTGGTGGGGCTGCTGCTGTGGGGCGCCTATTGGCTGATGCGCCGCCGCGGCGTGCGCTGGCCGGACGGCGTGTTCGCCGGGCTCTTCCTGCTCGGCTACGGGCTCGGCCGCTCGCTGGTGGAGCTCTTCCGCCAGCCCGACGCGCAGTTCCGCGACGCCAACGACCCGCTCGGTACCGTGCTCGGCCCGCTGACGATGGGCCAGACGCTGAGCACGCTGATGATCCTTGCGGGCATCTTCCTGCTCTACCGCGCCTGGTCGCGCCGCCACGCGCCGCCCGCTCCGCACCCGCCGCCGCCGCCCAGCCGCCCGCCTGCGCGCAGCGCGCGCTGAGGCGCGCCACCCGCGTGGTGGGCAGCGCTCGGGCGCAGGCTCAGCGGCGCTTCTGATCCCATGTGGATCGCGCTCTCGCTGCTCTCGGCGCTCGCTGCCGCGCTCTCCGGCCTCGCGCTCAAGCGCGCGCTGGACGGGGCGGGCGTGGTGATCTCCACCATCGCGTTCCGCGGCATCGCCGGGCTGCTGCTCGCGGCCCTCACCCTGCTGGCGGCGCCGCCGCCGACACCCTCCCCTCTCTACTGGCGTACCGCCGCGCTGGTCATGGTGCCGGAGATCGGCGGCATGGTCTGCTATGGCCTGGCGCTGCGCGCGGGTCAGCTCTCGCAGGTGCAGCCGCTTCTGGGGCTGATCCCGCTCTTCGTGACGCTAGGCGGCGCGCTCTTTCTGGGCGAGATCCCGACGCCGCTCGCCAGCGTCGGCGTGCTGCTCGTCACCGGCGGCGTCTACAGCGTGGGGCTGCGGGTGGGTACCTCGCCGTTCGAGCCCGTGCGCGCGCTCGTCCGCTCCCCGGCCGGCTGGTACGCGCTGGCCGCGTCCGCCGCCTGGAGCGTGACCACCGTGCTGCACAAGGTCGGGATTGCCGAGGTCGGCCCCTTCGCCTGGGGCGTCACGCTCACGCTCGGCTCCGCCCTCGTGCTCGTCGCCGCACTGCCCGCGCTCGCGCGCCGTCCGCGCGGGCTGCAGCGCCCGCGGCGGGCCCGCGCCTGGGCCTGGCTGGTGCTGCTCGCCGGCCTCTTCTTCGCCGTCCATCAGGCGGGGCTGCACCTCTCGCTGCGTGCCGCCCAGGCCGGGTACGTCAGCGCGCTCACGGCCATCAGCTCCCTCCTCGCCGCCGCCCTCGGCATCCTCGTGCTCCGCGAGCGCGACGCGGTCTGGCCGCGCCTCGCCGGTGCGTTGCTGGTCAGTTCCGGTGCGGCCTTGATCGCACTGGGCGGCTGACGGCACGCCGCGCCGCCGCCGTCCGCGCCTGCGCTCCCCGGCCGACCCACCCCCTAACTTGACGGCGATCCGCGGCCCCGGTACTTTGTTCGGGCGCCGAATGTAGTTCGGCGCCGGCCTGCCCCGTCGCCCCGTTCACCTGCGCCGTAGGAGTCTCATGGGGTCACTTCGTCACTCGCTCCGCGCGCGGGCCGGCTTGCGGCTTGCGCTCGCGGCGGCCCTGGCGTGCCTGGTGCCGGTGCCGGCGGCCGGCCAGGCCGCGACGGTGCGCGTGGTCGGCGACGCCGCCGGCGCGCGGCTGCAGGTGGACGGCCGCGACTTCCTGATCCGCGGGATGAACTGGGACTACTTCCCCATCGGTCAGAACTACACCTACAGCCTGTGGCGGCAGCCGGAGGCGGTGATCCGCAGCGCGCTGGACCGGGAGATGTCGCTGCTGAAGGCGATGGGGGTGAACGCCATCCGCGTGTACGCGGACGGCGTCTCGCCGCGCTGGGTGCAGTACATCTACGAGCGCTACGGCATCTACACGATGCTGAACCACCCGCTGGGCCGCTACGGGGTGACCGTGGGCGGGGTGTTCCGGCCGCAGACCGACTACTCGGACCCGCGGGTGCGCGCGGCGCTGACCGCCGAGGTGCTCGCGCTGGTGGAGCGCTTCCGGGGCACGCCGGGCGTGCTGCTGTGGCTGCTGGGCAACGAGAACAACTATGGGCTGGAGTGGAAGTCGGCGGCCACCGAGCAGCTGCCCGCGGGTGAGCGGCAGGCGGCGAAGGCGCGCTACCTCTACTCGCTGGTCGGTGAGGTGGCGCGCGCGGTGAAGGCGCGCGACCCGTTGCACCCGGTGGCCTTCGCCAACGGCGACCTGCAGTACCTCGACCTGATCGCGGCCGAGGCGAAGGGGCTGGACATCCTGGGCACCAACATGTACCGCGGCCGCTCCTTCCGCGATGCGTTCCAGGTGGTGCGCGAGAAGCTGGGGGTGCCGCTGCTGTTCACGGAGTTCGGCGCCGACGCCTGGAACGCGCGCGAGCTGCGGGAGGACGGGCAGACGCAGGCCAGCTACCTGCTGGCGCAGTGGCAGGAGATCTACGAGCAGGCGAGCGGGCAGGGCGGCGCCGGCAACGCCATCGGCGGCTTCGTCTTCCAGTGGAGCGACGGTTGGTGGAAGCACGGGCAGACCGAGCGGCTGGAGGTGCACGACACCGAGGCCTCGTGGGCCAACGCCGCCTACGCCGAGGACTTCGTGCCCGGCGAGAACAACATGAACGAGGAGTGGTGGGGCGTGGTGGCGAAGGGCGCGCCGGACGCGCGCGGCCTCTTCGAGCTGTACCCGCGCGCCGCCTACTACGCGCTGCAGCGCGCCTTCACGCTGGACCCGTATGCGGCCGGCGTGGACCGCGCCGCCATCCGGGCGCACTTTGCGGGCATCGACCCGGCCGCCGCGGCACTCACGGCCCGCGCCAGCGGCGGCGCCGGCGCGGGCGACGACGGCAGCGTGGTGCGCCTCAGCGGCATGCGGCTGGACCTGGCCACCTACCAGACCGGCGGCGAGCGCGTGGTGACGCCGGGGCCGAACGAGGCACGCAGCGCCGTGCTGCGCCCGGCGTTCCGCGGCTTCGACCGCCTGGAGTCGTTCTACGTCGACATCGCGGCGCGCCCAAGCCGGACCTTCTCGGCGGATGTGTCGGTCAACATCCTCGGGCGTGTGCCCGACAACCCGATCGACGAGATCTTCTACGAGAACCGCGGCCGCGCCCGCACCCTGATCGCCGACGGGCAGCCGCTGCTGGTGGAGAGCAACGAGCGCATCCGCCTGCACCGTGCGAACGTGGCGTGGGAGGCGCGCGACTTCCGCCTGAACGCCTTCTACCGCACCGGGCACTACCACTGGGGCTACGAGGGCGACTTCTTCGGGCTGTACCGCGAGGCCAACTACGGGCGGGCCATCGACATCTACAACGGCGAGGCGCCGCTGGGCGTGGAGATCACCGGCAAGCGGCGCTACGACGGGCTCAAGCTCGCCTTCGGCCCGGCGCTCTGGTGGGGCGCCAACCCGGCGGTCTTCGCCAAGTACGGCCGCCGCGTGGGCTCGGTGCAGCTGACGGGCATCTTCCACGAGGACATCGCGCGGCTGGGAGCCGGCAGCGTCACCCGCTCGGCGGCCATCCCGCAGCGGCCCACGCGGCGCGTCGCGCTGACGGCGGAAACGTCGCTGGGCCCGCTCGGCGTGCAGCTTGGCGGGCTGTGGGCCGGTTCCATCCGCGTGGGCGAAGCCTTCCAGATCTACGACGAGGGCCGCGTGCTGCAGGACCGCATCCGCGACACGGATACGTTCGGCGGCAAGGCCAAGCTCACCCTGACGCGCGGCCGCTACAGCTGGTACGCGCAGGGCGCGGCGATGGGGCTGGTGGCCGAGGGCGGCCCGACCGCGGTGCAGACCTACACCGGCTGGTGGCTGCGCGACACCGGGATGAGCAACCAGTGGAACGTGATGACCGGCGTCTCGGCGATCTTCGGTTCCCTGCAGATCGCGCCGAACGTGCTGTACCAGAAGCCGATCGTGGGGCCGATCCCGGCGGACGCGCCGGCGCCGGCGCGTCCGCGCAACGTGCTGGACGACCCCTTCGTGGTGCGCGCCAACCGCGAGATGGCCGCCGCCGAGCTGCTGCTCACCTGGGATCCGACGCCCGCCACCTGGATGTACGCCTGGGACAGCGATGCCCGCGAGGACGCGCCCTTCGCCGCCAGCCTCGGCTTCACCTTCCAGCGCATGCCCACCACGCAGGACGCCGCGCTGGGGCTGCTGGCGGACGGGCGCACCATCTTCGCCTTCCCCGGCGCGACGCCGCCGCGTAGCCTCTGGGAGGTCCGCAGCCGCGCGGTCACGCGTCTCGGCCAGGAGACGCGGCTGGTCGCCAACCTGCTGGGCGGCACCGCCGAACCGAGGGGCAACGACCCGCGGCTGCTGCGGCGCCTCGGCGGCGACCTGCGCCTGGTGCACCGCCAGCTGATGGTGCTCGGGGCCGCGCGCTTCAACGACTGGGGCCCGTACGACTACTACCGCGACTTCAACCTCACCTTCCCCCAGCAGTACATGGCGGACCTCTCGACGGTGTTGGGGCTACCGCAGTGGTTCGACGTGCCGGCCACGCGGCTGGGTGTCCGCGGGACGTGGCGCTCGCTCGACCGCTACTCGCCGCGCTACTGCCCGGAGCGCGTGCCGGACGCCAACGGCACCCTGGTCTGCGATGCCACCGCGCCCGGCCCCAACGGGCGGGAATGGGAGATCCGCAGCTACCTGAGCGTTGCCTGGTGAGCGTCGCGGGCTCGCCCGCGGAGCTGAACCGCCCCGACCGCCATAGTCGGCGGCCGGCTACCCGACCCCTGAACCGGAGTGGAATCATGCGTTGGACCTCCTTGGTCGCCCGCTCGGGCCTGGCGCTCGCCGCCGTGCTGACCGCCGCCTGCGAGCGCGACACCACCGGGCTGGAGGAGGCGCCGTTCCCCGCCGAGGGCGTCGTCTTCGAGGACGCGCTCGCCCAGGGTGTGGACTTCCAGGCGTTCGCCGGCTCCAAGACGGACGCGCTCGCGCCCGACGCCAGCGCGCCCAAGAACGGCCGCGCCGCGCTCAAGGTGACCGTCCCCGCGCCGGGCGACGCCACCGGCGGCTACGCCGGCGGCGCCTTCGTGGCCAGCGTGGCGCGCGACCTGAGCGGCTACGACGCGCTCACCTTCTGGGCGCGCGCCAGCCGCGCCGCCACGCTGGACGTGGTAGGGCTCGCCAACGACAACACCGGCACCTCGCAGTACACGGCGCAGCAGACCGGCCTGGCGCTGACCACCACCTGGAAGAAGTACGTGCTGCCGATCCCGCTGGCGGCGAAGCTGACGCGCGAGCGCGGGCTCTTCTTCTTTGCCGAGGGGCCGGAGCAGGGCGCCGGCTACGAGATCTGGTTCGACGACATCCGCTACGAGAAGCTGGGCACCATCATCAACCCGCGCCCGGTGCTGCCGGCGCTGACGGTGACGGAAGAGGTGGGCGCCACCCGCAAGCTCAGCGGCCTGCGCGTGACCTTCGACGTCGCCGGCACCGACCAGACGCTGGAGGCGGCGCCCGGCTACTTCACCTTCACCTCCTCCAACCCGGGCGTGGCGACGGTGACCGCCGACGGCACCATCAGCACGGTGGGCGCGGGCGAGACCACCATCAGCGCCACGCTGGGCAGCACGCCCGCCACCGGCACGGTGATGCTGCGCGCCGTGGCGCCGCCCACCGCCGCCGCCCCCACGCCGACGCGGCCGGCGAGCGAGGTGCTCTCGCTCTTCAGCAACGCCTACCCCAACGCGCCGGTGAGCAACTGGTCCACCTCGTGGGACCAGGCGGACGTGGCCGACGTCAAGATCGCCGGCAACGACGTGAAGAAGTACACCAACCTCGTCTTCGCCGGCATCGAGTTCACGGCGCCGGTGGTGAACGCCTCCTCCATGACGCACCTGCACCTGGACGTCTGGACGTACGACTCCAAGGAGCTGCGGCTGAAGCTGGTGGACTTCGGCGCCGACGGCGCCTTCGGCGGCGGCGACGACTCCGAGCACGAGCTGACGCTCTCGGCCGGCACCACCCCGCGCCTGACGACCGGCGCCTGGAACTCGCTGGACATCCCGCTCGCCGCCTTCAGCGGGCTGCGCGGGCGCGGGCAGCTGGCGCAGCTCATCGTGGCCGGCTCCAGCAGCACGCTGTACCTGGACAACCTCTACTTCTACAAGGAGGCGGTCGTCGCGCCGAGCGAGCCGGGCACCGCCGCGCCGACGCCCACCTACGCGGCCGGCGACGTGATCTCGCTCTTCAGCAACGCCTTCACCAACCGCACGGTCGACACCTGGTCGGCCTCGTGGGACCAGGCGGACGTGGCCGACGTCAAGATCGCCGGCAACGACGTGAAGAAGTACAGCAACCTGGTGTTCGCCGGCATCGAGTTCACCAGCGCGCCGATCGACGCCTCGGCGATGACCACGCTGCGGCTGGACCTGTGGACGCCCGACGCCACCGCGGCGCCGGCGCAGTTCCGCGTCAAGCTGGTGGACTTCGGCGCCAACGGCAGCTTCGGCGGCGGCGACGACGTGGAGCACGAGGTGACGCTGACGGCCGCCACCACGCCGGCGCTGCGCACCGGCAGCTGGGTGACGCTGGAGCTGCCGCTCTCGACGTTCACGGGCCTGACCACGCGGCGCAACCTGGCGCAGCTCATCATCTCGGGCGACCTGCGCACGGTGTTCCTCGACAACGTGCTGCTGCACCGCTAGCCAGGAAGGGACGCGCCCGTGATTCGCTATCCGTTTACCGAGCCGGCGCGGTGTGGCGCCGGCGGCCATCCGCTCACAGCGGGGCTCTCGCCGCTGGCGCGCGCGCTGCTGCGCCGGGTGTGGGAGGAGCGCGAGGTCTCGCGCGCCGAGCTGGCGCGCGAGCTGGGCCTCTCGCGCTCCACGGTGACGGAGCTGGTGCCGGCGCTGCTGGCGACCACGCTGGTGGCCGAGGCGGGCGCCGGCGTCTCCAGCGGCGGGCGCCGCCCGATCCTGCTGCGCTTTCAGGACGACGCCTTCGGCATCCTGGGCGTGGACATGGGTGCCACGCACGTCACCGTGGTGCTGGCGGATCTGCGCGGGCACGTCCTGGCCGCGCAGCACCGGGACCACCCGGTGCAGGACGACCCGGAGGGCACCCGTGCGCTGATCGCCGAGCTGTGCGAGGCCGCGCTCGCCGCCGCCGCGCTGCCGCGCGGCCGGCTGCTCGGCATCGGGGTGGCGGTGCCGAGCCCGGTGGACCCGCGCCACCCGGAGCGGCTGCACCCGCTGACGCTCCCCGCCTGGCGGCAGGAGCACCGCCTCGGCGAGCTGCGCCAGCGCTTCGGCGCGCTGGTGATGATCGACAACGACGCCAACCTCGGCGCCGTGGCCGAGCACTGGTGGGGCGCGGCGCGCGGCATCGACGACTTCACCTACCTGAAGCTGGCGCACGGCGTCGGCGCCGGGCACTACGTGGAGGGGCGCATCTACCGCGGCGCCACCGGCGTGGCGGGCGAGGCGGGCCACCTCTCCATCGACCCGCGCGGGCCGCGCTGCAACTGCGGCAACCGCGGCTGCCTGTGGACGTATGTGGGCGTGCCGCACCTGATGGAGCGGGTGCGCACGCAGCGGGCCGACCACCCCACCAGCCCGCTGCACGGCGCGCCGCTCACGCTCTCCGCGCTGCTGCAGGCCACGCTGGCCGAAGACCCGCTGGCCGTGCGCGTGGTGCAGGAGGCCGGCGGCCACCTGGGGGTCGCCATCGTCAACCTGCTCAACCTGTTCAACCCGGCGGCGGTGATCGTGGGCGGCAGCCTGGCGCGGCTGGGCGAGCGCGTGCTGGCGCCCATCCGCCAGGTCATCGGCGAGCGCACCTTCGCCAGCGCCGCCATGCCGGTGCTGCTGCGCACCAGCGAACTCGGCGAGCAGAGCGTCGCCGTGGGCGCGGCCACGCTGGTGCTGGACTCGCTGCTGCACGTGCCGCCGCCGCTGCGCGAGTCGCCACAGCTGCGCGAGCCGGCGCGCCGCGCGCTGGAGGTGGCGCGATGAGGCGCCGCCTGCGCCCGGCGCTGCTCGGCCTGGCCGCTGCGGCCTCGCTGGCCGGGTGCGACGCCTCGCCCACCGAGGGCGGCGAGCGGGTGCTCGTCTGGAGCGACGAGTTCGACGGCCCCGCGGGTACGCCGCCCTCTGCAGAGAACTGGCAGTACGAGGTGGGCACCGATTGGGGCAACGCTCAGCTCGAGTACGACACCGACCGCGCCAGCAACGCGGCGCTCGATGGCCAGGGGCACCTGGTGCTCACCGCGCGCCGCGAGGCGTACGGCGGCCGTCAGTACACCTCCGCGCGCCTCAGCACCGCCGGTCGGCGCGAGTTCCGCTACGGGCGCATCGAGGGGCGGATGAAGCTGCCGAGCGGCCAGGGCCTGTGGCCGGCGTTCTGGATGCTGGGCGCGAGCTTCCCTACGGTCGGTTGGCCCGCCGCGGGTGAGATCGACATCATGGAGTTCCGCGGGCAGGAGCCGACGACCGTCCACGGCAGCCTGCACGGCCCCGGCTACTCGGGCGGCGCGGCGCTCACCCGCCGCTACACGCCGCCAGCCACTCGCTTCGACAACTCGTTCCACGTGTTCGCCGTGGAGTGGACGAAGGACCGGATCGACTACTTCGTCGACGGCCAGCGCTACTTCACCGTCCGGCGCAGCGACGTGCCCGGCGCGTGGGTCTTCGATCAGCCGTTCTATCTCATCCTGAACGTCGCGGTGGGCGGTACGTTCGTCGGGGCGCCCGGCCCGGCGACGACGTTCCCGCAGACGATGCTCGTCGACTGGGTGCGGGTGTACGCGCCCACATCGAGCTAAGCGAGCAGAAGGTTCTCGGCGATTGGGCCGCCTTCCCGCCTGGCGGCTGAAGCCGCGGCAACAACTGCACGAAGCCGCCCGTCGGCGGCTGAGCCCCGGCAGTCACGGGGTCCGGCCCGCGCAGGCGGGCGTTGCGCCGTGGTGGCGCTGCATCGCTGCGCGATGCAGCGGACCACCGCCGCGGCTTCAGCCGCCCGCGCCGCTCAGCCCGCCGCGTTCTCGGGCTCCGGCCAGCGTTCGCCCCGCCAGCACATCTCCCAGAACGCCCACTCGTAGCGCGAGGAGAGCACGAAGAGCTCCGTCAGCCGGGCGCGCTTCTCGGCGCTCGTGCCCGCGGCGAGGCGCTCCATCTCCTCGATCAGCCAGTCGCGCGCGGCGGCGAACTCGGGCGAGGCATACATCGCGATCCAGGCCGCATAGCGCGCGTCGGCCGGTAGGCCGGCGGCGGCCATGCGCTCGGCGATGTACGCGTAGCCCCAGGCGCAGGGCAGCAGCGCGGCGACCAGGTCCGCCAGGTCGCCGTCGGCGGCGGTGCGCACCAGGAAGTCGGTGTAGGCGCGCGTGGTGGGCCAGGCGCGCTCGCGCTCCAGCTCGTCGGGCGTCACGTCGAAGCGCTCCGCGTAGCTGCGGTGCAGCCCCATCTCCACGTTGAGCGTCAGGTCCAGCAGCTTGGCGTACCAGCTCATCGACTCCAGCCGGGTGGCCTTCGCGGCGGCCCAGGCGAAGACGCGCGCGAACTCCTTCAGGTAGAGGTAATCCTGCCGCACCCAGTTGGCGAACGTCTGCGGAGCGAGCGAGCCGTCGGCGATGCCGCGCACGAAGGGGTGCGCGAGCTGCGCGTCCCAGAGCGGGCGGGCGGCGGCGTAGAGCTGGTCGGTGAAGCGCGGGGTCGCGTCCATGTCCATAGCGCCGGGCGAGGGGTTCAGGCCGCGGGCGCGGCGGAGGCGGGCAGCGCCGGCCACTGCTCACCGGTGGCGGCCATCTCCCAGAAGGCGATCTCGTACTTCACCGTCAGCTCGAAGAGCGTGGCCATGCGCGCGCGTTCGGCGGGGCCGGCCAGCGCGGCGAGACCGTCCAGCTCGGCTTCGAGGTAGGCGACGTACTGCGCGAAGCCCTCGCCCGCCCAGTTCTCGACGAACGGGTACCACGGCGAGGTCGTGTCGAGCCCCTGCTTCACCACGGTCCACGAGTCGTGGTAGCACTTCTCGGCGGCGTAGAGCACGGTGTACACCTCGGCGTAGCTCGCCTGGTAGGCGGTCGCCATCAGGAACTGCACGTACGCGTGGTTGACGAACGCCGGCTCCACGTCGCGCAGGCTGACGCCCACGGCCGCGGCGCGCTCCTGGAAGAGCACCAGCTCCTTCTGCAGCATCGCGACGACCTCGGTCAGCGGCCCCCAGTGCGCCCGCGGCGCCCTGGGCAGCATCGCCGAGAGGAAGGGGATGGCGGCCTCGACGAAGAGGTAGTCCTGCCGCATCCAGGTGGCGAACGTCGCGGGCGCGATCGTGCCGTCGCGCGTCTGGATGAGGAAGCGGTGCGCGAGCATCTGCTCCCAGAGCGGGCGCAGGCGCTGGAGCTGGTCGGCGGCGAAGCCCATGAGGATCCCTTTCCCGAGGCGGGGTGAGTGGAAAAGGGATGCTGGAGAGAAGCCCGACGGCTCCCTGCGCCGGTATTACCCGGATCAGGTCGTGAGGGTGTGATCTCAGCCGGAGCGGCATGCCGCCCCAGCACCCCTGGTCGTAGGTCTGCGGCCGAAGATAGCCGGGCGCGCGCGCCGGGGCAACCGCGCACGCCCAGCCTTGCGCGCGCCTGCCGCTTTAGCGAAACTACGCGGCTTTCCCGACCCGGTGGGCCCGTCACGAGAGGGGGCGACGCTGTTCGAATTCGAGGTGCAGGCGACGGACGGCGCGGCGCGCGCCGGGCGGCTGACGCTGCCGCATGGCACGCTGGAGACGCCGGTGTTCATGCCGGTCGGCACGTTGGCCACCGTCAAGACGCTGACGCCCGAGGAGGTCGAGTCGCTCGGCGCGCAGATCATCCTGAACAACACCTACCACCTGTACCTGCGCCCCGGCCACGAGGTGGTGCGCGAGCTGGGCGGGCTGCACCGCTTCCAGAACTGGCGGCGCCCGATCCTCACCGACTCCGGCGGCTTCCAGGTCTTCTCGCTGGACGAGATCCGCACCATCCGCGAGGACGGGGTCGAGTTCCGCAGCCACATCGACGGTTCGCGGCACCTGTTCACGCCCGAGCGGGTAATGGAGATCCAGCAGGCGCTGGGCGCGGACGTCATCATGGCGTTCGACCACTGCCCGCCGGGGCAGGCGGAGCGCGCGCTGGCCGAGGCCGCCTCGGAGCGTACGCTGCGCTGGCTGGCGCGCTGCCGCGAGCGCTTCGCCGCGCTGCAGCGCGAGACGCCGGACGCGCCCGCGCAGACGCTCTTCCCCATCGTGCAGGGCGCCGTCTATGCGGACCTGCGCGTTGGCGCGGCGCGTGCGACGCTGGAGCTGGGCGACTGGCACGGCATCGCCATCGGCGGGCTCTCGGTCGGCGAGCCGAAGCCGCTGATGTACGCCACGCTCGAAGCGCTGGAGCCGGCGCTGACGCCCACGCTGCCGCGCTACCTGATGGGCGTCGGCTACCCGGACGACCTGGTGGAGGCGATCGGCCGCGGCATCGACCTGTTCGACTGCGTGGCGCCCACGCGCAACGGCCGCAACGGCGCCGTCTGGACGAGCGACCAGGGCCAGGTCAACATCAAGGCCGCGCGCTTCAAGACCGACGCGTCGCCGCTGGACCCGAACTGCGACTGCTACACCTGCCGCACCTACACGCGGGCGTACCTGCGCCATCTGTTCGTGGCCGGCGAGTGGCTGAGCATGCGGCTGCTCTCGCTGCACAACCTGCGCTTCCTGATCCGCCTGGCGGGCGAAGCGAGGGCCGCGGTCCGCGAGCGCCGCTACGTCGCCTGGAGCGAGGAGTGGCTGCGGCGCTGGCGCAGCCCGGGCTGAGGGCCCCAAACGACCAACCGTGGAGACGAACGTGACGACGCTACTGGCGCTGCAGGCAACCGGCGCGAACCCGCTGGTGCAGTTCATCCCGCTGCTGGCGATGCTGGCGATCTTCTACTTCCTGCTGATCCTGCCGCAGCGGCGGCAGGCGAAGCGGCACGCGGAGATGATCGCGGCGCTGAAGCGCGGCGACGAGGTGGTGACGAACGGCGGGCTGGTGGGCGAGATCGTGCACCTCAACGACACGCTGGTGACGCTGAAGTCCGGCGACGCGCGCGTGGTGGTGGAGCGCGCGCGCATCGCGCGGCTGAACAGCCCGCCGGCGGCGAAGTGACGAGCGGGAGAGACGACATGGCGGTACGCAAGATCGAGCTGCTCGGCGCGCCGGTGCTGCGCGAGCGCGCCCGCGAGGTGCAGGAGATCGACGAGGAGCTGCGCCTGCTGATCGCGGACATGTTCGAGACGATGTACGACGCCGAGGGCGTGGGGCTCGCGGCGCCGCAGGTCGGCGTCGGCAAGCGCGTGCTGGTGATCGACGTGCGCGAGGAAGGCCAGGAGCGCTTCGCGCTGGTCAACCCGCAGTTGACGGAGGCGAGCAAGCAGCGGGAGAAGGGCGAGGAGGGCTGCCTGAGCATCCCCGGCGTCTCGGCCGGCGTGGAGCGCCCGGCGCGCGTGGTGGTCGAGGGGCTGAACGAGGACGGCCGCCCGGTGCGCGTAGAGGCCGACGGCCTGCTGGCCCGGGCGCTCCAGCACGAGATCGACCACCTCGACGGCGTGCTCTTCATCGACCGGCTCGCGCCGCTGCAGCGCAGCATGCTGCTGAAGAAGTACCGCAAGGAGCAGGCGGAGCACACCGAGCAGCCACCCAGCGGGCAGCCGGTGCGGCGGCCGCTGGCGGCGAAGCGCTCCCCCGGTGCGGACGCGGCGGGGCAGGGATGAGGGTGCTCTTCTGGGGAACGCCGGAATTCGCCGTGCCGGCGCTGCGCGCGCTGGGCGACGAGGCGCACGACGTGGTGGGCGTCGTCACGCAGCCGGACCGGCCGGCGGGCCGCGGGCGCGCGCTCGGCGTCTCCGCGGTCAAGCGCGTGGCGCTGGAGGAGGGCATCCCCGTGCTGCAGCCGGAGCGCGCCGTCGGCGACGAGTTCCTGGCGGCGCTGCGTGCGCTGCAGCCGGACGTCTCCGTGGTCGTCGCTTTCGGGCAGATCCTCAAGCCCGCGGTGCTGGAGCTGCCGCCGCGCGGCTCCGTCAACGTGCACGCCTCGCTGCTGCCCGCGCTGCGCGGCGCGGCACCGATCCAGTGGGCGATCCTGCGCGGCTACGAGACGACTGGCGTCACCATCATGCGCATGGAGGCCGGGCTGGATTCCGGCCCGATCCTCTTCCAGGTGGAGGAGCCGATCCGCCCGGACGAGTCCGGCGGCGAGCTGGCGATGCGGCTGGCCGAGGTCGGCGCCGAGGCGCTGATCGACGCGCTGACGCTGATGGAGGCGGGCGCGCTGAGCGAGGCGCCGCAGGACCACAGCCGCGCGACCTACGCGCCGAAGCTCGATCGCGCCAGCGCGCGCGTGGAGTGGGGCCGGCCGGCCGTCGAGGTCGCGCGCTGGATGCGCGCGCTGGACGCGGTGCCCGGCGCCTGGAGCGTGCTCGACGGCGGCGTGGAGGTCAAGCTCTTCCGCCCGCGCGTGGAGATCCAGGCGGGCGAACCGGGCACGGTGCTCGACGTCGACGAAGGTGAGGGCGTGCTGATCGCCGCCGGCGAGCACGCAGTGCGCGTGCGCGAGGTGCAGCCGGCGGGCCGGCGGCGCATGGCGGCCGGCGAGTGGGTGCGTGGCCGCGGCGTGGCGCTGGGCGCGCGCTTTGTCTGAGGCCGCGGCATGACGCGCGCGACGCCGGCCCGGCACGCCGCGCTCGCGGTGCTGCGCCGCGTCGCCGGCGGCGACCTCGCAGACCGCGCCTTCGACGCCGAGACGCGCCACCTGCCGCCGCGCGAGCGGGCGTGGGTGCACGAGCTGGCCTACGGCACGCTGCGCCTGCGCGGGCGGCTGGACCTGCTGCTGGCCGCGCGCGTGCGCGGCGGGCTGCAGCGGCTGGAGCCCGTGGTGCTGGACGTGCTGCGGCTCGGCGCCTACCAACTGCTGGAGATGGGCAGCGTGCCGCCCTACGCGGCGGTCTCGCAGGCGGTGGAGCTGGCGCGCGAGGCGGGCGCCGCGCGCGCCGCCGGGCTCGTCAACGGCGTGCTGCAGGCGCTGCGGCGGGCCGGCGCGCCGCAGCCGCCGCACGGCGACGCGCTGCAGGTGCTCTCCGGCTGGGGCTCGCACCCGGCGTGGCTGGTGGAGCGCTGGCTGGCGCGCTGGGGCGAGCCCGAGACGACCGCGCTGGTGGAGGCGAACAACCGCCGGCCCGAGCTGTACCTGCGCCCGCTCGGCGTCGAGGCCGAGGACGCACTGCGCCGGCTGCACGAGGCCGGCATCGCGGCGGAGCCGATGCCGCACTTCCCGGATTCGCTGCGCCTGCCGCCGCCGACCGGCGCCGCCGAGGCGCTCGCCGCCGTGCCGGCCGTGGTGCAGGACCCGGCCGCCGCGGCGGTGGTGCGCTACGCCGCCGTACCGCCCGGCGCGCCCGTGCTGGACGTCTGCGCCGCGCCCGGCGGCAAGGCGCTGGGCCTGGCCGAGCGCGCCGGCTACGTCGCGGCGGCGGACCTGTCGCTGCGGCGGCTGCAGCGCGTGCGCGAGAACGCGCAGCGGCTGGAGATGGCGGGGCGGCTGGGGCTGGTCGTCGCCGATGCGCGGCAGCCGCCGTTCCGCCCCGCCGCCGCGCTGCTGCTGGACGCACCCTGCACCGGCACCGGCACGCTGCGCCGTCACCCGGACGGCCGTTGGCGCGTGCAGCCCGCGGACCTGCAGGCGCTTGTCGCGCTGCAGCGCGAGATCCTGGGCGCGTCCGCGGGCTGCGTGCAGCCGGGCGGGCTGCTCGTCTACGCGACCTGCTCGCTGGAAGCCGAGGAGAACGAAGCACAGGTGGACGATTTCCTGGAGCGTCACCCGGAGTTCCGATTGGAGCCGAGCCCGGCCGACATCGACGCGTCGCTGCTCGACGAGCAGGGCCGGCTGAGCGTGCTGCCGCAGCGCGCCGGCGTCGACGGCGCGTTCGCCGCGCGGCTGCGGAGGGCGGCATGAGCCCGCCGTCGCTGGGGACGCGGCTGAAGCACGCCATCGCCGGCACGCCGCGCCGCCGCCGGGTGGCGGGGCTGCTGGCGCTGGCGCTGGGGACGTTCCTGGTCGGCTACGCGCTTACCGCGCTCGTCTTCCTCGGCGCCTCGCGGCCGGACGTGGTGACGGTGCCGGAGCTGCGGGAGCTGTCCGAGCCCGAGGCGCGCCGCCGGCTGGAGGAGCTGGGGCTGCGGCTGGGCCGCGGCACGGCGCTGCACCACCCCAGCATCCGCGAGGGCGCGGTGATCGCGCAGTCGCCGCTGCCCGGCAGCGAGATCGCGCCGGGCAGCGAGGTGCAGGTCAACCTGAGCCGCGGGCCGGACCGTGCGCGCGTGCCGGACGTGCGCACGCTGCAGGCCGAGCGGGCGCGGCAGGTGCTGGAGCGCTCCGGCTTCAGCGTCGAGCTGCGCGAGCGGCCGGACCGGCGCGCGCGTGGGCGCATCGTCACGCTGGAGCCGGCGCCGGGCACCGTGGTCAACGTCCCTTCGCGGGTGGTGCTGGTGCTGAGCAGCGGCCCGCCGCTGGTGGCGGTGCCGGCGATCGGCGGGCAGGCGGAGGAGGCCGCCCGCCTGCTGCTCGACCAGGCCGGGCTGCGCCTGCAGGTCGGCGGCTACGACCCCGGCTCCACGCAGCCGCCGGGTGTGGTCGTCTCGCAGAGCCCGGGGCCAGGCGCCAGCCTCCCGGCCGGCAGCGTGGTGGTGGTGACGCTCGCCGGGCCGGCGCCGCCCGCGCCGCCGGCCGAGCCCGCCGCGGAGGAGCCGCCGCCGGCGACGCAGGGCGCGGCGACGGCCGCGCCGGTGGGCTGAGCGAGGGCGCGGCGAATGGCGCGGCTGAGCCGGAAGGCGCTGGCGCTCGGCGCGGTGGGTGCGGCGCTCGCCGCGCTGCTGGCGCTCGGCTGGGTGGCGCGCGGCAGGTTCCAGCCGATCGAGGCGGGCAGCCCCGCGCCGGACTTCGGCGCCACCGATCTGGGCGGCCGGCCCGTTCGCCTGGCGGAGCTGCGCGGCCAGGTGGTGCTGCTCAACCTCTGGGCGACCTGGTGCCCGCCCTGCCGCGACGAGATGCCGTCGCTGCAGCGCCTTCACCAGCGCTATGCCGACCGCGGCCTGCGCGTCGTCGCCGTCTCGGTAGACGCGGAGCCCGGCCGCCGCGACGCGAGTGGCAACCCCGGCGGCGACGTCGCCGGGTTCGTCCGCGAGTATGGCCTGACGTTCGACGTCTGGCGCGACCCGAGCGGGCGCGTGCAGCAGCTCTACCGCACCATCGGGCTGCCGGAGACGTTCGTCATCGGGCGCGACGGCCGGGTGGTCACGCGCGTGCTCGGCGCCGCCGAGTGGGACCGGGGCGCGCACGCGGAACTGATCCGCCAGTTGCTCGGGGGCTGAGGTGCGACGCCTGCTGCACGTATTGACGCACAACTGGAAGCTGAAGCTGCTCGCCGCGCTGCTGGCGATGCTGCTCTGGGTGGTGGTGAGCGCCGAGCAGGAGACGGCGCGCTGGGTGGAGGTGCCGGTGCAGGTGCAGGTGCGCGACCCGCGCTGGGAGCTGCTCGGCCGCTCCAGCGTGAGCCGGGCGGACGTGCTCTTCGTGGGCCCCGGCCGCGAAGTGGTGGAGCTGGCGATCGACCAGCCGGTGCTGCAGCTCAGCGTGCTGGAGGTGGAGGACAGCGTGCAGAGCTTCCTGCTGGAGCCGCAGATGGTGCGCGTGCCCGGCGGGCTGGCGGTGCGCGCGCGCGACGTGCGCCCGGGCGAGGTCCGGCTGCAGTTCCGCCGGCTCGCCAGCCGCGACGTGCCGGTACGGCCGCAGGTGGCGCGCGGCCCGGCGCCCGGCCGTGCGCTGGCCGAGCCGCTGCAGGTGCGCCCCGCGACGGTGCGGGTGCGCGGGCCGGTCGGGCAGATCGAACGGCTGCGCGACGTGCCGACCGTCGCGCTGGACCTCTCCAACGAGGACAGCACCTTCCGCCGCATGGTGCGGCTGGACCGCGAGCGGCTGGGCGGCCTGCGCCTGGAGACCGGCTTCGCCGAGGTCAGCGGCCGCGTGGAGCCGCTGGTCGAGCGCGTGCTGCCCGACCGGCCGGTGCTGCTACCGGCGGGGCTGCAGGCGCAGCCCGCCACCGTCGACGTGCGGCTGCGCGGCACGCGCGGGCTGCTCGCGGCGCTGGCGCTGGACACGCTGCGGCTGGAAGTGACGGCGGCTGAGGTGCCCGACAGCATCCCGGCCGGCGGCGTGATGGTGCCGCTGCGCGTGCGCGGGCTGCCGCGCGGCGTCAGCGCCGCCACCACGCCGCCCGCGGTGCGGCTCCTCGCCACGGCGGCGCTCCCGCCGCCCGCGCCCAGCGCGCAGCCGGAGCCGGAGCCGGCCACGCCGCCGGAGGCGCCGTGAGCCCGGAGCTGGTGCTGGCGGTGGAGACCTCGTGCGACGAGACCTCCGCCGCCGTGTTGCGCGGCGAGCGCGAGCTGCTCGGCCACGTCATCTTCTCGCAGGACGTGCACCGCGTCTACGGCGGCGTGGTGCCGGAGCTGGCCTCGCGCGCGCACCTGCGCACGCTGGACGCCGTGGTGGCCGCCGCGCTGCGCGAGGCCGGCGTGGCCGTGCGCGAGGTGGAGCTGATCGGGGTGACCGCCGGGCCCGGGCTGGTCGGCGCGCTGCTGGTCGGCGTCGCCTGGGCGAAGGCGGCCGCCTGGGCGCTCGGCCGGCCGGTGGTGGGGGTGCACCATATGGAGGCGCACCTCTTCGCCACCGCGCTGGAGCACCCGGATGCGCAGCCGCCGTTCGTGGGGCTGCTCGTCTCCGGCGGGCACACGCTGCTGCTGTGGGTGCCGCGCTGGGGCGAGTACCACCTGCTGGGCGAGACGCGCGACGACGCCGCCGGCGAGGCGTTCGACAAGGCCGCCAAGCTGCTGGGGCTGGAGTACCCGGGCGGCCCCTCCATCGAGCGCGCCGCCGCGGCGGGCGACCCGACGCGCCACCCGCTGCCGCGCCCGCTGCTGCACGGCGGCCAGCGGCCGGGCGACGCCGACTACTACGCTTTCTCGTTCAGCGGCCTGAAGACCGCGCTGCGCGTGCGCCTGCAACAGCTCGGCGGCGCGAGCACGGAGGAGGTGCCGCACCTGGCCGCGGCGTTCCAGGCGGCGGCGGTGGAGGTGCTCGCCCGCAAGACGCTGCGCGCCGTGGAGCAGACCGGCTGCCGCCGCGTGGTGCTGGGCGGCGGCGTCGCCAACAGCCGCGCGCTGCGCGACGAGCTGCGGCGGCGGCTGGGCGCGGCCGGCGAGCTGTTCGCGCCCTCGCTGCGGCTCTCCACCGACAACGCCGCCATGATCGCGCGCGCGGCGCGCTTCCGCTACGCGCACGACGGCGCCGCGCCGCTGGAGCTGAACGCGCGCGCCAGCCTGCCGCTGCCGGGCCTCGTCCGCTGAGCCGGTGCCCGCCGGCTGGCACGCAAGTGGCACGGGCTGCGGCAGCTAACATCGTTCTCAGCGCCGAACCCCGGCCGGCCGTGCTCACGCTGCTCCACATCTCGGACCTGCACTTCGGGCCGGTCTATCAGCCCCACGTCGGCGAGGCGCTGCTGCGCTTTGCCGACGAGCTGCAGCCGGACGCGGTCGTCGCCTCCGGCGACTTCACGCTGCGCGCCCGGGAGGAGCAGTTCCACGCCGCGCGCGAGTTCCTGGACCGGCTACCGGACGTGCCGCGCATCGTCACGCCCGGCAACCACGACGTGCCGCTCTACCGCGCGCGTGAGCGCATCTTCCAGCCGCACACGCTCTACCGCCGCTACATCAGCCCGAAGCTGGACACGGTCACCCAGTTGCCGGGCGCGGTGGTGGTGGCGCTGAACTCGACGGCGCCGCGCTCGGCGATCGTCAACGGCCGCATCCACCGCTGGCAGATCGAGCTGGCGCGCCGCGCGTTCGCGCGCGCCGCGCCCGACGCGCTGCGCGTTCTGGTGGCACACCACCACTTCGCGCCGCCGCCGGACTGGGAGGGCGCGCAGCCGATGCCCAAGGCGAAGCGCGCGCTCGACGCCTTCACCGCCATGCGCGTCGACCTCATCCTGGGCGGGCACCTGCACCGCGCCTACATCGGCAACTCGCTCGACGTCTACCCCGGCGAGGACCGCGAGCACGGCATCATCATCGTGCAGAGCGGCACCAGCACCTCGCGGCGCGGCCGCGCGCGCGAGCGCGAGAAGAACTCGTTCAACGTGCTGCGCCTGGACGAGCGCATGATCCGCGTCACGCACCACATGTACTTCGAGGACGTCGGCGCGTTTCTGCCGGTGAGCCGGCACATCTTCTTCCGCGGTGGCCGCCCGCCGCTGGAGGCGGAGCGGCGCGACGCGCACTCCAACCCGCTGGCGGAGGCCGGCTCCGCGGCGGGTGCGGCCGGCGCCTGAACGTACCATGCCAGACGAAGCCGAACCCCTTCGCGCGCGCTCCCGCGGCGGCCTGCTCTGGCTGCTGGCCGGGCTGCTGGCCGGCCTGGCCCTGACGGCGGCGCTCACTGTGGGCGTCACCCAGACGCGCTACGGCCGCGAGCGCGTGCTCGCGGTCACGCTGGGCGCGCTCGGCGACCGGATGAACGGCGAACTGCGCGTGCAGCGGCTGGAGGGCAACCTGCTCGCGGGCGCGCGCCTCTACGGCGTCGCGCTGCGCATGGCCGACGGCTCGCCGTTCATCCTGGCGGACAGCGCCTTCGTCGCCTACGACCTGCGTACGCTGCTCAGCGACGAGGTCGTGCTGCGGCGCCTGGCGCTCTTCGACGCCGAGATCCTGGTGCGCCGCCTGCCCGGCGACTCGCTCTGGAACTACCAGCGGCTCTTCCGCGACACCACCAAGCCGCCGGGCCCGCCGTCGCAGCGCGCGGTGATCATCCGCCAGGCACGGCTGCACGACACGCGCGTGCTGGTGCGCATGCCCTGGGAGCCGGACGACACGCTCTCGCCCGCGCAGCGCGACAGCGCCGTGCGCGACGCGCTCTCCGACACCTCGCGCATCTTGGTGCAGCGGGCGAGCGGCGGCTTCCTGCGCAGCATGCGCTTCCATCTGCCCGAGGCGAGCATCGCGCGGCTCTTCTACGCCAGCGAGGTGCGCGGCGGCACCTACGCGCGCGTCGAGCGGCTGCGCGGGCGCGCCTGGGTCTATCGCGAGCCGATCGAGATCCGCGCGCTGAGCGGGGAGCTGGCGCTGCGCGAGCGGCGCTTCGAGTTCCGCGCGCCGACGGTGGTGCTGCCCGCCTCGCGCCTGGCCGTGCGCGGCGTGGTCTACCCCGGCGACACGCTACGCTACGATCTGCGCGTGGACGGTGAGCGCGTCGCACTCGCGGACATGCAGTGGCTCTACCCGCTCTTTCCGGACTCCGGCGGCGGCTCGCTGGCGCTGACGCTGGAGAGCCGGCCCGACGGCGGCGCGCTGGTCTGGGCCCGGCAGATGCGCATGACGCTGCCGGGCACACGCCTCCGCGGCAGCTTCGGTCTGCTCACCGGCGACACGCTGCGCTTCTTCGATGTCGCGCTCGCCGCCGAGCCGGTGCGCGTGGAGACGATCGAGCAGATGCTGCCGTTCGCGCTGCCGGTGCGCGGCCTGCGCCTGGGCAGCGTCGAAGTCCGCGGCCGGAACGTGCCGCCTGCTTCCCCTCGCCGGTCCATCTCATGAGCGATCCGTCGGCCGTCGCGCTGAGTGCGCTGCTGGCCGTGCCCGCCGCGCGCGTCGGGCCGCTGACGCAGATCCGCGAGCGGCTGCTCGCCGCCGAGCGCGTGGTGCTCACCACCCACGTCAACGCGGACGGCGACGGCATCGGCGCCGAGGTCGCCGTCGCCGCCTGGCTGGAGGCGCGCGGCCTCGGCGTCACCATCGTCAACCCCACGCCGTTCCCGGACGCCTACCGCTTCCTGCTCTACCGCGCCGGCCTGGTCGCCGAGCTGGACGAGCCGGCGGCCGACGAGGCGCTGCAGCGCGCCGACCTCGTCTTCGTGCTCGACACCAGCGAGCCGCGCCGGGTGGAGGCGCTGCTGCCCTGGCTCACGCCCGAGCGCACGCTGGTGATGGACCACCACCCGCCCGGCCCCGAGTGCGTCGGCACGCTGGCGCTGCGCGACGAGACCGCCGCCGCCACCGGCGAGCTGGTCTACGACCTGCTCACCCTGGCCGGCGACGCGTGGCCGAGCGCCGCGGTGCTCGGCGCCTACGTGGCGCTCGTCTTCGATACCGGCAGCTTCCGGCACGGCAACACCACGCCGCGCGTGCACCTCATCGCCGCCGAGCTGATGCGCCGCGGCGTCGACCCCGAGGAGGTCTACCGCCGGCTCTTCGGCTCGCTGCCGCTGCGCCGCATCCATCTGCTGCGCAGCGCGCTCGGCTCCATGCGCTGCGAGGACGACATCTGCTGGATGCTGGTGCCGAACCAGGCCGTGGAGGAGGTCGCCGCCACCCCGGAGGACCTGGACGGCCTCGTCGAGTACGCGCGCTCCGTGGAGGGCACCGAGGTCGCCATCCTCTTCCGCGAGACGGCCGAGGGCCACACCAAGATGTCGCTGCGCTCCAACGGCGGCGTCGACGTCAACCGCGTGGCGCGCCAGTTCGGCGGCGGCGGCCACGTCAAGGCGTCCGGCGCGCTGGTGGAGGAGCCGCCGCCGCAGGTGGTGCCCCGCGTGCTGGCCGCCGTGCGCGAGGAGTTGGGGGAGTAGCCGTCGCCCTGCCGCCGGCTTCCGGCTACCCGCTACCGGCTGCCGGCTGCCGGCTGCCGGCAACAGAAGCCCTCACCCCCCGGCCCCCTCTCCCGCAGGCGCTATGCATTGCCCACATCTGGCTAAACCGGAACGCCGCGCATCTCCAGGCGGCTGAAGCCGCCGCTACGACGACACCAAGCCCGCCTGCGCGGGCTGGTATCTGCCATGAGCAGACCAGCCCGCGCAGGCGGGCTTGGTGCAGTTCCAGCCGCGGCTGGCGCTGCATCGCTGCGCGATGCACCGGACCACCCAGCCGCCTGGCGCGGAGCGCTCCGCTCCTCTGAAATGTGGGTAATGCATAGCCCAAGCCCGGGAGAAGGGGGAATGGAGCCGACCACCTGCCGTTCTCCCTCTCTCCCGCCTGCGGGCTATGCATTGCTCGCCGTTCGGGGGAGCGGAAAGCGCCGCGCCGGTGCCGACGACCGACAGCCGGTAGCTGGCAGCCGGTAGCCGGTAGCCGGTAACCTCCTTGTGACCGCTTCTTGCGTTCAGCCGCCGCCGGGCGTGGAGACAATCCTGGCACGGGAGGCGGTTTGATCGGCAGGCTACTCGGCCGCAGGGCGATACTCTCCGAGCGCGAGCAGGAGCTGCGTAGCCGCGAGCAGGAGCTGCTGGAGCGGCTCGCGCGCGCGCTGCAGCGCTTCGGCCCCGACGTCGCGCCGGAAGACCTGCAGCGCTTCCAGCAGGTGCGCGAGGCGCTCTCCGGCCTCTTCCTGCTCGTCGTCGCCGGCGAGTTCAACTCCGGCAAGTCCAGCTTCATCAACGCGCTGCTCGGCGAGAAGGTGCTGCCCGAGGGCGTCACGCCCACCACCGACCGCGTCAACATCCTGCGCTGGGGCGAGAGTGTCGGCGAGGAGCTGCGCGAGGCCTACCTGCTGGAGCGCACCCACCCCACCGAGCTGCTGCGCGAGCTCAGCCTCGTCGACACGCCCGGCACCAACGCCATCATCCGCCGCCACGAGGAGCTGACGCGCGACTTCGTGCCGCGCTCGGACCTGGTGCTCTTCGTCACCTCCGCGGACCGCCCGTTCACCGAGAGCGAGCGCGGCTTCCTGGAGCACATCCGCGAGTGGGGCAAGAAGATCGTCTTCGTCATCAACAAGATCGACATCCTCGCCGATGCGTCGGACCGCGCGCAGGTCGTCGGCTTCGTGCGCGAGAACGGCGCGGCGATCGTCGGCCAGGAGCCGGAGATCTTCGCCGTCTCCGCCCGCCAGGCGCTGCAGGCGCGGGCCGCCGGCGACGACGCGCTCTGGCAGGCCAGCGGCTTCGAGGCGGTCGAGAGCTACCTGCACCGCACGCTCGACCAGGAGGAGCGCGTGCGGCTGAAGCTGCTCAACCCGCTGAACGTGGGGCTCAAGCTGACCGCCACCTACAAGGACGTGGCGTTCGAGCGGCTGAAGCTGCTCGCGCAGGACGTGGAGACGATCCAGAACATCGACCAGCAGCTCGCGCTCTTCCACCAGGAGATGCTGCGCGACTTCGAGCCGCGGCTCACCCGGCTGGACGTGCTGCTCACCGACATGCAGCGCCGCGGCGACGCCTTCTTCGAGGAGACGATCCGCATCGGCCGCATCAAGAGCCTGCTCGACAGCGAGGCCGTGCGGCGCGCCTTCGAGAAGGAGGTCATCGCCGAGACGCCGCCGCAGATCGACGAGGAGGTCGGCCGCATCATCGACTGGATCGTCGAGCGCAACCTCAAGGTCTGGCAGGACATCCAGGGCTACATCGACCGGCGGCGCATCGACCGCCACCGCGAGGGCATCATCGGCGAGGTCGGCACCAGCTTCGCCTACAACCGCCAGGGCCTGCTGGACTCCGTCGGCCGCGTCTCGCGCGAGGTGGTGCGCGGCTACGACCGCGAGGCCGAGGCGCGCGAGATCGCCAACCAGGTGCAGGGCACCTTCGCCACCACCGCGCTCGCCGAGGTCGGCGCGCTCGGCCTCGGCACGCTGGTGGCCACCGTCATCACCGGCGCCGCCGCCGACGTCACCGGCATCCTGCTGGCGACGGTGCTCGCGGTCGGCGGCTTCTACCTCATCCCGCGCAAGCGGCGGCAGGCGAAGCAGGCGTTTGGCGCGCGCATCGAGGAGCTGCGCACGCAGCTCAAGGACGCGCTCACCCGCCAGGTGCACGCCGAGCTGGGCCGCGCCAGCGAGCGCGTCCACGAGGCGATCGCGCCCTACCGCCGCTTCGTCGAGAGCCAGCAGCAGAGCCTCAACGAGGCGCGCGGCGAGCTGGTCGCCACCGAGGACGCGCTGCTGCGCCTGCGCGCCGAGATCGAGAAGCGCTGAGCCGCACCAACGACACGGGTATGGACACGAAGCACGCGAAAGAGAACCTCGGCCTGCTCAAGCAGACGCTTCAGGACTTCCTGGACGACGAGTGCCCGACGATGGCCGCGGCGCTCTCGTACTACACGGTCTTCTCGCTGCCCGCGCTGCTGATGCTGATCCTGACCATCGTCGGCGCGTTCGTCGAGCGCGAGACGGTGCAGAACGCGCTCGCCGGGCAGCTCGGCGACCTGATGGGCGCCGAGGCGCGCCAGCAGGTGGTCACGATCTTCAACCAGGCCAACCGGCCCGACATCAGCCTGGGCGTCACCGGCCTGGTCGGCATCCTGGGCCTGGTCCTCGGCGCGACCGGCGCCTTCGGGCAATTGCAGGGCGCGCTGAACAAGGCGTGGGGCGTACAGCCGGACCCGAAGGCGGGCGGGCTGAAGAACTTCCTCTTCAAGCGCGTCTTTTCCTTCGGGATGGTGCTGGCCATCGCCTTCCTGCTGCTCGTCTCGCTGGCGCTCTCCGCCGCGCTAAGCGCCTTCGGCGACGTGCTCGTGCAGATGCTGCCCGGCACGGGCGAGGTGGTGCCGATGCTGCTGAACAACGCCGTCACGCTGGTGGTGATCACGCTGCTCTTCGCGGCGATGTTCAAGGTGATGCCGGACGCGGAGATCGCCTGGCGGGACGTCTGGGTCGGCGCGACCGTGACCGCCGTGCTCTTCGTGCTGGGCAAGTTCGGCATCGGCTTCTACCTGGGCCGCAGCGACCCCGGCCAGGCGTTCGGCGCGGCCGGCTCGCTGGCGATCATGCTGGTGTGGATCTACTACGCCGCGATGATCCTGCTCGCCGGTGCCGAGTTCACGCAGGTGTGGGCGGAGCGGCGCGGCGGCGGCATCGCACCGGAAGACGGTGCGGTGAAGGTGGTGCAGAAGAAGCAACTGGTGCACCGCGACGGCACCGTGGTGGAGGAGCAGGAGCAGGGCGCCGGCGCGCGGCACGTGCCGGACG
>ERZ1066122.586-NODE-586-length-37147-cov-8.372075_pt1 | contig 37147 bp, 47 predicted proteins | sample MGYA00382769_ERZ1066122 | MGnify/ENA primary metagenome ERZ1066122 (study PRJEB33369, sample SAMEA5778352) | biofilm metagenome | biome: Industrial cooling water; feature: Water cooling tower basin; material: Biofilm | place: United Arab Emirates | collected... | reverse complement strand
GTATTCTCTTGGGTGGCCGTCGCCGCCCGAATGGCGACGCGCACCGCTTCGACGGCCTCCACCGTCAAGTCGCCGGCCGAGGTATCCTTCGGGTCCTCGTCGTCACCGCCAGGCGCGGCGGCATCCCGCGCCCGCTCGGCCTCCATCGCCGCGTGATCGGCCAGCACCTCCAGCGTGCCGCGCGGCGGGGGCTGAAAGGTCACCTGCTCCAGCATTGAAGCCAATTCCGCCACCTCATCGACGGCGCCCACCGGAATGAAGGCGTTCCCCGTTCCGGCGGCCACGTCGAGGTGCGCATCGAGGAGCAGCTGGGCCAGCCGGGCCTCGTCAAGATCGTCGAGAGACACCAGCGTGACCGCGAACGACTTGTGGCCGGTCGGTTCGAAGTTCACCCCTGCACGCCGATAGGGCGTGCGGGAGGAAACGATGCGCAGGATCACGCGAGCCACGGGGTCACCATCAGCTGGGCGGTGCCGCGCCAGGTGTTGGTTTCGCCGTTGGCGCCGAGTTCGGCGGTCAGCAGCTTGGCGCCGGCTTCGCGGTTGGACGGGCCGGCGATCAGCGTGGTGGGCTTCATGCCCAGAGGCCGGCCGTGATCACCCTTCATGCCCTCCAGCGCGGCATAGGCGGCGGCATAGTTGGTGGCATTGAGCGGCTGCCGGCTGCCGATGATCATCTGCGGGAAGCCATAGCCGACGTTCATCCGGGCATCAGCGCCATAGCGGAATTCCTTCAGATCGAAGACATTGTCGTCGGTCAGGCTGTCGCGGGCGACGAACTTCCAGTCCTTCCGCATCTGCAGGATGATCGGCCGGATGGCACGGTTCGGGGCCAGATCGGCCAGGAACCACGGCGCACCAGAGCCGCCCTGGCTGTTGCTGTAGGTGCCGTCGGTGCCGTCCTCCAGGATCACCGGGTGATCGGTGTCGAAGAAGAACTGGCCGTCATAGCATTGCGTCGTGAAGCCGTTCTTCAGCAGATCGAATACCAGCTGGCAGGCCTTGGCGCTGGTCGACTGCCCCATCTCTTCGAACATCGGGGCATAGAGGCCGGTGTTGTCGTCCTCGACATCGTTGCGGTCGACCGCGATGGTCAATTCCCAGTCCCGGTTCTTGATGGTGTAGCCAAAGCCCTTCAGGTTCTGCACGACGCGCGGGCCAAGCCACTCTCGCACGCTGGGGAACTTGCCGAGCCAGCCGTATTCGTTGGCACCGGTGCTGCTGCGCACCACCATCGCCACCGCGAGGTGTTCGGTCGGCGCGCGGCCGAGGCCGCGCTGGAAGCTGCCCAGGTGGGTGATGCCCTGCGTCTTCAACAGGCCGGGCGTGACAGTGATCGCCATGGTTTCCTTCCTTCCTTAACCGCGGAGGCCGATGCGCACCCACACGCCGTCGGGCTCGACGTCGTGGATCACGCCAGCGCGGCTGCGCGTGTTGGTGCCGTTGGTGAGCGCCACCTGCTCGTCGTCGACGACGAAGCAATCCTGGCCGCGATGGGCGATGGTGATCGCGTCGCCCGCACCCGAGTTCTTGTACTTGAAGATGCCGCGGCGGATCCGGACGGAAACACCGCCGTTCGTGGCGTTGCCGGTGACCGATTCCTCGAACCGGCCAAGCGCCTGCAGCGTGGTCGCGGTCGAGCCGGGGACGGCAAAGCCAGCAGCGTTCTGGCAGGCGAGGCCGCCAGCGTGGCAAACGGCGTTGGCGGCGACACCGACCACGCGATCGGTGCCGTCGATCAGCGGCGTGTTACGGGGTGCAGAAAGAGGCATCAGCGATTCTCCCAGATCTTCTTGGCGGCCAGGAATTCTTCAGCGGTCAGGCCAGCGTTGGCCGCCGTGTGCAGCTCTTCCTGGGTCAGGCCGCTCGCATCCTTCTGAGCCGGCTGGCCGTTCAGCTGGGCGCCGGCGGTCAGGATCGATGGCGCTTCGTTGAGCCAGGCTTCGAAGCCCTTCTCGTCACGCTGCAGGAACTCCGTGGCCCACTTGCGCAGCGCCGGGGTGACCTTGCCCGCCTCGCAGGCGGCCGTGATGATCCGGTCGTGCCGCTCGGCCTCGAGGGCAGCGAGGCGCGTCTGAGTCTCGGTGAGCGCCTCGACGGGCACGAACTTGGCCGGATCGGGCTTGGCCGCGGCAGCGGCGGCGGTGAACACCTCCTCGGCCGTCGCCGTCGCCGGCAGGCCCAGCGCCGCAGCGGCGGTGGCCATGGCAGCCGGCGCGCGGCCCAGCTGCGAGATGGCGGCCAGGATGGCCTCCAGCGTGGCGTCCTCGGGCAAGCCGAGCGCCAGGGCAATTTCCTTCATGTTCGGGTTCTCCTGGGTGGAAGCGACGGCCGGCAGCTCGTCGATCGCGGGATCGTTCACGAGGCTGAGGTGGATGATCTTGGAAAGGCGCCCGTCCCGGCCGGCCAGGAAGGAGGGCGAAATGTAGCGATACTCGCGCGCTGCGAGCCGGGCGGCGGCCGTTTCGGTCCAGGCCACTTCGGCCCAGATGCCGGCAGTATCGGCCTTCAGCGTGGCCGGATCGATCCAGCCGGCGGCCGGCGCCTGGCCGCCGCCCACCTTGCCGGGGCCGGCAGCGCCGACGCCGTAGACAAGCTGGTGATCATAATCGACCGGGATCTGGCGCCGGCCGGCGTGGGCCACGCTGGCGGCGATCACCGCCTGGGCGTGGGCAGCATCGGCCAGGACATAGCGCCGGCCATCTCGCGTCACCGTCTCGCCCATCGGGAACAGCAGCACGCGCGCGCCGCCGTCCGCCGGCGCCTCCGCCACCGCACCGCAGGTGAGCGGCAGCGGCCGAAGAGAAGCGCCGGCCGCGGCTGTATGCACGGCGAGGCGCTGGGCAGGGGAGAATTTCGGCGTCACCCAGCCGGCATACCGGCGGGCGGCAGCGCCCTTCAGGTCCGGCGGCGGACAGGAGGCGATGTCAGGAGATCGAGGCCCTTATGGCGTGGCAGGCCCGGAAAGAAAAGGGGCGGCACAGCAAGCGCCGTGCCGCCCCTGTTCGGACCGGGCGATCAGGGCTGGCGATAATTCTCCAGCGACTGGCGCAGGTGAATGCGCTCGGCATCATCGCCGATGATCTTCAGCAGCGCCGCCAGATCAGGGCCACGGATGGTCAGCGTGTCATGGCCGTCGGCCAGCGTCGCCACGGCGCGCAGCGCGTCGGTCAGAAAGACCGCCCGGCAGCTGTCATCCTTGCCCAACCCGCCCAGCTCGGCCAGCTCGGCGCGGATACGGCCACCGGGGCCGCCGCCGATATCGTGCAGATCAGCCATGGTTCACCTCCGCACCTTCGCTGGCGGCCGGGGCCGGCAAGGCCTTGGTATCCGACAGGCGCGCGCGGCGGCGGGCGGCATATTCGGCCTTGCCCTTCATGAAGGCTTCGAACTGCGGGCTGGCCCGCCAGCGATCGATGCGCGGATCGCGCTCGATCAGGCCCAGGAACTCGGCCACACGCAGCTGGCCGGCGACATAGCTGCCCGAAACCTCCAGCAGCTTGGCAATCTCCTTGCGGCCCAGCCCGGCGGTGCGATAGCGGATCAGGGCGCGCATCTTGGGATATTCCATGAACTGCACCCGCAGCCGGTAGAGCACCGTGGGCGTCAGCTCCCCGGCCTGCACTGGCACATCCTCGCCGGCTTCCGCCTTGCCTTCCAGCACATCGAGCACCCAGCGCCGGAACGCCTCGCCCTTCGGCGTCTGCGCCTTCATGGCGATCAGCGCCGCGCCGCGCGCCGAGTAGACACGCGTGAGCTGGCGGCCGCCAGCCCCGTCGATCTCGACCAAGAAGGTCATGTCGCTCTCGAACTCTCGCTGGTTTCGAGTGAAGAGCTTGCTCATGGCCCGAACGGGGTCTTGGAAGCCGAGCGCTCGGCCGACTTGAGAGGCCGCAACAAATCGCTGGTTGCCCAAAATGACGACCTCAACTTGTTGGCCGTCAAACGTCTCCATCATGGTTGTCGTGGTCATTACCGTGGCCCTTTCTAGTGGGCTTGGGGGTGGTCAATCTGACCACCCCCTTAGGCACCGGCAACGGGCCGGAACCGGGAGCTAGAAACCTGACGGTAGGCAGGCGCGCTTATTCCCCTCACGGGTATTGTATTCGCGCACTCCCGGCGAAATCGCCTTGCGACCGGCATCCAGAAAATGTCCGCTGTCGCTCATCTCGGCTGAGTCCCGCCGCTACCGTTTCGGGTGTTTCTAGCACCGTCGGAAAGCTTGCCTGCGAACCGGCGCTTCGTCAAGCTGCCGGGCCATCCAGATAGGAGAGCCCCGATGCGCTTCGCACTTGTTTGTCTATTGTTTGCTTCTGCCGCTGGCCCAGCCGCTGCAGAGCAGATCTACGGCAAGCCCTATGGCTATGAAGACGTCCAATGGCACTTCTCCGCCCCATCGGCCGAGCCAGCGACCGCCAGCGTGGGATCGGAAATGGTCAGTCGGGTGCGGATCGGGACAGCCCGGATCACCCACTATGAAGGCCCGCGCCGGATCGGCATCAAGGGCGGCAACCTGTGGAACGATTCCTATCTGGCCCTCACCGAGCTGAGCAGCGGCATCGCGGCCTGCAAGTATGATTATGGCGACAAGCTGTGCCTGGTTGACCAGGACAAGGATGGCCAGTTCGAAGCTGGCGGGCGGCTGTCGGCGACGGGGCTGGAACTGGAGCCGTTGAAAGCGCCGCTGCCCTACGCCCCGCCACGCGCCGAGACGGTGCGCGATCCCGCCGGTGACCTGCGCGCCTCTCTGGTCTTTCTCGGCGAAGCGGCCGGCGTGCTGCGCTTTGCCCACCGAGAATACAAGGGCGATCTGGCCCGTCCGGCGTTCACGGAGGAACTGAGCTTTCCCAAGCCGGCCAGCTTCCCGGCCGATATCGCAATCAAGGATATGGTGATCGAGGTGCAGGGCGTCTCCAACGCCGGCATCCGCTACGCGATCAAGAAGGCCGGCAGCGCGCCCTGAGAAGCCGCTGGACTCCCCGCCACCCGCCTGTTGCCATCCCCGCTTTACAGCAACGGGAGCGAATCGATGTCGATGGGGCTGTTTGGGATGTTCCTTGAACACCAGATGGGGCTCACTGCCGCGACCTTCCGGCCAGAGTTCGGCGACCCGACCGAGGTCATCGGCCTGCTTTGGCCCTTCGTCGAGGCCCTGCAGCAAGAGCCGGCGAAAACCTACGTCCTGACGATGCCCTATAACCCCGACGGCGAGGCCGATTTTGATGTGATGCTGATGACGCTGGCCGTCGCACCCGACGAACCGATGGTGACCCGATCAGACGCGGCACTGACTGTCTGGCACGAACGTGTGACGCAGGCGATTGTCGTCTTGGGAGCGAACGCGGCGCTGGGAAAGCCAGTGATTCTACCACCACGCCAACTATCGAAGGCCCATCGTCAGGTGGCGGCCGCCTGCCTGTGGCTCCACGAAATGGAGCTTCCTTATTTCCCTGGCACGGTCACTGCGCCGACGATGCCGCCGGGGCGCGCATAAGCGCCGCAACGGCGTCGCTGATCGGGTCAATCCGTCCGGCCCTGATCGCATTTTCCACCGCCTGGCGAACTTCGTTCAGCAAGGCCGGATCGGCTCCACGGGCCGTCTCGATGTTCGCCGCCATCACGGCGCGGGCTTCGGTCATGTCCATCATGCACTCTCCCTTGAAAATCCGGCCGGCCTCGGGCATATCACCCGGGCCGGCGCATGCGTGGCCGTCTCTACCGCTTCTGCGGCAAGCGCCTGGGCGTACGAGCCAGGGCCGGCATCACCCCCTCACCAGAACCGAACGCCGCGCGATCGCAGCCATGTTGCTGGCGTCCGTGGGCCGCAGTGATTTCAGATAAAGCTCGCCTTTGGCCGTCGGGCGCAGCACAGCGTGCCAATCCTGCTCTCCAAGGCGATGGTGGGCGACGAAGGCCGTCCCGTCCCTGTAGAGCCGGCCGCGCGCGAAGATTTCCGGCGCGCGCCGATAATCCGCTGGCATCACACCCGGCCGCTTCGCCAGCTGCTTCGCTGCGTCTTCGGCCGACAGCCGGATCGGGCCGGGCGCCAGGCCGAGCAGCTTTGCCGTCCGCCTGTCGAGCTGCCCGATTTCAACATGGCGGCCGCGCCGGCCCTTGGCCAGGTCACGATAGTCGAGGCCGCCGAGTTGCCATTTGTCTCCCTCTTCAGCAAACCGGCCCCCGGTGTCCCGCTTTCGCCTGGCGGCGATTTCGCTCAGTTTGGCCGATCTGGCCTTCTTGCCGGCGCGATTGCCGCTACGGCCGGCCGTTTCAATGTCGTCAACGCGGCTTGAATCGATTCCGCTGGCATCAACCGCCGCCGTCACCACGCCGAGCAGCTCGGCGAGCAGCGCCGCCAGTTCGGCGATCTGGCCCGCGCGCGCCAGGGCGAGCATGGCGTCCAGCCGCGCGCGGTCGGGGCGGCCGCCGGGCAGCGTCTCGATGATATCGGCCAGGGCCGGCTCGAGGAGGCCGGGCACGCCGGCCGCGCGCGCCAGGCTTTCGGCGGCCTTGTCCATCACCAGGCGGGCGCGTGCCGTGCCGGGGTTGTAGGCGAAGCCGGGATCGATGCCCTGCGGCACCACCACCACCCGCCCGGCATCGCCGTTGGCACCGCGCCGCCAGAACTGGGTGGTCGCCGATCCGAACCCGCGCCGGGTCAGCTCGGCCTCGGTGGTCACCGCCAGGCCGCGCCGTTCCAGCGTTCGGGCGTTGAGCTGGGTGACGGTGCAGCGGCAGTTCCAGCCGTTTGGCGGAAAGTGCGTCTGCCAGAAGGGGTGCTCCACTGGCAGAACGATATCGTGCCACAGCCGGTGCTGCGGCCGCGTCCGCCGATCCATCACGGCGGAATAGCGCAGGAAGGGCATCAGCTGCCGCCCGGCCCAGATCCGGCCCCACAGCGCGGTGGCGCGCGCCATCCTGAGGTTGGTGTCATAGATCGTGCGCAGTCGGCGTGGGCCGACGATCACCGCCTCGCCGGTGCCGGTGAGATCGGGATCGATGACGCGGCCCCACCAGCCGGCGGCCTCCAGTTTCGGCTGCAGATCGGCCTTCCAGCTCTCGAAGGTCTGGCCGCTGGCCTGGGCCTCGAGCAGGGAGACGTGGATCTCGCGCAGCAGGTCCACCCGCGCCACCTTGGAGACCGTGAAGGACGCGGGGTGCTCGTCTTCCCAGGTGTCGGTCCAGCTGACCGAGGTGCGATAGCTCTTGGCATCCAGGAAGGCGATCGCGTCTTCCGGCGGCAGCGTGACGAGCTGGCGGATATCGACCGGATCAGGCATCGCCGCAGCGCCCTTGACGGCGTGCCGTCGGCAAAGAGGCGCGAGGCCGGCCGGCGGGTCGACGGCGCGGCTTGGCCGCGACGGTGAGCCCGTTCGACGTCACGCTTTAGGCTCCGGCGCCGTCACGGTTGCCGCCGCGCGCACCGCGAAAGCGCCGGCCAGCAGGCGGCGGGCCAGCTCGGCCGGGTCCATCGCGGCCAGGCTCGGCGCCAGGGCGGCGATCGCCTCGTCATAGCTGCTGGCGGTGTTCAGCGCGGCCAGCAGCGGCTCGACGATCGGCGCCATCACCGGCTCCCACCCTTCATCCAGCAGCGCCTGGGTGGCGGCGTCGATTTCGTCAGTTTCCGGCGCGCCCTGCGAATTGGCGGTGGCCGGCGGGCCGCCGTGCGGCGCTGAGAGGCCGTAAGAGGCCGTAAGAGGCGGGGTGCCGGGCTTTTGCCGGGGAACACCGGGGCCGGGGGCGCGCGGCGCGCTGTCAGGCCCGTTTCCGGGCGTCGCGGATTCCGGCGCGCCGGGCGCATGCAGCAGGGCCTCGCCGTCGACCGGATCGGGCAGCTGCAGCTTGTCCCGCACCACGCTCATCGCCACCCGGCCGCCCAGGCTCACGTAGCGCTCGACACCAGTCATATAGGCGTCGAGGTCCTCTTCCTCCGGCCGGCCGATCTTCAGGCGCGGATAGGCGGCACCGGGTTGGTGCGGGAAATTGAGATCGATGATCGGGCGCACCAGGTCGCGGTTGATGGTGGCGGCCAGCAGCTTGGCGTCGGCCCGCTCGATATCGCTGCGCACGTCGTTGTGCTCCCGGCCGGAGCCGCCCAGGCCGCCGCCCTCGCTATCGGTCGTGGCCGTCTGGCCCAGCACCGCCTTCGAGATCTGCTTGTCGAGATACTCGGCCAGCCGCTCGAACACGTCGGGGCCGGGGCTGCCGGTGGGCGAGGTGAACTCCATCGTCATCGAGGATGGCACCACGGCGGCGGCATCGCGGCTGATCTGGGAGACGGCGCGCAGCAGCTCGCGGATCTGCTGCTCGGTGGCGCCGGGCTGATATTTGCCGACCCGGATCGGCAGGCCATAGACCTCGGCGAACTCCACCCAGTCCTTCAGGCTGAAGCTCTTGAAGAGGAACGCCCAGGCCACCGCGCGGGCGAGGCCCGAGCGCACCGGCAAGCCGCTCTTCGCCGGGTGGACGTGGGCGATGAACTTGAACGGGGCCAGCCGGGTGGGCGCGCCGGCGCCGCGCAGCAGCGGCGTGGTGCCGTCGATCTGATCGAACTCGAACCAGCGCGGATCGCGCCAGATCAGCTTTTCGGGCAGCCACGGGCCGCCGCCCTTCCATTCCGGCCAGACGATCTCGGTGAAGCTGAAGCCCTTGCCGACGGCATCGAGGATATCGAACAGCTCGGCCTCCAGCCTGTCGCGCCGCAGCCAATCGCGGATCAGCTCGGCCTTCTTCCGATCTTCGGGCGCGTCGCTGGCGGCCTCCACCGTCACGTCGAGCTGGCTGACCTGGCGCTTCCGGGTGCCAAGCACCGACAGATAATGGAGGTCGCGCTCCTCGATCTGCTCGGCCAGTTCGAGATAGTCCACCATGTTCCCGTCTTCGGCGCCGCGCAGGATGGAGGCCAGCCGGCCGGGATCGAGGCCGGCCACGGGGTTGCCCGACAGAATCGAGCGCTGCGTGGTCATCGCCGGGGCGGCGATTTCCCTGGTCATCAGATCGCGCAGCGGCGTGACGCCATCGGGGCCAAGGATGGTGGGGCGGCCAAGGGCATTCTGGGCCATCAGGGCTGTTCCTTTTCGACAAGCTGGCGGCCGGCCGGCGTGATCCGGATCGCATTGCGCGCCGGCGAACGGCCGGGCGCGCAGCGTTCAACGAGGCCGAACTTCTCCAGCCCGTCGACACTGGCCAGCAGCGGCCCCAGCCGGCCGAGCAGCACGGTCGGCCGGTGGCGCAGCTGGCGCAGGATTAGCTGACCGCCTGGCGAGAGCTGGGAGAAGCGCGGCGTCACCACAGCCCCTTCGCATTCGGCTGCCAGTCGCCAGAATGATCGGGCCGCATCGTAAGCCGCCGGCTGCTGGTGCCGGCCGGGGCGCCGCCGCGGCGGACGGGGTGATAGGCATATTCGGCCGGCGGAAAGTCCCCCAGGCGCGAGGCGATGGCAGCCGCCCAGAACCTGTCCGCGTGCACGCTGTCTTCATTGACCAGGCGCACGCCGCCACCGGCGCTGGCCACCTTCTTGATGGCGCGCAGATCGGCGCGGATGATCGGGCACGGCGGCACCCGGATCAGCCCGCGCTCGAAGCGCATCGCCAGCGACAGGCCAAGATCGAGGCGGGTCGGCCCGGTGAGCAGGAAGCCCACCACGCGGTCGCCATGGCGCGCTTGCGCGTCTTCCACCACCTTCTCGCCCATCCCGGTCTGATCGATGCCGGCCTGGAGGACGCGCCGGGTGGCGAACAGCTCATCGAAATAGGCGTCTTCCTCGGCGAAGGTGCGGCCCACCTCCTCGCGGCGGTCGCGCAGCCACATCACGTCACCCACCAGCTCGAAGCCCCAGGTGATCTGGCCGTCGCGGCGGCGGGCCACGTCGCGGCCGATGATATGGAGACCGCCGCCATAAAGCTCCGGCCGGCCGGCGTCCTGGTGCTCGCAGGCGGCCAGATCCTCCGGCTTGATCAGGCTGCCGCTGCCGGCCGCCGGAATGCAGTCGAGTTCCTCGGCTGCGGCGTCGCCATAGGTGGCGCGGATATCGGCCTCCCACTCGGTCAGCGGCGGGATCTCGCGGCCCTTCAGGCGCGCCATCATCGCGATGCGATGGTAGAGCCCGTCGGCGATGGCATCGGCGAAGCTGATGGTGATCACCGCGCCCTTGCGCCGGCCGGCGCGGACTTCGTCGCACAGCTGGTTGAACGGGTTGTCGACGCCGTCGTGGGTGGAAACCACCACCACCTGGCCACCCCACATCAAGAGCGCCAGCGCGGCCTTCAGCACTTCGGCCAGGTTCTTGTGGAAGGCAGCTTCGTCGACGATCACCAGGCCCTGCTTCCCGCGCAGGACCCTTGGCACGGACGGCAGCGCGACGATCTTGAAGCCAGAGGCGAAGCGGATCCGGAACGCGCCGATGGCGTTCTTCTCGTCATCCTCGAAGATCTCGGTGTCGATGGCCTCGGCCGCGATCGCGAAGGCGCGCGCCCACATCGCGCAGGCATCGATGAACTCGCGCGCCATCTCCTGGTCGTAACCCATGTACCAGGCGTTCATGCCGCCGGCCGAAGGCTGGGCCGCGGCGCGCAGCACGGCAAAGGCGGCAAGCCCCCAGGTGAGGCCGATACGCCGGCTCTTCTCGATCACCAGCAGCGCGGTGCCGGCGAACAGCGTCTCGTTGGTCCGCCGCTGATAGCCCAGCAGCAGATCGCCGGGCGGCAGGCCGGCAAAGGCGCGCTCCGCCTCGTCGCGCTCCGCCGCGCGCTGATCGGCCAGGATCGCCGGCGCCGCCATCAGCCGGCGCCCAGCACGGCGTGCCGGATGGCCTCCACCGCTTCCTTGGTCAGGCCGGCGCCGCCCTTCTTGGCGGTCTCTTGCACCTTGCCCATGAACTCCTTCTTGGCCTCTTCGCGGTCTTTCCGGCGGCGATCGGCGTCGGTTTTCCGGGCGCTGGCCAGCTGGCCCAGGGCGCGCGCCAGAAACATCGTGTTCTCGGGGTCCAGCGTCACCATCTCGCCGGCGTTGGTGGCGGTCAGCAGGCGCAGCACCATCGAATGCATCAGCTCGAGGTTCAGCTGTTCCAGCTTGGCGTCGTCGCCCACCGGCGCCGCCTCCACCAACGCCTTGGCCATCTCCCGGCTGTGACGCAGCTCCGCGCCGATCTCTTCCAGGCTCTTGGTGTGGCGCGCCAGGGCCGAACGGCTGACAGGCTGGCCCAGCTTCATCAGCTCATCGCGGATCTGATCGATCGTCCAGCCCTTCTCGATCCGCAGATCCGAGATCAGGCGTTTGATCTCGGGATCCAGCTGGTCGATCGTCGACGGCCGGTGGCGCAAAGGGCGGCGCATCAGGCGGCCTTCGGGCCGGGCCGCTGCACGCCGGGCACGCTGGCGCGGCCGCTGGCGGCGTCTCCGCCGCGTTCGGTGAGCGTCGCCACCACCAGGCCGCCGGGCAATTCGTCGGCCGTGGCGAGGCCCTGCTCGGCCAGCCAGGCGATCTCGCCGCGCACCTGGTCCCGGCTGGCGGCCAAGCCCAGCGCGTCGAGCGCATCCACCAGGATCGAGCTGTTCAGGGCATAGCCCGGCGCTTCGGCGAGCAGGCGCAGGATGGCCAGGCGGACGTGACGGGCGAAGTGGGCGGTATAGTTCATGGTTCACTGGCCTTCATCAGGAATTCCTCGATGCGCTCGACCCCGACTGCCGAGGCGCGCGCGTCGCCGCGCACGCCGTCCAGCTCGGCCTTCAGCGTGCTGTAGAGGCCCTTCAGCTCGGCGATGTCGGCCTTGGTGGCGAGGTTCTCCATCTGGGTTTCCAGCCTGGTCAGCCGATCGCCGTGGGCGCTGATCTTGGCGGACTGCTCCTTCCAGGCGTCGCTCTTTCGCCAGTCACCCGAACGGATGAATGTGAACAGCGCCACGATCGCTGCGAGCGCGGCGATAGAGACGGCCACAACACCGAGGTTCACATCGATGGTCATCACGCTGTTCACTTGTCCCTCGTTCTGGATCGGTCGCGCCGCTCCACCCGGCTCTGGCAGTCGATGCAGCGGCGTGCCGATGGCAGCGCCGCGCGGCGGGCTGGCTCGATCTCCTCGCCGCAGCCGATGCATTCGGCCGTGCCCTCTTCGCGCAGTGCCGCCGCCGCCCGCTGGATCCCGATCTGCCGGGTCCGCTCGATCGCCAGGGCGGCTTCGTCCACGATGTCCATCGCCGGCCTCACCGGGTTGGATCGGGCAGGCTTTCGCCCACCGCGCGGCCGGCAGCCTGGGCGGCCATCAGGTCCCGCCAGAACGCCTGCCAGCCCAGCACCTGCAGGCGGTAGATGTCGCCCTCTTCGGCAGTGTCGATCAGCTGCAGGCTCAGCCGGGCGATTTCCCGATCCTGGACAACAACGAGCTCGGCGCCGGCGGGATCATCAGGCTGGGCGGCGGCGCGGGCAGCGCCGGGCAGATCGGTGCCGCCGGCGCCACCCGCACCGTTCCGGCGCACCCTGTCACGCAGACGCTGACGAGCAGCAGCAGCATCGCTGCGCACAGATTTGATCGCGTCACTGGTTTTCTCCTCGATGCGTGCGGCGGCCGCCTTGCCGCCGGTTTCGGTCACCGCCTTGGCGGCTCCGGCCACAGCGACAGAGGCCGCCTGGCCGGTTTCCCACTTGATGTCGGTGCGGCGCTCGACCCGGCGTTCCGAACAGCGCGAGAGCGCCAGCGCCGCCACCACGGCGATCACCAGCACAACGAGGCCGGGGATCCAGCCGCTGTCGTTGATCCAGTCTTTTGCGCGTTCGGATAGTTTGGTCAGCACGGTTCCCTCCCTGGCCAGCTTGCCGTCGAAGGTCGGAGATACGGTTGCGGGTGCGCTCGTCATGATCAGACTGCCGTGTAGAGGTTGGCGCCCTGCCGAACCGCCGCATTGCCGGCCATCGGGCCAGCTGTGGCACGGTTGGCCAAGCCGGTGCTGTTGTTGTCCCAGGCGGCCTTGTCGCCGTGCATGAACAGCTTGCAGGCTAGGCCGGCGGTATCGCCATTGGATGCAAACGCCGCCGGATCAAACTGTGCCCGCACCAGCGGGTCATAGTGATCCGGCAGCACGAAGCTGCTGTTGCCCCAGGTCGCCCAGAAATACTCCAACTGCAGCGTGGCGAGCGCGCCGCCGGTGCCGGTCGCGAACATCGCCGAGCGATTGGTGCTGCCGAAAATGGTGGCCATGTTCAGGCTGTGGCCAGCGGTATAGGTCGTGGTGTTGAAGCTGCCCGGAGCCTGCAGAACCCCGTCGATATACCAGAACACGCCTTCGGCGAAGGTCGGCTGCGTCAGGTCAACAATCACCAGATGCTTGCGCCAGACATCGGGTGCCGGAACGATGGCACTGAGCCGCCAGTTGTTCACCGCACTGCCGCCGAGCGAAATGATTCGCCGCGTCGTCGCGCCCGTGCTGTTGAACCCGATGAAATTGGCGTTCGACGGCGAGCCCCAGATCGGCGCGTTGGCATTGGCCTGCTGGGTGTCGCGGGTGCGCCAGGCGAACACGAACCGCTGCGCCGCGCTGTCATTGGTGTCGCCGTTGGAGAAGGTCCCGAAGCGCGACCAGGCCCGGTTGGCGCCATCAAAATTGTCCACGCGCGAATACTGGACGCCAGAAGCGGTCTGGATCAGCCAGGTGTAGGCGAAGCCATTGAGCGTCACCGTCACCGATTTCGGGGTGTTCGGCGTTGCCGGGCTGGTCGATGTGACCCGGATGAACTTGCCGGGGCTCACGGTGCTCGGGTTGGCAACAGGATTGGTGCCCAGCTCGTCGTCGGCAGATTCCACGGTGCCGTTGACGACGCTCAGCGCCATGTTGTTCGGGCCGCCCACCACCCGCTGCCAGCCCGTGTTGTAGGAGAAGGACAGCAGCGCCTCGCCAACACCGGTCAGGCGGACATAGGGGCGTTCCAGGGCCTTGTTGATGGTCTGCGTGGCGAAGTCGATATAGGCCGGCGCGGCCAGGGCGCCCTTGCCGGCTGCCGCGCCCTTGCTCGCATAGTGCGCGATCGCTTCGTCCAGCGTGGTCGGCAGCGTGCTGGTCTGGCCAACAAAGGCCGCGTTCAGCCCGGCCGCCGAGAACGGAACGATGCTGTCGGAACCGAAGCCGCGATTGACATGCTGCTGCGCGCCGGTCGCGAAGGTGACGATATGCACCAGGTTGTTCAGGCTGATGGAGCTGCCTTCCTGCGCGGCCAGCACCGCATACTGCGGCGCGCTGCCAGAGGCGCCATCCCAGGAAACGATGGTGTTGTGGGCGAAATAGCCATAGCGCGAACGCTCGATCGAAAGGCCCTGCGGCACGGTCGCGGCGCCAATGTTGCCGACCACATAGGGGTGATAGGGCGCCAGTGGCGCATCGGAAATGAAATAGACCTGCGCCACGCCGCGCGTGTTGCCGTTGATGAACACATTGCCGAACAGTTGAATGTCCTGCCACGGGCTTGTGTTGGAGTTCATGAACGTCTGGATGAAGTCGATGTGCGGATCACCCGGATCGCCACCCTTGGCAATTGGCCGGGTGCCAAAGCTCCAACTCAAGATGAACCGGGGCTGCACGTTGCCATTTGCCGGATAGCCCATGGAGAAATAATCCATGTAGATCCGGTCAAAGGTGTTTTTCGTCACCAGAACCGTTGAAGATGCACCAGTGGGCAGGCCGGTCGGCTTGATGGCGCTGCCGCAATCGGTGAGCAGATTGCTGTCGAACGTCATGTTCCGATTGGGTGTCAGCGAACCGCCACGGAAGCCCCAGGGCAGGCTGCCCAGCATGGTGCGCTGCGCTGGAAGGCCAGGCTGAGCATCCCACACGATCTGCTTTGACAGGATGCCGAGCGAATTGTTGGTGTGCAGGGTGGCATTGGATGCGCCACCGCCGGTCAAGTTGGTGGAGACGATGTTGCCGCCGGCCACAGTGAAGGTGCCGGTCGGCAACGTGGTGTAGGTGACGCTGCCGTTGGCCGAGTCAAACCGCAGATTGTAGGTGCCGTCAGCAACATCGTTCCCGATGAACGCGCTCTGGATCGTCAGGGCGGTGACAACACCGCTCGCGTTGTAAGTCGGAACGATACAGGCATATTCCTTGTAATCGTTCTTCAGCGGGTCGAGCGGCACATCAGGGTTGCCGTCGTAGCCGGCATGGATCCAGTTCCGCGCGAACACCAGATCGCCGTTCTGGCCAGAGAACAACACGCAGGCCGGCGTCGTGCCACCCCACTGCGTCGTCGTGATCTCGAAATCGTGCCACTGCAAATTGTAGCTGCTCAGCGGCCGCAGATTGACAATCCGGCTCTTTGCCAGGGCGCTGGGCTGGCGCTGCCAATAGGCGCCGATCAGCTGCGTTGCCGGGTTCTTGGCGCGGAAAATAAGCGGCGCCGAAGGGCTGCGGTTCTGGAAGATCGTGCCCGGATTGTAGGTGCCGGGCTCGACTTCGATCAGGCCGCCGTTGGTCCACAGGCTGGCCGGGATCAGCGCCCAATCCGCATCGCTGGCGACAACGAAATCAGCTGCCGGCGGCGGTGCCACCGCCACAGCGCCGCGGCCCAGAAAGCCGCGCGCGACATCGCCCGCCAGGCCGGGAAAGGCGAAGCGCGGGATCACTGCGAAAAGCGGACGAACAGGCCAGCGCCGGTACCGGTGGTGCGGCGGGCGCGCCACAGCACGCCGTTTTCCCGGCTGAAGATCGGCTCGGTGGCGGGTGCCGTGATCGTCACCACCGTGCCCAGGTTGGTGGCCGGCAGGGGGGTCGCGCCGCCATCGAAGCTCTTTTCCAGCACGATCGCGCCGGTGGCGCCGCCGTCCAGCCGCACCGCCACATTGGCGGTTCCGCTAAAATCGAACCAGGGCGTCACGGCACCCACAGCGTTGAGCTGATTTTCGCTGGCCTTCTCGGCCAGATCTGGGCTGCTGGGTGTCAGGCGGGCCATCAGGCAATTCCTCTCGAGCGTTCGAAAGATCGGGTGACGAACAGGACGCCGGCCATCGCGGCCAGCGCTGTCCAGTCGGTGGGCTCCACCGGTTCCTGGCGGATCAGCTGCACCAGCGGCACCGTCACGGCGCGGGCGAGCAGCAGGCCGATCATCCAGCCGCAGAAGGGCCGCCAGGCGCGGATGAAGAAGGCCCAGAGCGAGCGTGGCGGGTGCGCCGGGCCGGTCCCGGCGGCCAGCTGCTCGCCGGCGGGCTTGAACGCCGGCGTTTCATTGAGTTCTTCATCGCCCAAGGGCGATGAAGCGGCCGCAGCAGCGCTGGCGGCCGCCTCCGCCAGCTTGCCGGCGTGCTCCTTGGCCGCAGCGATCGCCGCGCCGATCAGCCCACCGGCCATCAGACGTCCCCCAGCGCGGCGGCGCGGTTCAGCCAGCCCTCCAGGAACTTCTTCTGCGACGGGTTGGCGGCGACGATCGCGCGATAGCGCTCGGCCACGACAGCCCGGAAAGCCGCGCGCAGATCGAGGAACGGCACGGCAGCGGCCGCGGCCAGGGTGCGCGGCCCGATCTGGCCGTCCTCGGCCAAGGCGCTCGCCAGGCCGGTGCGGTTGATCGCCCGCTGCAGCAGCCGGGCGCCGTTGGTGCGGCCGGCGTTCACGGCCTGATCGAACACCATGCCGTCCACACCGGCCGGCAGCTCGTCGCAGCGGGAGGGCACCCAGAAGCACCAGAGATAGAGATAGGCGGCGGTGTCGGCACGCAGCCGGCGGATCGTTTCGGCCGTCACTGGGCCGGCAAAGCCGTCGATCGTGTCGGTCAGCAGCCGGCGCACGCGCGGGTTCATCGCCGCCTCGCCCTGGAGGAAGCGCAGCGAGATGCCGAAATTGGTGGCGCCGCCGCGATCGGCCTTCAGATTGTTGAAGCCGCCCTCGTGCTCGAACAATCGCTCCAGGCAGATCGAGAAGCGGTCTCCCGCGTCACGCCCGGCCCAGCCGAACTGCGCGCGGCGGACTCGAACGCCGCGCCCATCATCGATTGCTTCATCGGGCAAGCCCGATGAAGCCGGCCGGCGGAAATTGGGCACGGTTGAACCGGCAGGATCAGGGGAGGCGGCGCGGGACATGGCCAGCACCTTGCCCGCGCGGGCGATGGCGCTTCAGGTCCGGCGGCGGACAGGAATTTATGGCTGGGAGAAGAGGTCCGGCCCGCGTTCCCGGCGGGCTTCGGCGAGCACTTCATAAACCCAGCTGCGCGAAATGCGCAACTGGCGGGCGATCTCGTCGCCAGAGAGGTCCTTGGCGGCCAGATCGAGCACGGCGCGGCGGCGCCACGGCCCCAGCGGCAGCACGATATCCGATCCGGCGAAGTGATCGCAGAAGGCCCGCGCCCGCGCCGCGCCCAGCGCCTTCACGATTGGGTGGCTGGCCGCCAGGCCGGCCTCCGGCGGCCAGCGCGGGACATAGAATTTGCCGCCGCCAAACGCCCAGGCGAGCGCGCAATAGCCATCGTGGCCGACAACGGCCACCAGCTCGTCGAGCAGCTCGCTGGAGCGGGAGGCGGCGGCGAGGTTCACGCAGGCGTTTCGGCGGACTTGAACGTCGAAACAATCGAAGGCGCGCCGGCCCTCAGACGGGCGCCCAGCGCGGCCGCGAGCTGCTCGAGCTGCGTCTCGGTGAGCGTCATCACGCCGGCGGACTTGAACGCCGGCGCATCATTTGCGGCTTCGACGCCCGAGCGCGTCGAAGCGGGCCCGCCGGTGGCCAGAATTTCCGCCGCCAGCGTTGCCAGCGCGGTGCCGGGCTGTTCGATGCCCGCGGCTATCAGGCGGGCGAGGATCGCCTCGCACAGGCGGAGTTTCAGCGTCCAGACGGGATCGGCCAGGCCTTCGGTGGACTGGTTCCAGCCGTTGCGGCTGGCGATCGCCTTCAGCGCCTCGATCAGCTTGTAGACGTGGCTCTGGTTCACCCAGCTCAGCCGCTCGATCCCGGTCTGTCGCCGGGCAAAAGCGTTCAGCGCAGCCTCGCTGGTGTTCCGGATCACCCCCATCAGGCCGAGCGAGATCAGCATCGCGCGCGCCTTCTTGGCGGCCGGGTTGCTGGCCCGGCCGCTGGCCGGCCCAGAGCGCTTTTGGGCCTCCCAGCCCAGCCGCTTCATCTCCGCCAGGGCAGCGTCCAGCTGGGCCACGGAAAGATCGGCGGCCGAGCGCTGGCCGGTGACGCGCTCGAGGACGAGGCGATAATCCTCCTCCTCGAGGCGCAGGTCGCGACGCGCCAGGTGCAGCTTGGCGATCATCGTCCGCCGCTGCGGATCGGGCGCGAACCGCGCCAGCCGGGCGCCCTGGGTGCGGGCGGCGGCCGTCATGCCGCCGCCTTCTCGTCTGGATCGGTCACCGCTTCGGTGGCCTGGCTCTTGTCGGCCAGGAGGGCGATGAAGAACTCCTCCTTCTGGGCGATGGCGAAGCCCAGCGCGAGCAGCGTGTCGCGGACGTCGATGTTGCTGGCGACATCGTCGTCCAGGATCGACACGCCGTCGGGCGCGTCATAGGCGAGCGCCTTCATGATCATCGGCTTGTCGAGCTCGGTCTTCACGCGCAGCAGCGCGTTCCAGCCGTGGCCCTCGATCAGGTTGATCGCGTGCTCCTCGGGCTTCGGAAAGGCCAGGGAGGGCTTCGAGAGACGCTCGCCGATCAGGCAGCCGGCCAGTTCCACGCTCTTGCGCTTGCCGTCGGTCAGCTGCTCGCTGTTCGCCGCCCACCAGGGCTTGGCGGCGGCCAGGATCGCCTTCATCTCGACAGCGAGCGGCTGCTGCTTCTGGGCCAGCTCGGACTTGATGGCGGCGATGGCCTCGTCGGCCTCGGCCGCCAGCCGCTCGATCTCGGCCGACAGGGTGGCGAAGCGGCCGACGCGGGCGACCAATTCTTCCAGGCTGGTGATCGCCGGGGCCGCCGGGGTCTTCATGCGCTTGGGCATTCGAGTTCTCCTCTCAAGTGGGTGAGGCCGTCGGCCTCGGCGATGATCAGGGCGGTGTCGCAGGTGGCGCACTCGGCGGTGATGCGACCGACGTTCCACTGGCGCTGGCCGCAGCCGGGGCAGTGGCAGCCGGTGTGCAAGAGCAGGCCGGGCGCGATCGATGCGGGATAGCGAATGCCCAGTGCATTCGACACACGGCGGGCCAAAGCGGCGCGGCGGCTTTCGGCAAAAGACGCGAGAACCAACTGCAGGTTGCGCGAGGCGGAAGGCGCCGTCATGGCGCCACCTCCTCGATCAGTTCGGCCGGCGATCGCGCCGTTCGCAGCGCCCGGCCGATCTGCAGCAGCTGATCGGCAACGTGGGCGAAATCGGTGTTCCGGTAGCGCCAGTGTTCCACCCGCTTGCAGGCGTGCATCACGCTGGTGTGATCGCCATAGCCGGTGAGCCGCGCGGTCTGCGGGTAGCTGGTGTCGGCAATCTTCTGGACCAGCCACACCCACAGGAAGCGCGGCTTGGTGAACCGCTGTTCGCGCACCGAGCCGCGCAGATCACGGACATCGATGCCGAATTCAAAGGCCACCAGCTCGGCCAGGCGGTCGATCCACACCCGCGGGAACAGGCTGGCACCTGGCAGCGCCATGCCGCACATCACCGTGCTCTCCAGCGCCGCCAGCCGGCTGCGCAGCTGGTCGATCTCGGCCAGGATGGCTGCCCGATTGGCGGCATCAGCCGACAGCCGGGAGGAGACGGGAGCGTTCATGCCGCCCTCCCGAGCTGAAGCGGGTTTTCGCCGGCGGCGATCAGATCGTGGTGGACCTCAAGGCCATATTCGAGCAGCCGGTGAATCGCCTCGTCAGCCGTCTCGCCGGCCTCAAGGGCGACGTTGCGCACCTTCTCGGCTGTGGCTGGGTGCAGTGCCTGCAGCAGCTCGATAGCGGTCCGGTGGGTGACGTGCAGCGGATAGCGAGCACGCGGCAGCTTCACCGGGGCTGTCGCCCTGGCAGGCTGGGGCGGCTCGGCGGTTGGCCCCACCGCCGCCACGTGCGGCGCCAGGCGATAGCCGCGGCCGCGCTGACCTTCGATCACCAGATGCGGGCGCTTCAGGCGGATCGATCTGATGATCGGCACGAGATCTGAAGGATCGAGCCCGAGCGGAGCAGACAGGTTCTTGCCCGAGACCCACTCGCCGGCCCCCCGTTCAAGCATGGCCAGCAGCTTGGCGGCACGGTCGGGCAATGGCTTCAGGCCGGCCGGCGACGCTGGGGGCGGCAGAGCGTCCTCGGGGGACCAGCCCGGCGCCAGCCGATAGCCGGACCCGCGCGGACGCACCGTTTCGATAGGAGCGCCCAGCTCTTTGCGGGCTTCGGCGATCGCCGTTGGGACTTTCTCCACATTCGCTCGCTCCGCCAGCTCGGCGGCGGTGACAGCGTTGCCCTTGGCGCGAAGCAGCGCGTCGACAATGCGTTGCGCTCGCGCCGTCATGCCGCGTCCCCTTCGCTGGAGACCACGCGCAGGTGGCGCCGGCCGGCCGCCTGGCGGGCTTCGGCGCGGGCCTGGGCTCCGATCTGGCCGAGGGTGAGGATCGGCAGCGCCGTGGCACCGAAAGGCGCGGACGGGGCGTCAACGGCCTCGGCGGTGGCTGCGATCTCGTCGCAGCGCGCCTCCACGAAGCCGACCGCGGCGATCAGATCGGCGCGGGAAAGGTTGCCGGCGGCGTGGAGCGCCGACACCGTGGCCAGCGCGGTGCGGATCTCCGCCAGATTGTGATCGATCGTCATCAGATCAGCCCTCCCAGGGCGTGAAAGGCCGGGATCAGCACCCGGACGGTGAAGACGTAGCCAGCGACCAGCAGGCCCCAGCTCAGCACGATGGCGGCCAGCAGGAGCGCGATGCGCAGCGCGCCCGGTGCCTTGGCCTCCAGTTCGGGATCGGTGTTGTCGAACATCACGGCGGCCCCTTCAGATCGCCTGACGCCGCGCGCTCAGCTGCGCGTAGGCGTCCTGCAGGTGGGGCAGCTCGACGTCCTGGTCTTCGGACGCCGCGAGGAACATCGCCAGCTCGATCACCTGGGAAACACCGCGCAGGCCGCCCGGCTGCTGCGACAGGGTGGCGAGCCACTTCAGCATCAGCTCGTCGGCGATCCCCCAGGCGCGGGCCAGCATCGCCGCGTCTTCCGGGTAGGCCTTGATCTGCACGATCCGGATGCCGATCCGGCTGAACAGCTGGGCGTGGGAAATGGCGCGGGTGCCGCCTTCCAGCTTCTCCATCAGCCCGGCGTTGCCGAAAAGCGCGATGCCGCAGCCGGTGACATCGTGAATGCCGCGCAGCTCGTCGAGCGCCTTTTCGGAAAGATGCTGGGCGTCATCCAGCGCGATAACGGCGTGGGCGCCGTCCACCCGCTCCTTGATCCGGTCGGCCAGCATCTGGGGCGAGCCCTTGATCTCGCGCTCGTTCATCGCCTTCAGGATCGCCATCAGCATCGGCTGCACGCCGGCAGTGCTGGGGAACATCGTCACCAGGTGGACGTTCGGCACGTCGGCCGCGAACTGGCGCAGCGCGCTGGTCTTGCCGAAGCCCGGCGACGTGGCCGCGGCCGCCATCTTGCCGCGCCGGGCATAGTGGAGAACGTGATAGAGCTGGCGCGCGGCGCGGGTGTTCTGGAAGGCGGGCGCCTCGATCACGCGGTCGCGGCGCAAGCTGGCGCCTTCAGATTCAGCCGCGAAGAACCGGGCCACCTGGGCGGCAATCCGGCCGTTGTCCCCGGAATAGGTGCCGGTGCCGAAGGTGCTGATCGTGCCGTGGGGCAAGCCCACCAGCTGGGCGAGCTGCGTCCAGGACAGCTGACGCTCTTCCTTGAACGCCATCAGCTGGGCGCGGATGGCGGCGATATCGACGCCCGTTTCGGGCCTTTCCTGCGGTTTCGAAGCCATGCTATTCACTCCTTCTCCAAGCTGGCCCTTCGGGCCGGTTTCCGGTGCCCGGCGGCTCTCACCCCGCCGGGCACCATTCATTTGACCACCCGCAGCCCCGGCCCTTCCGCCACGGCGGCAAGGCCGGCTCCGAGCCGGTCGATCACGTCATTGCGAGGATCCGCGGGGCGGACGGCGGCTGCCGCTGCCGCGCGGCCCGAACGAACCGGGCGGATCACGCGCGGCGCGGGCGCTTCCGGCTCTGGCGCGGCGCTCGGCATGGTGCGGGAAAGCTCGTCCGCGGTGAGCAGCTGCTCGGCGTCCACCGCGGCGCGCACCAGCTTGCGATGGCGGGAGCGCAGCGCGGCCTGGTCCTTGGCGGCCTGCAGATTGTCGAAGCCAACCGCCTCCCAGACCGGCAGCTCGGCAATGAACTGGCCCTTCAGGTCATAGGCAAAGACGGCGCTGTGCAGATCATCCGGATCGAAGCGCAGCACGACACGCTGCCCGGCGTGAGCGCCCATGCCTTCCGCCCAGTAGCGGTTGCCCTGGAAGGTGACGGCGCCCGATTTCCGGTCGGTCGTCACCGTGTCACTGGTCAGCAGCGCCAGGCGCAGCTGCTCCGGCGTGGCGCGGCCGATCGGGGCGCCGGCGGCCACCGAGCGTTCGAAGGCCTGATCGAAGCTGCCACCGCCGGCCGTTTCGGTGCGCCGGCCCATCTTGGCGTTCATCAGCCGGATCTGTTCGTCAACCAGGGCGGCGAATTCGGCCAGCGGGATAGCGCGCTCGCCATAATTGTGCGGCTTCGCCTGGGTGTGCGGGCCGACATAGGCGCCAACGCAGGCCGGGTGGCGCGCGATATAGTCGGCGCAGTCGCGCCAGAAGCGTTCGATCGGCTTGGCCTGGCCGTGGTAGGGCGTGACGAACGTCACCTCGATCCCCATCGCCACCAGCAGGCCTTCCGGCAGATCCTCGCGGGTCTTGAAGCGGAAGCGGGTCTTGGCGCCGTTCGTCATCCACAGGCTGGCGAAGGTGCGGCTGTTGTCGAGATAGGCGCGCTTCGGGATGCCCCAGCGCTTGAACAGATCGGCATAGACCAGCCGGGTGACAGCGGCGTTCTCGCTCTTGTCGATCCGCCAGGCCAGCATCTTGCGGCTGTAGATATCCTGGATGCCGATCAGCATCGGGCGGCCGACCGTACCATCCGGCCAGGCCACGCTGACATCGAACTTGTGGCCATCGATGTTGACGGAGTGCAGCGCGTGAAGGTGCGCGACCGAGCGTTCCTGCGCCGGCACCATCTCGATCACCCGCTCCATGCCCTCGCGCCGGGCGAGCACCACTTCGGGCGGGATTTCCTTCTCGAACCGGCGCTGGAAGGTCTTGGCGAGCGGGATCGCGATGCCGGCGGCTTCGGCCCACAACTGCGTCCGCCAGTAGCAGGCGGCGTGGGTGGGCCGCGACGGGCTGAGATAGTCGGAGACATAACGCTGCCAGGCGTCGGCATCGATCTCGGCGCGGGCGCCGCCGCCCTTGCGATCCGGCGCCAGAAAGGCAAGCCGATCGGCGCGGGCGACGCCGGCGACGGCGGCAAACCAGTTGTTGATCGTGGCGGGCGAGACGCCGTGGGTGGCGCTGGCATGGGCGATCGCCCGCGTCTTGGTGTGGCCGGCCGCCTGGGCGGCCTCCACCGAGCAGAGCACCGCCAGGCGCTGCGTGGCCTCGTCCTTGGCTGACTGCGGCAGCCGGTCGAACGCGGCCCATTGGGCGGCGGCGCGTTCCGAGGCACCGCGCGCCGGCTGCAGGGCAACCACGCGCGAGGATTCGGCGACCGGGGCGGCGATCTTGCCGCGCTTCACCAGCTCCAGACGGGCGCGCTCGGGGAACAAGGTGCAGTGCCATTCAAAGCCGCCGCCGCGGCCCGCGCGCTTCCGGCACAGCGGCGCACCATCCGGGCCGACGCGGATGGCCCAGCGATCGCGCGCGATCAGTTCGTTCACCTTGCGCTTGTCACGTGGCAGGCCAGGCAGGCCCGATTCCGCGATCTCGGCCGCCGTCATCCAGATGCCGGTGGCGAGCATCAGCGGGCGCTCCTGTGGATGGGCCGAACGTCGCCGCGCAGCTCGCGCTCGCGGTCCTTCAATTCGGCGATCTGCGCCTGGACGTGGCCCAGCTCGGCCGCGCGGATCTCGTCGCCCGACAGCAGGCGCGCGCCGCAGCGGGTGGCGATGGCGTCGGCGATATCCCAGCGGCCGGTGACGGCGATCAGCGCCCACCAGCGGTGCGCCGAGATGTTGAACTCGCCCCGCGCCTCGCTGGCATAGGCATCCAGCATCGCCTTCGACACCGGCTCGGCCAGCAGCGCCGTCATCGCGGCGGCGATGGCATCGCGGCGGCGGCTGTCCTCCCGCAGCGCCCGCGCCACGCTGGCGGCCATCATCGGGCCGAAGCCGGCCAGATCGCCGGCATCGGTCGCCGCCTGCGGCACGTCAAAGCTGAAGGCCATCTGCAGATCAGTCAGGGCGGGCCGGCGCTTGCCCATTATTGAGCGTCCTTTCCGGCGGCCGCGCGATAGAGCGCCCGCAGCTCGTCGATCAGTTCGCGCAATTCGTGCGGCTGCCAGGCGGCGGCCTGCTTCAGCACCTTGGCCTTCTGCTTGTCCCAGCCGTTCACCGGCGCCGGCGCCAGCAGGGCGAGTGCGTCGGCGATGGAGCCGGCCTTGCCGGCCGCGATGGCATTGAAAGCGATGTCGAAGTCTTCCGGCGGCAGCGCGGCGAGCCGGATCAGCGGCACCAGTTCGCCGGCCATCCCGGCCTCGCGCAGGATCGCCTTCTGAGTGTCGTCATAGAAGCGGTGCAGCTTCAGATAGCGGAACAGGTTGGCGCGGCTGATGCCGAGCGCTTCGCGGGCGGCGTCTTCCCAACCGGTGGCGAGTCTCACTGTGAGACTCACTGCTTCTTCATCGTGAGCGTCAGCGCCGGCGCCCCGCGCCAGCGCCACCATGGCGGCCACCTGCGCTGCCATGTCGAAGGCGTCGTGATCGGCCCGCGCCCAAGCGCTCAGCACTTCTTGGCGCTGGCGCTCGGCCTTGCCCGGTGGCACCAGCCGCGCCTCGATCTCCGCGAGACCAACCGCCCGGCAGCCTTCCAGACGGTGAAGGCCATCGACCAGCGTGAAGCCCGGCTTGCCGGGCAGCTGGCAGACGGCGATCGGTTCATACTGGCGGTCGGCCTTGATCGCGGCGCCAATGGCGGCCGCCTGATCGGCCTTCAGCGCTCGCAGCCGGTCGGTCGGCACGGCAATATCGGCGATTTCCACCATCATGATCGGGCGCGCGGCGGCGGCGTGGTTGATCTTGCCAGCCATGTTCAGGCCGCCTTTGCATTTAGACAGTGCGAGGTGCGCCGCGCCCGGCTATCATCCGGCTTTCCGGATTTGGCCTTGGGGGCGGCAGTGGCATCGGCATCAGAAAGGACCTGGTTGACGGCGGCCGCGACGCGGGCGCTGGTCTTACCGCGCAGCAAATCCGTGACCGACTGGCGCGGAAGCCCCTCCTTCTCTTCGAATTTCAGCAACGATCCGAAGCGCTTGCGAATTGCAGCCTTCACGTCCTCGGGGTGGAGAGTGAGATAGTCCATGCCGAATCCAGTACGCAAATCCTCTAAAACGCACGTTAAGTCCATAAATGCGGATGCGGCAAGCGAAAAAACGCACTCTCCATGGGGGGAGCGCATTCTTCAGTCATTGCATGGGAAGACGCAGGCGGCTTTGGCGCGAGAGGTCGGGGTTTCGACGACAGGCATGGGCCAGATTTTGCGCGGCTCAATGCCGGCTGCAGATACCATGCTGCGAATCGCCCACGCGCTCGACGTTCCGGTGGAGTGGCTGATAACCGGCGAAACGCCGGCCAGCCGCGCCGGCCTGATCGCAGCTGAAGAGGCCGATTGGGTGATCGTGCCACACTATCGCCTGGGGGATTTCACCGAGACCGGGAAGCCCGAGCCGATCGAGACCGTCCCGCTTCGGAAGGACTGGCTCAACCGCAACGCCAGGGCATCCACCAATCTCTGGCTCACCGAGCTGCCGGCCACGATGATCGAGGGGATCGGCGACGAGGGCGACACCATCCTGTGCCGCGATGCCCTGGTGAAGGAGGGCGAGGGCACCTATCTCTACTTCTATGACGGGCTGCCCATCGTTCGCCGCTTCGAAGCGCCCAAGCTCGGCCTGGGCGAGGCCCAGATGCGCGGCTGGGAGCCGGAAGACCCACCCGGCATGCGCATCGTCGCCCGAATCCTGGGCACCATCAAGCTGAGGCCCTGCTGATGCGCCGCGCCACGATCCTTGCCCTGGCCGCCACCGCCGCATTGCTGGCCAGCTGCGGCAAGCCAGTCACCTGCAATTACGATGGCGAAGTGATCATCCCGGAAGGGGCCAACCTCGACGACAAGATCAAGTGGATGGGCGAAAACAGCGCTCTGACGGCCCGCCGCGCGGACGTCCTGACCGGCAACCTCGCAGCCAGCCGTAATCATACCAAGGAGAGCCTGGAGAAGGCCGACTCCTGCCCCTGAACAGTGTCCCCCAAGACACGCCGTGGCGCTTCCGCCACAGGCCCAGTTCCGGTTAAGCCCATCTCTGCAACCTTCAGCCAACAAGCGGGCCTTTTCCCCCTATTTTCATTATGTTGCGCGTGCAGACTTGCGCCAAGTGAACTGGGCCGCGCCTGGTCCCAGTTCCGCGTGCACGTTTCGGGCTCTCAACCGGCTCCCAGCGGCAACCAAGAGGCTTCTTTACCATGGATAAGAGGGCTCCAAGAGCCCGGCTGGCGCAAACCCTTGACTCCAATCACTCTTGTCCGTCTGTTGTCTAAATCGGCGCCGACTCTAGACAACAGATCGCGCTGCCAGGCATCACCACCCAGCCGGGAAGTCCCTAAGAATGCGCCACAAATCCCGCCAGATCCCGGTTCATCCCGGCAAATCCCGCCCTCTAATCACTCTTGTCCCCTAACATGGGGGGAACAGCTCCCGTCCCGCCTGCGGGAGGGGTTGGGGGTGGGTGTTGCGGAGGGAGGAAGAAGAAAGGCAGCGTCGCGGCAAAGCCGCGCCGTCGGACGACTCACGAAAATGGCGGCTGGGGAGCCGCCATTTTTGGTCGCCGGCCGAGCTTGCGCGAGTCTGTGGCCATCGCTGCGCGATGGTCACTGGCCGCGCTGCGCTACATATTCGGATAATTGGGCCCGCCGCCGCCTTCCGGCACCACCCAGTTGATGTTCTGCGTCATGTCCTTGATATCGCACGTCTTGCAGTGGACGCAGTTCTGCGCGTTGATCTGCAGACGGGGGGCATTCTCCTCCACGCCGACAATCTCATAAACGCCGGCCGGGCAATAGCGCTGCGCCGGCTCGTCATAGAGCGCGTAGTTCACCTCCACCGGCACCGAAGGGTCCTTCAGCGTCAGGTGGCAGGGCTGGTCTTCCTCGTGGTTGGTGTTGGAAAGGAACACGCTCGACAGCCGGTCGAAGCTGATGACGCCATCGGGCTTGGGATAGCTGATCTTCGGCGCCTCGTCCTTCTTGCGCATGTGCGTGTTGTCAGGGCTCAGCTTGAAGGTGAAGGGCAGTTCGTAGCCCAGATATTCCATCCACATCATCACGCCGCCCATCAGCGTGCCGATGGTGTTGCCGAACTTTTCCACCGCCGGCAGCACGTTGCGGACGATCTTCAGCTCCTCATACACCCAGCTCTTCTTGTAGGCAGCGTCATATTCGGCCAGCTCGTCACCGCCGCGCTGGGCTGCGATCGCCGCCACGGCGCATTCGGCCGCCATCATGCCGGTCTTCATCGCCGTGTGGCTGCCCTTGATACGCGGCACGTTCAGGAACCCGGCCGAGCAGCCGATCAGCGCGCCGCCGGGGAAGCTGAGCTTGGGCACCGCCTGCCAGCCGCCATCGTTGATGGCGCGCGCGCCATAGGAGACGCGGCGGCCGCCTTCCAGGATCTCGCGGATCGCCGGGTGGGTCTTCCAGCGCTGGAATTCCTCGAAGGGGGAGAGGTGCGGGTTGTCATAGTTGAGCCACACCGAGAAGCCCAAGGCCACCTGGCCATTGGCCTGGTGATAGAGGAAGCCGCCGCCATTGGCGTCGCTCAAGGGCCAGCCCTGGCTGTGGATCACCCGGCCCGGCACATGCTTTTCGGCCGGGATGTCCCACAGCTCCTTCAGGCCGATGCCATAGATCTGCGGCTGGCTGTTCTTGCGCAGATCAAAACGGTTGATGATCTGCTTGGAAAGATGCCCGCGCGCGCCTTCGGCGAAGAAGGTATATTTGGCGTGGATCTCAAGCCCCGGCGTCCAGCTGTCCTTCTTCGAGCCATCCTTGGCGATGCCCATGTCGCCGGTGGCAACGCCCTTCACGCTGCCATCCTCGTTGAACAACACTTCGGCGGCGGCAAAGCCGGGGAATATCTCGACGCCCAGCGCCTCGGCCTGGCCCGCCAGCCAGCGGGTGAGATTGCCCAGGCTGACGGTGTAGCAGCCCTTGTTCTGCATGAACGGCGGCAGCAGGGCGTGCGGAAACTCGTATTTCTTCGTTGCGGTGAGCACCCAGTGATGATTCTCCGTCACCGGCACGGTCATCGGGCAGCTGCTGTCCTGGCGCCAGTCGGGCAGCAGTTCGTCGAGCGCGCGCGGATCGACCACGGCGCCCGACAATATGTGCGCGCCAATCTCAGAGCCCTTCTCGAGGATGCAGACCGACAGCTCCAGCCCGAGCCGCTGCGCTTCCTGCTTGGCCCGGATCGCAGCCGACAGGCCGGCAGGCCCGCCGCCCACGATCACCAGATCATAGGGCATGGATTCGCGTTCGCTCACGTCTCTCTTCCCGTCCTGCCCGCGCGGCCATCAGGCCGGCGCGGCTTTCCCATCACTCACCAGATAGCCGCACCATCAGGGCTTGACCAGACAGCGCCACCTGATGCTTTTTGCCAGCCGTGTCGCCTGCCACCAGCCCCCCAGATGCCGCAGACGCCCGCGATGCGCTGGCCTTCCTGCTGGCCGCCGGCTGTGATGTGCCGGTGCTGGAGGCGCCGCGCCGCTGGCTGGAAGCGCCGCCGCCACCAAGGGCCGCCCAGCCGCCACCAAACGCAAGCCAGCCGGCACCGGCTGCCACCCGGCCGGCACCGGACAAGCCGCATCCGGCGCTGGAATGCACCTCGGTTGATGAACTCCTCGCCTTGCTCGGCCGCTTCCCGGACGCGCGCACCCGCCCGCCCCTGCTGTTCCACGGCGCGCTGGAAAGCCGCGTCTGGGTGCTGATCGACCGGCCCGATCATGATCCCGCCCACCGCGAGACCATCGACCGGATGCTCGCCGCCATCGATCTCGACTGGAGCCGCGCTGCGCTGGTGAGCCGCCTCGCCTGGCCCACCCCCGGCGATGGCGAGCCCACCGCCAGCCTGCTGACCCGCTTCACCCCGGTGCTGGAGCGGTTGCACAGCCTGGCGCCGCCCACCCATGTGCTGGCACTGGGCCAGCTGGCAGCAGAGATGGCGGGGCCGGCCGCGCGCCCGGTGAGCAGCCGTGGCCGCTGGTTCGATTGGGGGCCGGCGCGGCTGCTGCCCTCGCTGCATCCGCGCGTGATGCGCGGCAACAAGGAATTGAAACAACAGGCCTTTGCGCACCTGAAGCTGTTCCGTGAGGCGATCGGATGACGCGCCTGGGGGCCTGTATCGCGCTGCTGCTGGCCAGCCCTGCCGCCGCCATCGTCGTTCCGCCGGACCTGCTGCCGCCGCGAGCGGCCACCGCCGTGCCGCCAGCGCCGCAGCCCCTGATCACGGTGAATGGCGAGCGTCCCGGCATCACCGCCCGGCAGCGGCTGGTGCCGCCCCAACTGGCGGAGGAGGAGCGCGCCGCCTATCGCCAAATCTTCCTCGATCTCGATGCCGGCCGGTTCAGCAAGGCGGAAGCGGCGCTGGCTGCCCTGCCCGTTGGCCTGCTGCATGAAACCGCCCGCGCCGCCCTCATCACCAAGCGCGGCGCCGGCAAGCTGACCCGGGCCGATCTCGTCGCCTGGCTGGCCGCCAACCCCGATCAGCCGGCTGCCGCCGCCATCGCCCGGCTGGCCGCCAGCCTGCCCGGCGCCGATGCCGCGCCGTTGCCGATGCTGCCGGAAGCCCGCCCGTTCCGCACCGCCAGCGCGCCGGGCTTTTCGGTGAGCCAGGGTGCCGGCGATGCCACCATCGGGGCACGGCTGAAGCCCTTGCTGGCAGCCGACCGCAATGACGAGGCCGAGCGCATCTGGCTCGCCGAGGCCGCCACCCTGTCGCCCTGGGCGCGGGCCGAATGGGCAGCGCGCATCGCCTGGAACCATTATCGCATGGGCGATGATCTGGCTGCCTGGCGGGTCGGCCTCGATGCCGCTGCCGGCCTGGGCCAGGGCGCCGCCGACGGCGCCTGGGCGGCCGGCCTTGCCGCCTTCCGCCTGAAGCGCTGGCAGGATGCCGCGCAAGCCTTTGATCTGGTGAAGGAAGGCCAGGAGGACAACCGCGCCGCCGCCGCCTTCTGGGCCGCGCGCAGCTGGGATCTGGCCGGAGACAGCAGCGCCCGCGCCAGCCGCCTGGCCCAGGCCGCCACCTCGCAGCGCACCTTCTATGGCCTGCTCGCCCGCCGCATGCTGGGGCGCGATCAGGGATTGGACTGGCGCGAACCCGATTTCATCACCGCCGACTGGAATTATCTCCACGCCCTGCCCGGTGCCCGCCGCGCCGCCGCGCTGGTGGAGATCGGCCAGCTTGGCCTGGCCGACCGCGAACTGCGCCATCTTGCCGCCACGGCCCCCGCCGATGCCTATCCGGCCATCCTGCGCCTTGCCGCCCGGCTCGATCTGCCGGCCACGCAATATAGCCTCGCCATCCGCGGCCCGGTGGGCCTTGATGCGCCGCTGTCCGCCCGCTTCCCGGCGCCGGACTGGGTGCCGTTCCGTGGCTGGAGAGTATCAAAGGCGCTAATCTTCGCCCATGCGCTGCAGGAATCGGCCTTCATCACCACCGCCACCAGCCGCACCGGCGCGCGCGGGCTGATGCAGCTGATGCCAGACACGCGCGACCTCGTGCACCGCCGCATCCAGCGCGAGACGCCGGATGCCAGCAGCGTGGTCGGCGACATCACCGATCCTGCCTTCAACTTCGAACTGGGGCAGACCTATCTGGAAATGCTGGGCAACATGGGGATCACGGGCGGCCTGCTGCCCAAGGTGATCGCGTCCTACAACGCCGGGCCGGGCGCGGTGCAGAAATGGAACTCGACGCTGGATGACCAGGGCGACCCGCTGCTGTTCATCGAGTCCATCCCCTATCGCGAAACCCGCCAATATGTGCGCACCGTGATGCGCAACCTGTGGATGTATGAACTGCGCGACGGCGTGCAGCCGGCCAGCATGGAAGCCGTGGCGCAAGGGCTGTGGCCACGCCTGCCGGGCCTTGCCGGGCCGGCAGCGGTGAAGCGCGAGCCTGCCGCCATCCGCCCGCGGCCACAGCCGGGCAGCTTCGCGCCGGAACTCTGGCCGGATGACGAACGCGCCGTGGCCGGCGGCAAGTAGCGCTCAGCCGGGAAAGCGCTCAAACGCTTCGAGCTGGTGAGCAGTGGCTATCCAGCTCAGGCGCTCAGCCGTCTGGATATGGGCACTCGCTGGGCAGGCTTCAGGATCATCCAGCGTGACCGACTGGATGTCGACAATACCAGGCAGCATCACCTGATTTCGATACCAGAGCCCTGTTCCACACTTGCCACAGAAGCTGCGCATCGTCGAACCTGACGAGTTGAACGTGACCGGCATGCCTTTGGTCACCCGAAACGCCTCTTCAGGATAGGCCGCCCACGCCACCATTGGCGCGCCGGCGCTGGCCCGGCAATCACGGCAGTGGCACAACACCACATGTTGAGGCGAACCTGTCACCTCATATCGCACTGCTCCGCATTGGCATCCGCCGGCGTGAACCATCGACACCTCTTCAGACCACCAGGAACATAAACGGAACTTTCTGCGTTCGCAAGGCTTTTTCAGCCCTGCTGGGTGAGGCTCAGGAGATTGCCTTCGCTGTCGTTGAACCAGGCCACACGGGCGCTGCCACCAGGGGCGTGCCAGATGCCCAGCGCATCCTGGCCAAAGCCTTCATAGATCAGCATGTCAACGCCGGCTGCCACGAGTGAAGCCACGCTGGCAGCAGCATCGTCCACCCGGAAGCCCAGCACCGGATGAGGGCCGGGCTGCCAGTCCGGCAGTTCGGTGAGGCGGATATAGCCATCGCCGCAGGGAAACTGGTCACCAAAGCCATCGATGGCCGGGGCGCCGATCCCCAGCACCGGGCCCAGCACATCGGCATAGAAGGCCCGCGCCCGCAGCCGATCCCTGACCGAAACCATCGCCATCAGCTGAGCCGTTACCTGGGCCATCGCCGCCTCCTGTCGCATGGATGTTCTGCCACCATGACAAGTTCTTCGAACGCAGTTTAGCTTGCCTCATGCCAATTGATGAGTCGCTTCCCTTCCTGCCGCTGAACATCGCCGTGCTGACGGTGAGCGACACGCGCGATGCCGCCACCGACCGTTCCGGTGACACGCTGGTGCAGCGCCTCACGGGTGCCGGCCACCAGCTGGCCGCACGCGCGATTCTGCGCGATGAGGTGCCGGCGCTGGTGGCGCAGCTGAACGCCTGGATCGACGATCCGTCTGTCGATGTCATCATCACCACCGGCGGCACCGGCGTCACCGGCCGCGATGTCACCCCCGAAGCGCTGGACGCCGTGATCGAAAAGCCCATCCCCGGCTTTGGCGAGCTGTTCCGCTGGCTCAGCTTCCAGTCGATCGGCACCTCCACCATCCAGTCCCGCGCCTGCGCCGGGGTGGCGCGCGGCACCTATATCTTCTGCCTGCCCGGCTCGACCGGGGCCGTGAAGGACGGGTGGGACGGCATATTGGCTGCCCAGCTCGACAGCCGGCACCGGCCCTGCAACTTCGCCGACCTGATCCCGCGCCTGCAGGAGCGCTGAGGCCCATGCGCTATTTCCTCGATTGTGAATTCAACGGCTTCGACGGGCCGCTGATCTCGATCGCGCTGGTGCCGGAGCGCGAGGATCGCGGCGAGTTCTATGCCGTGCTGCCCTGCCATCGGCCGACCCGCTGGGTGGCGGAACATGTGATGCCCAAGCTGGGCCGCAGGTTCGAGGCGCGCTCCACGGTGGTGGCGGCGCTGGCCGCCTATCTGATGCCCGATCTCGATCCCTGCCTGGTGGCGGACTGGCCGGAGGATATCGCCCATGCCGCCGCGCTGCTGGCCTTCCAGGGCAAGCGGCTTGTCCCGCAGGTGCGTTTCGATCTGCTCAATCTGCCGGGGTTCGACACCGCCAGCATGAGCCAGCTGCCGCACAACGCGCTCGCCGATGCCCGCGCCCTGCGCAAGGAGGTGCTGATCCGCGAGGCGCTGGCACTGGGCAACGTCGCAGCCTGACGGTGGCTCAGCTGGCCGGCGCGGGCGGCAGATCCAGCACCATGTCCTTGCTCAGCTTCATGCGGCCATCAGGTTGGCGAGTGAACACCGCCACCCAGTTGCCGGTTTCCGTGGCCGGCTGGCCAGTGGCCGGGTTGGTGAAGGTGAAGCGATAGGTGGCGCGATAGACGGCCATGTCCCCCGACGCGGCCACATCCACTGTCTCGTCAGATGCTTCCAGCTTCAACGCCGGATCGTCCATCTGGACCCTGATCTGGGCCAGCACGGCATCGCGGCCAACATTGTTGGGCGCCCCATGCATCATGCCCAGCATGTCGGGCGCAGCGATGCTGATGGCCTTTTCCGGGTCGCGGGCGGAATAGGCATCAATCTGGGTCCTGATCGCGGCCTTCACCTCCGCCGCAACAGCCTGTTGATCAACGCTGGCCTGGCGCTTGCCGGAAGCGCATCCGGCAAGCGCCAGCAAAGTCAGCAGCATCGGCACCTTGCCTTGCTGCCAGCGTCCTTGACCGGTCATCGCCATGCCCCCACCCGTTCGCCGCGTTACAGGGGCATAAGGCGATATCCACTGCCAGGTGGCAACCACCAAAATGCGGGCTGGCGAACCCGCGTTGTTCCTTTTATGTTCGCATATCTCCAGGGTGAGTCGCATGATGATATTGGTGGGAGCACTGCTGCTGATGACCGTCGCCAGCCCCGTCGCCGCTGCTGAAGCCAGCGGCAGCTTCACCGTGGCCCTCACCCCGATGCCTGCCGCGCCCGGCGGTGCCGCACAGCACCGGGTTGAAAAACAGTTCAGCGGCGATCTGGTCGGCACCAGCCAGGGTGTCATGTTGAGCGCGGGTGATCCTGGCAAGGGCATGGCCGGCTATGTCGCCATGGAAATGGTGACGGCCACACTGGCCGGACGCACGGGCGGCTTTGCCCTTCAGCATGGCGGCACCATGGATGGCGACGGCCAGCATCTGAATGTCGTGATCGTGCCCGGTTCCGGCAGTGGCGCGCTGGCCGGCATCCGCGGCACCATGACCATCCGGATTGAAAACCGGCAGCATTTCTACACGCTTCGCTATGACCTCCCTGCTGCGCCCTGAAGCGGTGCGCGGGCGCGGCGCGACACGCAACGCCACGCCCCAGCGGTTTGGGCTGGCCGCGCGGGAAACCGATGGCGACTGGCTGGATGCGGCAGCCCTGGTCGACGAAGCGCCCCCGCCGCTGCGCACAACTGTCACCGTGGAGCGGCCGCGCACGATCATCACCCGCAACCAGTCCCCCGATGTGCCGTTCGACCGCTCGATCAACGCCTATCGCGGCTGCGAGCATGGCTGTGTCTATTGCTTCGCCCGGCCCACCCACGCCTTTCACGACCTGTCACCCGGTCTCGATTTCGAAAGCCGGCTGTTCGCCAAGCCCGATGCGCCGGCGCTGTTGAAGGCGGAACTGGGCAAACGTGGATACCAGTGCCAGCCCATAGCGCTCGGCACCAACACCGATCCCTATCAGCCGATCGAACGGGACTGGAAGATAACCCGGCAAATCCTTGGAATACTGCATGACTGCCATCATCCGGTGACCATCACCACCAAGTCTGACCGGGTGTGCCGCGATCTCGACCTGCTTGGCGCCATGGCGGAACGCAAGCTGGCCGCCGTGATGGTCAGCGTGACGACACTGGACGCCCGCCTCGCCCGCATCATGGAACCGCGCGCTGCCACGCCCGCCCGCCGCATCGCCGCCATCCGCACGCTGTCACTGGCGGGGGTGCCGGTGTTCGTCTCGCTCTCCCCGATGATCCCGGCGATCAACGACCATGAGATCGAGGCAATCATCGCCGCTGCGGCCGAAGCCGGCGCGGTGGGCGCCTATTCCATCCCGGTGCGCCTGCCGCATGAGGTGGCGCCGCTGTTCCGCAACTGGCTGGCCACCCACTTCCCCGATCGCGCCGCCCGCGTGATGCACCACATCACCACAATGCGTGGCGGAAAGGACAATGATCCCCGCTTCTTTGCCCGCTTTCAGGCCGAGGGGCCTTATGCGGAGCTGATGCGACAGCGGTTCGTGAAAGCCTGCGATGCCCACGGCCTCAGCCGGGAGCGCATGGCGCTGGACTGCACGCAGTTTCGGGCACCGAGCGACCAGTTCAGCCTGTTCTGAGGCCTTTACGCGGAGCAAACAGCAAGGTGTCAGGCCGCATCTCATTCGGCGACAGCTCGGATTGTTCGGCAACAATGGCCGTCAATCGCTGCCACAATGTATCGGGTAAATCGCGCACCTGACCTAGCTTCTCGTGGTTAAGCGCGGCAACGCGAGCGGCAAGATCGCCCAATGTGGTAATGCCAGGCGGCCAGCGGCCTTTGTCCGTCCACATCAGGCCAATTCCTGTGACCAGCGGCAGCAGCAGCCACAGTGCGGCCTGCCACTGGCTCACGATGGCCGACACGATGCTGCCAAAGAACCCAATCAGGAAGACAAAACTGCCGATTTTGCCCGCTGCTGCAAAGCGGCTTCTGGGCATTTGCAATCCCGTCTGCTTGCCCAACCGGTCGAGGAACCGGGCCGGCCGGCCATCTGTAAGACCATCGAGGAAGGTCTCAACCCGCAGTTCCCAGCGGGCCGTTTTGTTGGCCATCAATGCTGTTCGCAACAAATTGAACGACCTGAGGGAAGGACAGGCGCCGTCGCGACCCATGGCAATCTCGGCCTGCAACGTTGCGTAGACGTCGCCAAGGGTCAGCCAGTTACCGACCTTTTCCTGCGTTGGCACAAAGCCGAATTGAAGCTCGAGTTCTTCGAAGAGTTCGAGATCCCCGTCTTGCGGGTCTAGGTCGAGGCAGTTGGGGTGCACCATTCTCAAGTCGTCGGCAGCCGGTAATCCTTGTACTGCTCGCGCAGCGCCACCTTCAGCAGCTTGCCGGTGGCGGTGTGCGGCAGGCTGGGGACGACCAGCACATCATCGGGCGTCCACCACTTGGCGATCTTGCCATCGAGATAGGCGAGCACGCCTTCCTTCGTCACGGTCGCGCCGTCCTTCGGCACCACAAGCAGCAGCGGGCGCTCGTCCCACTTGGGGTGGTGCACGCCGATCACGCAGGCTTCCGCCACGCCCGGCGCGCCGACCGCGACATTTTCCAGATCGATGGACGACACCCACTCACCGCCGGACTTGATCACGTCCTTGGCGCGATCGACGATCTGCATATAGCCGAGCGGATCGAGCGTCGCGACATCGCCGGTATCGAACCAGCCATCCTCGAAGGCCGAGGCGCCATCGCCCTTGAAATAGCTGCCGACAATCCAGGGGCCACGCACCAGCAGGCGGCCAAAGGCCTTGCCATCGCGCGGCAGCTCCTTCCCGTCATCATCCACGATCTTCATCTCGACCCCGAACAGGCCGCGGCCCTGCTTCACGCGGATATTCAGCTGATCCTCATAAGCCATTGCATCGGTTTCCGGAACGCCGGTGCCAACCGTGCCCAGCGGAGACATCTCTGTCATCCCCCACAGCTGCAGCACCCTGACACCCAGCGTGTCATAGCGCTCAATCATGGCGGTTCAGCTTGCCCAGCTTATCGCCGGTCTTCTCCAGATGCTGCATCATGCCCAGCCAGATGGTCGGGACCGCCAGCGCCAGGTCCACATCCTCCTCCACGATCAGCTTGTGCAGCGTGGGCGGATCGAAATTGGGGCCGTTCATCACCAGCTTCGCGCCGGCACAGGCCGCCGTATAGGGGATGGACCAGGCGTTGGCGTGATACATGGGCGCGATCGGCAGCACCACGGTGCGCGCGCCCATGGCAAACACATCGGTCGCGCAGGCGGCCATGGCGTGCAGCAC
>ERZ1066122.584-NODE-584-length-37212-cov-37.367764_pt1 | contig 37212 bp, 34 predicted proteins | sample MGYA00382769_ERZ1066122 | MGnify/ENA primary metagenome ERZ1066122 (study PRJEB33369, sample SAMEA5778352) | biofilm metagenome | biome: Industrial cooling water; feature: Water cooling tower basin; material: Biofilm | place: United Arab Emirates | collected... | reverse complement strand
TTCGGCAAGGCGGGCCGTGCCACCACGGCCACCGACCCCGCCGGGCTGGACATGTTCGAGACCACCATCGCCCTGAAGCCCGAGCGCGAGTGGCGCCAGGGGATGACCTACGACCGGCTCATCGCGCAGATGGACAGCGCCATGCGCTTCCCCGGCATCACCAACGCCTGGACGATGCCGATCCGTGGGCGCATCGACATGCTGGCGACCGGCATCCGCACGCCCGTCGGCGTCAAGGTCTTCGGGCCGGAGCTGGCGGAGCTGGAGAAGATCGGCAAGCAGGTGGAGCAGGCGATCCAGATGGTGCCGGGCACGCGCAGCGTCTTCGCCGAGCGCGCCGTCAGCGGCTACTACCTGGACGTGGCGATCGACCGGCAGGCCGCGGCGCGCTACGGGCTGAACGTGCAGGAGATCCAGAGCGTCATCGGCGCCGCCGTCGGCGGCATGACGATCACGCAGACGGTGGAGGGCCGCGAGCGCTACGCCGTGCGGCTGCGCTACCCGCGGGAGCTGCGCGACCAGCCGGAGAAGCTGGCGGAGGTGCTGCTGCCGGTCTCGCAGGGCGCGGCGACTGCGGCGGCGGCCGGCGGCGCGATGCCGGGGGGGATGGGCAGTGTGGCGAGTGCCGCGGGCGGGGTGACGGCGCAGATCCCGCTCGGCCAGGTGGCGACGATCCGCACCGTCAGCGGCCCGATGGCCGTGAAGACGGAGAACGCCTTCCCCACCGCCTGGGTCTACGTGGACGTGGAGGGCCGCGACCTGGGCGGCTACGTGAAGGATGCGCAGCAGATGGTGGCCGAGATGGTGACGCTGCCGCCTGGCTACAGCCTGCAGTGGAGCGGGCAGTACGAGTACATGCAGCGCGCCGCGCAGAAGCTGTGGCTGGTGGTGCCCGCCACCCTGGCGATCATCCTGCTGCTGCTCTACCTGAACTTCCGCAGCGTGGGCCAGACGCTGATCGTGGCGCTCTCGCTGCCGTTCGTGGTGGTGGGCGGCGTGGCGGCGATGGCGCTGCTGGGCTACAACAGCTCGGTGGCGACGACGATTGGCTTCATCGCGCTCGTCGGTGTCGCCGCCGAGACGGGCATCGTCATGCTCGTCTACCTGGACCAGGCGTGGGAGCAGCGGCGGCGCCAGGGCCGCACCTCGCTGGCCGACCTGCACGCCGCGGTGCTGGAGGGCGCCGTCGAGCGCGTGCGCCCCAAGCTGATGACCGTGGCCACCACGGTGATCGGCCTGGGCCCGCTGCTCTGGGGCACCGGCACCGGCGCGAGCGTGATGAAGCGCATCGCGGCGCCGATGGTCGGCGGCATGATCTCCTCCACGCTGCTGACGCTGGTGGTGATCCCGGCGGTCTACTCGCTCTACCAGGAGTGGCGGCTGCGGCGCGAGGCGGGCGCCCCGGCGCCGGCGGTGCCGCACGAGCCGCGCATGCGCGAGCGCGCGGAGGTGGCCGGGTAGACGACCGGCGAGCAACAGGCCTACGGCTCTATTGAACCCGAGCTGGCGGGGCGGCTATCTTCGGTGGCATGCGGCGGGCCCCGTGACCGCCCCTTCCCCGCACCGACGCTGCTGCCATGGCCACCGCTGCCGAGTCCATCCCCGTTCCGGCGCGGCTCACGCCCGAGGAGTACCTGGAGCGCGAGCGCGCCGCCGAGTACAAGAGCGAGTACGCCGGCGGCGAGATCGTCGCCATGTCGGGCGCGAAGGAGGCGCACGTGCTCATCACCTGGAATACCGGGGCGGCCCTGCACGCACAGCTTCGTGGGCGGCCCTGCCGCGCCTACGTATCGGATATGCGCGTCGCGGTTGCCACCGCCGGCTCCTACCGCTACCCGGACGTGGTCGCGCTCTGCGAGGTGCCGCGGTTCCTCGACGAGCGCCGCGACACGCTGCTGAACCCGAGCGTCATCGTCGAGGTGCTCTCCGCGAGTACCGAGAAGACAGACCGCATCGAGAAATGGGCGGAGTACCGCCGGCTGGAGTCGCTGCAGGAGTACGTGCTGGTGGCGCAGGACCAGATGCGCGTGGAGTGTTACCGGCGCCACGGCGACGTGTGGATCTTCAGGGAGCTGAGCGAGCCGGACGCCGTGCTGGAGCTGCCGTCCGTCGGCTGCGCCGTGGCGCTGCGCGACGTCTACGAGCGCGTGGAGTTCGGCGTCGAGTCGCCCGAACCCGGCAGCATGCCGGCGGCGGGCTGAGGCGGCCGCCGTCAGCAGGTCCGCGGTGTGAGCGGCGCGTCGGTGCAGCGCTGCGCCCGGTAAGTTGAGCCCCGGCGCCCGCTTCGTTATCTTTCCCGCTCGCACCGCGAAGCCCCGGCCGCCGCCGGGGCTTCTTCACTGTCGGGATCTGCCATGAGCACGCTGCAGGACGAGATCGCGCGCCGGCGCACCTTCGCCATCATCAGCCACCCGGACGCGGGCAAGACCACGCTCACCGAGAAGCTGCTGCTCTACGGCGGCGCCATCCACCTGGCGGGCAGCGTCAAGGCGCGCCGCGCCGCGCGCCACGCCACCAGCGACTGGATGAAGCTGGAGCAGGAGCGCGGCATCTCGGTCACCAGCAGCGTCATGCAGTTCGAATACCGCGGCCGGCAGGTCAACCTGCTGGACACGCCGGGCCACGCCGACTTCTCGGAAGACACCTACCGCACGCTCATCGCCGCCGACAGCGCGGTGATGCTGCTGGACAACCGCCGCGGCGTGGAGGAGCGCACGCGCCAGCTCTTCGAGGTCTGCCACCGCCGGCGGCTGCCGATCTTCACCTTCGTCAACAAGTGCGACCGCCCCGGCGCCGACCCGCTGCAACTGCTCGACGACGTGGAGCGCGACCTGGGGCTGAAGTGCTTCCCCATCACCTGGCCGGTGACGCGCGGCGGCAGCTTCCTCGGCGTCTACCACCGGCAGAGCGGGCGCGTGCACCTCTTCGCGCGCGACGAGCAGCACGGCGCGCAGCGGGTGGCCGAGGAGACGCTGGCGCTCGACGATCCGCGCCTGCTGGAGCTGCAGGGCGAGGAGGCGCACGCGCAGTTGCGCGAGGAGCTGGAGCTGCTGGAGCTGGCGGGCGAGCAGTTCGACCTGGCCGCCTTCCGCCGCGGCGAGGTCTCGCCCACCTTCTTCGGCAGCGCGCTCACCAACTTCGGCGTCGAGCCGTTCCTGCACGTCTTCCTGGAGTGGGCGCCGCCGCCCAGCCCGCGCGAGGCGGAGCAGCGCGTGGTGCGGCCGGAGGAGCCGGCGTTCACCGGCTTCGTCTTCAAGATCCAGGCGAACATGGACCCGAAGCACCGCGACCGCATCGCCTTCGTGCGCGTGGTCAGCGGGCGCTTCGAGGCCAACATGCAGGCGCTGCACGTGCGCTCGGGCAAGCCGATCCGGCTGGCCGCGCCGCAGACGTTCCTGGCGCAGGAGCGCACGCACGTCGAGGAGGCCTACGCCGGCGACGTCATCGGCATCCACGACCGCGGTACGCTGCGGGTGGGCGATACGCTCTCGGCCGACGGCGCGCTCGAGTTCGGCGGCATCCCGCGCTTCAGCCCGGAGCACTTCGCGCGCGTGCGCATCGGCGACCCGCTCAAGCGCAAGCAGCTGGACACGGGGCTGCGGCAGCTCTCGGAGGAGGGCGCGGTGCAGGTCTTCTACCAGGACTACGGCGCCGGCCCGGCCCCGATGGTCGGAGCGGTGGGGCAGCTCCAGTTCGACGTGCTGCTGCACCGGCTGGAGAACGAGTACGGCGTGCCCGCGCGCCTGGAGCGCATGCCCTACGCCTTCGCGCGCTGGGTGGAGGGCCCGCGCGCCGAGATCGAGCGCATCGCCGACGGCTACGGCCGCATCCTGGTGCACGACAGCCGGGACCGCCCGCTCATCCTCTTCGACGCGGAGTGGACGCTGCGCACCACGCTGGATCGCGAAAAGGCGCTGAAGTTCTACGATGTGGCGCCGTAGGTGCCGGGGCGGCGGTGGCTACCGGCTACTGCGAACGGCACCGGGGGCATGAAGCCCCCGGCAAGGCACTGCCCGCCCTGCCGGGCGGACCTACCCGCGTGACACCCGGTTCGCTGTTCGCCCGCGAGGGCGAGGGGTTGCCTCCCGGGGGCTTCATGCCCCCGGTGGCGTGATGTTCCCCGCCGGGAGCTGCATGCCCTGTCTTTTACCCCCATCTCGATCGGGCGTCTGCCGCGCCCCGGGCGCGAGGTCGGCTGGCGGAAGAGGCGGCAGGGGGTGAGGGCGCCGGCAGCCGGCAGCCGGCAGCCGACTACTGCCCCTGCCCCAGCGAGTAGCCGGGCTGGCCGTCGAAGGTGAAGAGGCCCTCCGTCTTCACGAAGTCCAGCCCAGCCTCGTTCAGGCGCGCGAGCAGCGCCACCACGGCGGCGTGCGAGACGGCGCGCGGCGCCTGGAAGCGGCAGCGCCAGTGGTCGGTGCAGAACGTCTCCGGCAGCCCCTGCGGCCAGACCTTCACCCCGCGGTTGGTGATCATCGCCAGCCGCAGCTCCTCGCTGCCGCAGGCCGCCACCCGCTTCGCCAGCGCGTTCGCGTCGCCGGCCGTCCAGTGCAGGAAGACGTCGACGCCGACCAGCTCCTTCTTGGCGGGCGCCCCCGGCGCCGGCCGGATGGTGGGCATCGCGCCGGCGCCGGCGTCGTAGCGCACGGGCCGGAGCTGGCGCGGCTCCTCGCCCAGCCGCTCGATGACGGCGTCGGCGAAGGCGCGCGTGCCCACGCGGCGCTGGCCCGGCGCGCCGGTGTGGAGGTCCTTCGTGAGCACGCCGTCCTCCAGCGTCGCCAGCCAGGCGTTGTGCACCCGCTCGGCCGCCGCGTGCTGGCCGAGGTGCGCCAGCATCATCACTCCGCTGAGCAGCAACCCGGAAGGGTTGGCGACGTCCTGCCCGGCCAGGCGCGGCGCCGAGCCGTGGATCGCCTCGAACATCGCGATGCCGTCGCCGACGTTCGCCGAGGGCGCCAGCCCCACCGAGCCGCTGATCTGCGCGGTCACGTCCGAGAGGATGTCGCCGTAGAGGTTGGGCAGCACCACCACGTCGAAGCGCTCCGGCGTGTCGGCCAGCTTGGCGGCGCCGATGTCCACGATCAGGTGCTCGTGCTCCAGCTCCGGGTACTCCGCCGCCACCTGCTCGAAGACGCGGTGGAAGAGCCCGTCGGTGAGCTTCATGATGTTGTCCTTGGTGAAGCAGCTCACCTTGCGGCGGCCGTGACGGCGCGCGTACTCGAAGGCGTAGCGCACGATCTTCTCCGTGCCGGGCACGCTGATCAGCTTCAGGCACTGCACCACCTGGTCGGTCTGCCGGTGCTCGATGCCGGCGTAGAGGTCCTCCTCGTTCTCGCGCACGATGACCACGTCCATCGTCGGGTGGCGCGTACGCACGAACGGGTGGTACGCCACGCACGGCCGCACGTTGGCGTAGAGCCCCAGCGTCTTGCGCACGGTGACGTTGAGGCTCTTCACGCCGCCGCCCTGCGGCGTGGTGATCGGCGCCTTGAGGAAGACGCGCGTCTCGCGCAGCACGTCCCACGCACCCGGCTCGATACCGGCGCTGTGGCCGCGGGCGTAGACGCGCTCGCCGATCTGCACGGGGCGCAGGGCCAGGCGCGCGCCGGCGGCGTCGAGCACGCGCAGCGTCGCGTCCATGATCTCGGGGCCGATGCCGTCGCCGTACGCCACGGCGATGGGGGCGGCCGGCACGGGCGCGCTGCGGCGCGGCGCGGCAGCTTGTGCGGCGCGGGTCGGGCTGAGCTGCATGGGGAGCCTCCAGAGTGGGTGGGGGACGAAAAAAGCCGGCACTCGACGAGCGTTCTCGTCGGATGCCGGCGTACCCTCGGGCGCGCCCGCCGCTGGGCGTGCGCACCGCTGGTCTGCCTCGCTCTGTGTCGGCGCGGCCGGTGGGCCGGGCTCTGCCCGTCCCCCGCAGCGGCGCCGACAAGAGGATACATCGCCGCCGCGGATTGCGCAAGGTTTGTGGAAGGCGGGAGCTGTCGGCTGTCGGTCGTCGGCCTCGCACCGGGGCGGCTGAAGCCGCGGCTACGACGACACGAAGCCCGCCTGCGCGGGCTGGTCTGCTCATGGCAGATACCAGCCCGCGCAGGAGGGCTTCGTGCAGTTCCAGCCGCGGCTTCAGCCGCCCGGGCCGCGGCAGACGCCCGATCGAGATGGGGGTACAAGACAGGACTTCATGCCCCCGACAGCCGACAGCCAGTTCCCGGCCGACGCGCTGTATCCGGACACCACCTTCACGGACGCCTGGTCTGCGGACGTCGGCGAGGAGCGGGTCGTCGCCCGCTACCACGGGCGCGCCCATACCAGCGGCGACGCGGTGATCACCTGCGAGCGGGCGAACGTGGTGCATCCGGGCGACCTGCTCTTCAACCGGCGGCACCCGGTGGTGGACCGCGCGGCGGGCGCGACGATCCGGAACCGGATCGCGGTGCTGGAGCCGGGGGTGCGGGAGCACGCGCGCGAGGAGATCCGGGCGCGGCGCGACCCCCTGCAGGGCTTCGAGGCGTTCGGCCCCCTTCGGGCCGCCCGGTCCGCGGGAGGCCCTCACCTGCGCCTACGAGGAGATCGCCTCGCCGGGCGCGTAGTCGCGGGTGCCGAGGGTTAGAGCTCGAGCACGTCGTCGAGGTCGAAGACGAAGATGCGCTCGCCGGTGCGAGTGCTGATGTCGGTGTGCATGGAGAGCACGCGCGCGCCGGTCTTCTCGCTGACGATCTGCTCCAGCACGGCGGTGGAGGCCTCGATGAGCCGGGAGCGCATCTGCTTGATCAGCTCCACGCCGCCCGGCTCGCGGGCGAGCTGCTGCTCGGCGGGGGTGAGGATACCCTTCAGCCGCACCAGCACCAGGTCCTGGACGATGAAGGTGCGCGCCTCGCGCGGGCCGCGGCCCAGGTGGTCGCGCTCGAACTGCGTGATGGCGGCGGTGATCTCGGCCTCCACCTGGCCGCGGGTGCGGGTCTCGTTCATTGGCAGCGTGGCAAGCGAAGGAAGCGGCGGTGTGCCGGTTGCCAAGCTACGCGCTCGCGCGGCAGATTGGAACCGCGAGGCCGTGCCGATTCTCACCCTCGGAGGAGGCGTGTTCCCATGCCGACCACTCCCGCCCCCGCTGCCCCTGTCGCCACGCCTGCCGACAACCCGGTGCGCCGCCTCTGGGACCGCTTCGCTCCGCTGCCCGGCGGGCCGCGTGTCTTCAGCGCGCTGCTCGGGCGCATGGCGCCGTACACCGGCAGCATCCGCCCGCAGGTGGTGGAGCTGCGGGCCGGCTACGCGCGCGTGGAGATGCGCGACCGCCGCGCGGTGCGCAACCACCTGAACTCCGTCCACGCCATCGCGCTGATGAACCTGGCCGAGGTGGCCAGCGGCACCGCGCTGCTGTACGGGCTGCCGCCCGGCGCACGCGCGATCCTCACCGGCCTCTCCATCGAGTACCTGAAGAAGGCGCGCGGCCGCCTGGTCGCCGAGTGCCACGCCGAGCTGCCGGACAGCCGTGAACGGCGCGAGCACGAGTTCGAGTCGGTCGTCCGCGACGCCGCCGGCGACGTCGTCGCGCGCGCCCGCGCCCGCTGGATGGTGGATCAGGAGTCGGGGGTCGGGGGTCAGGGGTCAGGGAACGGCAACACCGGGAGATGACGGCGTTGCCGTTGTCGTGGCCGTTTCCCCCGACCCCCGACCCCTGGCCCCCGACCCCCGCAAAAGCAGTCCGCCGGCGAGGGCGGCGAGCGCGGAGGCGGCGAGCACGCCGACCTTGGCGGCATCCAGCTGCTGCGGCTCGCCGAAGGCGAGGCCGGCGATGAAGAGCGACATGGTGAAGCCGATGCCCGCCAGCCAGCTCACGGCGTGCAGCGCCCTCCAGCTCACGCCCTCCGGCAGGGCGCCCACCCCGGTGCGTACCGCCAGCCACGAGGCCAGCGTGATGCCCAGCGGCTTGCCGAACACCAGCCCCAGCACCACGCCCAGCGTCACCGGCTGCGCCAGGCTCTCCAGCCCGAAGCCCTGCAGGCTGACGCCCGCGTTCGCCAGCGCGAAGAGCGGAATGATGCCGAACGCCACCCAGCCGTGCAGCCCGCGCTCCAGGCGCTGCAGCGGCGTCTCGGCCAGCTCGGCGGCGCGCACCAGCGCCTGGATCGCGTCCTGCTGGCCCTGGTTGGTGAGCACGCCCTCGCCCTCGAAGCCGGCGCGCTCGAAGCCGTTCAGGATCTCGCGCCCGCCCTGCAGGAACGCGGCGCTGTCGATGCGGGTGCGCGCCGGGATCATCATCGCCGCCAGCACGCCGGCGATGGTGGCGTGCACGCCCGAGCGCAGCACCGCCCACCACAGCACGATCCCCAGCAGCAGGTAGACGAGCGGGCGGCGCACGCCCAGCCAGTTGGCCAGCGCCAGCAGCGCCAGCATCCCCGCGGCGAGCTCGAGGTGCAGCCAGGACAGCTCGGCCGAGTAGAAGAGCGCGATGACCAGCACCGCGCCCAGGTCGTCGGCGATGGCCAGCGCGGCCAGGAAGACCTTCAGCCCCAGCGGCGCGCCGCGCCCCAGCAGCGCCAGCATGCCCAGCGCGAAGGCGATGTCCGTGGCCATGGGAATGCCCCAGCCCCGGCCGCCGTCGCCGCCGTAGTTCAGCAGCGTGTACAGCGTCGCCGGCACCACCATCCCGCCGAGCGCCGCGGCGATCGGCAGCGCCGCGGCCTTCAGCGACGACAGCTCGCCGACCATCACCTCGCGCTTGATCTCCAGCCCCACCAGGAAGAAGAAGACCGCCATCAGGCCGTCGTTGATGAAGTGGTGCAGCGACAGCGTGAAGGCGGCGCCGTTGATGCTCAGCGAGATCGGCATCTCCCAGAGGTGGAAATAGCTCGCCGCCCACGCCGAGTTCGCCCAGAGCAGCGCGATCACCGTGCAGACGAGCAGGATGACGCCGCCCGAGGTCTCGGCGGCGATGAAGCGCTGGAACGGCCGCACGAAGCGCTCGATGCGCGTCGGCTCGATGGTGATCGCGAGGATCGGATCGTGGCTGGCCTGCATGAGGGCTGAATAGGTGAAGAGGTGAACGGGTGAACGGGTGACCTCGCCCGGGTACCGCCGCCGTGGCAGGTTCACCCGTTCACCTCTTCACCCGTTCAGCTCGTCCGGAGTACAAGAACTGCGCCGTCAGCGGCGCGTGTGCTCGGCGGGGCCGGCGACGGGGGCGCCGTCGAGATCGGCGGGCGGGGGTGCGTCGGGGGTGCGGCGGACGGGCGCGCCGGCGTACTCGTCGGGCACCGGCGTGGCGGGGCGCACGCCGCGGCGATAGGCGGCGCGCGTCAGCAGGTGCCCGCCCACCGGCGCGGTGACGCCGATGAAGAGCACCGCCAGCAGCGACTTGGTGACCACCGACTTCTCGCGCACGTTCAGCGCGACGGCCAGCAGCAGGAAGATCAGCCCCAGCGTCGCCGCCTTGGTCGGCGCGTGCACACGCTGGTAGAAGTCGGCCAGGCGCAGCACGCCGAGCGAGGAGACGAACATGAAGAAGACGCCGAGCGCGATGGCGGCGACCTCCAGCCAGGCGGCGAGCTCAGTCCCCAAGGGTGCCCTCCAGGTAGGCGGCGAAGGAGAGGGTGCCGAGGAAGCCGAGCAGCGCCACCACCAGCACCACGTCGAGGAAGGCGGCGCTCTCCAGCAGGATGGAGAGCAGCAGCACCGCGCCGACGACGTTGAGCACCAGCGCGTCGAAGGCGAGCACGCGGTCGAAGAGCGTGGGGCCGCGCGCCGCGCGCAGCACGCAGAACAGCACGCCGACGGCGAGCACGGCCAGGCCGCTCAGGATGACGACGGTCTCCATTCGCTCTCCTCGGGCTGCGGTGCGCCGGGCGCCTCGCCCAGCGCGGCATGGATCAGGTTCGCCAGGCGGCGGATGCCGCGGCGCGTGGCCTCCGCGTCGCCGGCGTAGAGGGAGTGCACGTAGAGCATCTCGCCCAGGTCGTCGAGGTCTACGCTGATGGTGCCCGGCGTCAGCGAGACCAGGTTGGCGAGCAGCACCGTCTCGGTAGGGCCCAGGTCGCTGGCGTCGTAGGCGAGGAAGCCCGGCTGGAACGGCGGGTGCGGGCGCAGGATGTCGCGCGCCAACTGCAGGTTCGCCACCACCAACTCGCCGAGGAAGCCGAACGCCAGGCGCAGCGTGCCGCCGACGGCGCGCACGTAGCGCTGGCTGCCCAGCAGCGGCCGGCTGATGAAGATCGCCAGGAAACCGACGGCCAGCCCGGCGAACAGGTTCGGCAGCGAGAACTCGCCGAAGAGCAGCATCCAGACGATCGCCAGCAGCAGGTTCAGCGCGAAGTGGGTCATGGGTGCCGCCCCTCCTTTCCACCTCCCCGGCTGCCGGCTTCCGGCTGCCAGCTGCCGGCAACTGCACCCCCCACCTCCGCGCCTGGGCCGTCCACGCCCAGGACCGCGTCGACGTATGGGGAGACGGCCAGCAGTTGCGCGGCGGCGCGCTCGCTGTAGGCGAAGAGCGGCGCGGCGGCCAGGCCGATCAGCACCGAGAGCGCGGCCAGCGAGAGCGTGCCGGCCAGCATGCCGCGGTCGCGCCCGCGCGCCGGCTCGCGCTGCCCCGCGGGCTCGCCCCAGAACGTCGCCGTCCAGATCTTCAGCATCGAGGCGAGCGTCAGCAGGCCCACGACGATGGCGATCGTCGTCGCCGCCCAGGCCCCGGCCTGGAAGCCGCCGACGATGAGGAAGAACTTGCCCCAGAAGCCGCTGAACGGCGGCAGGCCCGCCAGCGCCATCGCCGGCACGAAGAAGCCCGCGGCCACCCAGGGGTGCGTCTTCGCCAGGCCGCGCACCGCGCCCAGCCCGCCGCTGCCGCCGACGCGCTCCGCCATGCCGCCGGCGAAGAAGAGCGCGGTCTTCACGATGATGTGGTGCACGACGTAGAAGATCCCCGCCGCCACCGCCAGCGGGGTGAAGAGCGCGATCCCCAGCACCATGTAGCCGACCTGGCTGACGATGTGGAAGGAGAGGATCTCGCGGATCTGGTTGCGGCCCAGCGCGCCCAGCACGCCCAGCAGCATGGTGAACGCCGCGACCGCCACCAGCAGCGCCTGCAGCACGCCCGCCTCGCCGCCGCTGACCAGCGGCACGCTGCGGAAGAGCGTATAGACGCCGACCTTGGTGAGCAGCCCGGCGAAGAGCGCGCTGATCGGCAGCGGCGCCTCGGGGTAGGAGTCCGGCAGCCAGAAGAAGACCGGCGCCAGCGCCGCCTTGATGGCGAAGACCAGCAGCACCAGCGCCATCGCCGCCCAGAAGACGGGGGTGGCCGCGCCGGCCTCCACACGCCGCGCCAGCTCCGCCAGGTTCACCGTGCCCAGCGAGCCGTAGACGGCCCCGACGCCGCCCAGCAGCAGCGCGCTCGCCACCAGGTTCACCAGCACGTAGGGAAAGCTCTGCCCGAGCTGCCGAGGTCGCGCGCCCAGCGAGATCAGCACGAACGAGCTGAGCAGCATGATCTCGAAGAAGACGAACAGGTTGAACAGGTCGCCGGTGACGAAGGAGCCGTTGACGCCCACCAGCAGGAACTGGTGCAGCGGGTAGAAGTACGGCGCCTCGCGGCCGCGCAGCCCGCCGGGTGCGTAGAGCAGCATGGCGAACGAGGTGACGGCGGCCAGCGCCAGCATGATCGCCGCCAGGCTGTCGATCACCCAGACGATGCCGACCCGCGGGTGCCAGGCGCCGAGCGGCAGCACCAGCACCTCGCCGCCGGCCGTCGCCCAGAGCAGCGCGCCGGCGAGCCCCAGCAGCAGCGCGCCGCTGGCGAGCGCCACGCGCTGCTGCGCGGCGGGCCGGCCATGCCAGAGCATGAGCAGCACCGCACTCAGCAGCGGCAGCAGGACGGGTGCGGCGACGATGGTCGACAGAGGGGGCATCGTCATCGCTCCCGGGCTGCCGGCTGCCGGCGGCCGGCGGCCGGCGAAGACTCAGGGTAGCCGGAAGCCGGTAGCGGGTAGCCGGCAGCTTCCAGCTCATCGCTGCCCGTTTCCTGGTGGGTGCGCGCGGCCAGCGCCAGCAGGAAGGCGGCGGTGCCCAGGCCGATGACGATCGCCGTCAGGATGAACGCCTGCGGCAGCGGGTCGGCGTAGGCGGCGGTGCCGGCGGCGTCGCCGAGCAGCGGCGCGCGCGCCCGCGCGGGCAGCCCCGCCACCGCCAGCACCAGCAGGTTCACGCCGTTGGAGAGCAGCAGGAAGCCGATCGCCACGCGCTGCACGTTGCGCGAGAGCAGTTGGTAGACGGCGACGGCGAAGAGCACGCCCACGACGAGCGCGGCGGCGCCGATCATCGCTCCGCCTCCGCGTCGGGCGCCGGCTCGGAGAAGACGGCCATCAGCGTGCCGGTCACGCCCACCACCGCCAGGTAGACGCCGAGGTCGAAGAGCAGCGCCGTGGAGAGGTACAGCGGCGCGCGGCCGGGCACCGGCAGGTAGGCGTGGAAGTGGGTGAGGAACGGCGTACCCTGCGCCACCCCCCACAGCCCTGCCGCCATCGCCACCAGCAGCCCCAGCCACATGGCGGGGCGCAGCAGCGGCGTCAAGCGCTCGCGCGTGAAGCGCGCCCCGAACGCCAGCGCCTGCAGCAGCAGCGCCGCCGCCGTCACCAGCCCGGCGATGAAGCCGCCGCCCGGCGCGTTGTGCCCGCGCCAGAGCAGGTAGAGCGCGAAGAGCGTGGTCACCGGCAACAGACCGCGCGCGATCACCAGCAGGATCAGCGACCTCATCGGGCTCCCTCCTCGATGTCGGGATCAACGCCCAACGCGGAATGCGGAGTGCGGAATGCGGAATGGGCGGCAACCGCGTCGTCTCGGGGTTCGTTCCGCGTTCCGACTTCCGCGTTCCGCAATCGCCGGCGGCCGGCGCGGAAGAGCGCGACTGCGCCGAAGGCGGCGATCGTCAGCACGGCGATCTCGCCGAACGTGTCCATGCCGCGGAAGTCGACCAGGATGACGTTGACCACGTTGCGGCCCTTGGCCACCGGCAACGAGAGCTCGAGCTGGCGCGCGCCGGCCGGATCGGCGGGCCAGGTGCTGCCCGCCAGCCAGGTCAGCCCCGCCGTGGCGAGCCCCACCGTGCCGGCGACCGCGGCGTGCGCCAGCTTCTGCGGCACGGCGCGCAGGTCGGCGCCCAGGCGCGGCAGCCGCCGGAAGACGAGCAGCAGCAGCACCAGCGAGACCGTCTCCACCAGCAGTTGCGTCAGCGCCAGGTCCGGCGCGCGGAAGAGCACGTAGAAGACGGCCATGCCGTAGCCGACGACGGCGAGCATCACCAGCTTGGCGATGCGCTCGCGCAGGAGCACGGCGAGCAGCGCGCCGGCGATGAGGGCGCCGGCGGGCAGCCAGGCCAGCCCCACGTCCGGCCCCCAGCCGGCGGGCCGCGGCAGCGCGCCGCCGCTCGTGCCCCAGAGCGCGCCGACGCCGACGGCGACCGCCACCAGCAGCGTCGCGGCGAGGTAGCGGGGATGGCCGCCCGCCTGCACCGCGCGGCTCAGCCAGCCGGCGTGCGCCAGCGCGCCCTCGGCCAGCCCGTCGCTCAGGCGCTGCGGGCCCGGCGGCAGCGGCAGCGCGGCCAGCCTCCGCCAGTGGCGGTAGCCCAGCACGCCGAAGACGAGGATGCCCAGGCTGAGCGCCAGCTTCACGTCCAGGTATCTCCAGAAGGCGACGCCCGCCCAGGTGGTGCCCGGCTCCACCACGGTGCCCAGGAACCAGCCCGGCAGCACGCCGCCCAGCACCTGCGGCACCAGCAGCGCGGCCGGCACCGCCAGCAGCCAGGGCGAGAGCTTGTGCGGCGGATAGCCGCGCCCTTCCGGCGGCGTGTGCGCGCCCCAGAACGTGCCCCAGAAGAGCTTCAGCGCGTAGATGGTCGCCAGCGTGCTCGCCGCCACCGTCAGCGCCAGCGCCAGCGTCAGGCCCGCGATCTTGCCCCCCGCGACCGCCGCGTAGAGCGCGTCCTTGCTCAGGAAGCCGAGCACGAACGGCAGCCCGGCCATCGCCAGCGCGCCGATGCCGAAGAGCGCGGCGCCCAGCGGCGCGTGCTGCACCCACTTCTCCCTCTCCAGCAGCGAGAGGTCGCGCGTGCCGGCGCGCTTCTCCAGCCAGCCGATGAGCAGGAAGAGCGACGACTTGTAGGTGGCGTGGTTCAGGATGTTGAGCAGCTCGCCCTGCGTGCCCACCTTCGCGTAGTAGCCGTAGAGCGCGGTCAGCACGCCCAGGTAGGCGACGGTGCTGTAGGCCAGCAGTTGCTTCAGGTCGTAGGCGCGCACCGCCTGCCAGCCGGCGACCAGGAAGGTGGTCAGCCCCACCGAGGCGAGCAGCGGCGTCCAGAGCGGGGCGTCGCCGAAGACGGGCAGCAGCCGACCGATCAGGAAGACGCCCGCCTTGACCATGGTGGCCGAGTGCAGGTACGACGAGATCGGCGCGGGCGCCGCCATCGCGCCGGGCAGCCAGAAGTGGAAGGGGAACTGCGCGCTCTTGGTGAACGCGCCCAGCAGCAGCAGCACCAGCGGCAGCGCGTACGCCGGGTCCGCTGCGAGCGTGGCGGCCTGCGCCTGCAGCCCGGAGAAGGTGTAGCTGCCGCTCATCTGCCCCAGCAGCACGATGCCGGCGAGCAGCGCCAGCCCGCCGGCACCGGTGACCAGGAACGCCTGCAGCGCACCGCGCCGCGCCTCCGCGTCGTCGTGCTGCATGCCGATCAGCAGCGCCGAGCTGATCGTCGTCAGCTCCCAGAAGACGAAGAGCAGCACGAGCGAGTCGCTGAGCACGATGCCGAGCATCGCGCCCATGAAGCCGAGCAGCGTCGCCCAGAAGCCGGGCGTGCCCTTCTCGCCCAGGTAGTGCCGCGCGTACTGCACCACGCCCAGGCCGATGCCGCCGATCAGCAGGACGAAGAAGGCGCCGAGCCGGTCCAGCCGCAGGTCGGCGTTCATGCCGAGCGAGGGGAACCACGGCACGCCGAAGAGCAGCACCTCGCCGCCGGCGACGCGGCCCCAGAGCGGCAGCGCCAGCCCCAGCACCGCGGCGGGCGCCAGCAGCGCCAGCCGCCCGGCCCAGCGGCCGGGCAGCAGCAGCGCCAGCGCACTCAGCGCGAACGGCATGCCGATGATCAGAGCGAGCGTGGTCAGCATACGGGTGCCAGGTCCTCTGCGTTACGCCTGGCCGTGTCTTCACCCGGACAAGGCGGGGTGCGCGGTCCAACGCTAACCGCGTGCTTAGCTGCACGTAAGGGCCGCTCCCCGCGGGGCGCGGCGTCGCGCGGGCCGGTCGGCGCGGGTCCGCTCAGCCGTCGCGTCGGCGTTCGGCGGCGCCGTCGGCGCGCAGGGGCAGCCAGAGCGAGAACGTCGAGCCGCGGCCGACCTCGCTGCGCACCGTCACCTCGCCACCCAGCAGCCGCGCGATGCGGCGGCTGATCGCCAGCCCCAGCCCGTGCCCGTTCACCTGGCCGGCGTGCAGCCGGTGGAACTCCAGGAAGATGTTCTCCTGTTCCTCCGGCGGGATGCCGGGCCCGGTGTCGGTCACGTCGAGGCGCGCCCAGCGGCCGGGCCGCGGCGCGGCGTCGTCCTCGTCCAGCGCGCCGCTCAGCAGCACGTGCCCCGGCGCCGGGGTGTACTTGATGGCGTTGGAGAGCAGGTTGCCCAGCACCTGCCGCACGCGCTGCGGGTCGGTGTGGGCCAGCACCGGCTGTGCCGGCGGCTGCAGCGTGAGCGTGTGGCCGGCGGCCTCCGCAGCGCCGCGGTGGTCGGCCGCCGCCTCGTGCAGCGTCTCCGCCAGGTCCACCTCCACGCGGGTGAGGGCCAGGCCGCCGCGCTCAGCGCGCGAGAGATCGAGCAGGTCGGTGATGATGGCGAGCGCGCTGTGCACGGAGCGGCGGATGCCCGCCACCAGCTCCGCCTGCCCCGGCTCCAGCTCGCCGCGCAGCCCCATCTGCAGCAGCTCGGCGTAGCCGTCGGCGGCGCCCAGCGGGTTCTTCAGGTCGTGCGTGATACCGCGCATCAGCCGCTCGCGCGCCTCCAGGCTGCGGTGCATCTCCGCCAGCGCGCGCTCCGCCTCGTGCCGCCGCCGCTCCGCCTCGCCGGCCAGCAGCCGCACGCGCCGCCCCAGCCACTCCACCGCCAGCGCGCTAAGCAGGGCGAGCAGCACCAGCCCGATGGTGATCTGCAGCCCGACATGCTGCTGCGCGCGGATCGCCGCGCGGCGCTGCTGCGCGGCGCGCACGATGGTGGCGTCCAGCTCGCTGGCCGAGCGCAGCACCTGCTCGTACACCTGCTGCCCCGCCGGCAGCCGCGGTGGCGCGTCCGCCGTGTCGGCCGACGAGGTCAGCGTGCCCGCCTCCGCCACGCGCTGGTGCCACTGCTCCGAGAGCGTCCGCAGCTCCACGAACGCCTCCAGCACCTCGGGCCCCAGGCGCTGGGCCAGCGGCTCCAGCTCCGCGTAGGCGGTCTGCTCCAACGCGCGCGCCTCGGCGTAGCTCTGCGCGGAGCGCGGCGAGCCGGTGATGAGATAGCCGCGCAGCGCCGACATCTCGCGCGCCACCGCGTACTGTACGCGCGTCACCAGCGTGCGCGCCGGCTCGGCGACGTCTTCCACCTCGGTGCGCAGCCGGTCGTTCTGCCGCTGCACGGCGAGCGGCACCGCCACCAGCGCCGCCAGCGAGAGCAGCACGAAGGCGAGCGCGACGTTCGCCACCCAGCGAAGGGTGCGGTCGCGCGCCCGCGCCGCGGCGGGCGGGGAGGGCGCCGTGAAAGGCGCTTCGGCAGATACGGACATGGCCGGCAGCCCGATCAAAGAACGGACCACGCGCGCGGCGGCTGCTCTGCTACGAGCACCAGCCGGACCGGGGACCGGGGGACCGGGGGACAGGGGGACAAGGGGACAAGGGGACAGGGGGCCGTCTCCTCCGCAGCAGGTGCTCCTTGTCTCCTGTCTCCCTGTCTCCTGTTCCCCCCGTGTCCTCTGGTCACGCTGTCAGTCCCCCGGTACGCATCGTGCACCCGCCCGCTCGCCAATCCCCGGCCGAGGAAGGCTCCATGCCCGAGCGTGACTACCTCCCGATCGCCGCCTACGGTGCCATCGGCAACCTGCGCACCGTCGCGCTCGTCGGCCGCGACGGCTCGATCGACTGGTGCTGCCTGCCGCAGCTCGACAGTGCCAGTGTCTTCGGTGCGCTGCTCGACGCGCGCCGCGGAGGCCGCTTCCGCGTCGCCCCCGTGGGCGGCCGTGCCGGCACGCAGGCCTACGCCGGCGAGAGCAACGTGCTGCACACCCACTGGGAGACCGCGGCCGGGCGGCTGCAGCTCACCGACTTCCTGCCGCTGCGCGGCGACCTCGTCGGCCGCGCCGCGTCGGAGGCGCCGCCCGAGCTGCACCGCGTGCTGCGCTGCGAGGGCGGCGAGGCCGAGGTGGAGATCGAGTGGGCGCCGCGCTTCGACTACGCCCGCGCCGGCGTGCGCATCCACCGCGCCGCCGGCGGCTGGGTGGCGGAGGCGGAGGGCGGCGCGGAGCGGCTCACGCTCGGCGGCGTGGAGGACGGCGAGCTACGCGACGACGGCCATGGCCCCGTGCTCACGGCCCCCCTGCGGCTGCGCCCCGGTGCGCCGCGCGCGTTGGTCTGCCGCTGGGGCACGGCGCAGGCCGCCGCCTCGCCGGACGACTCGCTGGCCTGGCTCGACGAGACGCTCGCCGCCTGGGCGCGCTGGGTCGAGCACGAGCCCGTCACCGTGAGCTGGGCCGGCGCGCTGCAGCCGCAGGTGACGCGCTCGATGCTGGCGCTGAAGCTGCTCATCCACGCCGACACCGGCGCCATCGCCGCCGCCGCCACCACCTCGCTGCCCGAGGAGATCGGCGGGGTGCGCAACTGGGACTACCGCTTCACCTGGATCCGCGACGCCTCGCTCACCGCGCAGGCGCTGACCGCCATCGGCCACGAGCGCGAGGCGATCGACTTCCTGCACTGGGCCGAGCGCGCCGCCGCCGGCTGCGAGCCCGGCTGGGAGATCCAGATCATGTACGGCCTGCGCGGCGAGCGGGAGCTGCCCGAGCAGGAGCTGACGCACCTGGCGGGCTACCGCGGCTCGCGCCCGGTGCGCATCGGCAACGGCGCCGCCACGCAGCGCCAGCTCGACGTCTACGGCGAGCTGCTCGACTCGGCCTGGGAGCTGGCGCGCCGCGGCGCCCGGCTGGAGGCGCCGATCTGGGAGTTCCTGGCGCACGCCGCCGAGCGCGCGACCCGCGCCGCGGACGAGCCGGACTTCGGCATCTGGGAGGTGCGCAGCGAGCCGCGCCACTTCGTCTACTCGAAGGCGATGCTCTGGGTGGCGCTCGACCGCGCCGTGCGGCTGGCCGAGCGCGACGGGCATCTGCAGGGCGACGTCGCCCACTGGCGCGCCACCCGCGACGCGCTGCACGCGCAGGTGCTGGCGCGCGGCTACGACGCGCAGCTCGGCGCCTTCACGCAGGCGTACGGCACGCGCGAGCTGGACGCCTCCAACCTGCTGCTACCGATCCACGGGGTGCTGCCCGCCGACGACCCGCGCATGCTCGGCACGCTGGACCGCACGCTGGAGCAGCTCACCGAGAACGGGCTCGTCTATCGCTACCGCGGCGACGATGGGCTGCCGGGCGAGGAGGGCGCCTTCCTGCTCTGCACCTTCTGGCTGGCGGACGCGCTCGCGCTCGCCGGCCGGGTGGACGAGGCCTGGCGCATCTTCGAGGCGGCCGCCGGCTGCGCCAGCCCGCTCGGGCTGCTGGCCGAGCAGGCCGACGCGCACAGCCGCGAGCTGCTCGGCAACTATCCGCAGGCGTTCTCGCACATCGGCCTGATCAACAGCGCGCTCTACCTCGCCTATGCCGAGGGGCGCGAGCTGCCGCTGCCGCTGCCCGGCGGCGAGCCGCTGCACCGCGCGCGCGGCTGAGCCGCCGGCCGCTCGCCGCTTACTCCTCCACCACGGGGCGCGTGATGGAGATCACGCCAGGTCGTCGCTGAAGTCCCGCGGGCGGCGACATAGACAGTAACTTGGGTATTCGGTAGATGAACAGTATCACGGCGGCTTCCGGAGCCACACCCGGTGCGGTGAGTTACACTACGTCTGGAGGCGAGTTCAGGGTCTAAATGGGCGATAGCGAGAACTCCGCTGGGCGGCGGTATGAGAGCACCCTGCACGGCGTGAGCGCCCGCCGCGCAGGGTGTGGGGGTGGATTGAGATAATTCCGACTTGGTCCCGACCGCCTACCGGTGGTGCATTATCCTGCTCCAGCCCCTACGTGAATGCTGCTGTCCCCTTTCCAGGAGGAGGCCTGAACGCGGGCCCGACTATCGCGACTCGGATCCGATGACCCATTGAGTGCGAAGCCGGCAACAGCACGGGTGGGAGGCTCTGAGAGGTGTACCGAACCGCTGCAGATCCGCGCGGATGCGAGAACACGTCCATCTGCATCAGCTACGAGTGCGATACCCTCGCAGATGGTGACCCGGCACATGCCATTGCCCTGGATACAATTCGTTCCCGTCCCTGGTCCCGCATAGTCACATTCGAAACCTCCCTGCGGCCTCTCCGGGTTGAACACCAGCACACATGTCGTGTTCGAGCACTGAGCTTCCGCCGTTTCCACCGTGGTGACCACGACGGTAAGGAAAGCGGCCAGCAGGATAAGGATTGCTCTCATCTGAACCTCCTGCCTATAGTGAGCTACTGGTCCACCCCCGTGGATACAAAAACTTGGAGCACTACGCTCTTCTCACCATGAACGCCTGTCAGCCATATTATGTTCGAGGTTCGATCGCACCCGAGAATTGGACCCCATGTGATCGGGATCGCAATTGAGCCGGCATATCCTCCTTTCTTGGAAAATAGGTCCCAGTACTTCGTACCTCGAGCCGTCCGATTGACCACAATCGACCTGTCGGGTAATTCGCAGAGTGAGCCTGGACGCTCAATTACCGTATCTGTGATCGAAAAAGTCACACCAATGTCATCGCGAGTGATACGGAACTGATCATCTGGAAAGCCCTTCAACTGGAAAGGGGGCCGAAGGACCCCGTGCTGCCGACCCGAAGGGTCGTAGTGGTAGATTTCATACGGTAGCCGTCGCACATACAGCAAACTGCCATCTCGCGAGATCGCTAGTGACCCCGCTCCCCAGAACCGGTACACGATGGGGTCCCGCACCACTGGGAGAGGCGCAAAGGAGCGTACCGGTTCAAGCACGGATCCAACGTACTTATAGACATGGATGCCATGCTTGTCTTGGACGCCTTCTGTTGCAATCGTGCCGGATGTGACTACCTCACCGTGGTCAGTGATGACAAGATTGTCGAGTTGGAAAAAGCGTGTAGGGAGCGTTGCCCGCCCAAGGAACTGACCCTCCGACGAAAAGGTCGAAATGGCGTTGGTCCCACGATCAAAGACCGCAAGCGCGCCATCGGGGCGCACGGTGATACGGTATGGGAGCTGGAACTCACCTGGTTGTGCCCCTTTCCGACCCGCCTGCCACTGCAGCCGCCCATCGTTGGTAAGCGACACAACACGTGCTTGCTCGTAGTCCAGCACGTAGATAGTTCCATCTGAGGCGAGGGCGCCGCTTATGAGCGCACCGAGATCAGCCTGAGTTCCATGTGTTCGCACAGAATCGATCGTGATTGGTGTGCGCGGTTGTTGGCTCGACAGACTACGCGGTTCGCCCACAGCAAAGCTGAGAAAGGCTGGAATCACATATCTTATCTTCATTTGAGTGAGGTTCCGTTGAAGTGCTTTCCTGCTTCCGAGCACGTAGGTGGGAGTGGCTCAGATCACAGATCGGCGTCCCTGCCGACGGGGTGCAGGCGAATCTCAACGTCGGCGACGGAACTGGCGTTCAGGATCAGACCAGCGCGATGCGGCTGGTATCCCTCGGCGTCCACCTCAATCCGGTAGCGTCCGGGTAGCACGGAGGCTGCAGAGAACCCGCCCTTCGAGTTCGTCCGTAGCTCTACCGTGTCTTGTCCGATGATCCGAATCCTGGCTCCAGCCAGAGGAATCATTCCAGGCTCACCGCGCACGACGCCGTGTACCTGAAGCGGCGTCCGTAGCAGGACCGTTCTTCCGTCGGGCATGGTGACCTGCTTACCCGCCAGGAGGATATGCAGCTTCAGCTCGCGAGGGGCGCCATCCACAAGCGTCAGACGCGCTACGAGACTCTGCCGTCCCGCGAGCTCCGCATAGACGGACAGCGGAGTCCCGGTGGGCATGTCACAGAAGACGTACCGTCCGAGCGTGTCTGTCATCTGCTCGACGATGCCACCCCTCGCCCGAGAGACCACTACCCGCGCTGCCGGTATCGGGAGTACTTCGGCTTCCTCGAAGATGGTCCCGTGAAGCACACCTCCCTGAGATCCCGCTTTCGTTGCACAGCCAGCAGCTCGGATCGAGGCGAGAGGTGGGATGGCCAAGCTGACTCTCGCCGCGCGTCCGCGGGAGATCTCGATTGGGTGGCCCTCCGGCACGAAGCCGAGGGAGTCGAGAACTGGATGAGAGAAGGTGACGGTGTACAGGCCCTCCGGAACGCGAGTCATGCGAAACGATCCGTCGGCCCCGGTGACTGCCTGGTAATCCGTCCCCGCTAGCGAGACAGCCGCGTGCGGGAGGGGACGACCGGCGATACTGTCGTATACGCTCCCGGTGAGATTCACCGTTGCGGTGTCGAGAGGGCCTCCCGTCCCTGTCAGGACGTCTAGTATCTCACCGCCCTCCTCTTCAAGACCTTTCAGCACGAGCCGGGTAGTTGTGAGGGCTCCTTTCCAGCGCAACGACTGCTCTGCGAACCGTGGCATACGGATTCGCCAGCGGCGGACGATCCAGGCACCGCTGGAGAGGCGTTCGAACTCCAACTGCCCGCCTGCCCGATCCTTCGGAAGCGTCACCGGCAGTCCCGTGTAGCCATACTCGATCGATCGAAGCCCGACAGGGTGCGTTGTGAGCCAAAGCACTCCGTACACATCGGGCAGCGGAGAACGACGGATCGGTTGGAAGGCAAGGCCGATCTCACCGGGTCGTTCGCTCGCGACGGCACGGAAGCAATGGCGATCAAGAAAGGCGCTGGAGAGCAGGACCGCCGCATCGGGGGCGTAGTACACGCTCTCCGACATCGAGAGTTTCGCGTAGCCGTGCGCGGCGAGACTATCCGGTGGGTAGCTGACGAACGGGTTGCCGCGTGCCTCCACGAGCGTGGATGTCCGCTCACGTAGCACGCGCAGCCGTTGCGGGTCGAGCTCTCGCTGGAACCTGCGAATCCTGTACTGGAACGGTGCGGAGTTCTCGGTCCAACGGACCATGTTCAGCGTCTTGCGGGCCTCCTCCCACAGATGCAACGTCTGTGCGCCCTCGGCCGGGTTAGGCACGCAGCGCCTCCGGCCGCGAACGACGATGCCATCGAGGCTCACCGGCCGAGCGTCTGCGTGGATCGTGTACCTGAGCGTTTCTCCCGAGCCTAGCTGAACGGGCGCTGTGAGCGTGCTCTCATATCCGACGCGCTCGACGCGCATGCGGTAGCTGCCCGGCCTGGGGGCGCTAATCGAGAAGCGGCCGCTTGCATCGGTCAGCCCAGTGGCAGTGGGAGCGCCATCAAGGCTGAGCAACACCACCATCGCGTTAGGAATCGGCACCGACGAACCCGAACTCAGGACGATGCCGTGGATCGTTTGGGCGTGAAGCGCGACAGCCGAATTGAAGAGGAAGATGGCAAGGAATAGCAAGAGGCGGCCACTGGCGGTCCTTGACGAATCGGCCCGACCTTCAAGGCCCGGTGCTGGGAGCAGCCGGAGGAGCGTAGGAAGCATATGCAGACATCCAGCGCGGGAGTGGCGTATCTGACGCCTGCTCAGCAGGAGCGGACCGGCAAATCCGTTCACATCCGTCGTGCCGTGGGTCGTTTCCAGGTGGCTCCTCTTCGCGATGGCGCAACTGCGGTTGGTTCGCGGTCATCGCGCAGCGACACACTGGGCGGTCGTTGCCGGAGTCGGCAGTATCCAACCAGAGGACGGCCCCGTCTCCTCCAACATCCGTTCTGCCATCACCGCGTCCGTGTGCGCACGCCGCCCCTAGCCACTCAGATTACACCTTGTCTGACGGAAGTCAAGCGACCTTCCTATGCACCCGGTCCGAAGTAGCGCAACCCGTTGGGCATGGGCGGTCCCGGGTCAGGATTGCCGCCTCGGATCTAGCCGCCGCCGGCTGCGCCAGCCCGCTCGGGCTGCTGGCCGAGCAGGCCGACGCGCACAGCCGCGAGCTGCTCGGCAACTATCCGCAGGCGTTCTCGCACATCGGCCTGATCAACAGCGCGCTCTACCTCGCCTATGCCGAGGGGCGCGAGCTGCCGCTGCCGCTGCCCGGCGGCGAGCCGCTGCACCGCGCGCGCGGCTGAGCCGCCGGCTGCTCGCCGCTCACTCCTCCACCACGGGGCGGATGCGGTCGCGGCCGGCCTCCAGCGTGCGCTCCACCCAGAAGACCTGCACCAGCGTCCAGAGCAGGAGCACCAGCGGCACGGCGAGCAGCACGCCCAGGAAGCCGAAGAGGCTGCCGAAGAGCAGCAGCGCGAAGAGGGTGACGAACGGGTGCACCTTGGCGCCGGCCGACATCGCCAGCGGCGTGATGACGTTGCTCTCCAGTTGCTGGATGAGCAGCATCGCCAGCGCCGTCCAGAGGCCCTTGATGGGCGCGTCGAGGAAGGCGATCAGCACCGCGGGGATGGCGGCCAGCCAGGGGCCGAGCAGCGGGATGAACTCGAAGATCCCGCTCAGCACGCCCAGCAGCAGTGCGTAGGGCACGCCGATCAGGTAGAAGGCGAGCGTCGCCAGCGCGCCGACGCCCAGCATGGCGATCAGTTGCGCGCGCACCCAGCCGAGCAGGCGCGCGCCCAGCAACTGCAGCGCGCGGCGCACCGCCGGGCGCGACTCGGCGGGCACCGCGCGCAGCAGCGGCGTGAGCAGGCGGTCGTTCGGGTTGGCCAGGGCGAAGAGCGCGCCGACGATGACGGCGAAGACGAAGAGGAAGAGTTCGAGCACCGTCTGCGCCTGGCCGAGCACGCGCGCGCCGTCGATGCCGAGCAGGAACTCGCGCCCGCGCCTCAGCGCCTCCTCGGCGACGCGGTCGACGTCGAGCCCGGTGCGCTGGCGCAGCCACTCGCCCCACACCTGCAGCTCCTGCAGCAGCAGCGGCGCGCGGTCGGCCAGGCTGCGCGCCTGCGCGAAGAGCGCGCTGCCGCCGAACCAGAGCGCGGCGATGCCGCCGGCCAGGATGGCCAGCGCCAGCAGCGCCGTCACCCACTTGCGCTGCAGCGGCACCCAGCGCACCACGGCGTTGAGTGCCACCGCCAGCGTCGCCGCGGCGTAGGCGAGCAGCAGGATGCGCGAGATGGGGGTGAAGAAGTGGAAGAGCAGGGCGGCCAGCAGCAGCAGCCCCACCGCCTTGTAGAGGTGCGCCGGCTCCAGCGGCGCCGGCCGGGCCGGCGGGCTCACCCTGCCTCCTCCGCGCCCGTGCCGGCGAGCGGTGCCCGCAGCAGCCGATGCATCGCGCGCTCCCCGGCTCAGCGCGGCCCGGAAAACGCGATCCGATAGATCACGCCGTGGTGGTCGTCGCCCACCAGCAGGGCGCCGTCGGCCGCCGCGGATGATCCGTCTCGGATGAATCCTGCGTTGCGCATACTCCCTCCTCCCGCGTGATGGACCGCATCGAACCGGCAGCGCCGCGCTCAGAACAGCAGCCCGAGCAGCCAGAAGAGGAGCAGGAAGATCAGGATGGTGCTCAGGCAGCCGCCGCCGAGCTTCCGGGCGCCCCAGCCGGCGAGCAGGGCGCGTAGCAGGTTGCGCATCGTAGCCTCCTTGGTTCAGGTGGTGGCGTCGCAGCCCGGCGAGCCGCCCGGGCCTCGTCGCGGCGCGCGGCGGGCGGCACCGGGAGGGGGGCAGGGCGCGGTCTCCCTCGTGCGCAGGCCGTAATCGAGGCCGCAGACCCAGTGCAGAAAGTGGTCCAGGCGGGCAACACCGCCGGCTGGAGTGCTTCTTGCCACCCGCCGCTCCCGACTCCGAGCTGGCAACCGCCAGGAGCGAGACGCGTGCACGACTTCTGCCCCGGACCGGACCCGCCGCGATACGCGCAACGCCCAGCGGCCCTGCCGCTGGGCGTTGCCCTGCTGGGCCCGCTGCTGCTGGCCGCCTGCGGGCCCACCCGTCTGCCGCCCACGACGCTGGAGCCGGCCGCGAGCGAGACGGTGCGGCAGGACGGTGCCGAGCGCGTGGAGCGGCTGCGGCTGCGTACCAGCCAGGGCGACACCATCCTGGCGTACCTGCGGGGGCCCGCCGCGCCGGCGCCACCCGCCAGCCGCTACGGCGTGGTGCTGCTGGCGGGGCGCGGCGCGGGCAAGCAGGCGGCGGCTCTGTTGCCCGGCCCGCTGGAGGGCTGGGTGCTCGCCGTCGAGTACCCGGCCGTCATCCCGCGCAGCCCGGGCGCCGACGAGCTGCTGCGGCGCCTCCCGAGCATCCGCCGGGAGGCGCTCCGCATCCCCGGCATCCTCTCCGCCGCGGCGCGCCTGCTGGCCGCGTGCCGTTCGCCGCCGCCGCCGGCCGCGACAGCATCTTCAGCGGCGTGGCGCTGCTGCAGGGCGGGGCCAGCCTGCGCGCGCTCTTCCGCGAGCACTTTCCCGGCCCGCGCTGGCTCGCCGCGCCCGTCGCCTGGCTGGCGGCGCAGAGCTTCCGCGCGCTGGAGCCCGGCCGCCACGTCGGGCAGATCTCGCCGAGGCCGGTGCTGCTGATCAACGCGGAGTACGACCAGCTCATTCCGCGGCGCACCGCCGAGCGCCTCGCGGCCGCCGCCCGCCCCCCGATGCGGCACATCTGGCTGCCGCACGGCCACCTCAGCGTCGACAGCATGGAGATGATGCGGGAGCTGGCCGACAGCACGCTCAGCCACTTCGCCTTCCTGCGCGGCCCGCCGCGCGAGACGGCGGACGTCGGCACGCCCGCACCGAGGCCGGCTCGGCCGGCGCGGCCCGCCACGCGGGCGACTCGCCCCTAGCCGCGTGCCACCCCCCTGCCCGGTCGCGCCGCACCCTGGCCGTCACTCCCTTCCTTCGCTACGGCGGATCCGCGGCGAAGGCCGCGCGTACCGGCCGGCCCACCCAGCGCTCGGGGATGGGGATGCCGAGCAGCCAGAGCGCGGTGGCGGCGGTGTCCGTGATGCGGATGCCGTCGGGCAGTGTGGTGCCTGCGCGCACGCCACGGCCCCAGGCGAGCCAGGGGATGGTGGTGTCGAGCGGGTGGTCGCTGCCGTGGGTGAAGCGGTGCCCGCCGTGGTCGGCGCTGACCAGCACCGTGTAGTTGCCGGGCCCGTAGGCGCGGTCGGCGGCGGCGAGGATCCGCGCCAGGCGCACGTCGGCGTACTCGACGGCGCGCCGATAGGGCCCGCTCATCCAGCCGAAGAGGTGGCCAAAGTTGTCGGGCTCGGCGAAATGGACGAACACGAGTTGCGGGCGTGCACTGCGCAGGTGGCGCTCCACGCGGCTCGCCGTGATCTCCGCGGTGCGCTGGCCCAGCCAGCCCGTCGGGTGCGTGGCGTGCGCGACGGTGTGGGGCTCGTAGAGCTGCCGGAACTTCTTCTTGCTGAAGAACGCCACGGTCTCGAAGCCGTGCTCATGGGCGAGCCGGAAGACGGTGGGGACGTCCACCGTCCAGCGGGTCTCGTCCGGGTCGTCGTTGTGCAGGACGCCGTGGGCCTGGGGCTCCTTACCGCTGAGCATCGACATGTGGCCGGGCAGCGTGCGGCTGGGCAGGATCGTCTGGGCGGTGAGCGAGTGGCTGCCCTCGCGCAGCAGGCGCTGCAGCGTGCGGGCGCGGGTGCGGGCAATCGCGTCCGGGCGCAGCCCGTCGAGCGAGACGATGAGCACGTAGTCGCTGAGCCGCCCGCGCTGCGCGGGCGGCTCAGCGCGTCCTGGCGCAGCGGGTGCGGGTGCGGCGGCGCAGGCCGCGCCCCCAGCCAGCAGGGCGAGCAGACCGAGGGCGGTCAGGGAGCGCGCGAGCGTCATGGATCCACCGGGCACGCAGGGTCACTTCGCCCGTCGTACGGGCGCCCGCCCGCGAGGCAAGGGCGGGGCCGTGGCGCGGCGTTTGCACGGGTGCGTTGCTCATAACCTCAGTTTTCGCAGTAGGTTGCGTGACGCGCGGCTCGCGGGCGCGGTGGGGCTGGTGGCAGCCCGCTTCAACGGCGGCTTGCGCGTTCGCACCTGGCCGCACGCGCCGATCACCCGGAGGGAGCGATGAATCCAGGAGAGCAGCCCGCCGCCCACCACCTGCGCGAGCCGCTACGTGAGGCGGCTCGCGTTGCCGAGGAGATCGCCAACGCGCTGACGCACGGCCTCGGGCTGGCGCTGAGCGTGGTGGGCCTGGTGGTGCTGGTGCCGCTCTCCGCCGCGCGCGGCACCACCACGCACCTGGTGGCGTGCGCCGTCTACGGCGCCACGCTGGTGCTGCTCTATGCCGCCTCCACCCTCTACCACAGCTTTCAGCGGCCGCGGCTGAAGCGACTGCTGCGGCGCATCGATCACGCGGCGATCTACCTGCTGATCGCGGGCACCTACACCCCCTTCGCGCTGGTGAACCTGCGCGGCGGCTGGGGCTGGGCGCTCTTCGGCGTGGCGTGGGGGATGGCGGCCTTCGGCGTCGTCTACAAGCTCTTCTTCATGGGGCGGCTGCGGTGCCTCTCCACCTCGCTCTACCTGGTCATGGGCTGGATGGCGGTCGCCGCCGCCAAGCCGTTCCTGGCCAGCGTCGCGGTGCACGGGCTGCTGCTGCTGGCGGTCGGAGGGCTGCTCTACACGGCGGGCGTCTGGTTCTACGTCCGCGACCACCGCCGCTATCACCACGCCGTCTGGCACCTCTTCGTGCTCGGCGGTAGCGCCTGCCACTACGCCGCCGTCGTCACCGCGGTGCTGCCGGCGTAGCGGCCGGGTAGCATTCGGGATTCAGGAGGTGGGCTGCCAGCTACCGGCTGCCAGCGAACCCCGGTGTTGCGGGAAGCTGGCAGCCGGCAGCCGGTCACAGCCGCGGGTGCTTCTCGCGGTCGAGCGTGTCCGGGTCGCGGCTGCCCGGGCTGGCCTCGGGGGTGTTCTGCGCGATGACGTCGTGCTTGCCCTCGCGCATCAGGTCCAGCCGCTGCTGGTGGGTCATCTCCGCGTCCGCCTCGGTGCGCTGCTTGTTGGCGCCGAGCGTCGCGCCGACCTCGCTAGGCCGCTTCCCGGCATCGCGCGCCTGCTTGGCCATCTTGCGGCGCTGCTTGTTGTCGCCGCCCATCTGCTTTCCGCCCATGCTGTCTCCTGTGTGGGGATCGGCCGAATCAGGGTAGGCGTGCGCTTACGCAAGTGCCATTCCTGCAAGTAGTTGCAGCAGAGTGCCCGGGCGGCGCCTTTCGGGCGGTCGTCGGCGAAGCTAGCTTCGAGCGGCTCCGCGGACGGCGCCGTCGCGCTCCGGAGGTGCCTGGCTGTGGCCGGGTGCCCGGGCAGGAGGGCGCCGGCTTCTGCGGGGAGGTGGGGCGGGAGGAGATGAACCCGGCAGCCTGGAGGGCTTGGCGGATGCAGCAGGACGGACAGGCGCCGGTCGCGGGCGGGAGCGCCGTGCCGCGGCGCCACGAGGTCATCGAGGAGATCGCCAACGGCATCACGCACGGCGTCGGGCTGCTGCTGGCCGTCGCGGGGCTGGTGGTGCTGCTGGTGCTCTCGGCCACGCGCGGTACGGCGGTGCACATCTGGAGCAGCGCCATCTACGGGGCGAGCCTGATCGCGCTCTATGCCGCTTCCACGCTCTACCACAGCGTGCGCGACCCGCGGAAGAAGCGCGTGCTGCGCATCGTCGACCACAGCGCCATCTACCTGCTGATCGCCGGCAGCTACACGCCGTTCACGCTGGTGAGCCTGCGTGGCGGCTGGGGCTGGAGCCTCTTCGGGGTGGTGTGGGGGTTGGCGCTGCTGGGGCTGGTCTTCAAGCTGTTCTTCACCGGCCGCTTCGAGCGCGTCTCGCTGGCGATCTACCTCGGGATGGGCTGGCTGGCGGTCGTCGCGGTGAAGCCGATGCTGGAGCACGTGCCCGCCGCCGGGCTGATCCTGCTGGCGCTCGGCGGCGTCTGCTACACCGCGGGCACCTGGTTCTACGCACGCGGCCACCTCCCCTTCCGTCATGCCGTCTGGCACCTCTTCGTGCTCGGCGGCAGCGCCTGCCACTACGCCGCCGTCGTCACCACGGTGCTGCCGGGCTAGGGCTCAATCACCGGGGAGTGGGTGGGTTGTCGTCCCGAACGCAGTGAGGGATCTGCAGTGTGCCGGCTGGGCAACTGCAGATCCTTCGTTTCGCTCAGGACGACACCCCGCTTCCTCACGCCGAGAGCTCGCTCCGGCAGCGGCAGCATCACCGGCTCGTACCGCGGCGGGCGATAGGGCCCGCGCAGCAGGTCGGCGACGGACCAGATGTGGAGACCTGCTTCCGCTCCAGGTCGGTGAAGGCGCGTACCTCGCGGTTGCGCAGCGGCCCGGCGCGGGAGCCGCCGAAACATGCTGAGGGCATCGCCCGGAGCGCAACCCGACCCAGAACAGCCGCGGCTGCTTCGCTCCGACCGTTTGCCCGCTCGGCGACCGCAGGTCGCTGGAGCAGTCCGGCAGCCTGCGCTGAGAACTGCGGCAGACTTCCTCAGCGCACCCCATGCAGCGACGTCCGCGCGCTCAGCCGCGCGTGCTACTCGATGTCTGGGAGCCGGCGCTCCAGCGCAGCTGCGAAACGGGTAAGATGGTGCCTGCGGTAGATGGCGATCATCTACGGCGGGGTGGGATCAGTTCGCTTCAGTGCAAGGCGCTGGTTGCGCACGTCCGAGAGCACGCGCGCCGGCGCTGCCGCATACAGCCGGGTGAGGAACTCGTCCGGGTGCACGGCCTCCACGTCGAAAGGCGCCAGCGCGGGCGCAGGGAAGTCCCTCACGTTGTACGTAACGATGAGGCTGGCGCGTGCGGTGATTGCGGCGGCGAGGACGTGGCGGTCATCGGGATCCGGTAGCGCAAGGGCCGCAAGGTGCCTGTGATAGCCGACGACCCGCGCATCGGGGAGGGCGGTCTCCATCGCGCGGCGGCGGCGCTGGAGCTGTTCGCGGCTCAGGTCCGGACGGCGCAGCGCGAGGTTGCGCATCCATTCCTCGTGGATCGCGGCCGACCAACGCGCCTGCACCAACCCTTCGACCGCAATCCACATCAGGCAGTCACATACCGCGATCGCATAGAGCACGTTCGCGTCGTAGACGGCGACGACGGGCAGCCGCATGGCTCAATCGTAGAGACCGAGGTCCTCCGCCTCCGCCGTCATCTCGCGCAGCGCCTGCTGCGCCCTCGCCGCCTGAGCCCTATGGTAGGCCTCCACATCGGTGCGATAGACCCGACGGTGAGCCCCAACGCGGTGGTGCGGTATCTCGCCCCGGGTAAGCAGCTTCGTCAGGAAGGGGCGGGAGACGTTCAGGAGTTTGGCCGCCTGTTGGGTGGTCAGTTCCTCGTCCTCGCGCACCAGACGCACGGTGTGCCCGCGCGAGAGTTCGACGAGCGCCGCCTGGACCAGCTCGGCGAGTTCCTGTGGAACGCGCACCTCAGCCTGCACCGGGCCGGCTGCCAAGACGAGGTGTGGCCGGTCTGCCGCACGCGAGCTCTCCAGGCTCCGGCGCGTCTGCCGCGCCGCCCGTACGATCCCGGCGCTCGGGGTGAGCCTTTTCAGCGTGACCTCCGCCATGCCGCACCTCCGTATCGGATATGTGTACCAAGTGTAACCCAAGGCCGATGCGCGCACAAGCAGACCGCCGAGGGCTGTGCTCCTGCGTGTCCGCCCCGCTGTCACCTTGGCTCGACGCGCACCCTCACAGCACCCCGTGCAGCGAGGCCCCCCGCGTCCCAAGCCGCTCGATGCGCCGCTCCACCGCGGGGTCGCGCTCCAGCGGCGGCGCGTGGTGCGGCTTGCGGCGCGCGTCGATGACGAGCGGCCCCGTGCAGCCCCAGTGCTTGTGGCGCACGAAGCTGCCGACGCCGTGCACGTCGTGCGAGGGGTTGCTGCGCGTGAACGTCACCCAGACGAGGTTGCTCAGCGTCTCGGCCACGAAGCCGGCGTCGTCGCAGAGCACCAGCAGCGGCAGGCCGGCGAGCTCGCGGCCGCGCAGCGCCTCGTCCAGGATGCCTACCTCGCGCTCCGCGGCGTCGTAGCTGGTGAAGCGCGGCGCCTGCACCGTCAGCACGCCGGGCAGCGCCAGCCGGCTGGCGGCGAACGGGCGCGGCAGCGCGAAGCCCGCCGGCAGCTCGCGCCACAGCGCGCGCTTGCGCTCGCCGGCCACCGCCACCACCAGCTTGGAGCCGGCGTTCAGCCCCGTTCCGCTGTAATCCAGCGTGTCGATGGTGGTCTCGGTCTGGAAGTGCAGGTCGCGCGCGAGGTCGACGCGTTCCAGCACGTGGCGGAAGAAGCCGGCGACGTCGTGGACGTCGAGCGCGGGGTCGTCCTCGCGCGCGCAGATGAAGAGGTACTTCGCCAGGCTGAGCTGGTTGCTGCCCAGCACGTGGTGGGCGATGGTCAGGATCTCCTGCGGCCGGCGCTCGCGCAGGAAGGGCGTGTAGCGCTCCGAGCCGATGGCCAGCAGCAGCGGGTGCACGCCGGCGGCGTCGACCGCATGCACGGCGTGCAGCCCGGGGATCTCCTGCGGGATGGCGGCGCCGGTCAGCTCGTGGATGAGCGCGCCGAAGCTGGTGTCCTCCTGGGGCGGCCGGCCGACGACGGTGAACGGCCAGACGGCGTCGCGCCGGTGGTAGACCTGCTCCACGCGCAGCACGGGGAACGGGTGTGCCAGCGAGTAGTAGCCCAGGTGGTCGCCGAACGGGCCCTCGGGCTTGGTCTCGCCGGGGTGCACGGTGCCGGTGAGGACGAAGTCCGCGTCAGCCGAGACGACGTGGCCGCGCTCGTCGCGGAAGTAGCGCCAGGCGCGGTTGCCCAGCGTGCCGGCGAAGACCACCTCGGGCAGCCCCTCGGGCAGCGGCATCACGGCGGCGAGCGTGTGCGCGGGCGGGCCGCCCACGAAGACGCTCACCTTCAGCGGCCGGCCGGCCGCGTTCGCCTTCGCCTGGTGCACGCCGATGCCGCGGTGGATCTGGTAGTGCAGCCCGACCTCGCGGTCCGGGACGTAGTCGTTGCCGCCGAGCTGCACGCGGTACATGCCCAGGTTGGCGCCCATCACGCCGGGCCGGTCCACGTCCTCGCTGTAGACCTGCGGCAGGGTGACGAACGGCCCGCCGTCGCGCGGCCAGTGCACGATCTGCGGCAGCTCGGAGACGCGCGTGCTGGCCTGCGCCACCGGCGCGCCGCCGCGCCGCACGCGCCGCGGTAGCGCGGAGGTCGCGGTCATCAGCGCGGGCAGGTGCCGCAGCGGGTGCTTCGCGGCCTGCACGGGGTCGTACTTGAGGCCGACCAGCGCCTGCACGCGCGTGAGCGTGTCGCGGAAGAGGAAGCGCGCGCGCTCCAGCGTGCCGAACAGGTTGGAGAGGGCGGGGAAGCGGCTGCCCTTCACGTTCTCGAAGAGCAGCGCCGGCCCGCCGCGCTCGTAGACGCGCAGGTGGACGGCGGCCAGCTCCAGGTGCGGGTCCACCTCCTCGCGCACGCGGACGAGCTGGCCGGTGCGCTCCAGGTCGCGCACGCACTCCTGCAGGCTGCGGTATCCCATGACGTTCGGCTCGGGCAGGGAGGGCGGAGGCCGCGGCGGCGGCGGGCCGGGCCGGAAGGATCGCGCGGCGGAGGGGCGCGGTCAACCGCCGGCCCCGCGGTGTCCGCGGCTTGACGGGCGAGCGGGCGCGGCGTACGGTGTGGCTTCGCGCGGTACGCCGCTTGAAGCAAGCGGGGTGCTCCTCGCGCGCTGCTCTTTCCCCGTGCCGGACGTCGCCCGATGAAACGATTGCTGCTGCTCCCGTTGCTGGTGCTCGCCGCGTGCGGGCCCTCCGAGCCCGCGCTCGCGCCCGAGGCCGTCTCGCTGCTCTCGCTGGAGCCGCCGCCGGTCTACGCGCTGCTCGGCTACCGCGACCGGCTCAACCTCACCTCGCCGCAGGTCGTCGCGCTGGACTCGATCGCGCAGCAGGCGCGCGAGGCGAACCGCCCGGCCAACGACCAACTGCGCGACCCGCGCTCGACGCCGAACCTGGAGCAGACGCGCGCGCTCGTCGAGCAGATCCGCCAGAACAACCGCCGTGCCGCCGAAGGTGTGCACGCCGTGCTCACCGCGCCGCAGCGCACGGAGACCTGCACGCTCTTCGGCGGCGGGAGCGAGGAGGACGAGCCCGTGCGCCGCCCGCCGCGCACGCAGGGGCACCCGCGCCCCAGCGCCGCCGACACGCTCTTCGCGCCGCGCCGCGGCCCGGTCTGGTACTGGTGCACCGCCGCGGCGGACTCCGTGGCGCGCGGCGCGAACCCGCGGGCGTAGGGCCGCGTCCGGCCGCATCCGCCGGAGCGGCCGACCTCTCACCGAAGCCGAATCAGCATGGCGCACCCGTTCCATTCCCTCTACGCGCACGGCTTCGTGCGCGCGGCGGTCTGCGTGCCGTACGTGCGCGTCGCCGACCCGGCGTACAACCTGGAGCACACGCTGGGGCTGGCGCGGCGCGCCAGTGAGCTGCACGCCGCCGTCGCGCTCTTCCCGGAGCTGGGCCTCTCCGCCTACTCCAACGAGGACCTCTTCCACCAGCAGGCGCTGCTCGACGCCGCGGAGGACGCGCTCGCGCGCGTGCGCGAGGCGAGCCGCGGCCTCGCGCCGCTGCTCGTCGTCGGCGCGCCGCTGCGCTTCGAGGGCAAGCTCTTCAACTGCGGGGTGGTCGTCTATCGCGGCCGCATCCTCGGCGTGGCGCCCAAGACGTACCTGCCGAACTACCGCGAGTTCTACGAGGCGCGGCACTTCGCCTCGGCGCGTGACGCCGTCGCGCGCGAGGTGCGGCTGCTGGGCGAGACGGTGCCGTTCGGCAACGACCTGATCTTCGAGGCCGGCAACGTCGACGGCTTCGCTCTGCACGCCGAGGTCTGCGAGGACGTGTGGACGCCGCTGCCGCCGAGCACCTACGCCGCGCTCGCCGGCGCCACGCTGCTGGCCAACCTCTCGGCCAGCAACATCGTGCTGGGCAAGGCCGAGTACCGCCACACGCTCTGCGCCGCTCAGTCCGGCCGCTGCCTGGCGGCGTACCTCTACTCGGCGGCCGGCCCCGGCGAGAGCACCACCGACCTGGCCTGGGACGGGCACGCGCTCGTCTACGAGAACGGCGAGCTGCTCGCCGAGAGCGAGCGCTTCGCCGAGCGCGAGCAGCTCGTCGTCGCCGACGTGGACCTGGAGCGGCTCCTCGCCGAGCGCGTCCGCGCCAACACCTTCCACCAGGCCAGCGGCGAGCACCGCGAGCGGCTGCGCGCGCTGCGCAAGATCCCGTTCGAGTTCAAGGTGCCGTCGGGCGAGATCCCGCTGCTGCGCGAGGTCGAGCGCTTCCCCTACGTGCCCAGCGACCCCGCGGTGCGCGACGCGCGCTGCTTCGAGGCGTACAACATCCAGGTGCACGGGCTGACGAAGCGGCTGCGCGCCACCGGCATCCAGAAGCTCGTGCTCGGCGTCTCCGGCGGGCTGGACAGCACGCAGGCGCTCATCGTCGCGGCCAAGACGATGGACCGGCTGGGGCTACCGCGCACCCACGTGCTGGGCTACTCGCTGCCCGGCTTCGCCACCAGCGAGGCGACGAAGCGCAACGCCCGGGCGCTGATGGCGGCGCTCGGCGTCAGCGCCGCGGAGATCGACATCCGCCCCTCCAGCCGGCAGATGCTGCAGGACATCGGGCACCCCTACGCCGCGGGCGAGCCCGTCTACGACGTGACCTTCGAGAACGTGCAGGCCGGCGAGCGCACCAGCCACCTCTTCCGGCTGGCCAACCTGCACGGCGCGCTGGTGCTCGGCACCGGCGACCTCAGCGAGCTGGCGCTCGGCTGGGCCACCTACGGCGTGGGCGACCAGATGTCGCACTACAACGTCAACGCCTCCGTGCCCAAGACGCTCATCCAGCACCTCGTCCGCTGGGTGATCGACACGCGGCAGTTCGACGCCGAGACCGGCCGCACCCTGCAGGCGATCCTCGACACCGAGATCTCGCCCGAGCTGGTGCCCGCCGCCGAGGGCGCCGGCGAGCAGCCTGCGCAGAGCACGCAGGCGGTGATCGGCCCCTACGAGCTGCAGGACTTCCACACCTACTTCGTCACCCGCTACGGCTTCCGGCCCAGCAAAGTCGCGTTCCTGGCGCTGCATGCCTGGGGCGACCGCACGCGCGGCCGCTGGCCCGGCCTGCTGCCCGAGGCGAAGCGCAACCAGTACGACCTGCCCACCATCAAGCGCTGGCTGGAGGTCTTCCTCTGGCGCTTCTTCAAGACCAGCCAGTTCAAGCGCAGTGCGCTGCCCAACGGCCCCAAGGTCGGCAGCGGCGGCTCGCTCTCGCCGCGCGGCGACTGGCGCGCGCCCAGCGACTCCGAGGCCGTCGTCTGGCTGGAGGAGCTGCGGCGCCACGTGCCGGGGTGAGTTGCGAGTTGAGAGTTGAGAGTTGAGAGAACCCCACCCCTCCCCGCCGCAGCGGTGGTGGAGGGGTGGGGGTGCCGTTCACTCTCAACTCTCAACTCTCAACTCTCAACTCTCCCAGTTACAGGGGTGCTGCAGGTCTGCGCGGAGCGTGGCGAAGCGGCGCTCGTACTCGGCGAGGATGTTGGCCTCCAGCGTGCCGGGCCCGGGCGCGGAGATGACGAAGCGCTCCGCGGTCTGCGCGTAGCGTGCGGAGTCGGCGGGGTTGTCGGCGTAGTTCGCGGCCGAGTCCAGGTAGGCGAAGGCGGTGGCGCGCAGCGTGGCGTGCTGCTGGAAGGCGAGCGCGTAGGCGCGCACCGGGCCGAGCACCGCCATGGTGTCGAGCATCGCCAGGTCCGAGGTGGCCTTGGCGGACAGCTCGGTGCTGATGCAGGCGCCGCGCTCCGCCGCGCGCCGTGCGGCGCGCACGGCGGCCGGCAGCGGCTCGTCTGCGTCGGCGCTGCCGGCCGCGCGCCCGTCGCCGCAGGCGGCCAAGCCGAGGGGCGCCAGCAGCAGCAGCCAGAAAGGCCGGCGTGGGGTGGTCATGCGTCCACCGCCGGCGGCGGGGTGTGCAGCGACAGGTCGAAGAAGAGCATCCGCTCGATCAGCTCGCACCAGAGGTGGATGATGGCGATGTGCGCCTCCTGGATGCGTTCGGTCGCCTCGGCGGGCACCACCAGGCACTCGCCGCAGAGCGCGCGCAGGCGGCCGCCGTCGCGGCCGCTCAGGCCGACGGTCAGCACGCCGCGCTCGTTGGCCGACTCCACCGCGCGCAGCACGTTGGGCGAGTTGCCGCTGGTGCTGATCGCCACCAGCACGTCGCCCGGGCGGGCCAGCGCCTCGACCTGGCGGGCGAAGGCGCCGGCGAAGTCGTAGTCGTTGCTCCAGCAGGTCAGCGTGGCGCCGTCCACGAGGTGCTGGGCGGGCAGCCCGGGGCGCTCGCGCTTGTAGCGCGCCACCAGCTCTTCCACCAGGTGCATGGCGTCGCAGGCGGAGCCGCCGTTGCCGCAGGCGTAGAGCCGGCCGCCGGTGCGGAACGTCTCGGCGAGGTGCCGTGCGGTGCGCAGGATGTCGGGCGCCTGCTCGCGCAGCGCCAGCTTCACGCGCGCGGATTCGTCCAGCGCCTGGCGGATCAGCGTGAGTGCGTCGGGTGTCGACATGGGAGAAGGCCGGGTGACGGAGCACGGGTGCCGCGACAGGCCCGGTAATGTAGTGACTCGCCCGGCGCGAGGGGAGACGCGCCGGAGAATGCGGATTGCGGATTGCGGGACTGAACGGCGGCCCTCACCCCCGGCCCCCTCTCCCAAGTCTGGGTGAGGGGGAGCACGGCAGGAGGCTGGCTCAGTTCCCCCTCTCCCGCAGGGGGCCGGGGGGAGGGCCGTTCCGCATTCCGACTTCCGCGTTTCTCTGGTGAGTGCTTCGTGGAGACGCCTGCCCGCCGTGCTCCTGGCCGGCGTGCTGGGGCTGGGGGCGTGCCGCCCGGCCGAGGAGAGCGCGGCGCTGCCGGCCGCCGCGCGGCTGGCGCTGCCCGCGGCGGCGCGCGGCGCCGCGATGCTGTGGCCCGCGC
>ERZ1066122.583-NODE-583-length-37222-cov-13.650174_pt1 | contig 37222 bp, 32 predicted proteins | sample MGYA00382769_ERZ1066122 | MGnify/ENA primary metagenome ERZ1066122 (study PRJEB33369, sample SAMEA5778352) | biofilm metagenome | biome: Industrial cooling water; feature: Water cooling tower basin; material: Biofilm | place: United Arab Emirates | collected... | reverse complement strand
GCCCTGCGGCAAGCGCCAGCGCCGCCGCCGAGACCGCGACCTGCATCGCCGCCAGCATCGCCGCGCGCGGCAGGTCGAAGTCGAACCGCACCGCCTGGTAGACGGCCAGTTCCAGCGTGGTCGCGGCCGGTCCGCCGCCCAGCGTCAGCGCCACGGCGAAGCTGGTCATGCACAGCAGGAACACGGTCAGCAGCGCGCCCGGGGCCACGTCGCGGAGCATCGGCCGCTCGAGGTGCCGGAACGTCGCCCGCGCGTCGAACCCGAGCGAGGCCGCCAGCCGCAGCCGCGGCTCGGGGATCGACTGCCAGCCGAGCAGGATCATCCGCACCGCCAGCGGCAGGTTGAGGAAAACATGCGCCAGCACGACGCCCTGCAGCCCGTAGACCGGGGGCATCGGCACCCCCAGCCGCGCGAGCCAGCCGTTGCCCCCGAAGACCGAAAGCACCGCGAGCACCGCGACCACCGCGGGCAGCAGGAAGGGCGCGCCCATCAGCAGGATCAGCGCCCCCCGGCCCGGGAAGCGCCGCCGCGCCAGTGCCCGCGCGACGGGCACCGCCAGCGCGACCGACAGCGCCGCCGACAGCGCCGCCTGCTCCAGCGTGAACCGCAGCGCGGCGAGGTCCGCGCCGTCGGGCCAGCCGCGCCCGCGCAGCGCCAGCAGCGCGACGGGCCCCAGCGTCAGCAGCACCAGCGCCGCCGCGACCAGCGCCGCCGTCAGCGGGACAGGACGTCGCGCCATTCGTCGACCGCGGCACCGCGCAGCGCCTCCGCCTCGCCCGGCGCCAGCAGCAGCGTGCGCGCGGGCCGGGGCAGCGCCTCGAAGGCCGCGGGCAGGCCCGCGGCGGGGCGTCGCGCCGGATACATCCAGTTGGTCGTGGGCAGCAGCGCCTGCACCCGGTCCGAGCCCATGAAGTCGATGAACGCGCCCGCGAGCGCGGGCTGGTCCGATGCGGCGAGCGCCGCCATGACCTCGATCTGCAGGTAGTGCCCGCCCTCGAAGAGCGCGGCGGCCTTGGTGTCGTCGCCCTCGGCGATCGCGTGGTAGGCGGGCGAGGTCGTGTAGGACAGGACCATGTCCGCCTCGCCCGCGAGGAACAGGCCGTAGGCTTCGGACCACCCCGGCGTGACGGTGACGATGTTGTCGGCCAGCCCCTCCCAGATCGCGCGCGACCGGTCGCCGTAGGCCGCCTTCACCCACAGCACCAGCCCCAGCCCGGGGGTGGAGGACCGGGGGTCCTGGATCACGATCCGCAGGTCGGACGCGGCGAGCGCCTCGAACGAGGCGGGCGGGGCCGCCACCCGGGTCCGGTCGTAGACGAAGGCGTACCAGCCCCAGTCGTAGGGCGCCCACACCGGGTCGTCGTAGGGCAACGGCAGGTCGGACGCGCCGACGCCCGCCCGCGGCGCAAACAGCCCCGTCGCCGTCGCGGCCGCCGTCAGCCCGGTGTCGAGCCCCAGCACGACGTCGGCGGTCGATGCCGCCCCCTCCAGCCGGACGCGCGCGAGGAGCGCCGCCCCGTCGCCCCCGCCGGTGAAGCGCAGGTCGCAGGCGCAGGTCTCCTCGAACGCCGCCTCGATCGCCGGGCCGGGGCCCCAGTCCGACAGGAAGCTGTCATAGGTCAGCACCTCGAGCACGGGGGCGTCGGCCGGGGCCTGTGCCCGTGCCATCGGTCCCGCCAGGGCCAGTCCCACGACGATCGCCAGTCTCCGCATCCACGCGCTCCCATTCTGCGGGCGGAGAACGGGCGGACGGCGCGTCCAGACCTTCCCTCCGCCGGTACTAACCGGTTCAGGTTCGACGGGTCCGCATCAGCGTCTCAGCCCCAAAGGGCGCCCCGAGGTGATGCCGACGATAGCCGCGCACGGCTGCCGCGCAAGGGCCCGCGCGAAAAATCTTCACCCCCCGCCCGCTTTCGCCTATGCCCGCCGCAAGGGGGACGCGCATGAGCTTCAACACCTTCGGCCACCTGTTCCGCGTGACCACCTGGGGCGAGAGCCACGGGCCGGCGATCGGCTGCACCGTCGACGGCTGCCCGCCGGGCGTTCCGCTGACCGAAGGCGACATCCAGCCCTGGCTCGACGCGCGGCGGCCGGGCCAGTCGCGCTACACGACCCAGCGGCAGGAGGCGGACGCGGTGCGCATCCTGTCGGGCACCCACGAGGGGCGCACCACCGGCACGCCGATCCAGCTCGCGATCGAGAACACCGACCAGCGCTCGAAGGACTACGGCGCCATCGCGCAGTCGTTCCGTCCCGGCCATGCCGATGTCACCTATCACCTGAAGTACGGGCTGCGCGACCCGCGCGGCGGCGGGCGGTCCAGCGCGCGCGAGACGGCGAGCCGCGTCGCGGCGGGCGGGGTCGCGCGGGCCGCGCTGGCGACGCTGGCGCCGGCCCTGCGCATCACGGGCTACATGGTCGCGATGGGGGACCGCGCCATCGACCGCGCGCGCGTCGACAAGGGCGAGATCGCGCGCAACCCCTTCTGGTGCCCCGACCCCGTCGCCGCCCGGGACTGGGCGGGCTACCTCGACGGCCTGCGCCTGGCGGGCGATTCGGTCGGCGCGGTGGTCGAGGTCGTGGCGGACGGCGTGCCCCCCGGCCTCGGCGCGCCGATCTACGCCAAGCTCGACGCCGAACTCGCCGCCGCCATGATGTCGATCAACGCGGTGAAGGGCGTGGAGATCGGCGAGGGCATGGCCGCCGCCGCCCTGACCGGCACCGCCAACGCCGACGAGATTCGGATGGGGGACGGGGGGCCGTCCTTCGCCTCGAACCACGCCGGCGGCATCCTCGGCGGCATCTCGACCGGCCAGCCGGTCGTGGTGCGGTTCGCGGTGAAGCCGACGTCGTCGATCCTGACCCCGCGCCGGACGGTCGACCTCGCGGGGCGCGAGGTCGATCTGGTGACGAGGGGCCGCCACGACCCCTGCGTCGGCATCCGCGCCGTGCCGGTGGGCGAGGCGATGATGGCCTGCGTCCTGCTCGACCACCTTCTGATGGACCGGGGGCAGACCGGCGGGGTCCGCGGGCGGATCGGCTAGGCCGGGCGCATCGCGTCGGTCACGCGCACCAGCTCGGCGCTGATCCCCGGCTCGGACAGCGCGTGGCCCGCCAGACCGATCAGCCGCAGGTCGCAGCCCGCCCAGCCCTGCGCCAGCCGCCAGGCCGACACCGGGGGGCAGATCATGTCATAGCGCCCCTGGACGATCACCGTCGGGATCGCCTCGATCCGGTGCCGCTCGCGCAGGATCCAGCCGTCGCATTCCAGGAACCCCGCGTTCTGGAAGTAGTGGTTCTCCAGCCGCGAGAAGGCGCGGGCGTATTCGGCGGGGCTTTCGCCCATCGCGCCCTCGTTCTGGATCGAGGCGAGCGCGTTCTCCCACCCCGCCCAGATGCGGGCGAGCCGCGTCTCCTCCAGCATCGAGGATCCGAACAGGCGGCGGTGGTAGGCGGCGATGAGGTCGCCCCGCTCGGCTTCGGGGATGGGCTCGACGAACCGTGACCAGAGATCGGGGAAGAAGGCCCCGGCCCCGCCCCCGTAGAACCAGTCGAGCTCCGCCCGCGTCATCAGGAAGACGCCGCGCAGCACCAGGGCCGACACGCGCGCGGGATGGCTGATCGCGTAGACGAGCGCGAGCGTCGCCCCCCAGCTTCCCCCGAAGCAGACGAAGCGGTCGATGCCGAGCGTGGCCCGGATCGTCTCGATGTCGCGCACGAGGTGCCAGGTCGTGTTCTCGACCACGCTGGCGTGCGGCCGCGACCGGCCGCAGCCGCGCTGGTCGAAGAGCACGATCCGGTAGACCGCGGGGTCGAAGTAGCGCCGCATCGCCGGGCTGCACCCGCCCCCCGGCCCCCCGTGAAGCACGAGGACGGGCCGGCCCTGCGGGTTGCCGCACTGCTCGACGTAGATGCGGTGCCCGTCGCCCATGTCGACGACCCGCTGATCGAAGGGCTCGATCGGCGGGTAGAGGTATTCCGTCGCACGCTTCTGGCCTGACCGCTGGTCCATCGGCCCTATATAACGCGGAAACGAGGCCGCGACAGGCGGCAATCGGAGGGAACCCGACATGCCCGACACGGCCGCCGTCACGTCATCGCCGTCCTCCGTCGACCCGGCGGAGGTCGCGAAGTTCCAGGCGATGGCCGACGAGTGGTGGAACCCCGAGGGCAAGTTCAAGCCGCTGCACATGCTGAACCCCTGCCGGCTGGACTACATCACCCGCCAAGTCGCCGCCGAGTTCGACCGCGACCCTGCCGCCCCCCGGCCATTCGCGGGGCTGCGCCTTCTCGACATCGGCTGCGGCGGGGGGCTTCTTTCGGAACCCATGGCGCGGCTCGGGGCCGAGGTGGTGGGGGCGGACGCGGCGGCGCGCAACATCCCCGTCGCGCGCCTGCACGCCGAGCGGTCGGGTCTTGCCATCGACTACCGCGTGACGACCGCCGAGGACCTCGCGGCGGCGGGCGAGACCTTCGACGTGGTGCTCAACATGGAGGTGGTGGAGCATGTGGCCGACCCGCAGGCCTACCTGTCGGCCTGCGCGCGGCTGCTGCGGCCCGGCGGCCTCATGGTCTGCTCCACGCTCAACCGCAATCCGAAGTCCTTCGTCATGGCGATCGTCGGCGCCGAATACGTGATGCGCTGGCTGCCCAGGGGCACGCACGACTGGAGGAAGTTCATCACGCCCGACGAGCTTTACATGATGCTGCGCGCCGCCGGGCTCGATCCCGTCGACCGCAAGGGGATGGTCTTCAACCCTGTCCGCTGGTCCTGGGGCCTGTCGGACCGCGACCTGTCCTGCAACTACGTCACCGCCAGCGTGCGGCGGCCGGGAACGTAACCCCGCGACGCCCGTTCCCCCGCCGAAGCGAGCGGGAGACGGGGATGCCCGAGGGACGGATCGACGCGGCCGTGGCGGCGCTGGACGAGGCGGCCGTTCCCGACGGGCTCACCTGCGTCAGCGACCGGATGCCGGGCATCGCGCGCCGGCGGGCGGGCAAGGGCTTCGCCTACCGCGGCCCGGGGGGACGGGCCATCGGCGCGAGGGACCGCGACCGCATCCGCGCGCTCGCCATCCCGCCCGCCTGGCGCGACGTCTGGATCTGCCCCGTCGCCAACGGCCACCTGCAGGCCACCGGAATCGACGGGAAGGGGCGCAAGCAGTACCGCTACCACGCCGACTGGAGCGGCTGGCGCGCGCGGACGAAGTACGACCAGCTCGCGGCCTTCGGCATGGCGCTGGGCAGGCTCCGCCGCGCCATCGACCGCGATCTGGGGCAGGGCGCGGGCGACCGGGCCTTCGCCATTGGCGCCATCCTCCTGCTGATCGACCGGGCGATGCTGCGCGTGGGCACCGAGGCCTATGCCGCCGAGAACCGCACCTTCGGCGCGACCACGCTGCTGCGCCGGCACCTTTCGGTGACGGACAGGGGCGTGCGCCTCGCGTTCCGCGCCAAGGGCGGCAAGGCCGTGCGTCAGGTGCTGGGCGACCGCCGCCTGAACCGCATCCTGACCGCGATCGCCGACCTGCCGGGCCGCCGCCTCTTCACCTGGCTCGACGCCGAGGGCACCCCGCGCGCCGTCACCTCGCAGGACGTCAACGCCCGCATCGCCGAGGCCACGGGCCTGCCCGGCGCCACGGCGAAGACCTTCCGCACCTGGGGCGGCACGCTCGCGGCCTTCGAGGCGGCGCTGGCGGCGGAGGGGCGGCTGACCGCGCGGGCGCTGGCCGAGGCCGCGTCGGACCGGCTGGCGAACACGCCCGCCATCGCCCGGGCCTCCTACATCCACCCGCGCGTGCTGGCGCTGGCCGAGGTGGAGCCGGCCGATCGCGCCGCCCTGCTGGCCGCGCTGACGCCCGCCGAGGCCCCCGGCCTGCGCGGGGCCGAGGGGCGGCTTCTGACCTTCCTCGCGGACGCGGCCTAGTCCGTCTCGGACGACCGCGCCCAGAGGTTGATGTCGCGCTCCTCGGCGATGGCGTCGATCCTCGCCAGCTCCTCGGGCGTGAAGTCGAGGTTGGCGACCGCGCCCGCGCAGTCGGTCACCTGCTCGGGCCGGCTTGCGCCGATCAGGGCGCTGGTGATCCCGGGGCCGCTCGCATCGGGCCGCAGCACCCAGGCGATGGCCATCTGCGCCAGCGTCTGGCCCCGCGCCCGCGCCATCTCGTTCAGCGCGCGGACCGACGCCAGCGCCCGGTCCGTGATCGTCGCGGGGTCGAGCGACTTGCCCTGCGCGGCGCGGCTGTCCTCGGGGATGCCCTTGAGGTACTTGCCCGTCAGGATCCCCTGCGCCAGCGGCGTGAAGGCGATCGACCCCACGCCCAGGTCGCGCAGCGTGTCCTTCAGCCCGTCGCTCTCCACCCAGCGGTTGAGGATGTTGTAGCTCGGCTGGTGGATCAGGCAGGGGGTGCCGAGGTCCCTCAGGATCGCCACGGCCTGCCGCGTGCGCTCGCTGTTGTAGCTGGACAGGCCCGCGTAGAGCGCCCGCCCCGACCGCACGATGTGGTCGAGCGCCCCCATCGTCTCCTCCAGCGGGGTCCCGGGGTCGAAGCGGTGCGAGTAGAAGATGTCGACGTAGTCGAGGCCCATCCGCTTCAGCGACTGGTCGCAGGAGGCGATCAGGTACTTCCGGGACCCCCATTCGCCATAGGGGCCGTCCCACATCCGGTAGCCGGCCTTGCTGCTGATCACCAGCTCGTCCCGATGGCCCTTAAAGTCGGTGGCGAGGATCTCGCCGAACGCGGTCTCGGCGCTGCCGGGCGGCGGGCCGTAGTTGTTGGCGAGGTCGAAGTGCGTGATCCCGTGGTCGAAGGCCGCGCGGCAGATCTTCCGCTTGGTCTTGTCCGGTGCGTCGTCGCCGAAGTTGTGCCACAGCCCCAGCGACACCGCGGGCAGCATCAGCCCCGAGGCGCCGCAGCGGCGGTAGGTCATGCGGTCGTGGCGGTCCTCGGCGGGGCGGTAGGTCATGATGGTTCCCTCATGGCGTCGCGGGGACAACCCCGCGACGCCGCCCGGGTTGCCCCTAGACGAAGCGGTTGACCAGATTCTCCAGCCGCTCCTGCCGCCCCGACCGCGGCTGCGGCTCGATCCCCTCGGCCTCGACGCGCGCGGCGGCCTGCGCCAGGTCGCCCGAGAGCATCGCCTTCGCCGCCGGCGTCTCCCAGCCCGCATAGCGTTCCGTCCGCGCCGCCTCCAGCCCGCCCTCGGCCAGCATCGCCGCGGCCGACTTCAGCGCACGCGCGCAGGTGTCCATGGCGCCCACATGCGCGAGCACCAGGTCCTCGGCGTCGAGGCTCTGGCGGCGGATCTTCGCGTCGAAGTTGGTGCCCCCCTGCGTGAAGCCGCCCGCCCGCAGGATCTCGTAGTAGGCGAGCGTCATCTCAACGTGGTTGTTCGGGAACTGGTCGGTGTCCCAGCCCGACTGGTAGTCGTTCCGGTTCATGTCGATCGACCCGAAGATGCCGAGCGAGGCCGCGAGCGCGATCTCGTGCTCGAACGAATGGCCCGCGAGGATCGCGTGGCCCTGCTCGATGTTGACCTGCACCTCGCGCTCCAGCCCGAAGTCCCGGAGGAAGCCGTAGACCGTCGCCACGTCGAAGTCGTACTGGTGCTTGGTCGGCTCCTGCGGCTTCGGCTCGATCAGGATGGCGCCCTTGAAGCCGATCCTGTGCTTGTACTCGACGACCTGCTGGAGGAAGCGCCCCGCCTGCGCGCGCTCCCGGCCGAGGTCGGTGTTCAGAAGCGTCTCGTAGCCCTCGCGCCCGCCCCAGAGGACGTAGGCCTGCCCCCCCAGCGTCAGCGTCGCGTCCATGCAGGCCTTCACGGTGGCCGCGGCATAGGCGTAGACGTCGGGGTCCGGGTTGGTCGCGGCCCCGGCCATCCAGCGGCGGTGGCTGAACATGTTGGCCGTGCCCCACAGCAGCCGCGCCTTCGCGTCGACCTGCTTCTCGCCGATGTAGTTGACCATGTGGTCGAGGTTGCGCTTCGATTCCGCGAAGTTGGCGCCTTCGGGCCGGATGTCGAGGTCGTGCCAGCAGTAGAAGGGAACGCCGAGGATCGCGTAAAGCTCGAAGGCCGCGTCCGCCTTCATCCGGGCGTGGTCCATGTCGTCCTGCGCGGCCCAGGGGCGCAGGAAGGTCTCGCCCCCGAAGGGATCGCCGCCGGTGTAGGCGAGGCTGTGCCACCAGGCGACGGCGAAGCGCAGGTGGTCCTCCATCCGCTTGCCCATCAGCATCGCGTCGGGGTCGTAGTGGCGGAAGGCGAAGGGCGTCTTCGCCCCCGGTCCCTGGAAGGTGACGGGGGGGATGTCCCCGAAGAAGTCGGTCATGGCAGGATCCTGATGGCGTCTCGGGCGGCGCGGTGCCGAGCGTGGCCCGCATCGAAGGCATCCGCAAGGGCCGCGACCGGCTCCACCGTGCGGGCGATGGCGGGCCGCGTGGCAACCTCCGCCCCCGCCCCCGTCGCGGCCATGAGCGCGAGGCGCGCGGCCCCGTAGGCCCCGCCGAAGTCCCCGGCGACGGGCACCTGCACCGGGCAGCCCAGCGCCGTGGCGATGGCCTGCAGCCAGTAGTCCGACCGCGACCCGCCCCCCACCGCGATCAGCGCGGGCACGGCCGTCCCGGTCGCGGCCAGCGCGTCGCGGCAGTCGCGCAGCGCGAAGGTCACGCCCTCCAGCACCGCGCGCGTCCCCGCCGCGCGGTCGGTCGCATGCTCCAGCCCGAGGAACGCGCCGCGGGCGTGGGCGTCGTTGATCGGGGTGCGCTCGCCGCCGAGGTAGGGCAGGAACAGCGTCCGCCCCGGCGCGCGCAGCGGCCCCAGCGCCGCCGTCAGCGCCGCCGCCGTCTCGCCCACCAGCCCCGCGTACCAGTTGAGCGCGTCGGTCGCGGCGAGGATCACCCCCATCTGGTGCCAGGCATCGGGAAGCGCGTGGCAGAAGGTGTGCACCGCGGTCTCGGGCGCGGGGCGGTAGCCGTCGTTCGCGGCGAAGAGCACGCCCGAGGTGCCGAGGCTCACGAAGGCCTCGCCCGCGCGGACCACGCCCACGCCCACGCCCGAGGCCGCGTTGTCCCCGCCCCCGCCCGCGACCACCACGCCGCGCGGCAGGCCCCAGCGCTGCGCCAGGCCCTCGCGCAGGGTGCCCGACACGGCCGACCCCTCGACGAGGCGCGGCATGTTCCCGCGCGAGAGGGCGCAGAGCGCGAGAAGGTCGTCCGACCAGTCGCGCCGGGCCACGTCGAGCCAGCCGGTGCCGGCCGCATCGGACATCTCGGCCACGTGTTCGCCCGTGAGCCACAGCCGCAGGTAGTCCTTGGGCAGCAGCACGCGCGCCACGCGCTCGCGGATCCGCGGCTCGTGGCGCGCGACCCAGTTGACCTTGGGCGCGGTGAAGCCCGGAAAGCAGATGTTGCCCGCGACCCGCCGGAACAGCGGATCGCCGTCGAGTTCGGCCGCCTCCTCGGCGCTTCGGGTGTCGTTCCACAGGATGCAGGGGCGCAGCACCTCGTCGGCGGCGTCGAGGAACGTCGCACCGTGCTGCTGGCCCGACAGCCCGATCCCCCGCACTCCGGACAGGCCATGGGCGGAAAGGCCCCCCATCACCGTCTCGGCGGCGGCGATCCAGTCGGCGGGCGACTGCTCGGACCAGGCGTCGCGGGGACGCTGCACGGCGAGGGGCGCGGTCGCCTCGGCCAGCACGCGCTGCGCGTCGTCGATGAGCAGGCCCTTCAGGCCCGACGTGCCCAGATCGAGCCCGATGTACATCACACGGCCTGCGGCGGCGTCTTGCCGAGGATGATCATGCCGAGGATGTCGTCGTCGGTGACGTCGGCCACGTTCACGGTGCCGACGCGGCGGCCGTTCTTCATCACCACCGCGCGGTCGCACAGGCGCATGACCGAATGGATGTCGTGCTCGATCAGGAAGATGCCGAGGCCCTGGCGCTTCAGCTCGCCGATGAGCTCGGCGACCATCTGCGTCTCCTGGGGGCCCAGGGCGGCGGTGGGCTCGTCCATGATCAGGATGCGGGCGTTGAAGTAGACCGCGCGGGCGATCGCGACCGACTGGCGCTGCCCGCCCGAGAGCGCCGAGACGGGCACCGCGAACTTGCGGAAGTTGGGGTTGAGCCGCCCCATGATCCGCCGCGTCTCCGATTCCATCCGTGCGTCGTCGACGAAGCCGCCGCGCCCCGTGAGCTCGCGCCCGAGGAACAGGTTCGAGGCGGCGTTCAGGTTGTCGGCAAGCGCGAGCGTCTGGTAGATCGTCTCGATGTTGTAGCCGCGCGCGTCGCGGGGGTTCTGGATCTGGACGGGCTCGCCGTTGATGCGGATCTCGCCCGCGTCGGCCTGGTAGGCGCCCGACAGGCACTTGATCAGCGTCGACTTGCCCGCGCCGTTGTGGCCCAGAAGCCCCACCACCTCGCCGGGGTAGAGGTCGATCGACACGTGGTCGACCGCCTTGATCCCGCCGAAGGCGATGGAGATGTCGCGAAGCTCGACCAGCGGGACGCGGGGGTCGGCGGTCACGGAAGGGTTGGTCACGGTCATCGCGCCCTCACTTCGCCCGGCGGCGGTACAGGATGTCCAGGTAGACGGCGAGCACCAGCACGCCCCCCACCACAAGCTGCTGCACGGCCGCGTCGAAGCCGATCAGCACCATGCCCGTCTGCAGCGACTGCATGACGAAGGCCCCGATGATCGCGCCGTAGATCGTGCCGATCCCCCCCGCGAGCGAGGTGCCCCCGATCACCGCCGCCGCGATCACGTAAAGCTCGTCGAGCGTGCCCAGCGCGTTGGTCGCGGAGTTCAGGCGGGCGCTCGCGACGACCGCCGACAGCCCCGTCAGGAACCCCATCAGCGCGAAGACCTTCACGGTCATGGCGCGCGTGTTGATGCCCGACAGCTCGGCGGCGTCGGGGTTGCCGCCGATCGCGAAGACGTAGCGGCCGAACCGCGTGCGGGTCATCAGGACCGTCATGCCGATCCCCACCGCGATCAGGATCAGCACCGGGATGGCGAAGCCGTGGCTGATGAGCAGGCCGCCCTCGGGGACGGCGATGCCCTCGCGCTCGGCGTACTGGGCGACGATGCCGCGCGGCCAGTAATAGGCGTTGACCAGCAGCACCGCGCCGATCACGAGGCCGCAGCCGAGCGCCGCGAGCGTGTATTCGGCCCACATCGGGCGCTGCGGGAACTGGAACTTGCGGCGCTGCGACCGCCCCGAGACGAGCATCCACACGATCCCCGCGCAGGCGAGGAGGCCCACGATCCAGCTGCCCATCGCGCCCACCGATCCGAAGGGCCCGCCCCCCAGCAGCACGAAGGTGCTGTCGAGCGGCGAGATCGTCTCGCCCCGCGCGACGAGGAAGGCGGCGCCCCGCCACACCAGCAGCCCGCCCAGCGTGACGATGAAGGCCGGGATGCGCGCATAGGCCACGAGCCAGCCCTGGAACGCCCCGATCAGCGTGCCGAGCACCAGCCCGGCGATCACCGCGATGATCCAGATCATCGGATTGCCCAGCGCCATGAACTCGGGCAGCACGCGCGCCTGAAGGATGCCCATGATCATCGCGGTGAACCCGAGCACCGAGCCCACCGACAGGTCGATGTGGCGCATCACGATGATCAGGACCATGCCCGTCGCCATGATCCCGATCGAGGCGGTCTGGACCGACAGGTTCCACAGGTTGCGCGGGGTCAGGAACGCGCCGTTCCCGTTCACCAGCGCGCCGTAGAGGTGGAAGCCCACCCAGATCAGAAGCAGCGCGCCGACCATGCCCAGAAGGCGCGTGTCGATCTCGGTCGCGCGCAGGAAGCGGGCGAAGGCGCCCTCGCGCGCGTCGGGGGCGGCCTGGGTCTGCACTGGCATCATGGCGGTTTCCCTGTCGGCTGGGGCGCGGCCTTCTGGCGGGCCGTCGTCGGATGGGGTCCGGCGCGCGGGACCGCCCGCGCGCCGGGGTCGGATCACATCGCGCAGGCGGGCACGTCCGCCGCCGCGCCCTCGCAGGCCTGCTCCTTGGAGATGTGGCCCGCGTCGATGACGAGGTTCAGGTTCGCCTTGGTGATCGGCGTGGGGGCGAGGAAGATCGCGTTCATCTCCACGCCCTTCTCGCCGCCCGAGAACTTGGTCGCCCCTTCCACCGCGTCGAGCGCGGTGCCCCCGGCCAGCGCCGCCGCGATCTCGGCGGCCTTGGTGCCGAGCTGGCGCGAGTCCTTCCAGACCGACACCGTCTGGGTGCCGCGCGCCACGCGGTTCAGCGCGGCGAGGTCGCCGTCCTGCCCGCCGACGGGGATGTTCAGCCCCTGCGCCGACAGCGCCGCGATCGCGCCGCCCGCCATGCCGTCGTTCTGCGCCAGGACCGCGTCCACGTCGTTGTTGTTGGCGGTCAGGATCTGTTCCATGTTCTGCTGCGCGGCCTCGGGCTTCCACCCCTCGGAGAAGGCCTCGCCGACGATCGTGATCGCGCCCGAATCGATCGAGGGCTGAAGCACCTCCATCATCCCCTCGAGCAGGAAGCCCGCGTTCGGGTCGCCCGGGTCGCCCTTGATGATCGCGTAGTTGCCCTCGGGCGCGGCGGCCATCACGGTCTGCGCGATGATCGTGCCCACGCCCTTGTTGTCGAAGGTGAGGTAGAAGGCGCGGTCGTCCTCGATCAGGCGGTCGTAGCCCACGACCGGGATGCCCTCGGCGGCGGCCTGGTCGATGGCGGGGCCGATCGCGTCCTTGTCCATCGCGAGGATGATCAGCGCCTGCGCGCCCTGGGCGATCAGCGCCTCGACGTCGGTCAGCTGCTTCGCCGCAGAGCCCTGGGCGTCGGCCGAGATGTAGGTGTTGCCGGCCGCCTCGAGCGCCGCCTTGATCGCCGCCTCGTCGGTCTTCCAGCGCTCTTCCTGGAAGTTCGACCAGCTCACGCCGACCGTCACGCCCTGGGCCAGCGCCGCCGACGAGAAGCCCGTGGTCGCGACGATCGCGGCCAGAAGTGCACTACGCATGGATATCCTCCCCTTATGGATGCGGCCCGCGCATGGCCGGTCCGGCAGATTCGCCGGCACGGGCGGAAAATGCCGCCAATAAATTCACTTGTCAAAATATCTTTGCCGCCCCGGCCGCGTCCCGCTACAAGAATGGGGCGCCACCAACCCTTCTGCAGCGGAGACCGGCATCGTGCGATCGGAAGGACCGGGATTTCGTTCGGACGGTCAAAGAATGGAAGGGCGGTCCGGCTGCGGTCCGCTGATCCCGCCGCTGTCCGACAGCGCCCGCCCTCTGCGCCAGCAGGTCTTCGAGCGGGTGCGCGCCGCGGGCCTCATCGCCCGCGTCCAGGTGGCCAAGGACCTCGGCGTCAGCCCCGCCAGCGTGACGACGATCACGCAGGAGCTGATCGAGGCCGGCCTGATCGAGGAGGTCGCCGCCCCGCGCGAGGGCGACCCCGGCCGCGGCCGCCCCGCGGTGGCGCTGGGCGTGCGCGCCGGCGCGCATCTGGTGGCGGGGCTCAAGGTGTCGGACCAGGGCGTGTCGGCGGTCGTCGCCGACTTCGCGGGCAACCGGATCGCCGACCTCAGCGCCGCTCGGCGGCCCGAGGCGATGGCCCCCGCCGAGGTCGCGGCGCTGATCGTCCGCCTGGTGGACGAGGTGACGGCCAGGGCGGGGCTCGCGCGGTCGGACCTGTCGGCGGTGGGCGTGGCGATCCCCGGCTACATCGAGAGCGGGCGCGGCCGGGTGATCTGGTCCTCGGTCCTGTCGGACCGCGACGTGCCGCTGGGGGCCATGGCCGCCTCGATCCTCGGGCTGCCGGTCCATGTCGACAACGACGCGAATCTCTGCGCGATGGCCGAACTGTGGTTCGGCGCGGGGCGCGGGCGGTCGGACTTCGCCGTTGTCACGATCGAGCACGGGCTGGGCATGGGCCTCGTCCTCAACCACCGGCTCTACCGCGGGGCGCGGGGGATCGGGATGGAGCTCGGCCACACCAAGGTGCAGCTCGACGGCGCGCTCTGCCGCTGCGGCCAGCGCGGCTGCCTCGAGGCCTACGTCGCGGACTATGCGCTCGCGCGCGAGGCGACGGTGGCGCTGAACCTGACCCATCGCGACGGCCCGTCGATGAAGGTTCTGCTGGAAAGCCTCTACGACCACGCCAAGGCCGGGAACGCCGCGGCGCGGTCGATCTTCCGCCGCGCCGGGCGCTACCTCGCGCTGGGCCTGTCCAACGTCGTCAACCTGTTCGACCCCGCGCTCATCATCCTGTCGGGCGAGCGGATGCGCTACGACTACCTCTACGCCGCCGAGACGCTGGCCGAGATGGAGAGCCTCGCCATCGCCACGGGCCGCCCACGCCCGCCGATCGAGATCAACGCCTGGGGCGACCTGCTCTGGGCGCATGGCGCGGCGGCGCTGGCCCTGTCGGAGATCACCGAGGCGCTTCTGCAACCCGCGCGCGACGTCGCGGCGCAGTAGCCGCGCCGGGACGCGGCGGACGGGAACGGACCCCTCCGCCCGCGCATTGCCAGCGCGGGGGACGCCTGCGATAACGGACGGGCGAACAACGGGGGGTTGCTTGGTCCGTTTCCGTCATGCCGCCTGCGCGCTGCTCGCGCTGCTCGCGCTGACCCCCGCCGGCGGGGCGCAGGTCATCGACTTCGAGACCCCCGGCGCGGACGAGGCGCTGACCGAGACGCTGCGCCGGTCCTCGGCCCTGCTCGGGGCGGAGCGCGAGGGGACCATCGACCCGCAGGACCTGTTCGCCGCCGCCCTCGCGGAGTATGCGCGGCTCGTCGGCACGCTCTACGGCGAGGGCTACTACTCGCCGGTGATCAGCATCCGCATCGACGGGCGCGAGGCGGCCGGGATCCCGCCCCTCGACTCGCCCGACCGGATCGGCCGGATCGCGGTGCGCGTGGACCCCGGCCCGGCCTTCGCCTTCGGCACGGCGCGCGTCGCCCCGCTGGCCGCCGGGACGGTCCTGCCGCCCGAGTTTCGCGCCGGCGCGCGCGCGCGGAGCGGGGCCGTGACCGCGGCGGTGGGCGCGGGAATCGACGCCTGGCGCGACGCGGGCAACGCCAAGGCGCGGGTCGCCGCGCAGCGCGTGGTCGCGAACCACCCCGCGGCGCGGCTCGACGCGGACGTGACGCTCGACCCCGGCCCGCGGCTGCGCTTCGGCCCGCTGACGGTGGAGGGGGCGGAGCGCCTGCGCGAGCGGCGCATCCGGCGCATCGCGGGGCTTCCCGAGGGCCGCGTCTTCAGCCCCGCCGAGCTCGAGCGCGCGGCCGAGCGCCTGCGCCGGACCGGCGTGTTCCGGTCGGTCACCCTGGCCGAGGACGAGGCGGTGACCCCGCCCGACCTGCTCGGGATCACCGCCACCCTGGTCGAGGAGCGGCCGCGCCGCTATTCCTTCGGGGCCGAGATCGCGAGCCTCGACGGGGCGACGCTGTCGGCGCTCTGGCTGCACCGCAACCTGCTCGGCGGGGCCGAGCGGCTGACGGTGGAGGGGCAGGTCACGAACCTCGGCGCGCAGGACAGCGGCACCGACTATTCGCTGGGCGTGGCGCTGGAGCGGCCCGCCACGATCAACGCCGACACGACCGCGCGGGTCGCCGCCGAGGTGGAGCGGCTGGACGAGGCCGACTTCGACGCCGACACCGCCACGCTGGGCCTGACGCTGACGCGAATCGCGAGCGAGCGGTTCTCGACGCGCATCGGGCTCGAATACGGCGTCGGGCGCTACGAGGACGCGACGGGCCGCTACAGCTTCCGCCAGCTGTCGCTGCCGCTGGGGGCCACCTACGACACGCGCGACGACCGGCTGGACGCGACCCGCGGCTCCTTCGTCGATGCCGAGGTGCGGCCCTTCCTCGGCTTCGGGGACAGCGCCTCGGGCACGCGGATCGCGGTCGACGGGCGCGCCTACAGGGGGTTCGGCGAGGACGCCCGGTTCGTCCTCGCCGGGCGGATCCAGGGCGGCGCGGTGCTGGGCGCGGCGCTGGAGCGGACGCCGCGCGACTATCTCTTCTACTCGGGCGGGGGCGGCACGGTGCGGGGGCAGCCCTACCAGTCGCTGGGCGCGACCCTTCCCGGCACGGGCGCGGCGGACCCGGTCACGCTGGGCGGCACCACCTTCGCCGCGGCCTCGGTCGAGCTGCGCGCGCGGATCACCGACACGATCGGCCTCGTGGGCTTCGCCGACGCGGGCGCGGTGGGGATCGGCGGCCTCTCGGGCGCGGGGTCGGACGTCCACGCCGGGGCGGGGCTGGGCCTGCGCTACGACACCGGGTTCGGGCCGATCCGGCTCGATGTCGCGGCCCCGGTCGCGGGCGACACGGGCGAGGGCGTGCAGATCTACGTCGGCATCGGGCAGGCCTTCTGATGCGGCGCTGGCTCGTTCCCCTGCTGCTTGTCCCGGGACTGGCCCTCGCGCAGGAGGACGCGGCACGGGACCGCGACGTGCTGACCGCCTTCCTCGAGGACAACCTGTCGGGTGCCGGGCGCGTGGTGACGATCACGGGCTTCGCGGGCGCGCTGTCGTCGCGCGCCACCATCGACCGGCTGACCATCGCCGACGACGCGGGCGTCTGGATCACGCTCGACGGCGTGGTGATCGACTGGAGCCGGTCGTCGCTGCTGCGCGGCGCGATCGAGGTGAGCGAGCTGAGCGCCACGGCGATCACCGTCGTCCGCCCCCCGCAGGCCGGGGCCGACGCGGCCCTGCCCCCGCCCGAGGCGCAGGGGTTCGCGCTGCCCGAACTGCCCGTCTCGGTGCGGATCGGCGACCTCTCCGCCGACCGGATCGTGCTGGGCGAGGCCGTGCTGGGCCAGCCGGTCGAGGGGCGGCTTCAGGCCGCCCTGTCGCTGTCGGGCGGCGAGGGCGAGGCCGACCTCGTGCTGGAGCGGACCGACGCCGGGCCGGCGGGCCGGTTCGCGCTCGACGCGGGCTATTCGAACGCGAGCCGCGTCCTGCGGGTCGACCTCGCCGCCACCGAGGCGGCCGGCGGTCTCGCGACGACCGCGCTGGGCATCCCCGGCGCGCCGGCGGTCGACCTGTCGGTGCGGGGCGAGGGGCCGCTCGACGCCTTCGCCGCGACCGTGCGGCTGGCCTCGGGCGGGACGGACAGGCTGGCGGGCACGGTGACGCTGCAGGGGACCGAGGCGGGCGCGCAGCGCTTCGCGGCGGACCTGAGCGGGGACCTCGCCCCCCTGTTCCTGCCCGACTACGCGGCCTTCTTCGGCCCCGAGGTGGCGCTGACCGCCCGCGGCACGCGCGAGGCCTCGGGGCGGCTCGACCTCGACGCGCTGGCGCTGCGCACCCGCGCGCTGACGCTGGACGGTGCCTTCGCCGTCGCCGCCGACGGCACGCCCGCCTCGTTCCGGCTGGAGGGCCGGCTCGCGGATCCCGGGGGCGGGCCGGTGCTGCTGCCCGCCGCCGTGCCCACGCGGGTGGACGAGGCGGACATCCTGCTCGACTTCGACACGGCGCGGCGCGACGAGGGCTGGCGCGCGGTGGCCACCCTCCGGGGGCTGGAGCGCGACGGCTTCCGCGCCGGGGCCGTGGCGCTGCGCGGATCGGGGCGGCTGCGCGCCGCCGGGGGGATCGGGGGCACGCTGGCGGTGCAGGCCGCCGGCGTCGTTCCCGCCGACCCGGCGCTGGCGGCGGCGCTGGGCCCCGACCTCGCCGGATCCCTGACCTTCGAGGCGGGCGCCTCGGGCGCGCTGGGTCTGCCGCAGATCCGCATCCGGGGCGCGGACTACACGCTCGAGGCCGGCGGTCAGGTCACCGGGCTCGGCGAGGGCTTCGGCATCGCCGGCCGCGCCACGCTGCGCGCCGATGACCTCGCGCGGTTCTCGGCTCTGGCCGGCCGGCCGCTGTCGGGCGCCGCCGAGGTCTCGGCCAGCGGCGCGGGCAGCCTTCTGGGCGGCGGCTTCGCCCTCGACGCGACCGTCGCGGGCACCGACCTGACCCTCGGCCAGGCCGAACTGGACAGCCTGCTTCGCGGCGCCTCGCGGATCGACCTGTCGGCCACGCGCGACGGGTCGGGGACGACGATCCGCCGGCTCGACGTGTCGGCGCGGACGCTCTCCGCGCGGGCGCGCGGCACCGTCGCCACGGCAGGCAGCGACCTCGCGGCGGAGCTCGAGGTCGCGGACCTCTCGGCCCTCGGCACGGGCTACCGCGGCGCGCTGTCGGCCCGGGCCGCCTTCGCCGGCACGCGGGACCGGGGCGCGCTCACGCTCGACGGCACCGCGACCGGCCTCGCGCTGGGCCAGCCGCAGGCCGACCGCCTGCTCGCCGGGACCAGCCGGCTCGCCGTGCGGGCGACCCTGGATGCCGGCCGGGTGCTCGTGGATCGCGCGACGATCGCGAACCCCCAGGTGACGGCCGAGGCCTCGGGCACCGTGGCGGGGGGAACGCGCACGCTGGCGCTGGACGCACGGCTCGCCGACCTCGGCCTGATCCTGCCGGGATTCCCCGGACCCGTCACGGTCGCCGGCACGGTGACCGACCGGGGCGCGGGCTACGACCTCGCGCTGCGGGGGACGGGGCCGGGCCAGATCGCGGCCGAGGCCCGGGGGCAGGTCGCGGCCGATCTCGGCACTGCCGACCTCCGGCTCTCGGGGTCGGCGCAGGCCGCGCTCGCGAACCCCTTCATCCAGCCGCGCAGCATCGGCGGCCCCGTCCGCTTCGACCTCGCGCTCCGCGGGCCGCTCGATCCCGCGAGCCTCTCGGGCCGGGTCGCCCTGTCGGAGGGGCGCCTGTCCGACCCCGGCCTGCCTTTCTCGCTTCAGGGGATCGAGGCGACGGCGGACCTGGCCGGCGGACAGGCGCGGATCGCGGCGCGCGCGGGCGTGACCTCGGGGGGGACCGTCACGGCCTTGGGGACGGTCGGGCTGGCCGCGCCCTATCCGGCGCGCCTGTCGGCCGACCTGCGGCAGGTCATCCTGCGCGACCCGCGGCTCTACGAGACGCGGGTGAACGGCACCGCGACGGTGACGGGCCCGCTGACGGGGGGCGCGGTGGTCGGAGGCAGCCTGCTCCTGAACGAGACCGAGCTGCGCATCCCCGACACGGGCTTCGGCGCCTCGGGCCTGATCGAGGGGCTGGAGCATGTCGACGAACCCGCCCCGGTGCGCGAGACGCGGCGCCGCGCCGGCCTTCTGGACGACCCGGCGGCGGGCGCGGGCGGCGCGGTCGGCAGGGCCGCGGCGCCCCTCGCGCTCGACCTGACGATCCGCGCACCGAACCGCGTGTTCATCCGCGGCCGCGGTCTCGACGCCGAGCTGGGGGGCGCGCTGCAGCTGGGCGGCACGGTCGACGCCGTCGTGCCCACCGGCGGGTTCGACCTGATCCGGGGCCGGCTCGACATCCTCGGCACGCGGCTCGTCGTGGCGCAGTCCACCCTGCGGCTGGAGGGCAGCTTCGATCCGCTGATCGACGTCCGCGCCTCCACCGAAAGCGAGGGGATCACCGCCTCGGTCCTCATCGCCGGCCGCGCGAGCGCGCCCGAGGTGCGCTTCGTCTCGGTGCCCGAACTGCCCGAGGAGGAGGTCCTCGCCCGGCTCCTGTTCGGCCAGGGGCTGGAGAACCTGTCGGCGTTCCAGGCGGCCCAGCTCGCCGGCGCGGTGGCGACGCTGGCCGGGCGCGGCGGCCTCGGCCTCGTCGGCCGGCTGCGGCAGGGCTTCGGGCTGGACGATCTCGACGTCAACACCGGGGCGGAGGGCGGAACCGAGGTCACGGCGGGCCGCTACCTGTCGCGCAACCTCTACACCGAGATCACCGTCGACGACCAGGGGCGGACCACCATCGACCTGAACCTCGACGTGACCGACAGCATCACGCTGCGCGGATCGACCGGCAACGAGGGCGGCACGGGGCTGGGCGTCTTCCTCGAGCGCGACTACTAGTTCATCCGCGCGCGGCGATCCTCGTCGGGCCAGTCCGCGAGGCCCGCCCAGAGATGGTCGAGATCGCCCGCCGCGCGCGCCGACAGCGTGGGATCGTCGGCGAAGAGGTGCCGCATCGTCCGCAGGAACAGCGCGCGGCTGCCGAGCGTGCGGATCTGGCAGCCCGCCATCAGCAGCGTGCGGTATTCGGGCGACCGCGCGAGCACCGCGTCGGGCGGCAGCCCCGCCTCGCCCGCCAGCGCGCGGTAGGCCCTGCGCGCGCGCTCAACCGCGCTGGCAAGGCTGTCGGTCCTGTCGAAATCGTCCACCCCAATCCCCCGTCCAATCCGCCCAGCCTCGGAAATGCGCCGAGCCTAGCGGCGGATGCCACGGGATTCGACGGATTCCTTCGGCCAGTGCCGTTCGATACGGGAAGACTGATGGCCCATTCCGGCAATTTTTGCACGGTGGCCTGTCGGAGATGTGTCCGATCGGGGCAAATCCGGACATTGCGGCCCCGCGCGGCCGGCCGGAGCGCGGGCCGGAATGCAGAAGGGCCCGCCGGTGGCGGGCCCTTGCGAGAACGGCGCGCGTCCTCAGATCGCGATCACTGGCCGGCGGGCGCGGTCGTGGCCGACGAGCCATCCGACGAGGCGACGAGCGCGGCGACGACGCCCAGGCCGATCAGCGGGAGCAGCAGACCACCGCCCGTGGCGGGGGGCGCGGCGGTCACGACCGGCACCGGCTCGGCCTCGACCACGACGGGGCCGCCGGCAATGGCGGCCGACGCCGTCAGCGCGGTGGCGGCAGCGGCGAAGGCGATGATCTTTTTCATTTAACTCTCCGTGACTTGGATGGATGGTTGACAGTTCGATATCATACGGTGGCAGCCTATGGAAGACCTATATTCCGGGCGTTGTCAACAACGCGGGACAGCACCACGTGGCCCCATTCCGGTGTCAGCAACTGTCTGGATTTCCTCAGGAAACCGCCTCCTTCGAACCAGTAGTCATTAACGAAATCGACCCCGTTCCCGCTACAGCTTTCGGTCACATGGCGGACGGTGTGTTGTCGCTCTACAACAGTCACTGTCGTCATTCCGCGATCCGCAAGCGTGCAGAGGTATTCGAAGCGCCGCGTCTGGTCCGCACCGTCGGTAAAGTAATACGAACGCCGGAATGTTCCCGTGCCCGAGGCGATCCGGGCGATCTCCGGCGCATCGGATTGCAGGATGTCCGGCCCGAATCCGCGCGTCGCGACCATGATCCCGCCGCGGAAGGCGATGGTCCGGTCGTCGATGGTCGACCAGGTCTCCACCGCGCCGTTGCGCGCGAAGGGCACGACGAAGGCCGTCAGCCCGGCCGAGGGGATCTCGGCCATGATCATCGGGGTATCGTACTGGGCGAGCTGGGCGCGGGTGATCGCGGGCGCCGCCTCGCCGCCCGGTGCCGCGCGCCGCGACAGCACCTCGGCCTGCGCGAGGCGCGCCACCGCGAGCGCCGGGCTGGGCGTCCCGTCCGATGCGCAGCCGGCCAGCGCGAGCGCCAGACCGGCGGCGAGGGCGATGCGTCGCGTCATCTCCAGAACCGTCCCCACTGCTCGTCGAAGCCCTGCTGGCCGTAGTCGCGCACGGTTCCGTAGAGCCGCCCGTCCACGTTGAGCCGCGCACCCCCGTCGCGGGTCAGCGGCCGGATGACCGCCGACGACACCTGCCGCGTGGGCGTGCCGAGGAACCAGTTGACCGGGATCTGCAGCTTGATGCCCTTGTCGAAGGAGCCCTCGCCGAAATCCTCGAAGGAGACGTCGGTGAAGGTCGCGAAGGCCCCGACCGACCAGCCGTTCTCGAACTGCCGGTCGAGCGAGATCGTGGCGCCGTAGTCCCCCGCCAGATAGCGGCCGACGTCCACCTGGGCGAGGAAGCTCCGTTCGCCGCCGAAGCTGTAGTAGGCCGAGGCAGAGCCGGTGACGACGTCGTAGTCCTGGAACCCCAGCCCGAGGTCGAAGTCGCGCTTGCGGGCGTAGTTGACCTCCACCCCCAGCGCGAGCGGGCCGGACGACGGGGCCCAGAGCACCTCGGTCGACACGCCGCCGAACATCCGCTCCAGATAGCCCGCCGTGACGCGGCCGTAGACCTCGGGCGCGAGCCGGCGGTAGTAGGCCAGCGTCAGGGTGTCGAGCGCGGGATCCCCCTCGCGGTCGTAGCGCACGCCGTCGGTGCGCACGCGCGGCAGCGCCGACTCGCCCTGCCGCGAGTTGCGCAGGTTGCCGGTCAGGCGCTTGCTGACCGATCCCGCGACGACGAGGCCCGGCGCGAGGTCGTAGCTCGCCCCGAGCCGCAGGCCGAGGTCGGCGCGGATCGGGTTCTCGGGGTCGAAGAGGCGCGTGCGCAGGAAGGGCGCGAGGTTCCACTGGAACCGCGGATAGCGCGCCGGGTCGAAGGCGAGGTTCGCGGCGGGCGCGCCCGCGTCGCCGATCGCCGCGCGGTCGCGGATCGCCTCGGCCGCGCCGGGGGCGAACTCCAGCCGCTCGAGGTCCGACCGGCGCAGCGTGACCTTCGCCACGGGCATCCCGCGCACCACGGGCACGATCTCGAAGACCTCGACCGAGGCGGGCATGATCGCGGTCATCACGCGGGCCACGCGGCCCACCGCCTGCGCCTCGCTGTCGTTCCGGTCGTTGCGGATGCGGACCTGCGCCGTGGTGCCGGTGTAGCCGATCGCCTCGACGACGATCCCGTCCTTCTCAAGCCGCCGGTTGATGTTGCCGATCAGGATCGGGGCGATCCCCTCCTGCGTGACCCAGTCGGGCGACCAGGCCTCGGGGTCCGCCTCGCGCGCGGGGCGCACCTCGACCGGATCGGGCGCGCCGCCGCGGATGCCGCCCGTCGGGCGCTGCCCCGGGTTGATGAAGAACTGCGCGGCGAGCCCCAGCTCGGAGCCGTACATGTAGTAGGCCCCGACCCGCATCGTCTCGTGGACCGCGTACTCCAGCCCGACGTTGAAGGGGCTCGCCCGGTCGAAGGTCCGCCGGCGGCCGCTCTCGATCGTGTAGTCGTCGGACGAATACTCGGCCTTGACCGTCCAGCGGTCGTCGATGCGGTACTCGAGGCTCGCGAAGGGGGCCGCCGGGCCGCGGAAGAACTGGTTGGTGTTGACCTGCCCGCCCTCGCCCACGTCGACGGGCGGGCGGTCGCCGAAGGGCGAGCCGATACCGCCGTAGGTGCCCAGCCGCCCCCAGCCGAGGCCCGCCGTCACCTTCAGGTGCGGGCCCAGCGTCTTCGTCGCCGCCACGTATTCGGCCGAGAACAGCCCCGTGCCGATGAAGTCCTGCAGGCCCACGCTGACCGCGGGCATCACCCGGCCCTCGCGCGTGACCTGGTAGCGCAGGTCGAAGTTGCGGTCGAAGTAGGTGTCGAAGGCCGACCCCACGACCGCGTTCCAGTCGCGGACCCCCTGGTAGCGGAAGCTCGCCGACAGGCGCGGGGTCAGCTGGAAGGTCAGCGTGTTCCGGCTGACCGGCCCGAACCGCGCGCTCGAGGCGGTGAGCATCCCGTCGGGCTGGCTCTCGCCGGAGGGCAGGTCGATCGTGCCCGTCGAGCCGTAGAGGTTGAGCGTCGGGCGGATGTCCTCGGCCGGGGCGACCGACGCGGACAGGGCCGCCAGGACGGTCGTCAGGCCGAGGACGACGCGGCGCGGCAGCGGGAAGTGGACTGTCATGGGCGCCTCGATCCGACGGGGTGCAGTCTAGTGGATGCCGGGACGGGCAACAACGTCTTTCCGGGCGCGCGGGACGGCGTCACACCGACTGCGCCGCGGGCGTGGTCGGCGGAAATCCCTCCACCCACCGCAGGACCACCTCGCGCGCGGCGTGCGCGTCGCCCGCGGCCACCGCGGCGCGCAGGGACCGCAGCGCCCCCGCCATCTCGAGCTCGGTCAGGCCCGCCTCGCGCGCGCGCAGGATCTTCGGATGCGGCGTGGGCAGCAGCCCCTCGCCGATCAGCAGCTCCTCGTGCAGCTTCTCGCCGGGGCGCAGCCCGGTCACGACGATCTCGATGTCGCCGTCGGGGTTGGCCGCGTCGCGGACCGAATAGCCCGCGGCGTGGATCATCTGCACGGCGAGGTCGCGGATCCGCGTGGGCTTGCCCATGTCGAGCACGAACACGTCGCCCCCCTCGGCGAAGGACCCCGCGAGCAGCACCAGCTGCGCGGCCTCCGCGATGGTCATGAAGTAGCGCGTGACCTCCTCGTGGGTCAGCGTCACGGGGCCGCCGCGCGCGATCTGCTCCTTGAAGAGCGGGATGACCGAGCCCGACGATCCCAGCACGTTGCCGAAGCGCACCATGCTGAAGACGGTGCCCGGCGCCCGGCGCGCGAGGTCCTGCACCACCAGCTCCGCCAGCCGCTTCGACGCGCCCATCACGTTCGTCGGCCGCACCGCCTTGTCGGTGGAGATCAGGATGAACCGCTCCACCCCCGCCTCGACCGCGGCCTCGGCCAGCGTCCGGGTGCCCAGCACGTTGTTCGACAGGCCCGCGACCGGATTCATCTCCACCAGCGGGACGTGCTTGTAGGCGGCCGCGTGGAAGATCACGTCGACCCCGTGCTCGCGCAGCGCGTCGCGCGCGAGCCGCGCGTCGCAGACAGACCCCAGCACCGCGCGCACCTCGATGTCGTCGTCGCCGATCAGCGCGCGCAGGTCGCGGTCGATGGTGTAGAGCGCGAACTCCCCCTGCTCGAACAGCACGAGCCGGCGCGGCCCGCAGCGGATGAGCTGGCGGCAGAGCTCCGACCCGACCGACCCGCCCGCGCCCGACACGAGGATCGTCCGCCCGGCGTAGGCGTCGGTGCCCTGCGGAAGCTGCTCGCCCAGCGCGGCGCGGTTGAGGAACTGGCCGGGCTGCGCCGCCGCCAGCCGGTCGATCAGCTTCTCCTCGCCCACGAGCTGCGCGAAGGAGGGCAGCGACTGCACCTCCACCCCCATCGTGCGCAGGTCGCGCGTGATCTGGCCGAGCTTCGGGGCCGAGACCGAGGGCATGGCGAGCACGATGCGGTCCACCTTGCGCTCGCGCACGAAGCGCGGCAGCGCCCGCGCGGGGATCACCCGCAGCCCGCCGATCGTCACCGCATGCAGGGTCGGGTTGTCGTCGATGAAGCCCACAGGGACGAGGCTGCGGTGGGTCCGCAGCGCGGCCGCGAGCTGCATGCCGGTGTTGCCCGCGCCGTAGATCATCACCCGCCGCTTCACGTCGCCCTGCCGCAGGATCCACAGCAGCGCGTGCAGCATCAGGAGCCGCGCCCCGACCGAGACGGGGAACAGGATCAGCCCGAACAGCGTCGCGCCGAAGACCGGCATCCCGAACCGCGTGAAGAGGTTCAGCCCCCAGAGGACCAGCACCATGGCGAAGGCGTAGCCCGCCGTCCTCAGGACCGCGGTGCCCTCGTAGGCGTTGAGCTTGATGCGCGGCAGCCCGAAGGCGCTGGAGGCGACCCCCGCGACCAGCCCCATCACCGGCACGCCGAGCCAGAAGCCCGGCAGGAACCAGACCGGATGCTCGGGCCCGTAGATCAGCAGGAAGGTCGCCAGAAGCGTGAGCGGCGCCAGCGCCACGTCGACCATCATCAGAAGGAAGCGCTTCTGCGGACGGCCGAGGCGTTCCACCATCGCATAGAGTCTGCGCCGTGCGGTCGTCATCCGGTCTCCATCCGCGCCGCCGGCCCGGTCCACCGGCGGTCTGATCGCGAAACCCTACAGGGCATCGCGGCCCTTTGCCGCAAAAAGCGCGGGAAAGGCAACCGGTGCCGCGCGGCCCCCTGCAAAATTGCCACAAGCGGGCCTAGGCGCGGCGCCCGCCGGGCCGCAGCCGCGGCAGCACCCGCCCGACCGTCCGCCCGAGCAGCACCGCGTCGAGGCAAAGCGTCCGGTTGCGCTGGTAGATGAGATCGAGCCGCGCCTTGCGCGGCACGCAGCGGCGGGCGTAGACCGCATCGGTCTCGGCCGCGTCGCGGCAGGGGGCGAGCAGCCGCTCCTCGGCCCGGTGGTAGACCAGCGTGGCGAGGCCCGTGATCCCCGGCCGCGACTGCAGCACCCGCGCGTAGAGATCCGGGAACCGCTCGACGTACTCGCGCAGCGGCGGGCGGGGGCCGACGAAGCTCATGTCGCCGCGCAGCACGTTCCAGAGCTGCGGCACCTCGTCGAGGCGCGAGGCCCGCAGGACGCGGCCGGCGCGCGTCACCCGCGCGGCCTTGTCCCCGCCCGACACGCCGCCGTCGGAGGCGGCCGGGCGCATCGTCCGCAGCTTCCACAGCCGGAACGGCCGGCCCGGCGCGCGCATCCGCTCGGCCCGGTAGAACAGCGGCCGCCCCTCGGTCGCGAGGAGCACGGCGAGCAGCGCCGCGAAGGGCACGGCGAGCACCGCGACCAGCACGAGCGCCAGCGCGAGGTCGAAGAGCCGCTTCGCGGGGGTCACGCCGCGCCCCCCGTCCCGCGCCGCCATTCCGCGACCATGCCCGCGGGCGTCGCCGCGGTCGCCTCCGCCCCGACCAGCGCCGCGAGCCGCGCCACGTCGAGCGTGACGCGCGCCACGACGCCGGGGTTGGGCGGCCCGTAGGCCCAGGGCAGGCCCGCCGCGTCCAGCAGCGCGCCCATCGCCACCGGCGGGGCCGCCGCGAGGTTCAGGACGGGCGGCAGCGCCCCGGCCCCGCCGATCCCGCGCAGGCAGAGCCGTGCCAGCACCTCGGCGAACGCGAGGGGGCCGATGTAGCTGCGCACCGGCCCGCCCTCGTGCCCCGGCACCGGGTCAAGCGTCACCGGCCGCCCCGGCACCGCGGCGCCGATCAGCGCGTCCGCGCCCAGCACGTTGCCGATCCGCAGGCAGGTCACGCCCGGGCGGCCCGCGACCGCCGCCTCCATCGCGCGCTTGGCGGCCCCGTAGTCCCCCGCCGGACGCAGCGGCGCCTCCTCGGCGAGGTCCTCGCCCGGGCCGTAGACGGCGCTGCTGGAGGCGAGCAGGACCAGCGCCGCGCCCTGCCGCCGCGCGAGGTCGCAGACCGCCCGCGCCAGCGCCACCGTCGCGGCCGCGTCGATCCGGCCGCCCGCGAGGTGCAGGATCGCGCCGCCGGCGAGGGCCGGTCCGGGATAGGGCCCGGCCAGCGGATCCCAGACGACCGCCCCCGGGACCGCGCCGCCCCGCGACTGCCACAGCGGCCGCGCCAGCCCGGCGAGCCGCGCGGGCCATGCCGCGCGGAGCACGCGGCCCAGCCGCCCCGAGGCCCCGGTAATCAGGATTGGCCGTTCCGCGCGCTCCACGCTATAGAAACCCTCGTCCTCCGCGATTGACGCGGCCTGCGGCCCCAGTATGTTTCGCCGTCCGCCGATGTCCACCCGCGACAGGGCCGACCCGTTCCGAGGTGACGAATGCGCCGTCCGATCCGCTTCCTGATCCTGCTCGCGGCCAGCGCCGGGCTTCTGGCCGGCTGCAGCACGCCCCGCTCGGCGGGCGAGGCGGGCCCGATCCTGCGGGGGGCCGAGGCCACGGACGCGACCTTCGCGGTGATGCCCGTCACGCGCGAGACGCTGCCGGGGATCGCCGCCTGGCCCGCCGGCCGGTCGAGCGGGGTGGAGGGCTGGATCCGGCGCAGCCGCGGCCCGGCCGGCAACCAGATCGAGCCGGGCGACACGATCGACGTGTCGATCTGGGACAACGAGGAAAGCTCGCTCCTGACGCAGCCGAACCAGAAGGTGGTGGCGCTGCCCGACATGACCGTCTCGCCGCAGGGGACGGTGTTCCTGCCCTACGTCGACGAGGTCTACGTCGCGAGGATGACCCCCGACCGCGCGCGGGCGGCGGTCCAGGACCGGATGCGCACGATCATCCCCTCGGCCCAGGTCCAGCTGCGGCTGCGGTCGGGGCGCGGCAGCGCGGTCGATCTGGTCAGCGGCGTCCGCCAGCCCGGCAACTACGTGATGCCCGACCGCGACTTCACCATCATGGGCCTGCTGGCGATGGGCGGCGGCCCGGTCGAGCAGTTCGAGAACCCCCAGGTCCGCCTGTCGCGCGACGGCCGGCTCTACGGCGTGCCGCTTGCCACGCTGATGGACAACCCGGACCTCGACACCACGCTGCGCGGCGGCGACAAGGTCTACATCGAGGACGACGACCGCTACTTCCTGGCGCTGGGCGCGGCCACCAGGCAGGCCCCCGTCCCCTTCCCGGCCGAGCGGGTCACGGCGCTCGACGCGGTCTCGCTGACCGGCGGACTGAACGCGCAGCGCGCCGATCCGAAGGGCGTCCTGGTCCTGCGCGACTACGACGCCGACGCGGTCCGCACCGACGGGACCGGGCCCGCGAAGGACCGCATGATCTTCGCCATCGACCTGACCACCGCCGACGGCCTGTTCAGCGCCGGGGAGTTCGAGATCCACGACCGCGACCTCGTGCTCGTCACGGAAAGCCCGCTGACCTCCACGCGGGCCATCCTCGGCCTCGTCAGCGACACGGCGCTCGCCCGCACGCGGCTGCAGCTCTAGGGCCCGTGGTCCTCCAGCCGGACGCGCAGCTCGCGCAGAACCGGCAGGACGGCGCGGACCCGGTCGGCCCCGAGCTGCGCCACCACCTCGGCGATGACCGGGGCTATGGCCTGCACGGCGGCGTCGCGCGCCGCGCGGCCCGAGGGGCTGATCTTCACCTGCTTGCGGCGCGCGTCGTCCCAGTCGGGGCGGATGTGGACGTGGCCCGCCCATTCCAGCCTGGCCAGCGTGTTGGTCATCGCCCCGCGCGTCACGTGGAAGGCGCGGGCGAGCTGGGCCGGGCTGCGTTCCCCCTCGCTTCGGGCGAGATGGTTCAGGACCGAGAACTGCGACAGCTCCAGCCCCCGCGGCAGCACGCGGCTGAGCCGGTTCCGCGCCAGCTGGTCGGCCATGAAGAGCTCGCCGAACAGGGCGACGGCGATGTCCTCCACCCGGTCGCCCATCACGGCCCGTCGAAGGCCCGGTCCTGCCCGAGCGAGGGGATCCGCGTCCGCGCCCGCGCGGTGGCCGAGGGGTCGAGGTCGACGAAGGCGACGCCCGGCCCGGCCCCCCCGTCGGCGAGGATCTCGCCCCAGGGCGCGACCGCGAGGCTGTGGCCGTGCGTCCGCCGGCCCGGCCCCGCCGCCTCGGGGTGAAAGCCCGTCTGCGCGGGGGCGAGGACATGGCACCCCGTCTCGATCGCGCGGGCGCGCAGCAGCACCTCCCAGTGCGCCGCGCCCGTGATGTGGTTGAAGGCGGCGGGCACGGTCAGGATGTCGGCCCCCGCCTGCGCAAGCCGGCGGTAGAGGTGCGGGAAGCGCAGGTCGTAGCAGACCGTCAGGCCGATCCGTCCGAAGGGCGTGTCGGCGAGGACCGCGCGCGCCCCGGGGCGGTAGGCGGCGGATTCGCGGTAGACCTCGGTCTCGGTCACGTCGACGTCGAACATGTGGATCTTGTCGTAGCGCGCGACGATCCCGCCGTCGGGACCGATCAGCAGCGACCGGTTGGCCAGGCGCCCGTCGGCCTCGCCGGTCTTCACGGCGATCGAGCCCGCGAGCAGCCAGACGCCCGCCGCGGCGGCGGCCTCGCGCAGGGCCGACAGGGTCGGGTCGTCGTCCTCCGCATGCAGCAGCGCGCGCTGGCGCGCCCGGTCCGAGGACAGCATGTTGGTGCATTCCGGGGTCAGCACGAAGCCCGCGCCCCCCGCAACCGCGGCGCGGACCTGCGCGAGCGTCGCGGCGAGGTTGGCGGCCGGGTCGTCGCCGACCGTCAGCTGCACCAGGGCCGCGCGCACCCGGTCAGCCCGCGAGGAGCGGGTCGAGCCGGCCCTCGCCGTCGAGCGCGTGCAGGTCGTCGCTGCCCCCCACGTGCCGCCCGTCGATGAAGATCTGCGGCACGGTGCGGCGGCCGCCCGCGCGCTCGGTCATCTCGCGGCGGCGGCCGGGATCGGCGGCCACGTCGATCTCGGTGAAGGCCGCGCCCTTCGCGGCCAGAAGGCGCTTCGCGGCCAGGCAGTAGGGGCAGGTGGGGGTCGTGTAGATCTCGATCCGGGCCATCGGCGTTCCTTTCGGCTGTGCCGATCATATAGCCGCCCACCCGTCCTTCGCAACGCGGGCGAGCGCCAGCACCGCGACCGACCGCGCCCCGCCGTCGAGGCAGGCGCCGGCGGCCGCGTGGAGGGTGGCGCCCGAGGTCATCACGTCGTCGACGATCAGGACCGCCCGTCCGCCCAGCCGCGCGGCCCGGCGCGGGTGCAGCGCCAGCGCCCCCTCCATGTTGGCGAAGCGCCCCGCCCGGCTGCGGCCGTCCTGCGTGCGGGTGGACCGCCGCCGCACCAGAAGGTCGGGGCAGTGCTCGAGCCGCGCGAGCCGCGCGAGGCCCGCCGACAGCAGCGCCGCCTGGTTGTAGCGCCGCGCCAGGAGCCGGGTCCAGTGGAGCGGCACCGGCGCCACCAGCAGGTCCGGAACGATCAGCGGCCGCGCCGCCCGGGCCAGCCAGGGCGCCGCCGCGCGCGCCATGTCGTGCCGGTCGCCGTGCTTGAGCGCCAGCACGATCCGCCGCGCGTTGTCGCGGTAGAGCATCGCGGCGCGTCCCCGGCCCCAGGCGGGGCGCGCCGCGAGGCAGTCGTCGCAGTGGACGGGCCCGCCCGGGTCCTCGCCCGGCAGGGGCAGGCCGCAGGCGTCGCAGACCAGCCCGCCGAGGAACGGGGTGTCGCGCCAGCAGGCCCCGCACAGCCCGAAGTCGCTGGCGACGGCCGCGTCGCAGGTCAGGCACTGCGGCGGATAGACGAGGTGCAGCGCCGCTTGCCATCCGGCGCGCGCCGCCCTAGCTGCGCCCTGAACCGGGATCCCCATGACCCAGACGCCCCCCCCGCTGACCGACCGCGCGGCCCTGCTGCGCCACCGCGCCCGCGCGCAGGCGACGTTCCTGCACGAGGCCGTGGCGGCCGACGTTCAGGAGAGGCTCGCCGAGGTTAACAGGACGTTTACGCGGCCCGCCGTCGTCACGCCCTTCCCCGACGTCTGGCGGCGCGCGCTGCCCGCCGCCCGGACGGTCCCCGACGACGACGCGCTGGCGCTGGAGCCCGGCGCGCATGACCTCGTGCTCCACGCGCTCGCGCTGCACTGGGCGAACGATCCCGTGGGGCAGATGATCCAGTGCCGCCGCGCGCTCGCGCCGGACGGGCTGTTCCTCGGATACCTCTTCGGCGGGCAGACGCTGGCCGGGCTGCGCGCCTGCCTCGCAGAGGCGGAGACCGGGGCGACGGGCGGTCTTTCGCCCCGCGTCCTGCCGATGGCCGAGATCCGCGACGCGGGCGGGCTTCTGCAGCGGGCGGGCTTCGCGCTGCCCGTGGCCGACGCCCTGACGCTGCGGGTCGCGTACCGCGACGCGCTGCACCTGATGCGCGACCTGCGCGCGATGGGCGAGGGCAACGCGCTGGCCGCCCGGCTGCGCCGCCCGACGCGCCGCGGCGTGATCGCCCGGGCCGCCCGGCTCTACGCCGAGACCTGCGGCGACGGCGCGGGCGGGGTGGCCGCGACCTTCGAGATCCTGTGCCTCACCGGCTGGGCGCCGCATGACGGCCAGCCGAAGCCGCTGCGCCCCGGATCGGCCGCGCGGCGGCTCGCCGACGCGCTGGGCACCGTCGAGCGGCCCCTCCCCCGGGCCGACCCGCCCGGTTGACCACGGCCCGTTTCTGTCTATCTGCTCGGCGATGTCCGATCCGAGGAAACCCGCCATGCTGGATGTGAAGCCGGTCCGCACCGAGGGCGCGGTGCCCGTGCGGGGCGACCGCCTGGCGCACGCCCCCGCCGACCATCCGCCGGTGCCGCGCGCCCGGATCGGGGTGCTGCTCGCGAACCTCGGGACGCCGGACGGCCACGACTACTGGTCGATGCGCCGGTATCTCAACGAGTTCCTGTCGGACAAGCGGGTCATCGACTACTCCGCCTGGCTCTGGCAGCCGCTTCTGCAGCTCGTGATCCTGACGAAGCGCCCCTTCTCGTCGGGGGCCAACTACAGGCTGATCTGGAACCACGAGCGGAACGAGAGCCCGCTGATGACGATCACCCGGGACCAGACGGCCGCGATCGCCGCCGCGATGGCCGAGCGGCACGGGGCCGAGGTCATGGTCGATTTCTGCATGCGCTACGGCAACCCGTCGACGCCCGCGAAGGTTCGCGCGATGGTCGAGGCGGGGTGCGAGCGGATCCTGTTCTTCCCGCTCTACCCGCATTACGCGGGCGCCACCTCGGCCACCGCGAACGACCAGTTCTTCCGCGCCCTGATGGCCGAGAAGCGCCAGCCCGCGGTGCGCACCGTGCCCGAGTACTTCGCCCATCCGCTTTACGTCGAGGCCCTGGCGCAGTCGGTGGAGCGCGCCTACGCGGGCCTCGACCACCGGCCCGACCGGCTGGTGGCCAGCTATCACGGCATGCCGCAGCGCTACCTGGCGGAGGGCGATCCCTACCACTGCCAGTGCGCCAAGACCACACGCCTGCTGCGCGAGCGCCTGGGCTGGGACAAGGGCGCGATCGACACCACGTTCCAGTCGGTCTTCGGCCCCGAGGAATGGCTGAAGCCCTACACCGTCGACCACGTGGCGGCGCTGGCCCGGCAGGGGATCCGGCGGATCGCCGTCATGGCCCCCGCCTTCTCGGCCGACTGCATCGAGACGCTGGAGGAGATCAACGGCGAGATCCGCGAGGCCTTCGAGCATGCGGGGGGCGAGCGCTTCACCTACATCCCCTGCCTCAACGACGATCCGGCGCACATCGAGGCGCTGGCGGCGGTGATCGACGAGAACCTGGCGGGCTGGCTGCCCGCCTGAGGCGCGGCGGGGCGCCCGCCGGCCCCTTCCCGCGCGCCCCTAAGGTCCGCACCGGCGCGCCGGCCCGGGCCGGCGCCGCAGCGGATCGTGATCGCCCCGGCCAAGCGCGCGTTTGAACCCGCCCCGGGCTTCCGCTATGAGGGGGCCGGACCGGATGAAGGACATGCCATGCACAGACGTACCGCCCTGATCCTCGCGGGCACCGCGACGCTTGCGGCCTGCGCGCCCACGGGCGGCGCCCCGCAGCTTGGCGCGGACGGGCGGCCGCTGCCGCAGGTCTACCGGATCGAGCCCGGCATGACCGACCAGGTCTACTTCCGCCTGCTCGACGCGGTGAACGCGCTGCGCACGGCGCGCGGCCTCGCGGCGGTCCGGTACAACGCGAAGCTCAACGCCGCCGCCGCCACCCATTCGCGCGACATGTCGGTGCAGAACCGTCCCTGGCACTTCGGCTCGGACGGCTCCTCGCCGCTGACGCGGGTGCAGCGCCTCGGCTACGAGGGCCGGCTGGGGGGTGAGCTGATCTCGGAGACCTACGAGACCGAACTCGAGACGCTGGCCGCGTGGATGGCGCAGGCCGACACCCGCGCGCTGATCCTCGACCCCGCCATCGACGAGATCGGCTTCTCGTGGTGGCAGGAGCCGAACGGCAAGATCTGGTGGACGATGGTCACGGGCACGGCCGGCGCCGCCGGGCAGAGCCTGTCGCCCGCGGGACAGGCCGGCCTGCCCGCGCAGGCGCCCTTCGTCAACTGACCGTCAGGAACCGACCGTCAGGGCAGGATCTGGATGACCGTCCCGTCGGGCACCATCGCGTAGATGTCCTCCATCTCGCGGTCGGTGACGGCGATGCAGCCCCAGGTCCAGTCGCCGCGCTTGTCGCCCTTGTTCTGGTTGCCGTGGATGAAGATGTCGCCGCCGGGCCGCTTGCCCATGGAACTGGCGTAGGCGACCTGCTCGGGGGTCGGGTAGGAGATGCCGATCGACAGGTAGTAGCGGCTGTTCGGGTTGCGCCGGTCGATGACGTAGGTGCCCTCCGGGGTCTTGCCGTCGTTCTCGAACTGCTTCGGGCCGACCGGCGCGAAGCCGAGGCCGATGTCGAAGCTGCGGAGCACGGTGTCGTTGTTCATGAGGTAAAGCTTGCGGTTGGCCTTCTGCACCTGGACCAGGGTCACCGCCGGCCCGTCGTAGGCGCGGAACTTCGACGCGCAGGCCGAAAGGCCGAGAACCAGCGCAAGCGCCAGCATGATCCGGAAAACGCGCATCGTTCCTCCCCTGCCCCCGGGATGCCTTTTCCCCGAGGCATAGCCGATCGGCGGGATTCGCGGAAGGGGGGATCGCGGCCCGGTCAGCGCGAGAAGCGCGCGACCAGTTCCACGTGCGGGGACCAGCGGAACTGGTCGACGCCCTGCACCCAGTCGAGCGCGAAGCCCGCGCGAACCAGCGTCCGCGCCTCGCGCGCGAAGCTGGCGGGATCGCAGGAGGCGTGGACGACCACGGGAACCGTCGACCGGGCGATCGCCGCGACCTGCGCCTCGGCCCCGGCGCGGGGCGGGTCGATCACCACCGCCTCGATCCCGCGCAGCTCGTCGGGGCCGAGCGGGCGGCGGAAGAGGTCGCGCGTCTCGGCCGTGACGCGGTGCAGCCCGCCCGCGGCCCGCCAGCCCTGGTCGAGCGCCGCGGTCATCGCGGCGTCGCCCTCCACCGCGCGGATCTCGGCCCGCTCCGCAAGGGGCAGCGCGAAGGTGCCGCTGCCGGCGAAGAGGTCGGCGATCCGCCGCGCGCCGCCCACGCCCTCGCGCACCGCGTCCAGAAGGGCGGCCTCGCCCTGCTCGGTCGCCTGCAGGAAGGCGCCGGGCGGCGGCAGCACCCGCGCCGCGCCGAAGCGCTGGACCGGGGGGGCGCGCAGCGCCGCCGGCTCGCCGTCCCAGGTGAGCCGCGCGAGGCGGCGCTCCTCGGCGATGCGCGCCAGCGCCTGCGCCAGGACGGGGTCGAGCGGCTTCCCGCCGGTCACCGCCACGTCGGCCCCGCCCTCGGTGCGCGTCACCGACAGCGCGATCTCGGCCCCGCGCGCGGCGCCCGCCGCCACCAGGTCGGCCAGCGCCGGCCGCGCGGCCATGAGGTCGGGGTGCAGCAGGATGCAGCGCGGCCCGTCGACCAGCGCGTGCGAGCCGCGCGCGTGAAAGCCCACCATCGCCCCGGATCGCGTGCGCCGCCCGGCCAGCGTCGCCCGCCGCCGCGACCGCGCGGGCGAGGTCACGAGCGGGCGGAGCGGCGCCTCCAGTCCCTGCGCGGCCAGCGCCTGCGCGATGATGCCCTGCTTCCAGCCCGCGACGAAGCCGTCGCCCGCGTGCTGCATCAGGCAGCCGCCGCAGGTGCGGGCGTGCGGGCAGGGCGGCGTCACGCGGTGGGGGCTGGGCGACACGATGCGCGGCGCGCGAAGCTGGCGGCCGTCGAAGATCCCCTCGACCACCTCGCCGGGCAGGGTGCGGGGCACGAAGACGGGGCCGCCGGGGCCGGGGGCGATGCCGTCGCCCCGATGCCCGACCCGTTCGATGGTCACGATCACTCGGCGGCGTCCTTCGCGTCGTCCACGCCGATGAACCCGCCCGACTGGCGGTTCCAGTAGCGGGCGTAGAGCCCGCCCTGCGCCAGCAGCGTGGCGTGGTCGCCGTCCTCGACGATGCGGCCCCGGTCCATCACGATGATCCGGTCCATCGCGGCAATGGTCGACAGGCGGTGCGCGACGGCGAGGACGGTCTTGCCCTCGATCACCCGGTCCAGCGCCGCCTGCACCTGCGCCTCCACCTCGCTGTCGAGCGCGCTCGTCGCCTCGTCGAGCACGAGGATCGGCGCGTCCTTCAGGAAGGCGCGCGCCAGCGCGATCCGCTGGCGCTGCCCGCCCGACAGCTTCACGCCGCGCTCGCCGAGGAAGGCGTCGTAGCCCTTGCGGCCGTTGTGGTCCTCCATCGCGCGGATGAAGCCGTCGGCCTCGGCGGCCGTCGCGGCGGCGACCACCGCGGCCTCGTCGGCATCGGGCCGTCCGTAGCGGATGTTGTCGCGGGCCGAGCGGTTGAACATTGCCGTCTCCTGTGTGACCATGCCGATCTGGCGGCGCAGGCTCTCCTGCGTGACGCGGCGCACGTCGTGCCCGTCGACCAGCACCCGCCCCTCCTCGGCGTCGTAGAGCCGCAGCATCAGCGACACGAGCGTCGACTTGCCCGCGCCCGAGGCGCCGACGATGCCGACCTTCTGGCCGGGCGGGATCGTCAGGTCCACGCCGCGCACCCCGGCCCGGCCGTGCCCGTAGCCGAAGGTGACGCGGTCGAAGCGGATCTCGCCCCGGATCCGGGGCAGGTCCAGGGCATCGGGCGCATCGGCGAGGTGATGCGGGCCGGACAGCGTGCGCATCCCGTCCTCCACCTCGCCCACGCTCGTGTAGATGGACATCAGCGTGAAGCTGACCCAGCCCGACATCTGCGCGATCCGCATGGCGATCGCCCCCGCCGCGGCGATCGCCCCCGCGGTCGCCTGGCCGTCCGACCAGAGCCACAGGACGCCCCCGATCAGCAGCACCGGCAGCACGCCCGCGAGCGCCATCAGCGCGAAGCGGAACCAGGTGGAGATCACGCCGAAATCGAGCGATCGGTCGCGGAAGACGTCCATCGCCTCCAGCGCGACGCGGTCCTCGAAGGCGGCATGGGCGAAGAGCTTGACCGTCTTGATGTTGGTGATCGTGTCGACGACCTGTCCCGACACCATGGCGCGGGCCGAGGCGCGCGCGGCGGAGTTTGTCTTCACCCGCGGCAGGAAGTGCCGGATCAGCAGGATGTACGCCACGAGCCAGACCGCGAGCGCCGCCGCGATCCAGGCGTCGATGGCCAGCAGGTAGACGACCGAGCCCACCACCGAGGCCAGCGCGAAGGCCCCGGTGTTGATCGTCTCGGTCGCGACGTCGGTCACGGCCCGCGCGGCCTGCATCTGCTTCTGCGCGATGCGCCCGGCAAAGTCGTTGTCGAAGAAGGTGACCGACTGGCCCAGCGTCCAGCGGTGCAGCCGGCTGAGCACCAGGGGCAGGACGTTCGGCCCCACGACGATCGAGTTGGTGGCCGCGGCGGCGGCGAAGGCCAGGGGCCGCAGCACGAGGTAGAAGCCCGCAAAGGCCCCGAGGAGGACGAGGCTTCCGTCGAAGAACGCCTCGGGCCCCTGCGCCAGCGCCGCGTCGATCACCCAGCCGAGGATCAGCGCCGACACCACCTCCATGCTCCCTGCGAGCGCCGAGAAGACCGTGGCGACCCAGAGCGCGGGCCAGGATCCGCGCAGGCACCAGCGCATGAACGGCCCCAGCGCCTGCGGCGGGGGGCCGTCGGCGGGTCGGAAGGCGTCGATCGCGCCGCCGAGGGATCGAAGGGTGGTCATGCCGCGTCGCCGATGCCGATGAAGCCGCCCGACTGACGCCCCCAGAAGCGGGCATAATGCCCGCCCGCCGCCAGAAGTTCCCCATGCGTGCCCTGTTCCGCGACG
>ERZ1066122.582-NODE-582-length-37270-cov-9.330969_pt1 | contig 37270 bp, 37 predicted proteins | sample MGYA00382769_ERZ1066122 | MGnify/ENA primary metagenome ERZ1066122 (study PRJEB33369, sample SAMEA5778352) | biofilm metagenome | biome: Industrial cooling water; feature: Water cooling tower basin; material: Biofilm | place: United Arab Emirates | collected... | reverse complement strand
GTGCTGCACTATCGGACGGACGCGGCGTCCGCTCTCGCCCTCGCCGTTGGCGTCGCCGCGCGCCCCGTCTGTCGCGACTTCGGCGACGGCGAGAAGCCGCAGTGCGGGCGTCTCGTGGCGGTCGTGCTCGCGCCCCGACGCGACGCCGCTCGGCATCTGCAGGTCGTGGGGGCACTCAGCCGGCTCTGGCAAAAGGCCGAGCTCTCGACGACGCTGGAGCAGGCCGAGAGTCCCGAGGCGCTGTCCCTCAGCGCGGTCTGGAGCGACGCGGTGCTCGAGCCGCAGCTCACGGTGCGCGACCTGATGACCACCAATCCCCGCTCGATCGGCGCGGACGCGACGCTTCGCACCGCGGTGCTCGACATGCGCCGCTCCGGCGTGGGAGCGCTGCCGGTGGTGGACGAGGCAAACCGGGTCATTGGGCTGTTGAGCGAACGGGAACTGCTGCGCTACCTCCTGAGTCATTACCTTCCCCGAGCCGGTGGGCCTCCGCTCGGGGGTCCACCGGGGACGGCCGTGCGTCGCACGGTGCGAGATGTGATGACACGACAGGTATTGTGTGTCGCACCGCATCAGCCGCTGGCGGAGGTCGCTTCCCTCATGCTCAACAAGGACGTCGAACGGGTACCGGTGGTGCGGGATGGCCTGTTGGTGGGCTTTCTCACGCGCGGGGACATCGTTCGCAAGCTCATCGGATCCTGATCACATGGCCGGACGTCATACCCTTACGATCATCAAGCCGGACGCCTTCGGTGCGGGCAAGGCCGGACTCATTCTCGCCCTGCTGGAGCAGCACGGCTTCACCGTGAAGGCGGCGCGCGTGATGCATCTGTCAGCGGCGCAGGCGGGCGCCTTCTACGCCGTGCACGCCGGCCGCGGGTTCTTCGGCGAGCTGGTGGGGTTCATGTCGAGCGGCCCCTGCATGCCGATGCTGCTGGAGCGCGACGACGCGGTCGCGACGCTGCGCACGGTGATCGGCGCGACGGACCCGGCCGAGGCGGCCGAGGGGACGGTGCGCAAGCTGTACGCCGAGTCGAAGGGTCGGAACGCGATTCACGCCTCGGACTCGGATGAGAACGCCCAGATCGAGGCGGCGTTCTTCTTCGCGGGCGCGGACACGGTCCGCGGCTGAGTGGGGGAACACCGGCGCTAACTGCCGGTGTCGCAGTGAGTTGTCCGGGTGCCTCCGGAGTGACGCGGGCCTTGTGTCCGCCCTCCGGAGGCTCTACGTTTCCGGGCTATGCTGTCCTTTGACATTCGAGCCGTCGAGGCGCAGGCACAACCGGTGTCGGGGGTGCTCGCGGGCGACGATGCCGTCTGGGAATCCACCGATTCACGACCGCACGATGGTGTCGTGGTCGAGGGGCGACTCTCGACGGCGGGGGGTGGTCGGTTCTGGTTTTCCGGTCATCTCTCGGGTGCAACCACGGTGGCGTGTCGGCGGTGTCTGACCGATGTCACGGCGGACGTTTCGGACGAGCTGTCGGCGCTGTTCGCGGAGCCGGGGCTGGACGAATCGGACGAGGACGATGTATACCCGTTGGCCGCCAACGCTCGCACGATCGACCTTCGATCGGCCGTGCGGGAAGCGTGGCTGCTGGCGGTGCCCGGCTTCGTCACCTGTCGTGACGATTGTCGGGGTTTGTGTCCGACCTGCGGTGCCGATCGCAACGTGGAATCGTGTGGCTGCGACCAGACGATCCCCGATGCCCGGTGGGCGGCGCTGCGCACCCCGCGCAACGTCACCGACTGACGCCGATTATTCTTCGCTACTTTTTCAGGGGTTTCCCATGGCCGTCCCGAAGCGCCGCACATCGAAGCGCAAGAAGCGCGCGCGCAACACGCACAAGATCGCGCCCGCGATCGTGATCCAGACGTGCCCGCAGTGCGGCACGATGAAGCGTCCCCACCGCGTGTGCCTCGAGTGTGGCTACTACGCGGGTGAGCAGCGAGTGGCCGGTCAGGAAGCCTGAGCTTGGCTCGCATCTGCGTGGATGCCATGGGGGGCGACTTCGCTCCCCGGGCCCCCGTGGCTGGTGCGCTGCTCGCGCTGGGCGAGCTGCCGGCGCCCCTCGAACTGCATCTGGTCGGTCAGACCGCCGTCATCGAACAGCAGATTGCAGAGCTGCTCGCCGGTGAGCTGGCGCCGCTCGCGCATGTCCGCGATCGGCTGCTCATCGTGGAAGCACCGGACGTCATCAGCATGACCGACAAGCCCGCCGTCGCGCTCCGTGGCAAGCCACAGAGCTCGATGGTTGTCGGGCTGCGCCGCGTCGCCGATGGACTGGCCGATGGCTTCGTCTCGGCGGGCAACACCGGGGCGCAAATGGCGGCCTCGCTCGTCGCGCTCAAGCTCCACCCCGGGCTGACGCGACCGGCCATCGGGACGATCTTCCCCACGGCCGCGCAGTCCGTGCTGGTGCTCGATTCGGGCGCCAACGTCGATTGTTCGCCCGAAGAGCTCGTGCAGTTCGCGCGCATCGGCGCGACCTACGCGCAGGATCTGCTCGGTCGCGAGAATCCGGCCATCGGTCTGCTGTCCATCGGCGAAGAGCCCGAGAAGGGCAATGCCGTCGTGAAGGAGGCGCATCAGCGTCTGCTGCACGCCGGCCTCAACTTCATCGGGAATGTCGAAGGCCGCGACATCGCCACGGGCCACTGCGATCGCGGCCCCATCGATGTCGTCGTCTGCGACGGCTTCACGGGCAACGTGCTCCTCAAGTTCTACGAAGCGTTGGCCCCCACGCTGATCGGACTCGTGGCGAAGCGCGCCGGACTCGATCCTGACGCGCTGCGTCGGTCGCTCTCCGAGCTCGACGCTGACGAGTACGGCGGCGCGCCACTGCTCGGTGTGAACGGCGTGAGCATCATCTCGCACGGCAAGAGTTCGCCCACCGCCATCAAGAACGCCATTCGAGTCGCCCGACGTGCGTACGAGTCCGACATGACGGCGCATATCCGTCGTCGACTCGCCGAGTCGGTCCCAGGCTCGGATACGGGAGCGAGCGCATGAAGCGACCCATCGCGTACATCGCGGGCACGGGATACGCCGTGCCGCGGCGGGCCGTCACGAACGACGACCTCGCCAAGCAGGGACTCGATACGAACGACGCCTGGATCCGTGACCGCACCGGCATCGGACAGCGGTATGTCTCCGATCCCGACGAGACGCTGACCGTGCTGTCCACCAACGCGGCGCGCATCGCCATGGCGGAGGCGGGGATCACGGCCAGCGAGATCGATCTCATCGTGCTCGGCACAGCCACCCCCGATCACCTGCTGCCGGCTACGGCCGTCGAAGTGCAGGCCGCACTTGGAGCCGGTCGCGCGATGGCGTTCGACCTCGGCGCGGCGTGCAGCGGTTGGCTGTACAGCGCGCAGGTCGCTGAAGGCATGATCGCCACCGGCATGGCCGAGACCGTGCTCGTCATCGGCGCGGAAGTGCTCAGCACCATCGTCGACTGGACCGATCGCAACACCTGTGTGCTCTTCGGTGATGGCGCCGGCGCGACGATCATCCGGCACGTGCGCACCTTGCCGCGCGCGGAATCGCGGGAGCGCGGCATTCTGTCGAGCTACGGTCGCAGCGACGGCAATCTCTTCGATCTGCTCTGGCGTCCTGCCGGGGGTGTGGCCGAACCGTTCAGCGAAAAGGTCAGCGCCGAGCGTCGCCAGTTCGTGCGCATGGAAGGGCGTGAAGTGTTCAAGCACGCCGTGCGCTCCATGGCCGATGCCGTCGACCGCGCGCTCGACCAGGCCAAGCTCACGCCGTCCGATGTGGACATCATGATTCCGCATCAGGCGAATACGCGCATCATCGAAGCGACGGCCAAGCACGCCGGTCTGCCGATGGAGAAGGTGTTCGTCAACGTCGATCGGTTCGGCAACACGTCGGCCGCGTCCATTCCGATTGCCCTTGCCGATGCGCGCCGTCAGGGACGCGTGCCCGATGGGTCGCTCGTGCTGTTCGCCGCGTTCGGCGCCGGCTTCACCTGGGGCTCGATGGTCGTGCGCTTCTGAGCGCACGCCATCCTCCACCACCTTCGTTCGCCAACATGGACATCGTCCTCCTCCTGCCCGGTCAGGGCTCGCAGAAGGTCGGCATGGGTCGCGACCTGTTCGAGGCGTCCGCCGCAGCGCGAACGGCCTTCGAGACCGTCGATACGGCCGTCGGCACGGCGATCAGCGCCCTCGCCTTCGAAGGCCCCGACGACGAGTTGCGACGCACGCACAACGCGCAGCCCGCGCTGCTCGCGCACAGCGCCGCGGCGTGGGCCATGCTCGCGGATGTGCTCACGCCGCACGTGCGCGCCGCCGCCGGCCACTCGCTGGGTGAGTTCTCCGCGTATCACGTGTCGGGGGCGCTCGAGTTGCCCGATGCCGCGCGCATCGTGCGCCGTCGCGGCCAGCTCATGTACGAGACGGGCACGTCTCGCCCGGGCGCCATGAGCGCCATCGTCGGCACACTGAGCACCCCGATCGAGGAAATCTGCGCGCAGGCGACCGCCGAATCCGGGCTCGTCGTGCCGGCCAACTACAACAGCCCGGAGCAGGTCGTGATTTCGGGCGAGACGGCGGGGGTCGAGCGCGCGATGGAGCTGGCCAAGGCGGCGGGCGCCAAGCGCTGCCTGCCGTTGCCTGTCAGTGGCGCGTTTCACTCCCCGCTCATGGCACCAGCCGCGGGCGGACTGGATGCCGCGCTCGAAGCAGCGGCGCTGCGCGACCCGCGCGTGCCGGTCTTCGCCAACGTCGATGGCTCCGCGATCACCCGCGCCGCGTCCGCACGCCCGTTGCTCGTGCAGCAGCTGACGGCGCCGGTGCATTGGACGCTCGTCATGCGCAACCTCGTCACGGCGTTCCCGAGCGCGTTGTACATCGAACTCGGCACGGGAAGCGTGTTGTCCGGACTTGCGCGGCGTATCGCGCCGGACGTGCGCACGATGACCGCAGGCACGCTCACCGACATCGAGAAGCTCCTCGAGCTGTTGCACACGGAGACGGCGCATGCGCATTGATCTGCACGGGCGCGTTGCGCTCGTCACGGGCTCGACGCGTGGCATCGGACGCGCGATCGCCGAGTCGTTGGCTGCGGCCGGCGCGTCGGTGGCGGTGACCGGACGTGATCAGGCGCGTGCCGACGCGGTGGCTGCCGAGATTGCGGCGGCACATGGCGTCACGGTGCGCGGCTACGCGTGCGATGTGGGCGAGATCGCGCAGTGTTCGGCGCTGGTCGAAGCCGTCGAGAAGGATTTCGGATCGCTCGACGTGCTCGTGAACAACGCCGGCCTCACGCGCGACAACCTGATCATGCGTCTGAAGGACGAGGATTGGGACACCGTCATCGACGCAAATCTTCGTGGGGCCTTTGCGACGTGTCGCGCCGCGAGTCGCGGCATGATGAAGCGTCGCGCCGGGCGCGTGATCAATCTCGCCAGCGTGGTGGGGATCCTGGGCAACAAGGGGCAGGTCAACTACGCGGCCAGCAAGGCCGGGCTGATCGGCCTCACGAAGTCGCTGGCGCGGGAACTCGGATCGCGCGGCGTCTGCGCGAACGTGGTGGCCCCGGGCTACATCGACACCGACATGACAGCGGCCATGCCGGCCGAGGCCAAGGCGGCGCTGTCGTCGAGCATCCCGCTGGAGCGGCTGGGTACGCCCGCCGACATCGCGGCGATGGTCACGTTTCTCGCGTCGGATCAGGCGGCGTACATCACGGGGCAGGTGTTCGTGGTGGACGGCGGCCTGGCGATGTGAGTCGCGACACGACCCTCCCTCGGAGGCCCCTCCGAGACTACTTTTCCGGCTTCACCTTTCAGTCACATTCACGAGGAACCGTTCCCATGGCGGAGCACGAAGCGAAGATCAAGGACATCATCGAGAAGGAACTCGGTGTGGAGCGCGAGAAGCTCACCCCCGAGGCCAGCTTCATCGAGGACCTGGGCGCGGATTCGCTCGACATCGTCGAGCTCGTGATGGAGTTCGAGAAGGAGTTCAACATCGACATCCCCGACGAGGATGCCGAGAAGCTTCGCACGGTGGGCGACGCGATCGCGTACCTCGAGGCGAAGGTCGCGGGCTGATGCGGCGTCGGGTCGTCGTGACGGGCCTGGGCGCCCTCACGGCCGTCGGGAATGACGTAGCGACGACCTGGCAGCACCTGCTCGCGGGCGTATCGGGCGCGGCCCCGATCACGCTGTTCGACGCGAGCGGGTTCGCCGTCCGTTTTGCCTGCGAGGTCAAGCAGTTCGACCCGCAGGTGGCGATGGATCGCAAGGAAGCGAAGCGATCGGATCGGTACACGCAGTTTGCGATGGCCGCGTCGGTGCAGGCCATGGTTGACGCCGGCCTCGACGGCGGCGGCTACGACCCCGATCGCACTGGCGTCATCATCGGCTCCGGCATCGGTGGCATCGGCACGTTCGAGGAGCAGCACGAGGTGCTGCGGACGCACGGTCCCAAGCGGATCTCGGCGTTCTTTGTGCCCATGTTCATCTCCGACATCGCCGCTGGGGTCGTGTCGATGCGGTACAACGCGCGTGGTCCGAACTACGCCACCGTCTCGGCCTGCGCGACGGGTGCGCACGCCATTGGCGCAGCGTTTCGCGCGATTCAGTACGGCGACGCCGACGTGATGATCACCGGTGGCTCCGAAGCCGCCGTGACCCCCATGGCGGTGGGCGGCTTCGCCAACATGACCGCGTTGTCCACGCGCAACGACGATCCCGCCCGCGCGTCGCGACCGTTCGATGCCAATCGCGACGGGTTCGTGCTCGGCGAAGGGGCAGGCGTGGTGGTGCTCGAGGAGCTCGAGCACGCGCGGCGTCGTGGCGCTCGCATTTACGCCGAAGTGATCGGATACGGCGCCACCGGCGACGCCTATCACCTGACCGGCCAGCCCGAGAACCACGAAGGATTGCAGCGCGCGATGCGGCGCGCCCTCGAGGACGGCGGCGTCGGGCCGGGTGACGTCCAGTACATCAACGCGCACGGCACCTCCACGCCGCTCAACGACCCGAACGAATCGCGGGGCATCCGTGCGGTCTTCGGTGAGCACGCGGATCGCCTCACGGTGAGCTCCACGAAGTCGTGCCACGGCCACATGCTCGGGGCCACCGCCGGCGTCGAGTTCGTGGCGTCCACCCTCGCGATCCGCGACCAGATCGTCCCGCCCACGATCAACTACGAAACCCCGGATCCGGAATGCGATCTCGACTATTCTCCTAATGCGCCCACGCGCCGGGAGATCGAAGTCGTGATCAGCAACAGCTCCGGGTTTGGTGGGCACAACGCGACGCTCGCCCTGCGCCGCTGGCACGACTGACGGACGCAGGGGCCCATGCGAGTGCCACGGATTGGCCGTGGCACCCGGTTTCCAGGAGTCTGCCATGCCGCTGCCCGTCGAGTTCGACCTTTCGCGTCTTCGTGATCCCGCGCTGCGCCCCATCGGGGAGAAACTGCAGCGCGGCGAGCGGCTGACCGAGGCCGACGGCGCCACGCTCTTTCGTTCGCCCGATCTCCTTGGCGTCGGCGCGATGGCCGATGCGGCCAACCGTGCGCGACACGGTGACGTCGTCACCTTCGCGGCGAATCAGCACATCAATCCCACGAACATCTGCGTGCTGCGGAAGACATGTGTCTTCTGCGGGTACGCGCGCCTGCCGAAGGAAGAGGGGGCGTATCGCTATTCGCTCGATCAGGTCCTGGCCGAAGCGGAGCAGGCGGTGGGTGGGCTCACGCGCGAGTTTCACATCGTGGGTGGCCTCGACATGCAGGCCGGCCTCGCGTACTACACGGAGATGTTCCGCGCGCTCAAGGCGAAGTTGCCGCACGTGCACATCAAGGCCCTGACCGCGGTTGAGATCGCGCACATCGCGCGCATCGAGAAGATGTCGTGGGCCGATGTCCTGATCGCGCTGCGCGAAGCGGGGCTCGACACCATGCCGGGCGGCGGCGCCGAGACATTCAGCGAAGCCGTGCGCGACGAGATCGCCGACAAGAAGCTCGGTGGCGCCGACTACATCGGCGTGCATCGCACGGCGCACCAGCTCGGCATCCGCTCCAACTGCACGATGCTCTACGGCCACGTGGAGACGATCGAGGATCGCATGGCGCACCTCACGATGCTGCGCGATCTGCAGGACGAAACCGCCGGATTCCTGGCCTACATTCCGCTCGCGTACCATCCGGACGACAACGAACTCGGCGAGCGGCTCGGGCGTCGCGGTACGAGCAGCACCGGTTTCGACGACCTGCGCAATCTGGCGGTCGGCCGGCTGTTCCTCGACAACATCGCGCACATCAAGTCGCACTGGATCATGGTGACGCCGTTCGTCACGCAGCCGTCGCTGCACTTCGGTGTCAATGACATTGAGGGCACCGTGGTGCGCGAGAAGATCTACCACGCGGTGGGCGCCACGACCCCGCAGGGGATGTCGCTCTCGGCGCTGCTCAAGCTCATTCGGGGCGCGGGCAAGGTGCCGGCGGAGCGCGACTCGTTCTATCGCGTGCTGCGCACGTTCGAGACGTGGAGCGACGAGCCCGCGCCAAGCGACGAGCCGCCGGCACTCGTCGGCGAATGAGGCCACGTCACGTGCTGCGCGTCGGTCGGATTCCGTACATCAACTGTTACCCCGTCTACGGGGCGATCGATCGTGGCATCGTGCCACTCGACGCCACGCTGGTCGATGGGGTGCCGACGGTGCTCAACGATGCGATGGCGCGTGGTGACCTCGACCTGAGCGTGGTGTCGGCGGTGGAGTACGCGCGCGATGCGCAGCGCTATCTGTTGCTGCCCGAGCTCGCCATCACGTGCGACGGACCGGTGCAGAGCGTCATGCTGTTCAGCCGTCGTCCCGCGAGCGAGTTGGGGGGAGCGCGCGTGCTGGTCAGCCGCAGCAGCATGACGAGTGTTGCGCTGCTCGAACTGCTCTTCACGAATGTGTGGCGCGCGCAGCCGCACTACGTGCCCGGCAACGCCGAACTCGTTGACCTCGCGCGCTTTCCCGATGAGCCCCACGAGGCGCGTCTGGTCATCGGCGACGCCGCGCTGCACCTGCACGACGCGGCGGAGCAGGGCGGTGCGTGGGGCGCCACGTACCCGTACCGCTACGATCTTGGCGCCGAGTGGAAGGCGTGGACCGGGCTTCCGTTTGTCTTCGCGGTGTGGGTCGCGCAGCGGCGCGCACCGCTGCGTGAGAGCATGGGCGCGCACGCGTCGTTGCTCGCCTCGCGTGACTGGGGACTCGCGCATCTGCCCGCACTGGCGGCCCAAGCCGCCGAGGCGACCGGCGTGCCGGCTGCCCGCTGTCTGAACTATCTTTCCGGCCTGGACTACCGGCTCTCGTACCCGCATCTCGCGGGACTGACCGAGTTCTTCCGGCGACTCGTGGCCGTCGGGCGCGTGCCCGATGGTACGCTGGCCTTCCTCCCGGCCGCCTGAGCGGCCTCCGGAGTCTGCATGCGCGACCTGATTGATTTCTACACGAATGCTCCGCTGCTCGAACTCGGCCTCGAGGCCGATCGGGTGCGCGATCGCCTGCACCCGCACGGCGTGGTGAGCTACATCGTCGACCGCAACATCAACTACACGAACGTATGCGTGGCCGATTGCGGCTTCTGCGCGTTCTATCGCCGTCCGAAACACGGCGAGGGGTACACGCTCTCCTACGAGCAGATCGGCGAGAAGATCGAGGAAACGAAGGCGCTTGGCGGGCAGCAGATTCTCATTCAAGGCGGGCACAATCCGTACATCCCGTTCGAGTGGTACCTCGATCTGCTGCGCTACATCAAGCAGTATCACCCCATCCACATTCACGGCTTCTCGCCGAGTGAAGTGGACTTCTTCGCGACGCGATTCCGGCTTGATGCCACCGAGGTGATTCGCGAGCTGCAGCAGGCCGGCCTCGATTCGATTCCGGGCGGTGGCGGCGAGATTCTCGTGCAGCGCGTTCGTGATCAGGTGGCACCGAAGAAGGCTGGTGCCGACCGCTGGCTCGAGATCATGGAGCTCGCACATCAGGCGGGCATGAAGACGTCCGTCACCATGATGTACGGCATTGGCGAGACACTCGCCGAGCGCCTCGAGCATCTCGAGCGCGTGCGGGCCGTACAAGCGCGCACGGGTGGCTTCACGGCGTTCATCTGCTGGCCGTTGCAGCCGGAGAACACGCCCACGATGTCGCACATGCCGCGCACCGATGCCATCGAGTATCTGCGGACGGTCGCAATGTCGCGCATCGTGCTCGACAACGTCCCCAACCTGCAGAGCTCCTGGGTCACGATGGGCATGAAGGTGGGACAGATGGCGCTGCGGTTCGGCTGCAACGACTTCGGTTCGCTGATGATCGAGGAGAACGTGGTCTCGGCGGCGAACACGACCCATCGCACGACCATCGAGGAGCTCGAGCGTCTCATTGTCGATGCGGGCTTCCGGCCGGCGCAGCGTCGTCAGGATTACACGTTGCTCGAGCCGGCGCTGTCGGCGAGCCACGGCGTCGCGGCGTGAGCACTCGGCGCGTCCCGTTTCGTACCGGCATCGGCTACGACTCGCATCGGCTCGCCGACGGCGGACCGATGGTGCTCGGCGGAATTCAAGTTCCGTTCGACCGGCACTGCGCGGGGCACAGTGACGGCGATGCGATCTGTCACGCCATCACCGATGCGATCCTTGGGGCGGCGGCGATCGGCGACATCGGCGCGCTGTTTCCCGACACCGATCCTGCGAACAAGGGCAAGGATTCGATCGTGATGCTCGAGGCCGCCGTGGCGGCCGTCAGCGCGGCGGGCTGGCGTATCGGCAACGTCGACGTCACGGTCATCGCCGAGCAGCCCAAGATCGGTCGGCATCGTGAGGCCATGCGTGCGCGTCTGTCGGCCGCCCTGGGCGTCGACATCGCCGATGTGTTCGTGAAAGGCAAGACGAACGAGACGCTCGGGTGGATCGGTCGGGGTGAGGGACTCGCCGTGATCGCCGTCGCGACCCTCGTGACCGGGTGACCGACCTGCTCGATTGGCTGGGGACCCTCCCCAGCCTCTGGCTGTATCTCGTGATCGCCGCCGCGGCGTTTGCGGAGAATCTCTTCCCACCGCTCCCGGCGGACACCGCCGTCGCGCTGGGTGCCTTCGTGGCCGCGCGCGGTAGCGGATCGGCCGTCGGTGCCTGGGCGGCCACGATGATCGGCAATCTGGGCGGCGCGGTCCTCATGTACGCACTGGGACGCCGCCTCGGGGCACCGTGGCTGGCCAACCGTCTCCCCAGCCTCGGTGGCGAGGCGGCGGAGGCACGCGTTCGTGCCCAGTACGCGCGCCACGGCCTCTGGGCGCTCGCCGTGAGCCGCTTCATTCCGGCGGTGCGCGCCGTCGTCCCGCCACTCGCCGGCGCCCTCGGAATTGGCCTCGGTCGGGCGATCGCCGCGATGAGTCTCGCGTCAGCGCTCTGGTACGGGCTGATCACCTGGTTCGCCTTCACGCTCGGCGCGAATGCCGACGTCTTGCTCGAGACGATCGGGCGAAGCCAGCGGGTGCTCGGCGGGGTGGCGCTGGTCATCGCGATCGCGGCGGGCGCGTACTTCCTGCGTCGACGCTAGCCAGCCGGCCGCTCGCGCGCTGGTGATTGGCGGCGCGCTGCGGCCTCGCGAGATTCCTCTCATGCGACGTCTCCTCTGGTTCCTGCTCGGCATCCTCGTGGTGGCACTCGCCGGCTCGGTCACGGTGCTGCCGCGCGTGGTCGACGCCAACATGAATCGCGTGGAGCGTCCGACGACACCGGTGCGAATCTCGGAGGCCGCTCGCGCGCTTCACGCCCGGCTGCGCATCGCCGACTTGCACGACGACCTGCTGCTCTGGTCGCTGCGCGATCCCCTCGAGCGCCACGATCGCGGGCAGACGGATCTGCCGCGGCTGCTCGCCGGCAATGTCGCGTTGCAGGTGTTCTCGACGGTCTCCAAGACGCCGCGCGGCATGAACTACGAGCGCAACGATGCGGCGAGTGACAACATCACGCTGCTCGCCATCACGCAGCGCTGGCCGCGCGCGACGTGGACGAGTCTCTACGCGCGCGCCGAACGCGCTGCGCATGCCCTCGACGATGCGGCGGCGCGAAGTGACGGACGACTGCGCGTGGTGCGCACGCGCGCGGATCTGCGCGACGGTCTTGCGGCGCGCGCGCGTGGTGAGCAGGTGCTGCTCGGCACCCTGTCGCTGGAGGGCCTGCAGGTGCTCGAAGGCCGCCTCGATCACGTGGATTCCCTGTACGCACTCGGCTTTCGTATGGCAGGGCTCACGCATTTCTTCGACAACGAAGTCGGGGGATCGGCGCACGGGCAGACGCGCGGTGGCCTGACACCGCTCGGTCGGGACGTCATCACGCGTCTCGAAGCGCTCGGCATGCTGGTCGATCTGGCGCACGCGTCACCCGCGCTGATCGATGACGTGCTGTCCATGGCGAAACGACCGGTGGTTGTCTCGCATACGGGAGTGGCGGCGACGTGTCCCGGACCGCGCAACCTGACCGACGATCAGCTGCGGCGCATCGCGGCGACTGGCGGCGTGGTCGGCATCGGCTACTGGGATGGCGCCGTGTGCGAGATCACACCGGCGAGCGTCGCGCGCGCCATCGTGCACGCCATCACCGTCGCCGGTGAGGATCACGTGGCGCTCGGCTCGGATTGGGACGGTGCCGTGACAACGACGTTCGACGCCAGTGAGCTCGTGCAGGTCACCGAGGCGCTGCTGGCCGCTGGACTCCCACCATCGACGATCGCGAAGGTGATGGGCGAGAACGTGTTCGCCTTGCTCGAGCGGAGCCTGCCCGAGGGTGGAGCAGCGACGCCGTGACCGAGTCGGCGTCACCCGCAACAGCGTCGGATGCGCTCGACGAACGTGCGCTCGACCGCGGCTTCTTTCTGCGGCGCTTCGAGGATGTCCTGGTGCTGGAGCAGGGCGCATCGCCGCGCACGATCGAGGCCTATCGCCGCGATGTGATTCGCTGCGCCGCCTATGCGCGGTCGCAGGGCGTGACCACGGCGGGTGCGCTCACGCCGCGCCTGCTGCGCGAGTATGTGTACACGCTGCGCGATCTCGGATTGTCGGGGGCCACGATTCGTCGCAACGTCAGCGCGTTGCGCACCTGGTTTCGCATCCTGCTCGGCGAAGGACTCGTCACCACCGATCCCACAGAGCGGCTCGAAACGCCGGCACGCTGGCGCACATTGCCCGAAGTGCTCTCCGTCGATGAGGTGCTGCGACTGCTTGGTGCCCCAGGCCTCGAGGAGCCGTTGGCCTTTCGTGATCGGGCCATGCTCGAGCTGGCCTATGGCGCGGGGCTGCGCGTCTCGGAGTGGATCACGATCAGCGTGCGCGATGTCCTGCTCGAGGAGAGTCTCGTGCGTGTACTGGGAAAGGGGAGCAAGGAGCGCCTCGTGCCGATCGGCCGCTCGGCGATCGGTGCGCTGGCGGTGTATCTGCGCGAGCTGCGTCCGGTGCTGGAGCGAGGGGCAGGGCAGGGTGTCCTGTTCCTCAACGCACGCGGCGAGCCACTCACGCGCATGGGCGCGTGGAAGATCCTGCGCAAGTACGTCCTCATGGCGGGCATTGACAAACCCGTGTCACCGCACACGCTTCGCCATTCGTTCGCCACGCACCTGCTCGAAGGTGGTGCCGATTTGCGCGCCGTGCAGGAGATGCTCGGCCACGCCGACATCGCGACCACGCAACTCTACACGCACGTGGACCGTGAGTATCTTCGAACGGTGCACCGGTCCTTCCATCCGCGCCCCTGAGCGGACAACGCACGCGGTCCATGACAGCCGAGGCGCTACCGATGATCCTCGTCATCGACAACTACGATTCGTTCACGTACAACCTGGTGCAGTATCTCGGTGAACTCGGCGCGACGCTCGAGGTTCACCGCAATGACGCGCTGACGCTCGACGACGTCGCGGCGATGTCGCCCGAGGCGATCATCATTTCGCCGGGTCCGTGTACGCCGACCGAGGCGGGGATCTCGGTGCCTCTGATCCGTCGCTTCGGCGCGCACGTCCCGACGCTCGGTGTCTGTCTCGGCCATCAGGCGATCGGCGAAGCGTACGGCGGACGTGTCATCCGGGCGCGGCGCGTGATGCACGGCAAGACGTCGGCCGTCGTGCACGACGGTACGAGCGTGTTTTCGGGGCTCCCGTCACCGCTCACGGTCATGCGCTACCACTCACTCGTGGTGGAGCGCGAGACGCTGCCGGAGCAGCTCGTCGTCACCGCGTGGACCGACGGCGACCCGTCGGAGATTCAGGGGCTGCGCCACGCGGAGCATCCGGTGCATGGCGTGCAGTTCCACCCGGAGTCGATCCTCACGGAAGCCGGGCGCACCATGCTCGCGAACTTTCTCGCGCTCGCGGCAGCGCATGGGCGCTCCGCGACGGTCGCGCCGACAGTCTAGCGCACCGACCCATCGTTCGAGGCGGCGTCGGCCTCGACCGCCGGTGGGGGCTCCTTCGGGGGAATCACGAGCGACAGCAGCACGCTGGCCAGCAGCACAAGTGCGACGACACCCAGCGCGATCCCGATGGGGATCTTGTACCACTCGGCGATGATCATCTTCACGCCGACGAACGCGAGCACCACCGAGAGTCCGTACTTGAGCAGGTGGAACTTGCCGATCACACCGGCCAGCACGAAGTAGAGCGAGCGCAGTCCCAGAATCGCGAAGACGTTCGACGAATAGACCAGGAAGGGATCGCGCGTCACACCGAAGATCGCGGGAATCGAATCGAGGGCGAAGACGACGTCGGTCGTCTCCACCAGCACGAGCACCACGAAGAGCGGCGTCGCCACGCGCCGCACCGGCTCACCCGGGCGAAGCGCTTCGCGCACGAAGAACTTCTCTCCGTGAAAGCGCGTCGTGACGGGGATGAAGCGTCGCAGCAGGCGGAGAACGGGATTGGCATCCGGCTCGATCGCTTCGCCGCTCGAGAGCGCCATGCGAATACCGGTGATGACCAGGAAGGCGCCGAAGATGTAGATCACCCAGTGAAAGCGCTCGAGCAGGAGCGCACCGGTGGCGATCATGGCACCGCGCATGACGAGTGCACCGAGAATGCCCCAGAAGAGCACACGATGCTGCAACTCGGCGGGCACTCGGAAGTACCCGAAGATCATGATGAACACGAAGAGGTTGTCGACCGACAGTGCCTCTTCGACGAGATAGCCGGTAAAGAACTCGAGCGCCGGCTGCTGACCGAGCTTCCACCAGATGCCCACGCCGAACGCGATCGCGAGCGAGACCCAGATCGCCGACCAGGTCAGGGCTTCGCGCACGCCGACCGCGTGGCCCCGCCGATGGAACACACCAAGATCGAGCGCGAGCAATGAGAGGATGAGGGCGTTGAACGCCACCCACCAGATGGGCGAAGACATCAGGGTCCGAAGACGGAGTGTGACACGACGCCGGCGTTTGCGATCGCTCGGCCAGCCCAGTATCTTAAATGGCGTGGAACTTGCTGCAAATACGCCCCGCCCACCCGCGCCAGCGCGCGTGCTCGCCGTGATTCCGGCGCGCCTCGGGGCGCAGCGACTCCCGCGCAAACCGCTTCGCCTGATCGGCGGCATGCCGCTCGTGGTACGGGTCGCGGAGCGGGTCGCCTCGTTCGGGATCGCCGACGCTGTCGTGGTCGCGACCGACTCGACGGAGATCGTCGATGTGGTGCAGGCGGCCGGGCTATCGGTGGTCCTGACGGGGGCGGAGCACCCCTCGGGGACCGATCGGGTCGCCGAGGTGGCCGCGCGCCCCGAGTACGCCGCGTTCGACGTGATCCTCAATGTGCAGGGGGACGAGCCCTTCGTTGCGCGCGACGCAGTCGAGGCCGCGGTGCGCATCGTGCGCGATGGCGCCGCACCGATCGGCACGGCGGCGGCCCACGCCTCTGCCGACATCCTTGCGAAACCCGACTGCGTCAAGGTCGTGCTCAGCGATGCGGGGCGCGCGTTGTATTTCTCGCGCGCGCCGATTCCGTTCCTGCGCGACGCGCGTGATGTCGCGGTGCAGATCCCGCTCGTGCGCCAGCACATCGGCGTGTACGCCTACACCCGCGACGCGCTCGCGACGTGGGTGTCCCTACCACCACATCCGCTCGAACAGGTGGAGCGACTCGAACAGCTCCGCCCACTCGCGCACGGACTCGCCATCGGCGTCGCCGCGCTGGCGCTTCCCATCGAGGGTGGCATCGATACCGAAGACGACCTGCGCCGCGCGCAGGCCCGATTCGAGGCCGCCACCGACGCCGTCGCTGCTGCTGTGTCCCATGCAGGTTCGCTCTTCACTCCCCAGTCGTCCGTGCTCTGATGCCGCCCGTTCCGAAGGCCAACCACACGAAGTTCATCTTCATCACCGGCGGCGTCGTGTCGTCGCTGGGCAAGGGCATTGCCGCCGCATCACTCGGGCGCCTGCTCATCGAGCGCGGCCTGCGCGTGACCATGATGAAGCTCGATCCGTATCTCAATGTCGATCCGGGTACGATGTCGCCGTTTCAGCACGGCGAAGTCTTCGTCACCGACGATGGGGCGGAGACCGATCTCGATCTCGGCCACTACGAGCGCTTTCTCGATCGCGCGCTGTCACAGGCGAACAACATCACGACGGGGCGCATCTACCTCAACGTGATCACGAAGGAACGCCGCGGCGAATATCTCGGCTCCACGGTGCAGGTGATTCCGCACATCACCGACGAGATCAAGGCGGCCGTCAAGCGCATCGCGCCCGAAAATGACGTGGTGCTCGTCGAGATCGGCGGGACGGTGGGCGACATCGAGTCACTGCCGTTTCTCGAAGCGATCCGACAGTTCCGTCGGGAAGTGGGCAAGGAGAACGCGATGTTCGTGCACCTCACACTGGTGCCGTACATCGCCGCGGCCGGCGAGGTGAAGACCAAGCCCACGCAGCACTCCGTGCGCGAGCTCATGGAGATCGGCATTCAGCCGGATGTCCTGATCTGCCGCACCGAACGGCCGCTTACCGAAGATGTGAAGCGCAAGATCGCGCTCTTCTGCAACGTCGACTTCGGCAACGTGATCGAGAGCCCGGACGTGGCGTCGATCTACCAGATCCCGCTGGTCTTCGAGCAGCAGGGGTTCGCCGAACGGGTCGTCGAGCGACTCAAGTTGGCGGAGTACACGCACGCCCCGGATCTCGGTGCGTGGCGGGCACTCGTGCAGCGGATCACGCATCCGCGCCGACGTGTGCGCATCGCCGTCGTGGGCAAGTACACCGATTACGCCGACAGCTACAAGAGTGTCCAGGAAGCGCTGATTCACGGCGGGATCGCTCACGACGTCGGCGTCGACATCACGTGGTGCTCGAGTGACGCGTTCACCGACGCTGCGGCTGCGCGCGCACAGCTCGCCGGCTTCGACGGGCTGCTCGTGCCGGGAGGCTTCGGCATTCGCGGCGTGGAAGGCATGGTCGAGGCGATTCGCGCCGCGCGCGAAACCGGATTGCCGTTCTTCGGCATCTGTCTCGGCATGCAGGTCGCCATCATCGAGTACGCGCGCCACGTCGTCGGACTCGATGACAGCCATTCGAGCGAGTTCGCGCCCGAGTGCAGCAATCCGGTCATCGCGCTCATGGACGCACAGCGCGAAGTCACCGACAAGGGTGGCACGATGCGCCTCGGCGCCTACGCCTGCCGGCTCGCGCCCGGCTCACGCGCGGCCACCGCGTACGGCGCGAGCGAGGTGAGCGAGCGGCATCGGCATCGCTACGAAGTGTCCAACAAGTATCGCGACACGCTGGTGGCGCACGGCATGCGCCTGAGCGGCCTCTCGCCGGATCACTCGCTGGTCGAGATGATCGAGCTGCCGGATCATCCGTGGTTCGTGGGATGCCAGTTTCATCCGGAGTTGCAGTCGCGTCCAACGCGACCGCATCCGCTGTTCGCGGGCTTCATCGGTGCGTGTGCGACGCGCGCGGATGAACTCGCCGCACCGGCGCGCTGACGTATGGCGGATTCGCTGCTTCCCGCCGATCGGCTCTTCCTCATCGCGGGACCGTGCCAGCTCGAGGACGATACGCTCAATCTGCGCGTCGCCGAACATCTGGCGCGGCTCGCGGAGCACGTGCCGGGCGGTGTGATCTTCAAGGCCTCGTTTGACAAGGCGAATCGCTCCAACCCGGGTGCGACCCGTGGACCAGGGCTCGAGGCGGGCCTCGCGGCGCTCGCGCGCGTTCGTGCGGCGACAGGACTCCCGGTGCTCACCGATGTGCACGAGCCCGCGCAGTGCGCGCCAGCCGCCGAGGTGTGTGATGTGTTGCAGATCCCGGCCTTCCTGTGCCGGCAGACCGACCTGCTCGAAGCCGCCGGTGCCACGGGGCGCGCGGTGAACGTCAAGAAGGGGCAGTGGATGCATCCCGAAGGGATGCTCGGCGCGGTCAACAAGGTCTGGATGGCACGGCCGCGCCCGTCGCGCGCCGAGCTGGCGGTGACCGAGCGTGGCACGTTCTTCGGCTACGGCGATCTCGTGGTGGACATGCGCAACTTCACGCGACTCCGTGAAGCGTGCGAGGTGCCCGTGATCATGGACGGCACCCACAGCGTGCAGCGACCGGGGCAGGGGCCGGGTGGCGCGAGCGGCGGCGCGCGCGAGTACGTCGCGACGCTGACACTCGCGGCGGTGGCTGCCGGCGCGCAGGGACTCTTCCTCGAGACGCATCCCAATCCGGACGCGGCACCGAGCGACGGCCCGAACATGTTGCCCCTCACGGCGCTCGATGATCTTGTGCGCCGCGCGGTCGACATCTGGGCGCGAGTGCGCGCATGAACGAGGCGCGCGGCGATCACCAGACGCTGCCTCCCATCCGACTCCAGCCACCGGTCATCGACCCTGCGCTGGCGCGCCGCATCCGCGTGGTCGGTCTCGACATCGATGGCACTCTGACGGACGGTGGCGTGTATCTGGGAGCGAGCAGCCATGAGGGCCGCTCGATTCCCTTCGAACTCAAGCGCTATGACATCCAGGACGGGCTCGGCGTGACCTTGCTGCGGGAGTGCGGCATCAAGGTGGCCATCGTCACGGGCCGTGTCTCGGACAGCGTCGCGCAGCGCGCCCGTGAGCTGCAGGTCGACGCGCTTGCGCAGGACCCACAGGCGCGCAAGCTCGCAGCGTGGCGTCGCGTACTCGACGACCTCGGCTGTCGCGATGACGAAGCCGCGTTCGTGGGAGACGACCTGCCCGATCTTCCCATTCTGCGTGGTGTCGCGCTTCCGGTGGCCGTCGGCAACGCGGTGCCCGAGGTGCGGCGCAGCTGCACCTGGCAGCTTGCGCGCGCTGGCGGACACGGGGCGGTGCGCGAGTTTGCCGAAGGGCTGCTCGACGCGCGGGACGAGTGGCATGGTGCCGTCGAGCGTTATGTCGCCAGTCGGTCGCGCGAGGAGTCCGCGTCGTGAGTACCCCGCTCAGCGTGGAGCCGGGACTCGACATCATCGCGCGTGGTCGACGGGTCCTCGAACTCGAACGCGATGCACTCACCGCGGCGGCCGCGTCGCTGGGCAGCGATTTCGAACGGGCGGTGCAGCTGATTGCCCGGAGCACGGGGCGCGTCATCGTCGCGGGCGTTGGCAAGTCGGGGCTTATTGGTCGCAAGATCGCCGCGACGCTCACCAGCACCGGTACGCCCGCGATGTTCCTGCATCCGGTCGAGAGCGTACATGGTGACCTCGGCATCGTCGGTCCCGGCGATGTGGCGATTCTGCTTTCGAAGAGCGGGGAGACCACCGAACTGCTCGGCCTCATCGACGCGCTGGCGCGACTCGGTGTGCAGATGATCGCGATGACGGCCGACCGCACCTCACGCCTGGCACGTCACGCCGACGTCGTACTCGATCTCGGGACGCGGGAGGAGGCCTGCCCACACGATCTCGCACCGACGACGAGTACGACGGTCACCCTGGCGTTGGGTGACGCGCTCGCGGTCGCGCTGCTGCAGGAACGCGGATTCCGCGCCGAAGATTTTGCGCGTCTGCATCCGGGTGGTGCGCTCGGCCGCAAACTGCTCACGCGGGTTCGCGACGTCATGGAGAGCGCGCCGCTGCCCACGGTACCGCACACGGCCACGATGCGCGACGCGACGGTCCGGCTCGCCGGTCGTCGCGGAATCGCCATCGTCATCGATGCGACCGGCGCCATGTGTGGTGTCGTCACGGCCGGCGATCTCGCGCGCTTGCTGGAGCGTGAACCCGATGCCCTCGGTGTGCCCGTGACACGGGTCATGACGGCGAAGCCGCGGGTCGCACGCGATGATGAACTTGGCAGTGCGGTGGTACACCGCATGGAGACGCACGGAATCATGGCAATGCCGGTCCTCGATGCGCACGACGTCCTGGTTGGCGTGGTGCACCTGCACGACCTCATGCGCGCGGGGGCCGTCTGATGCGACACCCGAGGCGCTGGCTCGCAGGAATCCTGCTGGCGGTCGCTGCGTGCGACGACAGCGGCACCGCGCCGCGTCCGGCCGATGCGCTTTTGCCGGACTCCGCGGAACAGCTCGGCTGGGGGGTGCGCATGCGCCTGACCAATGAATCGACCGCGCGCGGCGAACTGCTGGCCGACACCACCTACACGTACGACGGTGGCAACCGCTTCGAACTGCGCGTGGTCAATGTCACCTTCTTCGATGCGCTCGGGGCCAAAGACGGACAGCTGACCGCGCGGGAAGGTACCTACAACAAGCGACTCAATCGCCTCGAAGCGCGCGGCAACGTGGTCGTGGTGCGCGCCGATGGGCGTCGTCTCGAAACGCAGCAGCTCGTGTACGACGAGCTGCGCAATCAGATCTTCAGTGACAGCGCGTTCGTGCTGAACGAACCGCCCAAGCGGCAGATCACCGGCATCGGGTTCGAATCCGATCCCCAGCTCACCAAGCTGCGCGTGATCCGGAACTTCAAGGGCGTGGCCCCCGTGCAGGTCGAGAACAAGTGAGTGCATCGCGGCGCGTCACGTGGCTCGCGTTGCTGGGCGTCGTGCTCGTCGTTGCCGGCTGTTTCGGCGGACGACGCGGCGCGCCGCCGGCCACGCTGCCCGATGGTGCCGCCGCCGATTCCGTGCGCGTGCCGATGCCCGCCGCCGATTCGGCGCGCGCCGACAGCGCGAGGGCGGACAGCGCGAAGGCCGACAGTGTGAAGGCCGACAGCGCACCGCCGCGTCCGGTCGTGGATTCCGCCGCGCGCGATTCGCTCGTGCGCGACTCGATCGCCCGGGAGGCTGCGAAGAAGGCACCGCCCAAGCGCAAGCCGGCAACACGCGAGTGTCTGCTCGACTTCAATGACAGCCCACCGGACTCGCGATTGGTCACCAATCTCCTGCCGGACGGGACGCGCAACGCCTTCATCGGCGGCGGCGTCGTCGCGAAGTGTCAGGGCGAAGCGAACTTCGTGAAGGCCGACAGTGCGGAGCAGTATGAGTCACTCAACATGCTGCTCCTCATCGGGAATGTGATCTTCGAAGAGCCGGGCCGGATGCAGGTGCTGTCGCCAACGGCGACCTACTTCACGAAGGAAGAGCGACTCGTCGCGACCGGCGGCGTGACGGCCACCGACCTCAAGAGCGGTTCGGTGTTCCGCGGTCCGAGTATCGAGTACTTCCGAGCCGGACGAACGCGCGAGGTCCCGCGCTTGTTCGCCCCCGATCGCCCCTCGGTCAATCTCGTGGAGAAGGACTCCACGGGACGTGAGCGACCGCCGGTCAATATCACCGCCAACCAGATGGAAGACGTTGGCGATACGCTGCTCGTGGCGTGGGGCAATGTCGTCATCAACCGCGAAATGATCGTCGCCGAAGGAGACACCGCCGTCTTCAACAAGGTGACCGAGCAGGCACGACTCATGCGCGGCGCGTATGTGCTGTCGCGCGATACGGCACGCCCGTTCCGTCTGGTGGGTGACACCATCGACCTGTTCAGCACCAATCGCCAGCTCGATCGCGTGCTTGCCTCGCATCGCGCGCAGGGCACGAGTCGTGACCTGACGATGCGCGCCGAACGAGTCGCCATGCAGCTCGACTCGCAGCTCGTGCAGCGGGCGTGGGCGTTCGGAACTGGTCGTGCATTCGCCGAAACACCGACGCAATCACTCGAGGCCGACTCCATCGACGTCGATCTCCCCAAGCAGCGCATTCGTGAGCTCCACGCCATCGGCCGCGCCATTGCACAGGGCGTCCCCGACACGCTCAAGCTGCGCTCCGAAGAACGCGACCTGCTGATGGGCGACACCGTGGTTGCCGCATTCGACACACTCACCACGCCGCCGGACACCGCTCCACGCAGCGTGATGAAGCTCGTCACCGCCACCGGCAATGCGGTCTCACGCTATCAGGTGCCGTCCAACCGCGGTCCCACCATGCCACCGGCCATCAACTACGTGCGCGGCAAGCGCATCCGGGCCGAGTTTCAGGACGGCGAAATGCGTGAAGTGCTCGTCGATTCGCAGGCCGTGGGGCTGTATCTCGAGCCCATCCTCGACTCGCTCGCGGACAGTACCACCGTTACACCGGACACCATGGGGCTCGACAGCGCCGGACGCGACTCCGTGCGCCGTGTGATCCAGCGGCGTGACAGTCTGCGCCGGGACAGTGCGCGGCGGGTGCCACCCGATACCGTCGGCGATGCGCCCCCTCTCGCCGCCCTGTCACCCTCCCGGCTAAGTTGGAGGGAGCGACCCGAAGAGCGACGGCCCAGTACGCCCGTCTCGAGCGCTGCCCGACATTGGTTGCATCCCACCGTCCGTTCGACTGCGTACCGATCCCCCCCGCGATGACCGTTCCTTTCGATCCTGCCAACGACGACGCTTTCGAGCCGGTCCCGGCCGAGGCGACCTCGGGTGTCGGTGAGCACGGCGAGGCGATGGAGTTGTCGGAAGGCGGCATCGCGGCCCCGCCCGTCATCGCCGGAGGCAGTGAGCTCTCGGCTGAGGGGCTTGTGAAGGTTTATCGTGGCCGAAAGGTCGTCGACAACGTCGGGCTGCACCTCAAGCAGGGGGAGATCGTTGGTCTGCTCGGCCCCAACGGCGCGGGGAAGACGACCACGTTCTACATGATTGTGGGGCTGATCGCGCCGCTCGTGGGGCGCATCTCCCTCGACGGTGAGGACATCACCCGCATGCCCATGTACAAGCGGGCGCAGCGTGGGATCGGGTACCTCGCGCAGGAACCGAGCATTTTCCGCAAGCTCTCCGTCGAGGACAACATCCTCGCCATTCTCGAGACGCTCGACCTGTCGGCCAAGGAGCGTGCCGCGCGCCTCGAGACGCTGCTGGACGAACTCAAGATCAAGCATCTGCGGCGGAGCAAGGCCTTCCAGCTCTCCGGCGGCGAACGGCGGCGCCTGGAGATCACGCGGGCACTGGTGACCGAACCCAAGTTCATGATGCTCGACGAGCCGTTCGCCGGCGTCGATCCGAAGGCCGTCTACGACATCCAGAAGATCGTCGCCGAGTTGCGGTATCGCGGGATCGGCGTCCTCATCTCGGACCACAATGTCGAGCAGACGCTGGACATCGTCGACCGGGCGTACATCATGTACGACGGGCGCGTCGGCGTTGCCGGCGCGGTCCGCGACCTCGTCTTCGACGACGAGGTCTCCGAGCGATACTTCGGACCCACCCTCACGGCGCGTCTTCGGGCGCGCTATGCCAACGCGTCCGCTCCCGAGGGCACCGCGTAATGAAGACGGGCTTGCAGCAGAGCACGTCGCTCCGTCAGGAGCTGAAGATCAATCCACGCCTGTATCAGGCGATGGATCTGCTGTACATGCCCCTCCTCGATCTCCAGCAGCACCTCAAGCAGGAACTGCTCACGAATCCGTTCCTCGAGCTCGTCGAGCCCGAGGACGACGAAGCGGACGCGGCCGAAGAAGGTGAGGAGACCGCCGAGCCCGAGAACCTCGCCGAAGCCGAAACCGGCGATGAGCCGGAGCCCGAGAAGTCCGGCGACGATGACGTCGACTGGGAGAGTGTGCTGCTCGACGGTTTCGAGACCGGCGGCGTGCGAGAGGAGACCGAACAGCGCGAGTGGTACGAGCCCGTGACCGTGGCGGCACACGATCTGGCCGACCATCTCAAGGAACAGGTGGCGCTGCTCGATCTCACGCCGCGGCAGGCGCTGCTGGCCGAAGAGTTCATCGGCAACATCGATGAGGCGGGACATCTCGCGGCGACGCTCGACGAGATTCGCGACGGCGTCAACGAGGTTCTCGTGCGCGCGGCCGAAGAGCTCGATGTGCCGGCGGCCACGCCGTTCAGCGACGACGAAGTGCTGGCCATGCTGCGTGTGATGCAGGACCTCGATCCGCCGGGCGTCTGCGCACGTGATCTGCGGGAGTGCCTGCTGCTGCAACTCGCGTCGCTCGATGCGCGGGGGACGTTGGCCTGGCGTCTCGTCGACGAGGCCTTCGAGGAGCTCATCGCGCACCGCTGGAGCGAAGTCGCGCGCCGCTTCGGCATCAGCGTGCAGGAAGTGCAGACCGCGGCGGACGAAGTCGCTCGACTCGATCCGAAGCCCGGGCTTCGCTTCGCCGCGCCCACCGAGGACTACATCGTTCCCGATCTGATCATCGACAAGATCGACGGCGCGTACCATGTCTTCCTCAACGACGGAAATCTGCCGCGGCTCAAGATCAGCCGTTCGTATCAGGATCTCGCGCGCGACCGCAAGCACTTCGACACCGAGAGCAAGGACTTCATCGCGTCCAAGCTCAATTCGGCCAACTGGATGATTCAGGCCATCGAGCAGCGTCGACAGACGATGCTCAAGGTCATGCACTTCATCGTCGATCGGCAGCGCGACTTCTTCGAGCGTGGCATTCAGTATCTGAAGCCGCTCACGCTGCGCGAGGTCGCCGACGCGGTCGGCATGCACGAATCCACCGTCAGCCGCGTCACCAACGAGAAGTTCGTGCAGACGCCACGCGGCGTGCTGCCGCTCAAGTTCTTCTTCTCGTCGGGACTGTCCACGTCCGATGGCGACGACGTCTCGGCGCGCGGCATCAAGGATCAGCTCGAGAAGCTCGTGGCCGGCGAAGACCCGCGCAATCCGCTCACCGATCAGGCCATCGTCGAGATCATTCAGCGCACCGGTGTGCAGATCGCGCGTCGCACTGTCGCGAAGTATCGCGATCAGCTTGGCATTCTCCCCGCGCGTATGCGCAAGCGGGTCTGACGCATGACGGCGATCGCTCCTCTTGGCAGCTACGCCGACGCGCCGCCTCGTACGGCGCGACGTCCCTCGCTCGATGTGTCGGTGCTCGTCCCCGCGAAGGACGAAGCCGAGAATCTGCCGCTCTTCATGGAGCAGGCGCAGGCGGCGTTTTCCGATCAGGCCGCTCGCTACGAAGTGGTCGTGATCGACGACGGCTCGTCGGACGACACATGGGCCGTCCTGCAGGAGCTGCAGCAGCAGTATCCGTTCGTCCGTGCCGTGCGCCATCGCACGCAGCGTGGCATCGCCGAAGCGTTGCGCACGGGCTGGCTGCACTCGCGTGGCGAAACGCTGGTGTTCTATCCGGCCGACCTGCAGTTCAAGCCCGAGGACATTCCGCGTCTCGTCGCGCCGATCCTGCAGGGCGAAGCGGACATGGTCACCGGCTACAAGCAGGGGAAGTACGAGAAGGCGTTCGTGTCGCGGATCTACAACGGGCTGAGTCGCCGCCTCTTTCGCGTGTCGGTGCGCGATCTCAACAACGTGAAGGCGTACAAGCGCGAGATCATGGCGGCGCTGCCCATGCGCCCCGACTGGCATCGCTACATGATCGTGCTGGCCGCCAATCAGGGCTACACGGTCACCGAAATCCCGGTGCCGCTGTATCCGCGGCACGCCGGCCGCTCGAAGTTCGGGCTGGGCCGCATTCCGGTGGGCGTGCTGGACATGCTCGCGGTGTGGTTCGAGCTGCGCTTCGGTCAGAAGCCCCTGCTCGCGTTCGGCATGCTCGGCGCAGCGCTGTTCGCCGTTGGCGTGCTGACGGGACTCGTCGCCGTCGGCGTGCGCGTCTTCGGCGGCATCGGCTACCGTCCACTCCTCACGCTCATCGAGACGTGTCTCCTGCTCGGCAGCGTGTTCTTCGCCACCGGACTGCTCGGCGAACAGATCGCGCAGGGACGCGCCGAGATGCGCGACCTGCGTCGCACGCTCGATGAAGTGCTGGCGGATCGCGCGTCGGATGATCCGTCCCACGACGAGCGCGCGGACGGCTCGTCGAGCGCGCGACGGCGCTGATCGCGACCCGGACTGTGTCCGCGTCGCCGCGCGTCCTCTTCGTTACGCACAACTTTCCGCGCACCGCCGGCGATCCGGCGGGCTCGTTCATTCTGCGCCTGGCCGAAGCGCTCGGCGATGCGGGCGCACGCATCGACGTGATCGCACCCGGCGCTCCGGGGCTGTCGGCACGCGACGTGGTGCAGGGGATCCCCGTGCAGCGCGTGCGCTACGCGCGCGAGGATCGCCAGACGCTCGCCTACGAAGGCACGATGGTCGAGGCGGTGCGCGCCGGCTGGAGCGGACGATTCGCCCTGCTCGGCCTGCTCTGGCACACGCGGCGCGCGGTGCAGCAGGCGATCACGGCGGCACGACGCGAGGGTGCCCCCTACGACGCCGTGCACGCGCACTGGTGGTTTCCCGCCGGACTGTGCGCCTGGGCCGCCGGCCTCGGGCGGCCGGGCGGCCCACGCTTCGTCGTCACGATGCACGGCAGCGATGTGCGCCTCGCCCAGGGCGTCTCCGGCGCGCATCCGATCATGCGCGCCGTGCTGCAGCGCGCGCAGGGCGTGACCGCGGTCTCGCGGTGGCTCGCCGACACCGCCGGCGCGATCGTGCCGGGGTGCCGCATCCACGTCGCGCCCATGCCCGTCAACGTGCGCGGCTTCACGCCGGGCCCACGCGACCGCGCCGGTGTGCTCTTCGTCGGCCGGCTCAACGCGCAGAAGGGCGTCGGCCAGCTGCTCGCCGCGCTCTCGCGCACCACATCCGACATCACCTGCGACATCGTCGGGGACGGCCCCGATCGCGACGCACTCCACGCGCAGGTGAACACGCTCGGACTCCCATCGCGTGTGCGCTGGCACGGCGCGCTGCCGCACGACGCGCTCCCCGCGTTCTATCAGCGCGCCCTCGTGACCGTCATGCCGTCGCATGAAGAAGGACTCGGCCTCGTGGCCGTTGAATCGGCGCTGTGCAGCACGCCCGTCATCGCGTATCGCTCCGGTGGACTCCCCGATGTGGTCGTGCCGGCACACGGCGGCACGCTGGTCGAGCCGGGCGCGATCGATGCACTCGCGGCGGCCATCGACGACGCAGCGCGCGACCCCGATGCGACTCGAGCACGCGGAGAGATGGCGCGAGCACACGCGCTCGAACACTTTGATCCATCGCGTGTTGCGGCACGGTATCTCGCGTTGTATACGAGTGAGACACCGCGCGCGGACGCACCACTCGCATGAGCGCGCACTGGTGAATCGCGCACGCATCTGGCGCCTCGTGCAGGCGGTGCTGTTGGCCGCCTTGCTCGTCTGGATCGGCCGTGAGCTCGTGCAGCAGCGCGATGCACTGCGCGCGGCCGCCGGTGCGTTGCGGCTCCGATGGCCCCTGATCATCGCCGCGTCCGCCCTCGTGCTCGTCACCTACGCTGCGCTCATCCAGAGTTGGCGTCTGCTGATGGCCGGATGGGGCACCACGTTGCCGTACGGCGCCGCCGTGCGCGTGTGGACCACCGCGAACCTCGGCCGCTACCTCCCGGGCAAGATCTGGTCTGTCGGCGCGCTCGCCGTCCTCGCCCAGCGCGCGGGCGCGAGCGCCGTTGGTGCGACCGGTGCCGCGCTGCTTGGCACACTCCTCAACATCGGCGCCGGATTCGGCGTGGTCGCGCTCGCTGGCCCGAGCGTGCTCGACGCGCTCGGACCCAACTATCGCATCGCGGCGTGGGGCGCGGTCGCGCTCTTCGTGGTCGGTGTGCTGCTGCTCCCGCGCCTCCTCCCCCCGGTCGTGCGCGCCATCACCCGTCGGCGCGAGGGCGTGACCGAGCCGGTGCAGCCGCTGCCGGCCCGACTCGTGTGGAGCGCGGTAGCCATCAACGCGCTCTCGTGGGTGGGCTACGGCGTCGCCTTTCACCTGCTCGCGCTCGGATTATTGCCGGCGGTGAGTGGCGCGACCCTCGGATTCATCGCAATTTGGACTGCTTCGTATCTGGTGGGGTATCTGGTGCTCATCGCACCAGGTGGCATTGGCGCACGCGAGGGGGCGATGGTCGCCGCCTTTGCCGCGCTCGGACTCGTCACGGCGACCGACGCGACGATTCTCGCGATCGCGTCGCGGCTCTGGCTGCTCGTGCTCGAAGTGCTGCCTGGCCTGATCAGTCTCGCACTCACACCAACGGCCCGATCGCGTCCGTCGTGACCCCTGCGGGTCGTGACGGGTTGCACGATGATCGGCTCCCGCTTTTCGACTCTCGCATGGTTTCGCATGGATCGCCTTGACGGCACACCGCTGGACTGGACGCCGCGCAACGCCTGGCTCTTGGCGCTGCTGACCTGCGCGGCCTGCACCCTGCTGCTGGCCTGGCCAGCGCTCGGCGGCAGCTTCCTCGTCAACCCGCACAGCGATCAGTACATCGCGGGCTATCCATTCCGCGCCTTTGCGGCCGAGTCGCTCAAGGCAGGGCAGGGCTTCCCGCAGTGGAATCCGTATCTGCAAGGCGGCATGCCCTACATCGCCGCCATGCACGGCGACATCTACTACCCGACGTTCCTGCTCCGCCTGCTACTCCCCACCGACGTCGCCATGACGTGGGGCTTCGTGCTGCACCTGTTCCTCGCGGGTGTGTTCACCATCGGCTTCCTGCGCAGCACCGGCTTCGGCCTGCTGCCTGCGGCCATCGGTGGCGTGGGCTACATGCTGAGCGGACAACTCGCGTCGTTCCCGTCGCCCGGACACGACGGCAAGCTGTTCGTGAGCGCCATGCTGCCACTGTCGCTCTGGATGCTGGTCCTCGGACTGCGTGACGGACGCCGCTGGGCGTGGGGTGCGCTTGCGCTCACCGTCGGACTTGGTGTGTTGTCTCCGCACCCGCAACTGCTGCAATACATGCTGCTTACGGCAGGTGCGTTCGCGTTGTTTATCACGCTGTGGCCGGGTGCGCTGCGCCCCGTCGCCGCGTCGCCAACGGCTGCGCCGAGCACCGAACCGGCGCGCCCATTCGGTCGACTCGCCCTCGCCGGCGTCGCCACCGTCATCGGCTTCGCCATCGGCGCCGCGCAGTTCGCCCCGGTCTTCGAGTACGTGGACTGGTCGCCGCGCTCGGGTGGCAAGGGCTACGACTACGCCACGTCGTTCTCCATGCCGCTCGAGGAGACGATCAACATGTGGCTCCCGCAGTTCTCGGGAATCCTCGACAACTACTGGGGCGCGAACGGCATCCACTTTCACAGCGAGTACCTCGGCGTTGGCGTGCTCCTGCTCGCGGCCGCGGGACTCTTCGGTGGTGCACGGCCCCGTACCCGCGCCCACGCACTGTTCTGGCTCGGCACCGCGATCGTCACGTTGCTCTGGGCCTGGGGCGGCAACACGCCGTTCTATCAGCTCGTCTACGCCATCGTGCCGGGCACGAAGTTCTTCCGCGCCCCCAGCACGATTCTCTACGTCGTGAGCTTCGCCACCGCGATGCTGGCGGCGTTCGGCGCGGAGCGGCTGCTTGCTGGTCGTCTCGGCCGCGGGTTTCTCATTGGCGCCGCCTCCGCCGGGGTGGCCACGGCGCTGTTCGGTGTGCTCGGCGTCTGGAGCCGGATCGCCGAGGGCGTGATGGTCGATCCGTCGCTCATCGTGCGTGTGGACGCCAACGCGCCCGCGGTGCTCATGGGGAGTCTCCGGGTCGCGGCGATCGCGCTTGCGGTGGCAGGACTCGCCTGGTGGACCGGTCGGCAGCGTCCGTCGCCTGCCATGGCCGGCGGGCTGCTCATCGCCGTCGTCGCGCTCGACCTGTGGAGCGTTGGCCGGAACTACTGGATGTTCAGCGAAGGCGCCACGACACTGTATGCCTCCGACGCCGCGATCGATGCCGTCAAGGCCGATGGTCAGCCCGGGCGCGTGCTCGCCTTGGGGTTCCAGGGCGGGGGCGAGATCGCGCGGCGCGATCCGTTCCTCGGCGGATCGGCGCTCATGGCGCACGAGATCCGCGATGTCCTCGGGTATCACGGCAACGAGCTCGGTCGCTATCGCCGACTGATCGAGGCCGCCGGCAACGGCGTGACGGGGAACCCCAACTTCTGGGCGCTCACCAACAGCCGGTTCCTCTACACCAACCTCGCCGAACTGCCGCTCGAGGGCGCGCAGAAGCTCGCCGGTCCCACGAAGAATGCCGCTGGCAGTGCCGTGCACCTCTATCGCCTGCCGGGCGAGCAGCCCTATGCGTGGGTCGTGCCGCTTCGCGTGAAGGCCGACGACGACCAGACGCTCGCCACGGTGCTCGATCCGCGCTTCGATCTCCGTCGCGCCGCGATCTTCCCGACAGAGTCCCCGGTGGACGCGCCGCGGGCCGACCAGACCACGGAACTCCCCGGCGCGCTCGATGGCGTGCGCACGCGCGTTGTGCGCTACGCGCCGGGCGACGTCGAACTGGCGATCGACGGTGATGTGCCGGCCGGTGCGACGCTCCTGGTCTCGGAGAACTTCTACCCAGGGTGGCAGGCCGAAGTCGATGGCAAGGCCGCGGTCATGGATCGCGCCGACTTCGTGATCAGCGGCGTCGTCCTGCCCGCCGGCGCACGTTCGGTCACGCTGCGCTTCGACAACCAGTCGGTGCACACCGGGCAGACCATCACGCTGCTCGCCGTGCTCGTCGGCGTGCTGTGGATCGGCGCCGGTGTGATCCAGGAACGCCGGAGCGTGCGTGTCTGAGTCGCGTACCACGCCCTGGTCGCCGCAGGGCGCCGTTCCGGATGGTGAACGGGCCCTCGTGATCGTTCCGACGTACAACGAGAAGGACAACATCACGCGCATTGTGCCGCGCATCCTCGCGCAGGATCCGCGACTGGAAGTGCTGGTGGTGGACGACAACTCGCCCGATGGCACGGGCCGTTTGGCCGACGAACTCGCCGCCGCCGACCCACGCGTGCACGTGCTGCACCGGGCCGGGAAGGAAGGGTTGGGGCGCGCGTATCTGGCCGGCTTCAAGTGGGCCCTTGGCCACGACTACGCGTACATCTTCGAGATGGACGCCGACTTCTCGCACGACCCGTCGCATCTGCCGGAGTTCCTCGGCGCGGTCCGCGACGCCGACCTTGTGCTCGGATCGCGTTATCGTCAGGGCAGGGTCACCGTCGTGAACTGGCCCATGACGCGCCTGCTGCTGTCCTATGGCGCGAACATCTACGCGCGCATCGTGACGGGCATGCACCTCGGTGACGCGACGGGCGGCTTCAAGTGCTTCCGGCGGCACGTGCTCGAGGCCATTCCGCTTGATGCCGTCCGGTCGAACGGCTACGCGTTCCAGATCGAAATGAGCTACCGGGCGTGGAAGCGCGGATTCCGCATCGCCGAGATCCCGATCGTGTTCAACGATCGCACGGAAGGGGAGTCCAAGATGTCGAAGCGGATCGTGCGGGAAGCCGTCTGGATGGTCTGGCGGCTGCGCTGGTGGGGCCTGACGGGTCGGTACTGAGCGTGCTCGACCTGTCGCGGCTCGAAGGGGTGCCCTTCACGAAGATGACGGGGTCGGGGAACGACTTCGTCGTCTTCGACGCGCGCACCACGCCGACCGACCTTGTGACACAACCTCAGGTGATCGCGTCTATCTGCAATAGAAACAACGGGATAGGCGCGGATGGTGTTGTACTACTTGAGCCATCGCCAGCGGAGGCGCCGGCGGCCCCGATCCGTCTGCGCTACTTCAACCGTGACGGCAGCCTCGGCGAGCTCTGCGGCAACGCGACACTCTGCAGTACGGCCCTCAGCGTGCAGCTCGGCCTCGCCGAGTCGAGCGAGGTGCGGCTGCAGACCGACGCTGGCCTCGTGACGGCGCGTCGCCTCGGAAACGATCCCGAGATCGACATCGCACCGGTCCGCGATATTCGAGGGGACCTGCGCGCCTCGCTGGCCTCTCTGGCGTCGACCGCAGAGCAGCTCGGGTTTGCCCTGGTTGGCGTCCCGCACGTGGTGGTGCTTCTGTCGGACCGGGAGGCACTGGACGCCGTTGCGGTGGCCAACGAGGGGCCGCCAATCCGGCAGCATGAATCACTCGGTCCCGCTGGGGCCAACGTGAACTGGGTGGCACCTGACGGGCGCGGAGGTTGGGCGTACCGCACCTTCGAGCGCGGCGTGGAAGGTGAGACGCTGGCGTGCGGCACCGGCGCGATCGCGTGCGCGATTCTGCTGACGCGCTGGGGGCTGGCGTCGGGAGCGGTCACGCTCGAGACACGATCGGGGCGTGCGGTGCACGTCCGGCTGGCGCCGGCCGATGACGCTTCGGCGGACCTGTCCTCCGCGGTCAGGCCGTCGCTCGCGGGCGAGGGGCGCGTGGTCTTCGTGGGCCAGATCGGACGCCTTGCCGTGGACCGCTAGCGGCGGTTTCGACCGTCAACCTCCCGTGCCAGACTCCGCCGTTGCGACGCGGCGCCAGGGCGCCTAGGTGGCACATCTTCACAAGGCGCGAACCGACCCGAGGCGACGCGTTTCGGGGCCGTCGTGGCGAGATCACGAACGGTATGCCGGCGCGAAATCCACACACTGAGCACGGTGATGGATGAGGCGTTTTCTTCGCGTGGGAATGTGGAGAGATGCCTTCGGTAAATCATCGTGAGCCGCGCGCCCCAGAGATAACGTGAGCAGCGCGCCATAAGCTGTTGCCAATGAATGCTTTGGGCCTACTCCTGCAAAGTGCAAGGGGTGCGACGTGGAGAACTTGTCCACAGTTATCCACCGTCTTTGGTTTACATAACATGTATTATCGGCGTTCTTTCGATCCGTATCCGAACCGTTAGTGTCGCTTACTGGCTCTTAACTGCCCTACAACTGTCGAGATTGTCGATAACACCACTTGCGCAACTAACGTGATGCGACACAAAGCGCATCGCGACCGTATCAACGGCGGCTGCGCATCCAGCCGACGCTGGCCACGCGCCGCCACCAGGGCGGCTCCGTCGCACGACGCACGCCGACTGCCCACCGGTCCGCTGGCACGCCGCCAACGTCTCCCCCAATGCACGACGCCGGCCGCATGCATCGCACGCGACCGGCGTCTCTCATCTCCTCGATCTGTTCGCCCAGGACGTCCGAACGGCCACCGTCCGACGCGCGCGGCGCCGTCAGCTACCCGGCTGCGCCGTCAGTTCACCCAGCCGAACCGCCGCTTCCGTGGCGTACGGTGAGTCGGGCAACCCACGCAGCGCCTCGAATGCCGCGATCGCTTCCGTCCGCTTGCCGGCGGCCATGAGCTGGCGCGCCTCGGCCAGCTTGTACGCACCACGCTCCACCTCGTTCGCTGCCACCTTGGCAGCCGCCGCGTAGTGCTCCGCGGCCTTCGCGTAGTTCGCCTGCGCTTCGTAGCCCGCCGCCATCAGCGCCTCGATCGGCGCTGCAAAGGCACGCGACGCGCCACTCTTCGCCGCCTCGAGGCGGACGACGCCGTCCGAATGCTTGCCGGCGTCGAACAGGTTCTGCGCCACCAGCAGCACCGCCTGCTCGCCCGCCGTCGTCCCCTTGTACCGGCTCGCCACCGCCTCCAGCGCGATGCGCGCCGAATCTGCCTGACCGGCGAACGTCAGCGCCTGCGCCTCGTAGAGCGCCGTCGACGCGTTGGCGCGCTTCTTCGCGTCCGACGCCCGCACGCCCCACACGCCGAGACCGGCCGCAAGCGCGAGTGCGCCCGCGATCGCCAGCGGCTTCGCATTCGCGGAGAGCCAGAGCGAGGCGTTCTCCACCGGGTCGTCACTGATGAGCTTGGGGGTCGCGGAGGCCGCAGCAGGAACGGGACGCTTGGTCGAGGCCATGACAGCAGAAGCGGTAAGTGAAACAGACGGCCCCCCGCGCATCCGCGCGGAGGAGCTGAGCATCAAAAGATAACCAGCGCCGGGGTCATTCGGCCAGCTTGAGCGTCGCCCCTTCGCTGCGTGCAACCACCACGGCGGTCAGCTGATCCCCCATCACGTTGGGGACGGTGCGCGACATATCGAGGATCCGGTCGACGCCAAGGATCAGGGCGATCCCCTCCCCCGGTACCCCGACCGTCTCGAGGATGAGCACGAGCAGCGGAATCGAGCCGCCCGGCACCCCGGCCGCGCCGATCGCCGTGATCACCGACATCACCACCACGATGATCTGGCTCGTCAGACTCAGCTCGACGCCGAACACCTGTGCCAGGAACAGCACCGTCATCCCTTCGAACAGCGCCGTCCCGTTCATGTTCATCGTGGCCCCCAGCGGCAGCACGAACGATGCGATCTCGCGCGGCACGCCGAACTGCTCTTCCGCCGTCCGGATGTTCTCGGGGAGCGACGCGTTCGAACTCGAGGTCGAGAACGCCGTCACCATGAGCGATCGGCACTTGCTGAAGAACGTGCCGTAGGGGATCCCCGCGAGGAATCGGGCGAGCAGGCCGGTCACGCCGAACAACTGCAGCGCCAGACCGGCGAGGACGGTCACGACGTACATCGCGAGCGATTGCAGCACTTCGGCGCCGAACCGCACCGTCACCCCGAAGATCAGCCCTGCCACGCCATACGGCGCAAGCCGCATCGCATACCCGATGATCCGGGTCACGACCTCCACGAGCCCTTCGAGCACCGCCAGAATGGGCTGCGCCTTCTCCTTGCTCAGCTGCGTCAGCGCCACGCCGAAGATCAGCGAGAAGAAGATCAGCCCCAGCATATCGCCACGCGCCGCCGAGTCCACCGGATTGCGCGGCACGATGTTCACGAACGTCTCCACACCAAACGTCGCACCGGCGCCGACGCGCGCGGTCGCCTCCCCCGCGTACTCGGCCAGGAGTTGCGTCCGCACCTCGGGCGCGATCGACTTGCCTGGACCGATCACGTTGACGAGCGTCAGACCGATCGTCGCCGCGGCCGCCGTGGTGATCAGAAAGAAGCCCATCGCCTTGCCGCCGATCCGGCCAATGCGACTCAGGTCGCCGAGCGAGGCCACGCCGAGCGTCACCGAGCCGAAGATGAGCGGCACGACGATCATGAAGAGCATCCGCAGGAACACCTGCCCGATCGGGGTCGCGACCTTGTCGACGACCCACATGAGTTCGGGCGATTGGCCGAGCATCAGCTTCGAGGCCACGCCAGCGGCTGCTCCGCCCACGAGGCCGAGCAGGATCTTGTTGTGAAGCTTCACGTCGCGCGGTGGTCGGGAGGGAGGTCACGGAAGGGCGAACCTTCGCAACCTATCGGCCGGACCGGAACCGACGCCACCGCTGGAGTGCCCCCGAGAGGATTCGAACCTCCGACCAACGGTTTAGGAAACCGCTGCTCTATCCAACTGAGCTACGGGGGCGAGGCGGATGCACGCATCCGCAACTGCTCGCGAGAAGGTAATGCGACCGGAGAACGCGACCAACCCGCGAGGTCGCGCGCGGCCTTACCGCACCACCCACACCGCTTCGGTGCGACGATCGCCCAGCGCGTCGCGGCCGCGCAGAAAGCCGAGCTCCATCAGCACCGAGAGTCCGGCAATCACGCCGCCGTGCCGTTCCACCAGCCGTGCCGCGGCCGCGGCCGTACCACCCGTCGCCAAGACGTCATCAACCAGCAGCACGCGCGCGCCGGGGTGCAACGCGTCGACGTGCATCTCGAGGGTATCGTCGCCGTACTCGAGCGCGTAGCGCTCGCTCGCCGTACGCCACGGTAGCTTGCCGGGCTTGCGGACTGGCACGAAGGCGGCGCCGAGGTCGAGCGCCATCGGCACCCCGAACAGGAAGCCGCGACTCTCCATCGCCACGACATGCGTGATGCCGGCGTCACTGAAGGGGGCCTGCATCGCACGCACGACCTCACGCAGCAGTGCCGCGTCGGCCAGGAGCGGTGTGATGTCCTTGAAGGTGATGCCGGGTTTCGGAAAGTCGGGCACATCGCGCACGACACGCGCGACGCGTTCGGCAAGGCTGAGCGACATTACCGCACGATCTGAAAGGGAGACGGCAGCGGCTGCAACGTTGGGGTGCGCTCTTCGAGACGCTCGACCCGCGCGCCGGGCGGACCCTCCAACAGTAATGCGCGCAGCGCGTGCACGGCGGTGCTCACGCCACTCGCTTCGACCTCGACCGCGCCATCATCCCGGTTGCGCACCGTCCCCTCGAGGCCAAGCCGACGGGCGCGCTCGCGCACGAACCAGCGAAAGCCCACGCCCTGCACGTGTCCGTGCACCACCACCGAGAGCCGACCGAGCGGCGAGGCCGACCGATCGCTCATCGTGGCGATGGGCCCGGACGCGGGGTCACCGACGCGTGCCGAGCAGCGCGGTCAGCGTCGCCGCAAGCGCGGCCGCTTCACCACCATCCGGCGACCACGCCGGGAGCGCGAGTTCGCCAGCGCGCAGGCGACGAGCGACCTCCTCCAGCGCGCGAGCGGCCGTGAACACATTGCCACCCGTGGCGGGCGTCGACGGCAGCGGCGCGGGCGGCTCGCCGAACGCGCGGGCCCAGGCGGTCTGCGCCTCGAGCTCCCGCTCCACGGCCGGCGACGCGGCCGGCATGATGTCGAGCCACGCCTCGTCGTCCGACCACGCCGCGTGCGTCTCATTGCTCCCCTGCACTGGCGTCGACTCGATGCCGTCGACCGACGAGTCGCGCTCGTCACGCGGCGCGACGGGCATCCCTTCGCTCAGGCGTGTCACCTCGGCGCCGACATCCGCGATCGGCCACTGCGGCGCGTCGGCCGAGGACTCGGGGAATGCACCGGCGACGAGGAAGTCGGAGATCGAGGGGAGCGTGTCGTCGGCCAGCATCTCCTCGGTGGAGAGGGGCGCCGCGTAGGCGTCGTGCGCCATCGACAGCTCGGGCGCTGCGTCGTCCACCACCGCGATCTCGTCGGCCTCGTAGACCTCCTCGGCCGTGGCCTCCGCCGATTCAATCTCGTCGGCCTCGGGGGCGACGGATTCCACCGCCGGCTCCTCGTGAGCGTACGCGCCATCCGCCTCCGCGTCATCCACGAACGTCTCCGGCTCGACCGCTGGCTCCGACACGACGTTCACGCGCACGGCCTCAGCCCACACCGTGTCCTCCGGGATGACCGGTTCCGCGGGCAGCACGGCGACGCTG